>Ga0247841_10001082_pt1 | contig 64640 bp, 48 predicted proteins | sample LaCruzMarch2015__2_FD_192410 | JGI IMG/M metagenome (GOLD analysis project Ga0247841, IMG submission 192410) | Freshwater microbial communities from meromictic Lake La Cruz, Castile-La Mancha, Spain - LaCruzMarch2015_18m | ecosystem: Environmental > Aquatic > Freshwater > Lake | place: Spain...
CGAGGAGTTTTTGCATCAGGTATCATGGGGAAAGCTAATACGCTTCACGGTGAGCAAGGCTGAAAGAGCTGGCAAAACCGTGGTTTTGGCCTATGTCCAAAGTAAGCGCCGGTTCGTCGAAGCAGGATGCCCCATCCTTTAGGGTGGGGAGGAAGTCACTCGATTTTCGTTTCTACTGCAAGGTATCTATTTAAGGACAGGATGCACAATTATTATGGGTGTTTATTTGGCTGAAATTGGTATATCTACCCCTATAGCACTGCTGGTAGCGTTTATTATCTTATCCCAGGCTATAAAGATCGTTCGAGAGTATGAACGAGTGGTCGTATTTCGTCTGGGGCGCTTTTCCGGAGTGAAGGGGCCAGGCATATTCTTTATTATCCCCATTATCGATCGCGTTATACTGCTTGACCTGAGAGTCTTTACCATCGACGTGGCCAAGCAGGTGGTCATAACCAAGGACAACGTGAGCGTGGAAGTGGATGCAGTCATCTACTACCGGGTGGTGGATCCCTCCCTGGCGATCATACAGGTAGAAAACTACAAGGTTGCTACCTCCTTGCTGGCACAGACCACCTTGCGGGACGTTCTGGGACAGATTGAACTGGACGATCTGCTCTCCAAGCGCGACGAATTAAACAAGAAACTGCAGGCGATCTTGGACCAGCACACCGATCCCTGGGGAATCAAGGTTACAGCGGTCACACTGCGGGACGTGTCTCTGCCCGAATCGATGAGAAGAGCGATTGCCAAGCAGGCCGAATCGGAAAGAGAAAAGAGGTCGCGCATCATCCTGGCAGACGGCGAATTCCTGGCCTCCAAGACCATGACCGATGCCGCCCGGCTTTATGAGGAAGTGCCTGCTGCTCTCAAGCTGCGGGAGCTGCAGACGTTGGTCGATATCGCCAGAGAGAAGACGCTCATCGTGGTCACACCCAGTGGGGACACAGGGAGCGGGGCCATGGTCGGCCTGACGGCAGCCTTGAACCGGGAGCTTTCCGAGAGAGAGGCATCCCGAAAAGACGAGGCTAAAAAATATGCCTTGAGAGAGGCAGAAAGCGAGGCGGCAAGAACCAGGAGATGAAAAACTTTCCTCTCAGGAGACAGAGAGTAGCCTTCCTTTTCCTTTTATCGCTCTTGCTGCTCTTATTGCCGGCGCTTCCCATCGCTTCCGCCACCACCACAGGACCGGTTTTGGCAGTAGAGTTGCACGGTCCCATCACGCCAGCCAGCGATGACATCGTTGCTGCGGCCTTGCAGGAGGCGGAGACGGGCGGCTTTGCCGCCGTGATGCTCCTATTGGATACGCCGGGCGGCGGACTGACCGAGACCTATGAGATCCAGAGACTGATAGAAGGAACGAAGGTCCCCGTCATAGCCTACGTTTATCCAGCGGGTGCTGCGGCCTGGTCGGCGGGAACGCTCATCCTGATGAGCTCTGATGTGGCAGCAATGGCGCCGCACTGCATCATCGGCTCGGCCCAGCCGGTGCGGCTCTCGGCATTAGGCGAAGCCCTGCCCATCAACGATAGCAAGACCACCAATGCCATCGTGGCCCTGATCGAAGAAAAAGCAAGAGCTCACGGGCGAAACACGACTGCTGCCAAAGAGTTCGTAGTCTCCAATCTAAACCTGAACGCTGATGAGGCTAAAAATTACGGTGTGATCGAGTACATCGCGCCGTCTCCCGAGAACCTGGTGCGTCAGATCAACGGCAGTCGTGCCAAGAATACCACCCTGCTCACAGCGGCAGCCGCGGTGCAGTACTTTTCACCACCCATAAACTTGCAGCTCTTAAAGCTCCTCTCCGATCCGACGCTAGCTGGGTTGCTCATGCTGGTGGGCCTTTATGCCCTTGTTTTCGGCCTGTCCAGCCCAGGCATCGGATCGGAGGCCTTTGGTGTGGTGGCCCTGGCTTTAGGTCTGATTGGACAGGGCTATAATGTGAATATAGGTGCTGTTTTCCTACTACTGATCGGCCTGGGGCTGATTTTGGCGGAGCTGCACAGCCATTCCTTTGGAATATTGGCCGTGGCCGGGCTGATATGCGTAATAGTCGGCAGCATCCTTTTTATCCCCACCAGCTTTCCCCAGTGGTATGTGCCGGGTAGCTACCAGCGGTCTATGGCCCTGGACATCATCCTGCCATCGCTGATCTTGGGCGCATTCCTGACCTTGGCCATTTACAAGGTAGCACAAACCAGGGTTTCCAAGCCGATGCTGGGCCGCTTCGTCGGTGAGGAGGCACAGGCCATTGACAGGCTGGACCGGAATGGCTACGTGCTCTTCCAGGGAGAGTACTGGCAGGCGGAAGCTGAGGTACCGATAGAGAAAGGCGAGAATGTGGTGATCACCGGCAAGGAAGGGGCCAGATTGAGGGTGAAACCACGACGATGCTTAAAATAAGAGGGATGAAAGTAATGAGCAAGATTTGGATAATGGTCTTAATTACCATATTAACCGCAAATTGTGTCAGCGCTGGTATGGTAAGCCTGACTTATGATGATGGCAATGTTGATGACGCCGTCTGGATCGATGAACAGAGGGGCCACGGCGTGGTCTTCACAGCACCGACCGATAATTGGAGTTTAGCCCAGGTGGCCATTTTTGGAAAGCGGGTTGCACCGTCCAAATCGGAGATGTTTGTGATTGAGGTTTGGGATCAAAACCTATCTCTTCTGTATAAAACTACGGATAAAGCAAGTGCATATTTCGGTGATAACTTAACCTGGTCACTGATTAACATGCCTGATGTCAAGGTTTCCGGCGATTTTCTCATCGCTTTCTTCGAGTTCGCCGGCGTATGGCAGGGAGTTGACACGTCCCCTTCATCAGGCAGGTCCATTCTAGCTGCCAGAAACCCCAACAGAATATTGAATTGGAGTGTGCAAAACCGTACCCAGAACCAGACCAACTGGATGATCCGGGCCGTCGGACACTCTCCAGAACCCGACATTACCATCTCGGTCCTCTCGGATACGGCTAGCGAAAAGAACCCCGCGAAAATAAAGGCGAAGACTACAGACCCTGACGGCAATCTTAAAAGCGCCACAGAGTACGTTGTGGACAACAAGACCAGAGAGATCGTCTGGTCAGAGGTAGTGGAGATGACGGGAAGCAGCGCCGAGGCGGAGTTCTCCTGGCCGGCAGTCGCATTTAGGATTTCTGCAAACGGTCAGGATGAGGGTGTGATATTCGCAATCAATAATCTGGGGATTATGGCGAATTTGAGCCGTTTGTTGTCCTACTCTGCGCCCTGCATCCTTGAACTGGATAAAAACGTGAACTTCACAGCAGAGGCTTATTTCGGAGAGGATGGGCAGTTTAATGCACTGATCGATTCGTATGGATTCACTCATTACCTGTCGCAGGATATCCTGAATATCACAAAATCCGGCATCGATTATGGGAAGGTTAATACTACCATAATCAAAGATATAAGCACCATCGGCTTTATCAAAATGATGGTTCCCGCCAGGCAGGACGAGCCGGCATCGAAGATAATCGGGCCGATAGTGCTCTCTGGCTCTCCATCTTCCCATTACGATCTCAAATTATTGCGATCGAATGCCGGCATGGGTGAATATATTGCCATAGTCAAGGTAGAAGATCAGGCATTCAACGTATTGAGCGATATAGGAGACAAGGCAATCAAGGTGAAATGATTTGGAAAAAACTCAAAAAACATTAAATAGTTTCAGTTGGAATTAGGCATTAAAAAGTTTGAAACGCCTGATTTTTTTTCTTGGGGCGGCGTTATTGGAGGAATACAGATGATGGTATTAAAAGCTGATGAGCTTGGGCTACAGAATGAAGGATTTATCGGCATGGGATGGCTACGCGAACTGCCAGACTTCAGGGATTACACCTTTAATACACCCTCAATAAAGGCTCTACTCGCCAAGATTGATTTCCCTAAAGCGCCACCCGCATCAATAGACTTGAGGGCTTGGTGCTCTCCAATTGAAAACCAGGGCCAGCTAGGATCATGTACAGCAAACGCGGGTGTGGGCTTATTCGAGTACTTTGAGAAAAAAGCATCTAATACATATATCGACGCATCCCGTCTATTCCTTTACAAGACCACCAGAAATCTCATGGGTCTCACTGGCGACACCGGCGCGTACCTTAGGACGACCGCGGCAGCCATGCTCCTCTTTGGAGTTCCCCCGGAAAAATACTATCAATACATAATCAGCAAGTTCGATGACGAACCGACCGCATTTTTATATGCCTTCGCCGAAAACTACAAGGCGCTTTTGTACTACCGGTACGATCCTCCGGGAACCGCCAAAGCGAAGCTTTTGACTGCCATAAAAGGAAACCTCTCTTCTGGACTGCCTTCCATGTTCGGATTCACAGTCTACAGTTCAATCAGTCAAGCCGCTACATCGGGCTTGATACCATTACCGGCTAATGGAGAAAATATGCTGGGAGGTCATGCCATAGATGCAGTAGGATACGATGACGCTAAGGTTATCACCAACGCCAATAACAATAAATCCACCAAAGGAGCCTTCTTGATCAGGAATAGCTGGGGCACAGGTTGGGGCAGCAAAGGCTACGGCTGGTTGCCGTACGATTATGTCTTAAACGGCTTGGCCAGCGATTGGTGGTCACTGCTGAAAGCCGAATGGGTTGACTCCGGTATGTTCGGTATTTAGATGGGATTTCAGGGGCGGATTGGCTTTGCTCCGCCCCGCTCTCTTTCAGCTCCTGCTGATCATGGTGCCAACGCCCTCGTGGGTGAGCAGCTCCAGCAGTATGGCGTGATGCTTTCTGCCGTCAATGATGTGAGCTTTCTCCACTCCGCTTCGCACGACGGCAACGCACGCTTCCACTTTCGGGATCATGCCGCCCTTGATGACGCCGTTGGCCACCAGCCGGTCGAAGTCGGAGGCAGGAAACTCGGAGATGACGCTCTTCGGATCGTCGGGATTCATGCGCACACCTTCCACATCGGTGATGGAAAAGAGCTTCTTGGCCCGCATGGCCACGGCCACAGCTCCGGCCACGGTGTCGGCGTTGACGTTGAGGTTATTGCCCTGGCCGTCAGACGCTATTGGAGAGATGACGGGGATATAGCCCTTGCCGGCCATAATCATGAGTATCTCCGGGTCCACCGTTTCCACATCGCCTACGAATCCCAGGTCCACAGGCTCCATGCCCTCTACTTTGAGCAGTGCCTTCTTCCTGGCCTTGAGGAACATGCCGTCCTGGCCGGATAGTCCAATGCCCTTGCCCCCGTGCTTGCCGATGAGGTTGACAAGCTCCGCATTGATATTGCCGAGCAATACCATGCGAGCGATGCCCAGCGTCTCTTTATCGGTGACACGAAGGCCCCCCACGAATTCGGCCTTCTTGCCGAATTTCTCCATGGCCTGCGAGATCTCAGGACCGCCGCCGTGCACAATGATGGGATGAATGCCGATGTAGCGAAGTAGCACCACATCCTGGATGAAATCCTCCAGCACAGCGCGGTCGGACATGATAGAGCCCCCTATCTTGAAGACCATGATGCTGTCGTAGAACTCACGGATGTAGGGCAGAGCCTCAATGAGCACCTGTTCTCTCTTAACTGTCACAACTCATACCTCTTGGAGAGTGCATGATGTTTAACAGGTTATTATCTTTATTGGACACAAGTGCAGTCAAAGACTGATTCTGCACTATGGCCAATTTTATCCGAGGGAAGCATCTTTGCCCACCCGTTGGAACAGCAGGGCAACCATTCGTCTTCTGGCTTTTCCCGAGTATGATTGGACTTCATTCCGATTTTTCGGATTATATTATAGTCGCCAACGTATCTCTCCTCATTTTCAGATAAAGGTGCGTAGGCGCCCGATTCTACCAGATACTGCGAGCCGGACTGCTTAAATTTCAGATCGGCAATGCCCGTAGAATGAACCTTCAAACCGTAATCAAGATCTTTGATTTCATCGAGATTTGCACTGAGAATCGACTCATTGGTTGCAATAATTGTAGCATTGAGGCTCTTGGAAGATATGTTAAAATGTTCCTCTTTGCTCAGTAACATGTTATAGAGAAATGTCTCACCTACATTGTCCTCGCCATTGCCGATAAACTCTTTGTCATTGATATTTCGGCCGATGTAATCAATACTTCGGCTCGAATTTATAAATACCGGCCAGTCGGCATAAAACTCGACCGTCCATATCGGAGTGCCGGAAGGCTTGTCAAACTCATAACCCACCGACGAAATTCTGGATCTCATTTTTAGTAGCTCTTCGGCACGATACTTGCCCTGAGAAGCAGCAGTTCTTTCCTTGATCTGAACTCCGTTGCCAGCAACATCCTTTGAATAATGTGCATAGGGGCTAAGAACTCGCCCCTGACGCTCGACCGGAGAGATGGTGCCTTCGACATAACCGGATATGTCCATGGTCAGATTGGTGCTATGGCGGGTGATCTGCCAGGAGGATGTATTGGTGATCACTTGGCCGGTCCAGCTTTCTGCGCTCACGCAGCCAATTAACGCTGCCAAGAGGAGCATGATATACAATCGCTTATGCATTTCTTTCACCATTTTGAGATCACCCATTTGTCTCTGTAGCTATACCTATTCCAATAAAGGAGGCTTTGCCGATTCCGCCCTGGCCGATAAAACCATGACCGCCCGTGCCCACTGCAACTCCCAGGCCTACGCCTCCTAAACTGGAATTCTCAGCCAACCCGTCTCCCTGAGCCTTAGCTATGCCATCCCCACCATCGACAAATCCATCGCCGCCCGTGCCTATGCCCGCTCCGAAGGCAATGCCGCCTAAAGTTACATTCTTGGCCCTGCTCAGACCATAACCTTCGCCTAGACCGGTCCCGCCGTTGCCGACGGTCCCTTTGCCCCCTGTACCGATACCCAGTCCCAAGGAATACCCATTGAAGGACTGGCCGCTGCCAAGGCCCATACCGGAATTGGTATTGTCCGGGGTGACGCTCTTTGCAGAATCTATAATGCTGTCCTTATCCGGATCGGGATTAGGGTCGCTGCTCACCGAGCCGGTGTATAGGCCTTTAGCCTGGCTTATTCCCTGGCCAATGCCTGTGCCCCAGCCGCCAATAAGTCCTTCGCCGCCACTTCCCACCGCCACACCAAGGCCAATGCCGCCCACAGTAGACCCTTCCGTCTCACCGTTGCCGTATGCTTTGGCGATTCCATCACCGCCCTGGCCGCTGCCGCTTGAGCCGCCGATTGCCACCGCAACCGATGCGCCTATTCCGCCTACATTGGCATTCTTGGAGGTGCCGTTGCCGTAAGCTGTAGCCTCACCAGAGCCACCCTTGCCGGTCAGGCCGTCTCCGCCCAAACCTACTGCCACACCAAGACCGATGCCGCCCACTTTAGCCGTATCTACCTGACCGATTCCCTTGGCGATAGCTATTCCCTTTCCGCCTTCGAGGCTTCCTTCACCGCCCGTGCCTACGCCTACTCCAATGCCCAGACCGCCAAAGGTGCTGTTCTTGGCATCGCTCTGGCCGTAGCCTTCACCCTGGCCGATGCCACCGTTGCCACCGGTTCCTTTGCCGCCTGTGCCGATACCTACGCCCACGGCATAACCGTTGTAGGAGGAGTCGCTTCCTAAATCCATGCCGGAATTAGTATTGTCTGCACCAGTATTCTTGCCCGCAAAGAGTATGCTGTCTGTGTCCGATAGATCAGTTTCTTCATTTCCTGCGGCAGGTTCGCCAGTAAACAATCCTTTTGCTTTGCTGACACCTTGAGCGATGCCGATGCCACTGCCGCCGTTAAGCCCGTCCCCGCCCGTGCCCACAGCCACAGCAAGGCCAATGCCGCCCACAAACGAACCTTCCGTTGTGCCGTTGCCGTATGACTTGGCTGTACCGTCGCCACCCTGGCCGCTGCCGCTTGAGCCGCCGATTGCCACCGCGACCGATGCGCCTATTCCGCCTACATTGGCATTCTTGGATGTGCCGTTGCCGTAAGCGGTAGCCTCACCAGAGCCACCCTTGCCGGCCAGGCCGTCTCCGCCCAAACCTACTGCCACACCAAGACCGATGCCGCCCACTTTAGCCGTATCTACCTGGCCGATTCCCTTGGCTATGGCTATTCCCTTTCCACCTTCGAGGCTTCCTTCGCCGCCCGTGCCTACGCCTACTCCTATGCCCAAACCTCCAAAGGTGGTGTTCTTGGCATCGCTCTGGCCGTAGCCTTCACCCTGGCCGATGCCACCGTTGCCAGCCGTGCCCTTTCCGCCAGTTCCAACACCAACACCTACTGCATAGCCATTATAGGAAGAGCCGCTTCCTGCGCTGCTATTAGCTATATCGTTCGCAGAATTGGTATTGCCGGCATTTGTATTCTTGCCCTGGGAAAGAAGGCTGTCTGTATCAGGAAGATTTGTCTTCTCATTTCCGGTTGCATCCTCACCAGTGAATAATCCCTCCGCTTTACTATCTGCCAAGGCTATGCCGGTGCCGTTGCCGCCGCTCTTTCCTTCTCCGCCGCTTCCTACAGCCACAGCAACCCCGATTCCACCGACAAATGATCCCTCTGATGTGCCATTTGCATAAGCCAACGCTTTGGCATCTCCGCCTTTGCCGGTGTCGCTTGATCCGCCAACTGCAACGGCCACCGCGCCGCCCATGCCTCCACCGTTCTCCACATCCTTGGAAGTGCCATTGCCATAAGCTGTCGCGTCTGCCGATCCACCATTGCCGGCTGTTCCGTGGCCACCTACCGCTACGGCAACGCCTGCTCCAATGCCGCCTACTTTTCCATTCTCGGCAATGCCCGTGCCCTCACCATAGGCTACAGCAAAGCCTCCTTCCAGGCCATCGCCGCCCGTGCCCACACCAACACCTGCACCAATACCTCCTACGGTACTGTTCTTGGTCTCGGCCTGGCCATAGCCCTTGCCTATTCCTCTGCCGCCTACTCCGTCACTGGCTTCTCCGCCAATGCCTACTCCTACGCCCACTGCAAAGCCACTGTAGGAGTCTTTTGAATCGTTACCTGTTTTCAGGCCTGGATTAATGTCGCCTCCACTATTGTCCGCAGTCGAATCCTTCATTTGGCTGGCGGAATTGCCAAAGCCAGTCGTGTCGGGCATTGACGGCGTATCACTATTGCCCGAATCTGCGCCATTTCCTTCACCCTTTCCGATTCCTTTGCCTATGCCTATGCCGTCGCCGGCATCGCCGCCAATGCCGCTATCTCCGGAAACGCTGCCGTAGGCATCTAGTCCACCCTTACCTTTGCTGCCGCCGTCTCCTCCCACGCCAATGCCAAAGCCCACGCCAATAGCTCCCACATCCAGCTCCTTTGAGGTGCCTTCACCTACTGCCGTGCCATTGGCTTTTCCACCATTCCCACCGTTGCCGCCGCTCCCGGCCAGGCCGTTATTCATTGTGCCCAGAGCTGCTGCTCCGCCGTCCCCACCATTGCCGCCGCTCCCGGCAATGCCGATGGCAATGCCTATGCCCATGCCGCCAAAGCTGCCTCCACCTTCCGCCTTTCCTTTGGCATAGACATCGGCAATGGCGTCTCCTCCATTGCCCGCATTTCCTGCATTTCCGCCATTGCCGCCGCTGCCGGCGCCGGCGAGAAGGCCACTTCCGCCACTACCGGATCCTGCTCCTCCGCCATTGCCTGCGTCTCCTCCGTCTCCACCTACACTGACTGCAACTCCCACACCTACGCTGCCAATTGTGTAGTTTTCAAGAATGTCTTTGAGAGGTCCATCTTTGAACAGGCTGACCATGCCGTCAGTGTTGGCAGTGCCGTTTGCATATCCGCCATTGCCGCCGTTGCCCCCCATGCCGCCATTGCCACCCTTTCCTAGGCCGCCCGCGTCATTGCCGTTTCCGCCCACTGCCGCTCCACCCTGTCCCGCATTAGCGCCCTTGCCGCCATTTCCACCAATGCTCACGCCCGCCGAACCGCTTCCCGACTGGGCACCGCTGCCCTCCTTGCTGATATCCAGGCCTGCGCCAACGGTAAGGCCTCCCTTAGCGTTGCCTCCGTCTCCTCCGTCTCCTCCTCGACCGGCATATCCACCGGTGGCATCTCCGCCCTTGGCCAAGGCCACCGTCTCCAAATTGTTCAGGGCAGTGCTGTTGTCCAGCGATACGCTTCCCAGCAGGCTGGTGACGCCGGAAATAACATCGCCTTTACTGCCGCTTCCGCCATTGGCAGATCCTCCATTGCCTGCCAGGCCGCCATCGCCTCCGTTTCCGGCGACGGTAACTCCAAGGCCCACTCCAACGCCAGTACCTTCCTCTTGGATCTTAACGGACGCTGCCGCTCCAATATTGGCGCCGCCATCAGCATCTCCGCCATCGCCTCCCCGGCCGCCATTGCCGCTCTGGCCGCCAGCCGCATCTCCTCCAGTCGATTTTCCGCCCGAGGCAACATTTCCCGAGGCGGTGGAGTTGATGAGCACAACGTCGCCCTGCGGAGCATAAATGCCGCTGAAGCTGGAGAGTGTCGTGCTTTCTCCACCCAGGCCATTTCCGCCATTGCCGCCGCTGCCTCCAAAGCCACCGGCACCGGCAACTACAACGCCCACGCCAATGCCTACAGCAGTCCCGCTGGATTTCATATTCGCAGTCAGGCCGGCACCAACATTTGTGCCGCCCTTAACATACCCGCCAGAGCCGCCGGCACCGCTATTGCCACCACTACCGCCCTGGCCGCTTCCGCCATCGGCGTCGCCACTGATAGCAGAATTATAGCTAACGCTTGAGTTGATCAAATGCGTCTTTCCATAAACTCCGGCTATTCCCTGGCCGCCGATTGCCTCGCCGCCTGTGCCTTTTCCGCCATTGCCGCCGGAGCCGCCATTGCCACCTTTTCCACTGATAGTAACATCAACTCCGCCGCCCACGCCTACGTTGCCGCTTATGGCGGCGCCAATGTTGGAGCCTCCGAATGCCGAGCCACCAGCACCACCGCTGCCGCCATTACCGCCATCACCGCCGATTCCTTCTCCGGCTAGAGCTGAGCCGCCCTGACCATAGTTCGATTCGACCATGCTGTAGGTCATGTCTACGGCCCCATTCCGGCTTACGGCCCCCGCAGCGCCTTCGCCTGCATAAGCATTTCCACCAGTACCAATGCCGCCAATGCCGCCATTGCCGCCCAGGCTACCCGAACTGGCCACATTGACGCCCACGCTAAGGCCAACTCCGGCTTTATCGCCTATTGCGCCGCTGATGATAGTATCGCCATGGATGTCGCTGCCGCTGCCTCCTTCTCCACCATTTCCTCCGGCTCCGCCCATTCCCTTGCCACCAGTAGCTCTGCCGCCCCAGGCAGAGTTAGAGGTGATATTGCTCCCGGACAGGATAATATCGCCATCACGGCTGTAGGCTCCGCTCAGGCCATCCTGGCCAAGGCCATCTCCCGCCAGGCCATCCGCGCCCGAACCGCCCGCTCCGCCGCTGCCCCCGCTGCCACCGGTCTTTATTCCAATGCCGACAGCCACACCAACTTTCTCTCCTGCACCAACTCCAACCCTGACGCCTCCGCTCAGGTCGCCCGCATCTCCACCGTCGCCTCCAGAGCCGCCATTGCCGCCCGCGGCAAAGCCTCCGATTCCGTTTCCGCCCCAGGCAGTGTTCTGCATAAGAGAGCTGTTGATGAGGGCAACATTGCCGCTCTGGCTGTAAATGCCGCTTGCAGCACTATTACCTTCGCCCTTTCCGCCAGTAGCCAGACCGCTTGCCCCTCCGGCTCCGCCCGAGCCTCCACTGCCGGCAACGCTGACGCCTACGTTCGCGCCGACTCCTACTTTTCCACCCAGACCGACGGAGACCACAATCTCGCCGGTCACGTCCCCGCCTTCTCCGCCTTCTCCGCCTTTTCCACCTGCGCCGCCATATGCAAGTCCGCCAATGCCGGCTCCACCCGTGGCAGAGTTCAACTGGATGCTGCTGTTGTCTGCATTTATGCTGCCGCTGGATGTGTAAATTCCGGCGAAGGCTTGGCTGCCAATGCCGCTGCCGCCGATGGCACTGCCGCCATGGCCGCCAAAGTTGCCGTCTCCTCCTTTGCCTGCGGTATTAACGCTGATGTCAGCGCCAACACCCACGGTGCCGCCGCCGCCCACAGGAACGCTCACTCCACCTTCAACAGTGCCGCCCCGCCCGCCAAAGCCGCCAACGCCGCCTGCACCGGCATAAGCCGATCCGCCCTTGCCGGCTCCGCCCGTGGCAGAGTTCTTCTCGATGCTGCTGTTATCGACAGTAATACTTGCGCCCTGGCTGTGAAGGCCGGCAAAAGAGCTGTACTCGCCGCTTAGCAGGGAATTGCTCACCGCGGCGCTGCCTCCCAAGGCGTCGCCTCCGAGGCCGCCAAAGCCGCCATTGCCGCCGTATCCAGCGATATTGATGCCGACATGGGCACCAATGCCTGCTGTTCCACCGATTCCAGTAGCTACGGTAACGGCTCCCTTAACAATGCCGCCTTCTCCTCCAGAACCTCCAAAGCCGCCCCGGCCACCGGCAGCATCTCCGCCCACGCCCTGTCCGGCCTGAGCGGTATTCTCATTGATATTGTAATTCTCAAGCGCTAGATTGTCTCCCTCATAGACCAATCCGCTCGTGGCAGATCCTCCTTTTCCGGATCCACCCCGGCCTTCGCCAGCAGAGCCGCCGTTGCCGCCATTGCCTCCGTCTTTTGCTTCGTTGAAGCCGACGTCGGCGCCTACTCCTGCCGTCCCTCCAACACCGGCAGCAATTGAGATGCCACCATCGACAAGGCCTGCCGCTCCGCCTGACCCACCCTGGCCGCTGTTGCCGCCAAGGCCGCGACCGCCTCTGCCCTCACCGGCAATAGCACTGTTTGCATTCACAGAGCCATTGGCTAACTGGAGGTTGGAGCCCTGGAACAGTATTCCGCTGGTGGCATGGCCGCCATTGCCACTGCCTCCGGTCCCATCGCCGGCGCTCCCGCCATCTCCTCCGTTTCCACCGGATCCGGCCAAATTAACGCCAATCTTGGCACCTACACCCACTTCACCTATGCCGGCATTGACGCTAATTCCGCCTTTGGAGCCGCCACCTTTGCCGCCCTCTCCGCCAACTCCGCCCGAGCCGCCCATGCCGTCTCCGCCCATTCCGGCGCCGCCTAGGCCTTTGCTATTTGATGCATTAAAGCCGGTCAGATCCAGATTATTGCCGGCAACGAGGATATGAGATATGCCGTCTCCGCCAAGGCCGCTGCCGCCAGTGCCCTCTCCACCCAGGCCGCCGTTGCCGCCGTGGCCGCCATTTCCTGCCGTATTGAAGCTTATGCTGGCTCCTACGCCGACCTCACCGGCGCCTAAAGCAACGGTGATGTTTCCATCTGCACTGCCGCCGTCTCCTCCAGCTCCGCCGGCCCCACCAGCACCGCCTGTGCCGGCACCGCCCATTCCGGCGCCGCCTATGGCCGTATTTTCCAGGGCCGGACTGCTTTGCAGCTCGTCATTGAGGTATGAACCGCTGATTGCTTTGCCGCCAGTGCCTGATCCACCAATTCCGGCGCCGCCTATTCCTCCATCACCGCCGTCTTTTCCCGATCTGGCAACTGTTACGGCCACGTTCGCACCTACACCAACCTCACCAAATCCAGCGGCTGCATTGATGCCTGCATCTGCGCTGCCGCCACTGCCGCCCCGGCCGCCATTGCCGCCAACGCCGCCCCGGCCTGCTCCGCCGGTGCCATTGCCAGCCGTAGCCGCATCATTGTCTATTGTGGTATCAACCTGTGTCAGGCTGACTGTGTAACCGTTGATGCCGCCTTTTGCATCTCCACCGGTTCCCGAGCCGCCCCGCCCCAGGCCGCCGGACGCGCCCTGGCCGCCGTCACCGGCACTGCCAGCCGTGTTGACTGCGATATTTCCGCCGACTCCCACAAGTCCGGCGCCAACTGACACCGTGATGCCGCCCCTGGCGTCTCCTCCTTTGCCGCCAATGCCGCCGCTGCCACCGTCACCACCCGAGCCGCTGCCGCCGCTTCCCTGGCCGCCTGTGGCTTTGTTCCCAGAGATATTGACCCGGTCCATAGTCAGATCGTTGTGATCGATATACGCCCCGCTGCCAAAGGCTTTTCCGCCGCTGCCCTGGCCTCCCATTCCATCAGAGCCGGCGACGCCATTGCCTGCCGATCCAGCCGATCCGGCGATGGCAATGCCTATTGACGCTCCTACTCCAACCTCACCTGCACCTACGGATACCTTAACGCCGCCCAGTACATCGCCAGCGTTGCCGCCCTGGCCGCCAGAGCCGCCACTGCCACCCTGGCCATTGCCGCCGCTGCCGAAGCCACCAATTGCAGTATTTTCGGTGATATTGACCTGAGTCAAATCCAGCTTGCCTTTGCTGTATACACCTGCACCTAAAGCGTTACCTGCACTACCGGCACCACCTACTCCAGTACCGCTGGAGCCGCCCTGGCCGCCAGAGCCGCCTTTGCCACCGGTGTTAGCGCCAATATTTCCGCCAACGCCTACCAGTCCGGCGCCAAAGGCTACATCCACGTTACCCTGGCTGATGCCGCCGTTGCCTCCCTGGCCACCCTGACCGCCATTGCCACCTGAGCCCAAACCGCCCTGACCATTGCCGCCCAACAGATAGTTGCCTGCAATCTCAGATTCTATGAAACTGACCGCAGACTGGCCATAGATGCCTCCGCCCAGAGCGTCGCCAGCTAATCCGTATCCGCCATATCCGCTGCCCGCAGAGCCGCCATTGCCACCAGTATTGCCATTGCCAGCGACATTGACCACTATATTTGCCCCAACTCCTACCACTCCGCCGCCTACGGCTACGTTGACGCCGCCCTGAGCATCTCCTCCGCTGCCGCCGGTGCCGGCTGCGCCCCCGGCGCCGCCCTGGCCGTTGCCGGCAATGGCATCCCCGCCTATCACATTATTTCTCAAAATATTGGACTGCTGCAAAACGGCATCAAGCCGGCTGAAAATGCCTCCGGCAGATACATCCGAAGATATGGCATCTCCGCCATAGCCATTCGCGCCAGAGCCACCATTGCCACCCAAGCCGCCTGCTCCTCCGGTGTTGACACCAACCTTTGCACCAACGCCAACAACTCCGCCACCCAGAACAATATTAACGCCGTCCCTGCCGCTGCCGCCGAGACCCCCGTTTCCGCCTTTTCCACCGTTGCCGCCTGTTCCGGATCCACCAAAGGCGTTTCCGCCCTTGACGCTGTTGTCCGTAACATTGGACTTGATCAAAGAGAGGGTAGATTGTGCAGATATGCCTGCCGCGGAAGCTTTGCCGCTGGTGCCTTTCCCGGCTCGGCCAACTTCGCCGTCGCCTCCCCATCCGCCAGCGCCACCATCATCCCCCATTCTAACCCCAATTTGGGCACCGACTCCCACGCCCCCGACTCCGGCTACGATTCTGACTCCGCCCATTGAGCTTCCGCCGTCGCCACCATTGCCGCCTGCTCCACCGTTGCCGCCCTGGCCATTGCCGCCGGAGCCAAAGCCCGATTGAACCGAGTTTTGGGCAAGAAGGGATTTGACGATCTGCAAGGCATTGCCACTGTAGATGCCGCCGGCCTGGGCGTCTCCGCCCCGGCCATCGGCACCCTGGCCCACTCCGCCTTTGCCGCCGCTGCCGCCCCGGTTCCCTTCGCCGGCGTTAAGAACGCTCACATCTATGCCTACACCAACTCCGCCAGCTCCTGTGGTAACGCTAACGCCACCTGTGCTGTCACCGCCGTTTCCGCCCAGCCCACCATAACCGCCGGCTCCGCCCGTACCAGCGCCACCGGTTCCGCCGCCAGCTTTCACAATATTATCCAGTACATTTGATGAAGCGAGTGCTATCAGGCCATTGCCGTTGATGCCGCCGCCCATAGCCGAGCCGCCAAAGCCTTCTTTGCCATATCCGCTGCCTGCCGCGCCGCCGTTCCCTCCGGCTCCGCCCTCGCCGCCGGTATTAACGCCCACATTTGCACCGATGCCCACAGACCCAACGCCTACTGTGACGTCGACGCCATTGCTGGCACTTCCGCCCTGGCCACCGTTGCCACCCGCGCCTCCATTGCCGCCAGTGCCAAAGCCGCCAATGCCATTTCCTCCGTTCACGACATTGCTGGTGACATTGCTCCTGATCAGACTGATATCGGACTGACCCATAATGCCACCGGATGACGCATCGCCGCCGGTACCCTGACCGGCACTGCCTTCACCACCGATACCACCGGAGCCGCCAGAATTGCCATTGGCACCGCTTCTGACACCCACGTTTACGCCGGCGCCAATTCCACCTACTCCGGCTACAACATTGACACCACCAATAGAGTTGCCGCCGTTGCCGCCATTGCCCCCAATGCCGCCGTTGCCGCCAATGCCATAGCCTCCCGTGCCTGTGCCCGCCTGAGCCTGATTGCCGGCTATGATGGAGTCTATGATATTCAGGATATCACCGCTATAGATGCCACCTGCCATTGCGTCTCCGCCCTGGCCGAAAGCGCCCTGCCCGTACCCGCCATTGCCTGCGCTGGAACCGCTTTGGCCTTCTCCACCATTATTGACGCTGACGCTTGCACCAATTCCAATTAATCCCACGCCGGCGCCAACATTGACTCCGCCAATGCTTTCGCCACCGGAGCCACCGTTGCCACCGTTGCCACCACTGCCTCCCAGGCCATAGCCGCCAATTCCCAGGCCGGCCAATGCATTGTTATTGGACATTTCCACAGAATTGAGCGTCAATTTTTTCGCAGAATAGACGCCCCCGGCAAGTGCGTCTCCGCCTTTGCCGGATCCACCCTGGCCAGAAGCGCCAGATCCTGCATTGCCGGCACTCCCGCCAGCACCTGCCTCATTCTTATCAACATTGACTTGTGCGCTTATAGCACCGACACCTGCCACTACCGCAGTTCCGCCTTCGGCATTTCCACCATTACCGCCAAAGCCGGCATTGCCACCACGTCCGCCAGAACCGGAGCCGCCCGTTCCCGAGCCTGCCAGAGCCCTGTTATCAGAAATCTGGGAGTCGTCGAGCTGCAGATCAGTTGCGCTGTAAATGGCGCCTGCAACGGCGTCTCCGCCGGTTCCAATGCCACCCTGACCAGAAGCGCCGGAGGACGCGAAGCCACCGTTGCCTCCGTCTCCGGCTGTGTTTACACCTACATTGACGCCAATGCCAATAAGTCCAACATCGCCTGTAACCTTCACACTGCCTTCAGCAACTCCGCCACTACCGCCAGAGCCACCGTTGCCGCCACTGCCGCCCGTGCCGGACCCACCTGTTCCATCGCCGCCTTTTGCGATATTTTTGCTGATGATTGTGCCCTGCACATTGCTAAGCTGGCCTTCATTATAGATGCCTCCAGCTTTGGCCTGGCCGCCGACACCGCTTCCGGCACTAGCTGATGAACCAATTCCGCCCGATCCACCGTCTCCTCCAGCCCCTGCTTCATTTATGCCGACCTCAACGCCAACACCAACAATGCCTGCCGCAGCGATAGTGACATCCAGGCTTCCTTTGCTCCTTCCACCCAGGCCGCCGTTGCCGCCATTGCCGCCGGAGCCTCCCACTGCATCTCCGCCAATTCCGGCTCCCGCCAGAGCAGAATTGCCGGATACGCTGCTATTCTGCAGGGATATGGTCCCCTTGTTGTATATTCCTCCGCCAATGGCAGATCCACCCGTGCCGTCTCCGGCGCTGACCGATCCGCCATTGCCCCCGGCACCACCCTGACCGCCTGGTCCGGCATCGTTCTTGCTTACCGTGACCGCGACACTACCGCCGACTGAGAAGCTGTCACCGCTGGTGAAACCTCCCTCAACATCGCCGCCATCGCCGCCCGTGCCACCCTGGCCGCCTTTGCCGGCGAGAGCGCTTCCGCCCTTTCCTAGACCGCCGACTACAGAATTATCAATGACACTGCTGTCCTGCAAAGTGAGATCGGCATTGTTGTATATTCCGCCACCTACTGCATCGCCTCCGATAGCTGAGCGTCCCACGGCATTGCCACCCTGGCCGCCGGCGCCGCCTGTTCCGCCGTCACCGGCGTCTCTTGCCGCGGCTGCAAAGGATGCGCTGAAAATCAGGCTGCCAGCTCCGCTTAAAGCATCACATGCTGCGCTTCCACCCTTACCACCGGCACCTCCGGAACCTGCATCTCCACCCTGACCACTTCCACCTACACTGTCGCCGCCCATGACCCGGTTGCCGGAGATGGTAACACCCCTCATCGTTACCGGTGCCAGATAGTAAGAGTAGAGCTTTTCATTATCGGCTAGCCCGTGAGTGCCAAATCCTCCCATGCCGTCTCCGCCAATGCCGCCAATGCCGCCGTTTCCGCCCTGGCCACCCTGACCAAGAGCTACCGCACCACCGATGCTAACCAAACTTGAAGCTCCAACCGTGACATCGCTAGAGCCGCGGCCGCCGTTGCCGCCTGCGCCACCCTGACCGCCTGAGCCGCCAGTGCCATTGCCACCGATGCCTGAACCTGCACCGGCAACATTGCCCAGAATCCGGCTATCATCGATGTCAATGCTGGAAGCGCTGGACAGGCTCTCGACCTGAGCATTGCCGCCCTGACCGTCTCCGCCCTGACCAGCGCCGCCTGTACCACCGGCACCGCCCTGGCCGCCCGCGCCGCCTTTGGCCTCACCAACGCCTACTGAAGTGATGGCAATGCTGGCCATATCAACTTTAGAGTAAGCTTCGCCACCCTGGCCGCCGGAGCCGCCCTGGCCGCCCGCGCCGCCCCGGCCCGAGCCACCGGAGCCGCTGCCACTCTCCGCAGAGTTCTCAGTCACCAGGGTATCCTGAACTGACAAAGCACCACTGGAGTACACGCCGGCAGCAGAAGCCTGGCCACCGGTGCCGTTTCCTCCATATCCATAGCCTCCGGCACCCCCCAGGCCACCAATTCCGCCTGCGCCGCCCCGCCCTTCGCCATAGCTGAAGCCGAGGAGGCTCAATATGCCATATTCGGAGATGCCCGCACCAGATCCGCCAGCGCCACCCTGGCCGCCCGCGCCGCCGTTGCCGCCAATACCCTCTCCGCCTGCTCCTTCTCCGCCAATAACAGAGTTATGAACGATCTCGGAGTCATCGATGACCATCTTGCCCAGAGAATAAGCTCCGCCGCCAATGGCATCTGCACCGATGCCTTTGCCGCCGGTGCCATTAGCACCCTGGCCACCTGCGCCGCCGGCACCACCGTCGCCGCCTACGCCAATGCCGATGCCGACATTAACAATGCCAAGCACAGTGCCATCGGCAATGGCATCCTCTCCTTGTAGAGCACTGTAGCCGTTGCTTCCCTGGCCGCTCACACCCTGGCCGCCCTGGCCAGCACCGCCTCTGGCAGTATTATTGGCAACTTCCGTACGAACCAGGGTCAGATCGCTTGCTGCATAGGCTCCGCCACCCAGTGCCTGCCCGCCGACACCATCGCCACCCCGGCCCTCTGCACCGATTACGCCATCTTTGCCGTTACGGCCGTCTCTACCTTCCTTGTAGACTTCCTGGGTTAAAAGATTCCAGCCTACATCACCAGCCACACCATTTTCGCCTGCGTTGACGCCAGCACCGCCATAACCGTTGCCGCCCCGGCCAGCGCCACCTTCAGCCAGATTGCCGGTTATGCTGCTATCAGTAAGAGTGAGTTTGCCTTCTGTATAAATGGCTCCGCCTTTGGCCTGGCCGCCCTGACCATTGCCGCCTATGCCTGCTACACCCTGGCCGCCCTGACCGCCAGCGCCACCGTCGCCTCCGCCGTTGCCTACCGGCAGGAGGCTGGCACCACCATCACCGCCATAGCCTCCGGCTCCGCCCTGACCGCTATTTCCACTGTTACTATTTCCGCCAATGCCGGCTCCGCCCCGTACAATGTTGTCAGCAACACGGAAATGACTCAGATCCAGATCACCGTTATTGTAAATGCCGCCACCCAGGGCATTTCCACCCACGCCCTGACCGGCATAACCAGTGCCTCCCAGGCCGCCCTGACCGCCCTGACCGCCCTGGCCTCCATTGCCACCACTAATCAATCCAAATGTAGCTCCGTCGCCGCCTCTGCCACCACTGCCACCATTGCCGCCGTCGCCACCAATGCCGCTTCCACCAATTCCTTGGCCGCCTTCTGCGACATTGTCTGAAAGTGTGCCGTTGGACGGTGCAATGCTTCCTATAACATACAGGCCGCCGCCATAGCTCTTTCCGCCGATGCCGTTGCCGCCATAGCCGTCTCCGCCGTTACCGCCATTGCCGCCATTGCCTCCCGGCCCGCCGTCTGCGCCGACCACGGCTGCCGAGCCGCCTTTACCGCCATCATCGCCATCTTGGGCAGCAGAACCGGCTATGCCCTTTCCTTCTCCACCCTGGCCGGTTCCACCCCGGGCCAGGTTATTGACGATGCTGCTATCGGCAAGAACCATGGTGCCATCACTGTAGACGCCTCCTCCCAGAACATCGCCACCATAGCCTTCGCCACCATAGCCCTCGCCGCCCGGAGCGCCATTCAGACCGTTTGCGCCCTTATTACCCTCCGAGCCCACAAAGAGCTTGCCAATCCATTGCAGCAAGCCCCATCCATCATTTCCTTGCTCACCGTGCGTTCCCTGAATGCCAGCCCAACCACCGGTGCCATAGCCGCCGGTGCCCGTTCCTCCTACGGCCATGTTGCCGGATACCACGCTGGAATCAAGGTTAAGAGTCCCTTTGCTATAGATGGCCCCGCCTGAGACGTCTCCGCCATAACCTTTGCCGCTGCTGCCGCTGCTGCCAGCTCCGGCATCTCCTCCATCAGTTATGCCGGCTCCAGCGCCGCCCCAGATGCCGCCGCCGCCCTTGCCGCCATCGCCGCCATGGCCGCCATCGCTGCCATTGCCGCCATAGCCGTCTTTGCCAAATCCATTGCCTGCTATTGCTGCATTATCCTTTATACTGGAATAAGACAGGCCGGCACTGCCTTCACTGTAAATGCCGCCACCGGTTGAATTGCCGCCCAAGCCATCGCCGCCCTGGCCCAATCCACCTTGGCTGCCTTGACCACCCAGACCGCCCCAGCCACCGTTATTGCCAACAATGGCTCCACCGCCGGCGCCGCCTCTGCCACCAGCTCCACCGGTTCCGCCCTTGGCACCATAACCTATGCCGCCGGTACCGTTACCGGCTCGAGCCAAATTGCTGGAAATATCGCTGCTTATCGCAGTGAGATCGCCCTTGCTAAAGATGCCGCCGCCAATGGCATCGCCGCCGTAACCATTGCCGCCGGTGCCTGAACCACCCGCACCACCCGCACCACCATCTCCGCCTTTACCTCCTTTTCCAGCAGAAAAAACGCTGTCTCCGCCTTCTCCGCCATTGCCGCCATTGCCTCCATTGCCGCCGACGGCGCCCCGGCCCATTCCGCCAATTCCGTTGCCGCCCAAAGCAAGATTATTGGTGACCTGGCTTTTTATCATGGCCACAATGCCTTCACTGTAAATGCCACCGCCGTAAGCACTGCCGCCATATCCATTGCCGCCGAAGCCGTTTCCTCCGGAATCGCCTGCATTGCCGGCACCACCGGACTTGCCCTTGCCGCCGGAGAAGAAGCCGAATCCACCATTGCTTCCACTGCCTCCGTTGCCGCCGTTACCGCCGATGCCGCCCATGCCATAGCCGCCGGTGCCGTCGCCACCCTGGGCCAGATTCATGTAAATAGCGGACTCGATCAAAGTCAACTGGGAGTTGCTGTAAATGCCGCCGCCAAAAGCATCTCCTCCAACGGCGTCAAGCCCGGTTCCGTTTGTGCCCTCACTCGATGATCCTGTGGCATTACCTCCATCATTCCCGCTGCCGGCATCGGATGCAGTGAGTATTATTGGCAGATTGTTCCATTTGTTCGTGAGGTTGTAGAAATCCGCGCCCCAATACAGTGAGCTTGAACTTGCCGTCTTGCCAGCATTATATGCGTCCTGGTTAATATCAGAGCTTCCCCAATCGATCAAAGTTCCATCCGAATTATTGAAGAGAATACTATTGGGGGTAGCCTTCTTATCAGACCGTCCGGCATTGTACCGGTCTATCTGATTCTGGATAAAGCCCATCAAATAGCTTCGGGAATAGACTTTATTATTACTAAACTCCCCTGCCGCGTAAGTATATGAATAGCTACCGGAGCTAAAGTAGAAAGTGACATCATTAGATGGGTCATATGGAGAATTCCCGTTATCGGCATCGTTTCCGTCCAAGCCCACTTCATTGGTTCCCTTGGCTTTTCCGCCGATTGCCTGATTGTCGTATACATTGGATGCAATGAGCGTCAGTTTATTTTCATTGTAAATGCCGCCGCCATATGCGCTCCCGCCACTGCCGGCATGGGCATAATCCAAGCCTTTAGCGATGCTTCCGGTGACATTTACGCCAATCAGGGTAAGATTGGCCTTGTTATAAATTGCGCCACCGCTCGCATTGCCGAAAAAGTCCGTAGGAGCCGATCCATTCCATATCGTCATATAGGCAATGATCACCTCCTTTGAGGGATCGATCAGGCCTACATTGAATACTCTACCCTTCTTCATCTCACCGTCAACGATGGTCTTATCCGTCCCGTTTCCGATGATGTACAGTGATTTATCGACCGTTACGTTCTCACGATACTCTCCATCGAATACCCTGATGGTATCGAATCTCGTTGGATTTCCAGTCGTCGGATGATCGAATGCCTCATCAACCGAGGACTGGATGCTCTCAGTTCCCACATCATCGTCGAGATAGAAGATCGTCCAGCGATCGGAATTGGCCGCCAGTGCATTGGTGGCCGCCCAGAGATGAGAGTCAACACCCACGCTGTTGTAATTCAAATCGGAGTTGGAGGTCAGGCCATGAGACGAAGACCTCACCTCGCTTGCTATCCTGCCTCTGGCCTGGATGAACTGATTCGTCTGTGTACCGGTGCTGTTCGAGTCCGCAGTCTGCAGTCCCTGCAATGTTGCAGGCTTGACATTATTTATGGAAACTGTGGTGTTGATGCGGCTCTGTTCATCTGGCCGCCACGCACTCACATTGGCACGGATGAGATGGGCACGGGCATAGAAATAATGATCGATTGTGGCATTGGCAATCGCCCTAGCCAAAATCTCGTTTGAGAACATGCCGTTGGTTATTGTCAGGCTTGAATCTGCCTTGTGAGAGTTTGCATCCTCGGAATGAGCGCCGTCCGTTCCCCACAGGACTTTTTCGGCCTTCAATTTTTGGTATATTTCCGCTCCTTCATCGACATACAGATTCATTACGCCATCAAATTGGCCGTGGTCCATTATCAAGGCAGCAGCAACCGATGACTTATTGCCGGAGCTATCCTGGACCTGACCGCTCTTTTTAGCGGTTGATACTTCGGTGGCGTTAAATTTGTGATAATCGGACACCCGACCATCCTCAACATGCACCCCCAGAGTATTGTTGAAGTAGCCCTGGTCCATTGTAGCCGAAACGCTGGTGTTGGCCCGGTCGCCCTCCTTGCTTAGACCAAGAGTGAGAGCTTGGCCGGAAGTTGCCAGCGTGGCACTGGTCTTCTGGTAGATGGAAGCACTGCCGTCCGCCTCCAGTCCCATGACGGTATCAAACAGACCGCCGTTCATGCTGGCCTGCACGGCCGTCTGGGCCAGGTTGCCGCTCTCATCCTCCGCCCGTGCATCAGACGTGCCGGCGAGAGCAGATGAGGCATCCGCCTTGTGATAGATGATGACATTTTCGTCTTCTGAGAGGACGCCCATGGTATTGTTGAAGCGGCCCAAGTTCATGGTGGCAGTGACGCTGGTGTTGGCCCGATCCCCCTCGCTGCTGAGAGCCCGGGTGAGAGCCGAGCCGGACAACGCCTCTGTGGCATTGGTCCTCTGCCAGATGGCAGCGCTGCCGTCTGCCTCCAGTTCCATGACGGTATCAAACAGACCGCCGTTCATGCTGGCCTGCACGGCCGTCTGGGCCAGGTTGCCGCTCTCATCCTTCGCCCGTGCATCAGACGTGCCGGCGAGAGCGGATGAGGCATCCGCCTTGTGATAGATGCTGACATTTTCGTCCTCCGCGAGGACGAAAATAGTGTTGTTGAAGCTGCCCAAGTTCATGGTGGCAGTGACGCTGGTGTTGGCCCGATCCCCCTCGCTGCTGAGAGCCCTGGTGAGGGCCGAGCCGGACAACGCCTCTGTGGCATTGGTCTTCTGCCAGATGGCAGCGCTGCCGTCTGCCTCCAGTCCCATGACGGTATCAAACAGACCGCCGTTCATGCTGGCCTGGACGGCCGTCTGGGCCAGGTTGCCGCTCTCATCCTCGGCCCGTGCACCAGACGTGCCGCTAAGAGCGGATGAGGCATCCGCCTTATGATAAATGCTTACATTTTCGTCCTCCGCGAGGACGCCCATGGTATTGTTGAAGCGGCCCAAGTTCATGGTGGCAGTGACGCTGGTGTTGGCCCGATCGCCATCGCGATTGACGGCCCAGGTGAGAGCCGAGCCGGATAACGCCTCTGTGGCATTGGTCCTCTGCCAGATAGCAGCGCTGCCGTCTGCCTCCAGTCCCATGACGGTATCAAACAAACCGCCGTTCATCTTCGTCTGCACGGCCGTCTGGGCCAGGTTGCCGCTCTCGTCCTTCGCCCATGCACCAGACGTGCCGCTAAGAGCGGATGAGGCATCCGCCTTATGATAAATGCTGACATTTTCGTCCTCCGCGAGGACGAAAATAGTGTTGTTGAAGCGGCCCGAGTTCATGGTGGCGGTGACGCGGGTGTTGGCCCGATCGCCCTCGCGATTGACGGCTCGGGTTAGAGCCAAGCCGGTTAATGCCTCTGTGGCATTGGTCTTTTGCATGGCAAGAGCGCCTTTTCCATCGACCTTTGCAGCGAGATCAGAGGTAAAATTGCCATGATCCATTGAGGCTCTGGCATATGTTTTGGATTTATTGCCGTTAAACTCCAGGGCAAGAGTTCCTGATGATCCCAGAAGCGTGTTTGTGGCGCTAGAAAGCTGATAAGAAGCTGCACTATCGCTTGACTTGTTAACAAGTGCCCTCGAATTGCTGCTGAAATTGCCCAGATCCATCCTGGTATTGGTGTATGTGCCTGCCAGGTATCTATCATGGACCAGTGCATACGCATATGAAGTCGCGGATAACGCTCGACCGGCATCTGCCTGATGCCAGATATCGAGACTATTATTGGCGACTGCAATCTGCCTTGAATTAAAGGTGCCATTGGATAGGTCAACCTTTACTTTGCTATAGACCTTATCTCCTAATGCATTTTTTGCGTAAGATGATGATGATGCGCCCTGTGCTTCCCACACTCTAGAATTCTCATCTGCCACAGCCAGTTTATCTGCCCAGGCATTCTGTTCGGTGGTCATCTTTCCATCGGTCAATTCCACCAATACGCCGGCCTGATTTCCAGTGTAGCTGCTCGACGAAGAGCGGGCCATTGCCGCCAGGGCAGATAAGGTCGAGCTTTGCGAAGCCATGGCCATGATGTTATCCGGCGAGCTTAACACCTTTGCAATTTGAGCTGTGGTCAGCTTGCCATGGTAAATCTCCACAAGGGTCTCTGCCTTGCTGCCCAAAGAATCAATTGCCTTTGATCCTACAATCGCTTTTCGGGCATCCATGTCGGAATTAATTCCGACTGCCATGCCTCCATCAACATTAAGAAACTGATCCATATGAAGAGAACCATATGAGAGCATGCCGTATTGCCTAACGGATTCAGAACCCCTACATGCACCAAGACAGAATTTTACAAGCTCGGCATTTGAGAAGGAGGCACTCTGGCTCACGCTCAAGGTATTGGGGGATAATACTGCAGAACTTGTCACCGCATTATTTGAGGCATTTTTAGAGAATAGAGAATTATAACCATTATAGCCGCCACTTCCCAGGTATTTTTGCATCATACTTATGCTGCCGGGTCCCGAAACCGTCCTTGAGCTGCTGATTGAGGCGGGAGAAAAGCCACCCGTCCCACTTTCATGAACGGAAACGCTATCGCTGACAAAGTAGTAATCATAAATTCCTACGCTTCCGCTGCTATCAGAAACGGAAAAGCCCACGCCAATGGCAAAACTTGCAGGAATTATCGAAAGCTGTAGTATTAAAATTATAATAGCACATTTAATTAACTTCCATCCGGGCAGCATAATAGTATGTGTATTTCGCCACATTTAAACCTAATTATTTTCTAGCATATATTTATTTTAGTTAGTATGTTTACCGTTTTTTTAAAATATCAAATAAATATACATAAAAAAATTTTGGGAAATCGCATTTACTTTCCTCCTTTAGCTGCGATCGCCTTATCAAAAGCTCTTACAGCATCTTTGTATCTTCCCGCCGCGTTAAGGGTCAATCCAAGGTTATTCCAGGCCTCCGCGAATTTAGGGTCCGCAATAGTTGCATTGTCAAAAGCATTAATTGCTTCATTTGATCTGTTAAGATTCATCAGGGCAATTCCCTTATAATTCCAGGCTTGAGCGAATTTGGGATCTATCTTCACAGCGCGATCATAAGCAGGAATTGATTCATTGTATTTGCCCATATTAAAGAGCGCAATTCCCTTATTGCTCCATGCCGAAGCTAGACCCGGATCCTGCTTGATCGCTTCATCGAAAGCCTTTATAGCCTGGCTATAGTCGCCAAGATTGAGATAAGCAAACCCCTTATTATCCCAGGCTTTCACATACGTACTATCTATTTTTGTAGCGTTATCGAAAGCGTTAATAGCTTTCTCATATTCGCCCATGCTGGTCAGAGCCAGACCTTTATTATTCCAGGCCCAGCTAAACTTGGAATCAATAGTCAATGCCTGATCAAATGCCTGTAATGACTCATTATATTTCCCCAACCTGAGGCGATCAAGACCAATATTATTCCAGGCATGAAGGGTACTTGAGTTTGCGCGAGTTGCATTCTCATAAGCACCTATCGCTTGCTGGTAATCTCCCAGGTTATCTAGAGCTATGCCTTTATTGATCCAGTAGCCAGCCATATCTTCTTGACTGAAAGAAGAAAGGCTTAATAAAAAAAAGATGGACATGAAACAGACGATTTTAGTTCTCATGATTTAACCTCCCTCTCAACGTATTTTTTCAAAATAAGAACTTTGTGGAGGACTTTGGCATAAATGTATATTGGAATATAGGGAAATTTACCTCTATTCGATGGACATCAAAACGTCGCCCGGTGTTACGGTAGTCCCTTCATTGATATAGATCTCTTTTACCGTTCCATTCTTATCGGCCAGGATGTTCTGCTCCATCTTCATGGCCTCTAAGACAACCACTGCATCTCCTTCGGCCACCTTGTCGCCCTTCTTGACCTTGTAGCGGATGATAACGCCCTGCATGGGCACGGTTAATCCATCCTTGGGGACTTTGGGCTGCGCCTGCGCTAGGGTCATGCCGGCCGGGGCAACCTTGACCAGATAAGACTCACCATCGATCTCGACATTAAGGGCCATGGGCTCTGCCTTCAGAGGAACAGACGCTGTTGCTACTGGCTGCTTTTTGATCAGTTGCTCTTCCACAGCCGTGCCCTGCAGGAACTTAAGGGCCACCTGAGGATAGAGAGCATAAGTGAGATAATCCTCTTCCTGTTTAGCCAATCCCAGGACATCGACTGCTTTCTTGGCGCTTTCATATTCAGGTGGCAGCAGATCTGCGGGGCGCACAGTAATGGGCTCCTCATCGCAGAGGACCTTCAGCCTGACCTGGGGGTCGATCATAGCCGGCGACTTTCCGTAAAGGCCCTTGACATAGTCTTTGACCTCTTTGGGGACCATTTTGTATCGATCGCCCGTAATTACATTAAGAACTGCCTGCGTGCCCACTATCTGGCTGGTGGGAGTGACCAGGGGCGGATATCCCAGGTCCTTTCGAACCCTCGGTATCTCGGCCAGCACCTCATCATACTTGTCCAATGCCTTTTGCTCGATGAGCTGGGAGACCAGATTGGAGAGCATGCCGCCCGGAACCTGATAGATCAGGACATTGGTATCCACGCGCGCCGAGATGGCATTGAAGACCGGCGCATAGATCTCCATGATCTTCTCGAAGTACCTCTTGATCTCGGTAAGAAGTTCCAGATCCAGGCGTGTGTCGTAGGACGTTCCCTGCAATGACGCCACCAGGCTCTCTGTGGCGGGCTGAGAGCTTCCGCCGGAGAGAGGCGACATAGCCGTATCCAGGATGTCCACTCCTGCCTGGCAGGCATGGAAGTAGCTCATTTGGGCCATGCCGCTGGTGCAATGTGTATGGAGATTCACCGGTAGATTGACCTCCTTTTTCACAGCCCGGATAAGGTCGTAGGCATTTTGGGGAGTTATCAGTCCGGCCATATCCTTGATGCAGATAGAGTCGCATCCCAACTCCGCAAGCCGGACGGCAAACTCTGCAAACAACTCATTGCTATGTACAGGGCTGATGGTGTAGCTAATGCCGCCCTGAACGTGCTTTTCCATTTTTTTCGCAGCTTTGATGGACCGTTCCATGTTACGAATATCGTTCACAGCATCGAAGATCCTGAATATATCAACACCGTTAGTGGCCGCTTTTTGCACAAACTTGTCCACTAAATCATCGGCATAATGCCTGTATCCGACCAGGTTCTGCCCGCGAAGCAGCATCTGCATCGGAGTATTAGGCATGGCCTTTTTTAATGCCCTCAGCCTTTCCCAGGGATCTTCGTTCAGATACCGAATGCAGGTATCGAACGTCGCTCCTCCCCATGTTTCCAATGAGAAGAAACCAACCTGATCCATCTTCTCTGCTATGGGTAGCATGTCCCTGGTCCTCATCCTGGTGGCCAGAAGAGACTGGTGTGCATCCCTAAAAACCGTGTCTGTAAGCTTAACCCTGCCCATGAAGATCTTCTCCTATACGGTCCCTCTTCTTTAAAACCCCGTCGCCTTTTGCTTATTAATTCTCCAGCACAACCACGGATAAGTTATATAAAGCTAATGGCAAGCTCATCAAGTAATACGATCTCATAATATGGTTCTAACGAAAGTCTGCACGACTTATTGCCTGCATTCTCAATTTTGAATTTAAAAATACTTGCTCTTTTTCGTAGCTGTTTTCTTTTCATTATTGCCAATAGTTGTCCGGAAGGTCGAAAGCTTAAATAGGAAGAATTAAGGCAAACCGTAAGGCTTTGCTTTGCCTTGTTTCCTTTAGACCACCGAAAATATATGTTAAGTTATATTTATATTAGTCTCAGTTTTGTCAAATTTAGTACTTCAAAAGCCTGCAAGATTTGTTTTGTTAACATGTATATGGACGAATGATGCCGTTCTGTACATATGTGTCCATCTAAAGCGTCTATTAATACTAAGATACATTATTTAGTAAATAGGAGAATCTATGAGACTTAGAGTTGTCAGCGCAAGAAATGAGATTCCAAATCTCAACCCTAATGAAAAGACTGTTCACCTGGCTTTTCGGGCCAGCAATGTAGACTTCCTCAATCTGATGCAGAGATGCCCCCGGCTGAGGATGATTCAGGTACCACCCTCCTACCGCAAGACCATGTCCAATGCCATCCAGGTATTTCTGGACATGCAGGGCATTGAGCTCCTGGAAGGAGATGTTTGGGGCCATCGAAAGGATCTGGATGAGTACTTCACCGTAGACGACACCACCATGGAAGAGATCCGCTCCCTAGCCGCCAACGGTGCCAGCATGGACGATGTATCCAATCAGATTCAGAAGAAGGCCAGAATCGGTCCGGAACTGGTCAAGTACATCGTTAAAAGCAAGATCACCGTTTGATGTTTGGAATACGAGCCGGATTGCCGATCCGGCTCTCCCATCAATTGCGATATTTATAGAATTTTCTTTCTGCAAACGTTTCTCCCTTCAATTATTATCCCTTTGGAAAAGTAAAAGAATCAAGCGAATCAATGATATTACAATGATCAAAAAAATCATGATAGCCACCGATGGATCGGATACGAGCAAAAAGGCAGCAATTATTGGCATAGACATCGCGCACCGCGCAAACGGCAGCATCACAGCGGTCTATGTCATGGAGATCTTGCGACTGGCCCACCTGCCTGGATATGCTACCATGCCGGGACTTAAAGAGAAGATTTTAGAGCTCATGCAAGAAGAGGGGCAACAAGCAACGAAGTTTGTTGAAGATCACGCCCAGATGATGGATGTCTCCTGCCACAAGATCGTGACCCAGGGCAGCCCTAGTGAGGAGATTCTCAAGATTTCCCAAAATCTGGGAATGGACCTCCTCATCATGGGCAGCTTAGGCCGCACCGGCATGGAAAAATTTCTCCTGGGAAGCGTTGCCGAGAAAGTGGTCTTGCAGTCCCCAATTCCTGTGCTCTTGGTTAAAGGAGAGTCAACGATCTAGCTTAATTATGTCCAGACCGATCGCCTTTGGCGAAACACGCTCAATCACTCTCTTTACATCCCAGGAGGTGAGGCCAAAGGGTTTTGGGTTGCCCACAGTCGGCGCGAATGCCGGATCGAGGGCATCAAGATCATCAAGTTAAAAGAGGCAAGACGGATGGCATCCGGCCCATCTCGCGAACCGGAGCGAAAAGATGCAGTGCCATCGAATGAAAGCCCCACTACTACGTAGTTTGCATCCGACAATTTTGCGTCGGCGTCAGCAAAGCCGCCCCTTTGAAACATAAAATGAAATTAATTGGATTTCAGCGCACGTCCAGCTTGGTCCTGCCCATGACGGAGAGATAGGAGACCTCTTTTCCTTCCTCTATCTTCGGTTTCTGATCCTCGGTTATAGGAACATCGACTGTGGCGTAGGTGCCCAGGTCCATGATCTGCACCGATGTGCTGCCGATGGATAGGACCTGCCCCGTCTTGCGCTCAACGTTGGGCACATAAATCTTGGTGGTAACCGGATAGACTATGGACTTCTTCTGGTTGTCGAAGATGCCTATAGCGTCCACCCTGGCCTTGGCACTGCCGTGTTTCCCGGGTTTGGAATGGGATATGCTTCTGATTATGCAGGGCTCTTCGTCGATGATAACGTATCTTCCTTCTTTCAGCTCTCTGACCTCAACCTGCTCCTTCATTTCATCACTCCTAGCGACGAATGCAACTCTCCTATTTAAAGGATGTCTTTCATGCGTCGCATTGCTTCCTCAAGCTCTGAGCGCGCCGCAGCATAAGAGATTCTGATGTGCTCTTTTCCGCCCGGCCCAAAGGCCGATCCGGGAACAACAATAACACCCGATTTGCCTAGCCTAGCAGCGACCGCGTCGCCGTCTCCCACCCGGGGAAAGAGATAGAAAGCGCCTTCTGGCTCAATGATATCCACGCCCATCTCCCGGAAGCCTTTTACCAGCAGATCCCGACGAGCTTTGAATTCGTCCCTCATCCGAGCTACGCACTCCTGCGGCCCGGTGATGGCCTCCAGGGCCGCGGCCTGAGAGATGGAGGGCGCGCAGGCCTGGACATACTGGTGGATCTTGAGCAGTTGTTCGAGCGCGCCGCCTTTGGCCACCAGATAGCCCAGCCTCCAGCCGGTCATGGCATAGGTCTTGGAGACGGCATTAACGGTGATGACGTTGTCCGAGAACTGGCCTGGGCTGACATGCTCTCCTTTGTAAATGAAATGCTCATAGACCTCATCGGAGAGCACAGCGATGCCTCTGTCTTCTGCAATTTCGGCAATGGCCTGCATCTGCTGGGGCGTTGCTACCGAACCCGTGGGATTGGAAGGCGAATTGACTATTATCAGCTTAGTTTCTTTGGTTATCCTCTCCAAAATAGCCTCGGGAGCGAGACACAGGTTGTCATCGAGAGGGACGCAGACGGGTCTGCCGCCTACCAGGCGGGTCAGCTCGGCATAGGAAAGGAAGCTAGGATCACCGATCAGGACCTCCTCGCCCCGATCGACCAGCGCGGCTATAACCAGGAAGAGCGCCTCGCTGGCCCCGCTGGTCACCATGATCTCCTCAGCAGTGCAATCGATCTGGTTCTCGGATCTAAACTTTTTTGCGAGAGCACTTCTAAGGGCCGGCACACCACAATTGGGGGTGTAGCCGCACAATCCTTTTTCAATAGCCACAATCGCCGCCTTCTTGATATGCTCCGGCGTGTCGAAGTCGGGCTGGCCCAGTCCCAAATTCACGGACCCCTTGGCCGCTCCCTCAAAACATTTCCTTATGCCTGATATCTCAATCTTTTCCGTGCAGCTTGCAAATCTCATGGCTCCTCTCTCCTGCCAACAGCTCCCACCGGCTCATCCTTATAAACCACATTTTGTGTGCCAAAGCAATTGAGCCCGGACAGCTCCTCTTTTATCAGATTCATCCTGATTTTGCCACCTCTCCAGTAAAGGGTGATCTTAACATCCTCTTTCTCCGTCTCCTCTGAGATGGACTCCATGAACATCTCCAGTGCCCGGGTATTGGAGAACGGAACCACAAATATGGCCCTGTATTTCTCTTTCTTCCGGGCATAGGAGGTAAGGATGTAGCCGTTGTTCTCAAACTCGCTGATCTCCTCGAAAAGGCATAAGACCTCCTTCTCATGCTCCGCGGTTCCATCGACCTTGGAGATAATCAGAAGAATCTTGGCGATAAGTGACTTATCAAATTTTCTTCCGAACCAGATATTGATAGTGCCCTGGGTGAGTACAATGGACACCGCAGAGCCGCTCACCTCAATGGAGACCGGCTCCGGCCTGTTGCCTGAGGAGCTGGGCATAGCCGCTAGATCGAGCGTAGCTAATATAACCGTTTCGTGGATAATCCCCTAGAGAGGAATGATGCTTTGGACCAATGCCTGGCAGCTTTAGAGAAACGATTTTGTGAGGAGCCTTATGCCAAGATTTTCGGCATTCGGATTGTGGAGCTTGAGGAGGGCCACGCACTTCTCAAGATGAAGACCACCGAGAATATGAACAACCTCTTCGGCACGACCCATGGAGCGGCCATCTTCTCGCTGGTGGATGCCGCCTTCGAGCTGGCCGTCAACTCGCACGGCACCGTGGCTGTGGCCTTAGGCGTGAATATGAATTACCTCAGCGCACCCCTGGCCGGCGAGTGCTTGCAGGCCGAAGGACGTGAGGTCAATCGCTCTCGAAAGATCTCAGCCTGCCATATTTCCGTCACCGGCGAAGACGGACGATTGATCGCGACCTGCCAGGCCCTGGCTTACCGAAAGAAGGACAAATTGCCCTTCCTTTGAAGCAGAGTTTATATTCCATCGCTGCCCTAACCCCTGGCAATGAGACTAGCGTCCTGCATAAAAAAGTACAAAGACGATACCCACCGGGCAATGCCTCCTGAGGAGACGCTAAAGCGTGCCGAGGCCAAATTGCCTGCAGCCGGGATCACCAGAGTGGCGAACATAACCAATCTGGACCGAATCGGCATACCCGTCTTCTCCTCCATCCGGCCCATGGCCGATAAAGGTGCGGTCTCCGTCTACAATGGCAAAGGAGCCACGCCCACCGAGGCTAAAGTATCGGCCATGATGGAGGGCCTGGAGCGCTACTCTGCCGAATTGAGAGACAGGGAGCTTAAAATCGACTGCTTCTCCCATCTTGACACAGCGCTTAACCCAAGCGATCTGATCCTGCCGGAGGGGGCAGATCCGGATGACATGATACCCTGGATTTTTGGCTGGGACATAATGAACGATGAGGAGATTTTAGTTCCGGCTAATGCGGTTTTTCATCCCCTGCCCGCCGATTACAAACGCCTCTTTAGAACCAATACCAGTGGCCTGGCCTCGGGCAATGTGATTGAAGAGGCGATATTCCACGGCCTGGCCGAAGTTATAGAAAGAGATGCCTGGGCTCTGGTGGAGGCGACGAGGATGACCGGCCCCCTAATCTGTGATGTGGAGGACATTCAGGCAAAAGGCCTCCTGGATAAATTCGCGGCAGCCGAGGTGGATGTCTATCTGAGGGATATCACCAGCGACATTGGCATTCCTACCTGCGCGGCCGCGGCCGATGATGTCCGACTGCGCGATCCTACTCTTCTCACCACCGGCATGGGCACCCACACCAGCGCCGTAGTGGCGGTGCTGCGCGCCCTCACCGAGGTAGCGCAAAGCCGTCTTACCCAGATCCATGGGGCAAGAGAAGATACAACAATTGCAGATTTCCGAAAGCAGATCGGCTATGATAGGACCAAGAGACTTAACAAGCACTGGTTTGAAGCAACCGATAGGAAGAGCTTTGCCGAAATTGAATCCTTTGAGAGCGACGATTTCCTGCTGGACATAGAATATATGCTAAAGAAGCTGGGGGAGGCAGGCCTTGATCAAGTAGTGGTAGTGGATTTGACCCGTGAGGAGATCGGCCTTCCCGTGGTCAGGGTGATTGTGCCAGGACTAGAGATATCAGCCGTGGACCCGGAAAGGGTGGGAAAGAGGTGCAAAGATGCCCGTAAAAACGCCAGGAATAGTCGTCTTCCTAGGGCCAAGTCTCTCCAGGGATAAGGCGGAGAGGGTTTTAGAGGCGGACTATCGGCCACCGGCCAAACGGGGCGACCTTTACCTGGCGGCCAGGGAAGGGGCAGAGATCATTCTGCTCATCGATGGCGTCTTCTTTCAGGAGTGCTCAGTGGCTCACAAGGAGGTGATCTATGCCCTGGAGGCGGGGGCAAAGGTCCTGGGCGCCTCCAGCATGGGAGCCTTGCGCGCCTCGGAGCTGGACATTTACGGCATGGAAGGCATAGGCAAGATTTATCAGGCTTACAAGAGCGGCCATCTGGTCTCGGATGACGAGGTAGCCCTGGTCTTTGATCCGTTCTCCTATGAGCCCAGTTCCGAACCGCTGGTGAACATTCGCTTCAATTTGGATTTGGCCTGGCAGATGGGTGTAATTAGCGCTTCCTGCAAAGATCGGCTCTTTCATTTTGCACAGGCTCAGTACTTTCCCGATCGAACCTATGAGCGAATGCTTTCAGATGCATCCGGCCTGGTGAAGGAAAAGGAGCTGCTGCGTTTTCGCGAATTTCTGGCCAAAGATAAGCGCGACTTCAAGATGGAGGATGCACTGCTGGCCCTGGAGCGGGTAAGAAGAATGGCGGATGAAGGTGATAAATGATGTTGGTTAAGATCAGATCTTTTTCCCGCGGCCATCGGCGGATGATTATGGGCTCATTCAATCAACTGGCATAATCGCCGCCGCAACTGGTCGATATGGCTACCTCCGCATTGACACCTATATAAATAATTGAAAATTTGCCGAACACTGGAGATTTATGATCAAACAAGGTCGCCTATCCTTCTTCGATAATATTCGGTGGCTCATAATCGTCTTCGTGGTCATGGCACATTCAGCGGTGACTTATTCCAATATTGGGGGCTGGTACCATTATGAGCCGGTCAAGCTCGATTTCCCATCATTTATTATATTCTGGACATTCCAGACATTCACACAGGCGTACTTCATGGGTCTTCTCTTCCTGATCGCCGGCTATTTTGTTCCAGGATCATTGGACCGCAAGGGTTGGGCAGGCTTCCTGAAGGGACGTGCAGCGAGGCTTGGCATTCCCACCCTGCTCTATATGCTCCTCATCAATCCGGTGATCGATTATTATCTTCTGGCCTTCCAATGGACTGGACCCCGGCCACCTGCTGATAAGTATTTTATGACTTACATACAAAGCTTGCATTTCCTGAGCTGTTCTGGGCCGATGTGGTTTGCCCTTGTACTTCTCATCTTTTCGGCGATATTTACCGTATACCGGCATTTTCAAGGCCAGCAAAAGCAAAATTTGGAAGGAAAGCTTCCGGGAAATTTGGCAGTTGCCGGGCTTGTCCTGCTCATTTCGACTGGCGCTTTCGCCATTCGCCTGATCCAGCCCATCGGCACCGAAATAGCAAATATGCAACTGTGCTTTTTCTCGTCATACATCATCCTTTTTATCGCAGGAATAATTGCCTATAGGAATAACTGGCTGCTCAGAATTCCATATTCATTTGGAATGATGTGGTTTAGGGCGGCGCTCGTAATCGGCACTGTCTTCTGGATGGCCATAATGATTCTGGGAGGCGAGCTTTCCGGTGATTTCTCAAAATACACAGGAGGGCTGTACTGGCAGAGTGCCGCTTATGCTCTATGGGAGGCGTTTTTCTGTGTGGGAGCCTGCCTCGGACTCATAGTATTATTCAGAGACCGCCTAAAATTGCAGGGCAGACTGGCGAAATTCATGTCCGATAACTCCTTCTCCGTCTACCTCTTCCACCCGCCTATTCTGATCCTGGTCACCCTGGCTCTTAAGGAATTTGCATGGCATCCTATTATCAAGTTCATAGTCGCATCAGCCATAGTCGTTCCACTCTGTTTCATGGCCAGCCATTTCATCTTCCGGCGAATTCCCCTGCTGAAAAGAGTACTGTAGACTGCAAAACTAAGTCGATTCTTCATTCTTCGAAAAGATTTATAAGCAAATCAACCTAACTTTAATCGAAATAATACTATTAAGGTCATCTATTTAAATAGGTTGAAATAATAGTTTATCCGACAATGGGGCCAATTCTATGACTCTGATACAAGATATTCTCGCTTTAAAAAAGGAGCGCCAAGCGACCATACTGGCCCATAACTACCAGGTCCCGGAAGTGCAGGACGTAGCCGACCTGGTTGGCGACTCCCTGGAGCTCTCCCGCGCGGCTGCCCGTCTGGACACGGAGGTCATTATCTTTTGCGGAGTGGACTTCATGGCGGAGACGGCGGCCATCCTCTCCCCGCAAAAGAAGGTCGTTTTGCCGGAGAAGGGCGCCTGGTGCCCCATGGCTCACATGATCACGCCGGAACAGCTTTGCGATCTTAAAGCCCTGAATCCTGATGCGGCAGTGGTCTGTTATGTCAATTCCACGGCTGAGATAAAAGCGGAGAGCAATGTCTGCTGCACTTCCGCCAACGGCGTGCAGGTGGTAAACTCACTCTCCGAGAAGGAGGTCATCTTTGTGCCGGACCGGAATCTGGCCGCCTACGTGGCCCGCCATACCGATAAGAAGATCATTCCCTGGAACGGCTACTGCTATGTGCACGATCACCTCACCGCAGAAGAGGTGCGCCTGGCCCGATCGGAGCATCCAGGAGCGGAAGTGCTGGTGCATCCGGAGTGCCGGCCAGAGGTCATCGATCAGGCCGATTTCACCTACAGCACCGCCGGAATGGGCAAACATGCCAAGGCCAGCGCTGCCAGGGAGTTTATCATCGGCACGGAGGCGGGCATGATCTACCGGCTGAAGAAAGAAAATCCGGAGAAGGAGTTCTATCCGCTCAGCAAGAATGCCATCTGCCAGAATATGAAGAAGACCGACCTCTCCAAGGTCTTGAGGGCGCTGCAAACCCTGCAGCCGCAGGTCATGGTGCCAGAGGAGATCGCGGTGAAGGCGCGCCGGTCGATCGAGAGGATGCTGGGGGTAAAAATCTGAGCGATTGGGCGGAAGACCTAATTTTTATTTTAAAATGAATACTTCGCAGCTTGCTGCGCGGGTCCGCCGCCGTTTCACTTTTTTGCAATAATATATAATTGCACCACCCAGGAAGCCTTTGATCTTCCGGTCTAGTACAGCGAGCCTTAATTAAAGCCTTGACTGTAAAGGATAATGCGCCATTGTGTACTGCTGATTGTTCTTCGCGCCTTCGCGGCTTCGCGTGAGATCCACGTGGTAGTTTCAGGCTGTGGATAAGCCATAGCTTTTCCGACTGATGTTATTACTACAATCTTCAGAGCCAAAAAAAACAAAGATCCGGGCTCACGCGAAGACGCGAAGCCGCGAAGGCCTCGGTTGCGTTTTTTGATTACAATCTCGTGATCCCCAGGTTAAATCATCAACCTGCTAATATAGACAACAAAGCTCACAAAGTACAAAGTACGCACAAAATGCATCTTTTCAGGCCATTAAATTGAAAACATACTGCGGTTTGCTCTTTGAGGCACATACAATTGAGATTAATATCCCCTCAGAAAAGGCTGACTGCAAAGCGGTGGCGCAAAAGGCCCCACCAGGCATGTGCGAACGGGGAGCGCGCGCATGCGGGCGGGCGGGGCGTGTTTATGGAGGAGCAGCCGACGGAGCTGGTGCCGCGCAGGGAGGCGGAATCAACGGGTGGGGGGATGGGCTCGAATGATCCAGGAGCGGCGCATCGCTGCCAATATTATTAATTCCACCACAGAGGCGCAGAGCACACAGAGGACGCACAGAGAACGACGAAATGACATGGGTTTTGGTGAGCTGAATATAAACCAGACCATCCAAGACCGCGAGGAAGCCAAAAACACCAGGCTGCAGATGAGTGGTGCGGAAGGGCTCCCAGGCGGATGCCCCGCGGCCCTTACGAATAATGTTAAATACTACTACTGCATGAGATTGGCTGCCTCTTTTGCGGGGGTTGCCAAGCCAGGTCAAAGGCGCTGGATTCAGGGTCCAGTCACGAAGGTGTTCATGGGTTCGAATCCCATCCCCCGCACCTAATTACTCGTAATTGTGAAATTTGATCTCGTTTATTTTAAAAATTAATTTTGAAAGTATCTTTGCATCCTTCACCCTCGTCCTGTCCGGCCCTCCCGCGCCCGGACGCGAGCGCCCATCCGGGCCCCGAGCCCAAGAGCGCCGCCCGGAGCGAGGCTCGGCCCGGTGGGGCAGCCCGCCCTTGACCGCCGCTGGGCACGCCCGAGCACGATCACGGATTCACGCGAAGGCGCGAAGTCTCGATGAGAGAAGGACAATTCTTGCCCTTATTGATTTTTGCCTTGACCGATGACGCCTGGAGAGGCAGGCCAAGTACCTGGCCAGTCATTTCAGGGACCTGGGATTATGAGGGCGACTATCGAGAAGTACTCAGCGCGGTCCAGCACAAACAGTCTGGTCAGGCGGCGCTCATTTTCTTGGGCGCGGACTAGCGCCGTGAGCGGGCAAGACCTGCATCGGAGTGCCGAAGAGGCTCATCTATAATTTTACAGTGGCGTCTTGACGGGACAATTGTCAAAAAGCTTATATCTGAAAATCAACAATACGACATATATTGTGAAAGATGATCTCCCATCTGGCAAAGGCAAAAAGCATTGGCTCATGGAAAGAAATCCAATAACGGATCTGTTGATAGTTACTTGTGCCGCATTTTTAACCGGGGGAGTAGGTTCGTTCCTGGTAGAATTAAATGCACCACACGACTTCGGCATTTCCATTGAACCGGTGAGTGTTTTAGAGAATGGTAGCCGTCTATACTATATATTGGGAGATATATATATAAATAATTCACGATGGATTAAGAAATATGACCATTCAGTCTGCCTGTACAGCGACCGAAGTACCCTGCCAAAAGGAGTTGAAGTGGTATTAGAGCCTATTGCTGGCCCCGTGCCCTTTATTTCTAAATTGAGCATCCTACTTGATGGTAATAAGAGCGCGTTGCGGGGGGACTACAAGTTAAGAATAAAAGCCATAGGCGGAGATGAAACCGAGAGATCATGCACGTTTATATTTTATATTAAAAATGATCAACTCAATACAAACGAAACCCAGTCATCACCAATTAAGAATGATACCCAAAAAGATTATAGAAATGAAATAAATGCACAAAATTATGCCAAATCGTTTGGCATTTAGTACTCGAATTGGATATCATCCAGATAAATAGTCCATGAGGCGCTGTTATCATCTGAAGGCACCATGATAACGGCCCCAAAACCCGTTATTATATGGCTTAGGTTTTCGCCCTCTAATGGAATTTCATACTTCGTCCATTTTTTCGATAATCCCTTTTGGACTCCTTTCCTGATAGCGGGATATAATGAATCTCTATAAGTGCCGCCCATACCTCCAACCATAAAATTCGCCCATTCGCTCCCTTCCTTTCCCCTCGCAAAGAATGATATCCTTTTTGCACCCGTCAGGTCCCTTCCATCCGGATCTTCCCCCCAATTATTCTTAGGATACTGCCACAGAATAATTGCGAAATTATTTGCATTAGATGTAGGTCTTCTGTAGTCAATCCTTATGCAATTTCCCCTCTCGGAGTCTATTGATGCTTCATCGATTGAAATATCGCTAACGTCGCCCAGCGATCCCGTCGGATAGAAGAGCTTATCGACAGGGGCATAGTCTTGTCCTTCAACCATAATGATCCCGACGAAAAGCAATCCAAAAAGACCGATTACCAGAATTTTTTGATTTGAGGTTAGCTTACGATTCATGGAAACACCCTATTGATATCTGTGTAAGGGTAGCATATATATTTTACATAGATGCATCCCAAAAATAGGACGAATAGGCGCTTCTTCCCCGCGCCTATCTTTCTCGCGAAAATCAGTTTTATCTCGCTGCTTTTGCCACGCGCTCCACACTGTCCCTGTGGTTGATGGCGTAGCTCTTGACATCGCGGTTAGCTGCGGATATGATCTCGTCCGCCAGGGCGGCGTCTGCCTTCTTGGCCTTCTTAAAGGAGGCATTATATGCGCCCTTGGTCAGGAACATGAGGGCTGTGTCCACCCGCCTCTGAGGAGATGTATCCACGGCTTTGGGCACAGTTATGCCGCCGTACTTGAGTCGAACAACCTCTTCGCGAGGGCCCGCATTGGCTATGGCCTTGGCCAGAACGGATAGCGGGTTCTCCTTGGTCTTCTTGGCAACTATGTCAAAGGCTTTCTCGACTATGCCGTAGGCCTTGAGCTTCTTGCCCGTGTTCTTCTCCGTTCTCATCATCTTGTTTACCAGGCGCTCCACGATGTGCTGCTCAGACTTCTTGAACTGCTGCTTGGCATGCTTGCCGCCGGAATGAATGACGGACTTGGATGCCAGGTTCATATAGCCCTTTACGCTTGGGTCTGTAACCTCGACCTCAGCCGGATCCCACTTGCCGAATAGCTTCATTTAAATCATCTCACCGGCTTTTCCTTTCTCCCCCGCACAAGCTCCAGAAGGGAGACATTATTGACAGCGATAACCTTGAATCTGACTCCAGGGATATCTCCCATGGATCGTCCCTGACGCCCGCCGATACGATCGACAGTGACCTCGTCATGTTCATCTATGAATCCGATGGCTCCATCGCCCGGAGCAAAAGCCGTAACCTGACGACCATTTTTGATGAGCTGTATGCGCACAGCTTTTCTTATGGCTGAGTTGGGCTGCTTAGCCTCAATTCCGACCTTCTCGAGAACTATTCCCCGTCCCATGGGCGCTCCGCCCAGGGGGTCAGCCTTCATCTTGCTCCCCGACATCCTTCGGATATACTTAGGATCGCTCCACCGGAGCGCTTTCCTATCACTCTCCAGTTTCCTGGCGGCATAGATTCCATTTCCCATTTTATTTCACCTTGAGTAAATCGCAACAATTCGCTATTGAATTATGATATCATCAACGCCGTGATGCCTCTGCGCAAGCATCTTGGCTTTTAATATGTTTCGGCCATCTCTGCCGATGGCAATGCCTTTATCTTTATTTGCTACCTCTACATAAGCCAATCGCTTATTATTCTTGTCCACGACCGTGACATTCTTTATGGCCGCCGGCTGGAAGAGGTTCTCCAAAAATTCCTTTACATCGTCACTGTACTCGACGATCTCGATCTGCTTTCCTACCGACTTCTTAACCCGGTTGATGTTCGAACCCTTTCGGCCTATGGCTGCGCCCATATCTCCTTTTTTTATGACAAAAATGATGCGTTCGTTCTCCGCATCCACGACGCAATCCCTGGCCATGCCGCCAGTCAAGCTCTCGAACAAAGCAATATATCTGATTCCTTCGGTGGTGAGCTTAAACTCACTCATGCCTCAACACCCCGGATCTCGCGCTGCAGTGCCATTATCTCCGAGTCACCTGGCTCGATGATGGCCAAAGCGGCCACGGAGAAGGGTTTCCCGCAGGCAGATCCGAGGTCCTTGCCTAACCCCTGGTAACCGTAGACTGGAAGGTCCATGGTCTCCAGTTTCATCCTTACATCCACAGGACAATCCGCCGCGAACACTATGAGTTTAGCCTGTCCGCCAAGTCCTGTTTCAACGGTCCTATTCGATCCTAGCACCACTTTTCCGGTTCTGATGGAACTTCTTAGAGCTCTATCTACGTTTATCATCGTTATTACCTCATCTCTTGATTGCCACCAGGGTAACGTCACCTGTGCCAAGCTGTATGGGCTGGCCCACGATTACGTTTTCCGTCACACCTTTGAGATCGTCTACATCCCCGCGAATGGCCGCATCCAGTATATGATTGACGGTGACCTCGAAGGCGGCTCTGGCCAGCACGCTGGCCTTCTCGCCCGAGACGCCGTGCCGTCCGATCTGTTTCAGCTCCCCGTCCACGGTCATGATGTCCGCCACCAACATGATGTGCCGCACGTCTACAGAGAGACCCTGTTCGCGTAGCGTGTCCGTGGCTTCATTGATAATGGCATTTCGTGCCGCCTCAATGCCCAGCACCTCTCCGATCTCACTTATATTGTTGGTCTTGATGCGGGTGGGGTCCACTCCCTCAAACTGCATAACCTTTTTGATCGAAGAGCCTTCTGTGTAGAGGATGTACTCATCGCCTTCTTTGCGGATGACGACGCGCTTGATGCCCTCTACGCCTTTGAGCGATAGCCTCTTGATCTTCTCTACCAGTTGTAGCAATTCCCGGTAAGAGGGCTCCTTGGGGACCATCACCAGCAGATTCTCTTTTTGATCCACATTAAGACCGGTTTCCTCTTTCAGCCGTGAAGCAACCTCTTCTGCGGTGATCTTGCGCTGCTCCAATGCACTGGGATTCAGCTCAATGATCACATTCATCTCCGCCAAATCGGTGGCTATGGATCCCAGGTGGAGAATGGAAGAGGACTCTATGGCCCAGGCCACTTCTCTTGCCAGGTCACGATCGTGGGCATAATCCTGATTAAGCTTTATGGTCATGGTGGGTGTCGAGGGGATTTTTCTCGCATCCACAATCTCGATGAGCCGGGGCAAACCCAGGGTTACGTTGATCTCGGCCACGCCGGCGTAGTGGAAGGTACGCATGGTCATCTGTGTGCCGGGTTCGCCAATGGACTGCGCCGCGACCACGCCTACCGCCTCGCATGGCTCCACTTTAGAGTGCTCGTAATCGGAAGCCACCTGGGATATGATATCCGCCAGTTGCTCTGAGCTTACGGGCACTCCTTTCAGCCCGTTTTGTATTGCTTCCTTGATGCTGGGGGGAAGGTCAAGCCCCACCAGCCTCTCTGTGATATCTTTTTCTGTGAGGATCATGCCGACTCCTTCTTCAGCACACTTTTGATGATGCGCTTGACGTTATCTGTACTGGCGTAGTCTCGCCTGGATGCATCCACGCCGTCTTCGCCGTACTGGAACTGGACAATCATGCCCCTCGTCTCCTTGACTGTGCCGTCGTACCTGACCTCCAGGTCCTGCAGAGCATTTACCAGCCGACGCTGCAAGTAGCCGCTCTGGGATGTTCTGATGGCCGTATCCACCAGACCTTCGCGACCACCGATGGCGTGGAAGAAGAACTCTGTGGGATTGAGGCCGTCCTTGTAACTGGACTCCACAAAGCCGTGCGCCTCTGCACCCAGGTCTCCTGGTCGGAAGTGGGGGAGCGTTCTGCCGGCATAGCCACGCATGATACGCTCGCCACGCACCGACTGCTGGCCGACACATGCCGCCATCTGGGTGAGGTTGAGCATGCTGCCGCGCGCTCCGCTCACGGCCATGACCACACCGGAGTTGTCCAGGCCCAGGTGACGGCCGGCAATCTTGCCTGCCATATCCCTGGCCTTGCCCAGCGTCTGCATGATTCTCATCTCCAGGGTTTCATCGAGCGTACGACCGGGCAGTGGCTCCAGCTCGCCGGCATTATAGGCCGCGATGAGCTGCCGGCTCTTCTCGCGAGCCGTTCTAGTCGTCTCCTCAATCTGATCCACGGCGGCCTTGGGGATGTCCTCATCATCTATGCCGAAGGAAAATCCAGCATGCATGATGCCTCGTAGTGCGAGCAGCGTCATCCGATCTAAGAACTCGCTCGCTACGGAGGGACTGTACTCCTTTATTATTCTGTCTGTTATCTTGCCCTTGAAGGCACCCACCGCTTCGGCATCTATGGTGCCTTTCAAGAGCTGGCCGTCAACAATTACCACAAAGGCATCGTTCTCACAATCCACGCCTTTGCAGACATCGCAGTTGTAGCAGAAATCTGCCTTAAAGGAGAGGTCCAGGCCCCGCGGCAGGACGAGACTGAAGACCTGCTTTCCCGTCCAGTAGGGCTTGCCGTCCGCCACGCCCTCGGGCGCGGGCAGCTCAGATATATCGAACTTCTTGAGAAGCTCCATAACACCGCGCCGGTCGATGGGCTTTCTGCCATGGGTGAGCAGAAATGAGCCGGTCACGTAGTCGTGTATGCCGCCGATGATGGGACCGCCGAATCTGGGTGAGAGAATGTTCTCCTGCACGCGCATGAGAATCTCGGCCTCGGCGCGCGCCTCTTCGGTTTGAGGCACGTGCATGTTCATCTCATCCCCGTCAAAGTCTGCGTTGTAGGGAGGGCAGACGGCCGGGTTGAGCCGGAAGGTCTTGTAGGGCATGACCTTGACGCGATGGGACATGATGGACATTCTATGCAAAGAGGGCTGGCGGTTGAAGAGGACGATATCGTTGTCGGCCAGTTGTCTGTCGATCTTCCAGCCGACATCGATCTGCTCGGCCACCTCCTCGCAGTTCTTTTCTGTGACCTTGACGCGCCTCTGGTCGGGCCGGGTGGCATAATTCACGCCTGGATGCCGATCGGGTCCGCGCCGCACAAAGGTCTTCACAATCTCCATGTTTCGGGCGTTGGCAATCATGGGCACGGACAGCTCCATGGCTATTTCCATAGGCACGCCCACCTCGCCAATGCTGAGATTGGGGTCGGGTGATATGACCGTCCTGGCGCTGAAGTTGACGCGCTTGCCGGAGAGCGATCCTCGGAAACGTCCTTCCTTGCCTTTCAGCCTCTGGGAGAGCGTTTTTAATGGCCGGCCGCTGCGATGACGAGCGGGCGGCACGCCGGATACGGTATTGTCCAGGAATGTGGTGACATGATACTGCAAAAGCTCCCACAGATCCTCAATGATCAGTTGGGGTGCACCTGCCTCGCGGTTCTCCTGGAAGCGCTGGTTGATCCTGATGATGTCCACCAGCTTATGCGTGAGATCATCCTCGCTCCTTTGACCGGACTCCAGGGTGATGGAGGGGCGCATGGTAACGGGTGGCACAGGCAGTACAGTTAGTATGATCCATTCCGGGCGCGCCGTCGCAGGATTCATGCCCATGACCTGGATATCATCATCAGGGATCTTCTCGAATCTGTCACGAATGTCCGACGCCGTGAGCTTGTGGCCGTCTTCGATGTAAGAGAGGGGCCGCTCGAACTTGATATCCTTCTGGGGCGCCCCGCAGTAGGGGCAGGTCTTGTTCTTGCGAGCCTCTGAGAAGACCTTATTGACTGTGTCGTCAGTCATTTGCCCCAGTCGTTCCAGTTCCTGGATCTGCCCTAGGTACATATTCTTCTCATTTCCTTTGAGCATGAGAAGCGAGCAATCCCTGCAGATGGCCCGCAGAACTTTTCTGATCAATTTAGCGAATCCCACGTGAATTACGGGGGCAATTAAGTCGATATGGCCGAAGTGTCCGGGACATTCCCCGGGCCGACCGCCGCAGGATCGACAACGCAGCCCTGGATCGATGACACCAAGCCGGGGGTCCATAAGGCCCATTTCAATAGGAAAACCATCGTCGTCGTATGTATCTGCGGTAATGATCTTTACCACGCTCATCTTCCGGAACTCTTGTGGGGAGATGAGGCCGAAGCGGATCTTGCCAATTCTCTTGGGAACCGTCATATTTCCACCTAAACCGCGTCTTCCAGGATCAGTCGCGGCGCTACACCTAATGATTTGATCTCGTCGAGCAGCAGCTTGAAGGCATAGCTCATCTCCACGGGGTAGATCTCAGTATCTGCGCCGCAGGTCGGGCAAAAGTCCGCATTTCTGCGTCGATCGTGGATAGCGATCATGCCACAGTGGGTGCAAACAAGCTCAGTCACTTTATCCGACTCATCTACCAGACGTTCTTTGAGAGCCAGTGCCGCGCCATGAGCTATGAGCACATCTCTCTCCATCTCACCAAATCTCAGGCCACCCTCGCGAGCACGCCCTTCAGTTGGTTGACGGGTCAAGACCTGCACCGGTCCCCGGGACCGGGCATGCATTTTGCCAGTGACCATGTGATAGAGCTTCTGATAGAGGATCACTCCCACAAAGAGATCTGCCATGATCTGTTCTCCCGTGGATCCATTATAAAGTATTTCGCGACCGGTATGGGAGAAACCGAACTTCTTCAACGCGCCGCGCAAATCAGGCTCGTTCTCGCCCAAAAAGGCGGTGGCATCAACGAATCTGCCCTCTAGAGATCCGACCTTTCCACCGATCATCTCCAGGACGTGGCCCACAGTCATACGGGAAGGGATAGCATGAGGATTAAGCAGCAGGTCGGGCACTATTCCCGATTCCGTGAAGGGCATATCCTCCTGGGGCACAATCAATCCTATCACGCCTTTTTGGCCGTGTCGGGAGGCGAATTTGTCGCCCAATTCCGGAATGCGCTGGTCCCGGCTCTTGACCTTGGCCAGGCGGTTGCCGTTGGAGGACTCGGTGAGGATGACCATATCCACCACACCCATCTCATTGGAACGCATGGTTACAGATGTCTCGCGCCTCTGCTGGGGCGTCAGGCCGAACTCAGAAGGCTCCTCCAAAAACCGGGGGGGACTGGTCTTGCCGATGAGCACATCATTGGGGCCCACATAGGCATTAGGGTTCACAAGCCCGTCTGAGTCCAACTGATCATAAGCCTCACTGCCTCGCGCACCCCGAACTTCTACGTCAGGAATCTCGAACTTGTCCTCCTGGCCGCCCGGATATTTTCGCTCCTCAGCTTCAGAGACGCGAAAGAAGTGGCTGCGAGCCAGGCCGCGCTGGATGGAGCCGCGGTTCATGACCAAAGCATCTTCAATGTTATATCCTTCATAGGCCAGCACGGCGACTACGAAATTTTGTCCCGCCGGCCTCTCTTCAAAGCCCACGGCAGCCGAGGTCTTGGTCCTGACTATGCCTCTTTGCGGACTGTTCAGGTAATGGCCGCGTGTATCAGGCCTTAGCCTCATATTGGCGGTGGACATTCCCAGGCATTGCTTGACCATTCCTGCGCCCATGGTATTTCTGGGGCTGGCGTTATGCTCCGGATAGGGCACAAGGCCCGCTGCGATGCCCAAAATCAGCGAGGGATCCAGCTCCAGATGAGTGTGATCGGGTTTGATATCTTCTTCCCAGATGGCAATGAGGGTGTTCTCCTCCTCCTCAGCATCCAGATACTCCACCAGGCCGCCTGAGACAAGATCGGCAAAGGTCATCTCGCCGTTCTCTATCTTAGTTACATGCTCCTCAGTGACCTGCGCCTTTCCTTTCTCCACCACAATGAGCGGCCTTCTAGCTCGGCCGGAGTCGTTGTTCATGAAGATCTCATTGGTGTCCTCGAAATAGACCACATTCATCTGGCTGCTGATGCTGCCGGAACGCCGCAGACGACGCAGATTATTGACCAATGTTTGGGGGTCATCATGATGACCTACGATCTCGCCGTTTACGTAAATTCGCGCGCCACTAATCAAGGCTTCAGCCAACATTACCACCTACCGAAATCACGCCTAAATCCACCAATATCTTTTTGATGTTAACTGAATCGTCTGCACCTTTGGATAGCTCCACACCCTGGGCGAAGTTCTTTACCAGGCCACAGTTTGGCCCTTCCGGAGTCTCGCAGGGACAGATGCGACCCCACTGGGTAGCATGCAGATCTCGGGCCTCGAAGTGCGGTTGAGACCGGGAGAGGGGCGAGATCACGCGACGCAGATGAGAGAGCGAGGCCATATAGTCTGTGCGATCCAGGAGCTGAGAGACGCCCGTGCGTCCGCCGACCCAGTTTCCTGTGGCCAGGGGATGAATCATTCTCTCGGTGAGGACGTCTGCGCGAACCGTGGTCACCACATTGAGATCTCTGTTCCTCATGCTGGCCCTCTCCAGCTGGTATTTTATGTCTCTTGTCAAGCGGTTGAAGGCAACACGGAAGAGATCCTCCATCAGATCACCGGAAAGCTTCAGCCTCTTGTTGGAGTAATGATCCTTATCGTCCTCTCCACGTCGTTCCAGTGCCAGCTCGAAGCAGGCTTCGGCCATGCGAGAGAGGAAGAGCGCCTTGGAAAAGCGATCCTTCTCTTCCACGCCTATGTGAGGAAGCAGGTACCTATCCAGAACATAGGTCGCCCTCTTTTTCTGGTATTCCTTGGCCTGGCCGGCGGCTACGCGCGCACCGATCTTCTCCAGGGCCTCATCATTGGTCGAGACCTCGGCTTCCTCCAGGTTTTCCAGCATGAACTTGATGATCTCGGGATTGTCTGAGACGGATTTCACAATATCCATATCTGTATCCATGCCCAGAGATCGGAGCAGTGTCACGAAGTTGAGCCTTCCCGAGACGGAGGGGAAGGATACCTCCAGGATGGAACGACGACCGCGCTCTACAATGACCAGAGAACGATAGCCCTGCCTCTGGCTGAAGACCTTGGCCACCTCGATGTTCTCATCATAGCGCTGGTTGTATTCGACCAGGATTTTGTTTGGCGCCAGGTCCTCCAGCGTCATGATGACGCGTTCAGAGCCGTTGACCACGAAATAGCCGCCCGGGTCGGATGGGTCCTCACCATAAGCTATCATCTCTTCTGCCGTGAGGCCGGAAAGGTTGCAGATCTTGGAGTTGAGCATGATGGGCAGTGTACCTATGTCCGCCTCCACCAGATCCTTCTCGGTCTCGCCCTCCACTATGGTCATCTCCAGCTTGATGGGAGAGGCATAGGTCAAATTGCGAAGCCTGGCGTCATTGGGGTAGAGCCGTTCGATGGAGCCGTCCGCTTCGCGCACCATGGGCTTCGCCACCCGTATCTTGCCCAGCTTGACATAGGTATTCTCGATATTGGTCTCGATGATATTCACTTCATCGATGACCTTCTGCAGGCCCTTATCTATAAAATCATTGAATGAGTTTATATGATGGTGCACCAACTTGTCCCTGGTAAAATAGGAGCTATAAAGAACATTTCTATCGAGCAAAAGACCACCTTTAATCGATTACCAACCGGTAAAAGATCGAATGCTTAGCTGTAGCACTTTTTCGGATTACCTTGATGACATCGCCAACTTTCGCCTCAATCTCTTTGGCCGCAGGGTCATTTACGTGAATTTTAGGTAGCTGCGGAGCTACAATGTTGAACCCCTTCAGCACCTCGGCACTCTCTTCCGGCGTGAGCAGCACATGTTCCGGAACCATTTCATGATCTTTTACGGCAAACTTGGTCACTCAAACCACCTTGTTGGAGAAGGAGCAGCAAACAGGCCAGGAAACTCCAAACGGGCTCGGGGGGATTTGAACCCTCGACCACCTGGTATCTTCACACAAAAATTTAAAAGCCAGACGCTCTGCCTAACTGAGCTACGAGCCCCCGCTGCCTGACATGCTTCGAGCCTTTCATGCTGCACTGAGTGAGGAATAAAAGCATCCCACATAAAAGCTTTTTCCTTTGTGGGACTTAGACAAGTCCCACTAGGCGAGCTATCTCCGAGCCAACCTCAGAGGTGGTCGAGCTTCCTCCTAAGTCATAGGTCTTTATTCTGCCTTCAAATAAGTTCCGCTCAATGGCAGAGACTATATCTGCGGCAGCTTTGCTCTGGCCCAGATGCTCGAGCAAGAGTGCCCCAGACCAGATGGTGGCGACTGGGTTGACCTTGTTTAGTCCCTTGTATTTGGGGGCTGAGCCATGAATGGGCTCGAACATGCTGGTGCCTTCCGGGTTCAGATTTGCGCCGGGCGCAAGGCCGAGACCCCCCTGAATCATGGCTCCCAGGTCCGTGATAATATCTCCAAACATGTTGGGAGCTACGACGACATCAAACCACTCCGGGTTCTTGACAAACCACATGGTAATGGCATCCACGAAGTTGAAGTCGTGTTTGACCTCTGGATAGCCTTTGGCAACATCCAGGAAGACCTCGCGCCAAAAGCCATAGATGTCGGTTAGCACATTGGCCTTGTCCACGGAAGCGACAAGGTGACGGGGGCGCGATGCAGCCAGATCGAAGGCATATTTTATGACCCGTTTAGAGCCCTCCCGGCTGACCTCTCCGATCTGATAGCCGATCTCATCGCTATCGGTATCGATATCCAGGCCGAATTTTATATTGTAAAGCTTTCGCTTGATTTCAAAATCGGCGTGGCTCTTGCCCCGGCGTGCGCGACTGCCTATGCCGACGTAAAAGTCCTCCGTATTCTCGCGAACTACCACGAAATCGATGTCCTTGGGAGTCTTATCCTTAAGGGGCGTCCAGACGCCCTCCAGGAGCTTAACGGGCCGCAAATTCACATACTGATCAAAGTAGAAGCGCATGGTGAGCAATACGCCCTTCTCCAGGATGCCCGGCTTCACGCGCGGGTCGCCGATGGCACCCAGGTAGATGGCGGGAAAGCGGCCCAGATCCTTCAAGGTCTCTTCGCTCACCAATTCTCCTGTCTTCAGGTAGTGCTCCGCCCCAAGAGAGTATTCCTTCCAATCCAAAGAGAAGTTGTATTTATCTCCTGCCGCTTGCAAAACTTTTTGGCCCTCGGCTATAATCTCCGGGCCTATGCCGTCACCTGGGATAACTGGTACTTTATAATTCATGTCGTCACCTTGGCCACCTGTCGCCTGGTATATTCCACGAGTCCTCCCGCATCAACAATCTCCTGGAGGAAATCGGGAAGAGGAGTGGTTTTGTAGTGTTCAGCGCGAGATATGTTGTGAATCACTCCACCAATCATGTCTATCTCTATTTCCGCACCATCGGCGATCATATCTTCCTCGGAGCAGATAAACAGAGGCAGGCCGATGTTGATGGAGTTTCTAAAGAATATTCTGGCAAAGGATTTGGCAACTACTGCTTTCACTCCCGCCCCCTTCATAGCTATGGGAGCATGCTCTCGGGAAGATCCGCACCCAAAGTTCTCCCCTGCCACAACATAGTCGCCGAAAGCCACCATCTTTGCCATCTCCGGGCGAACCCCCTCGAAGAGATGAGCTGCCAGCTCCCGCGAATCATTGATAACCAGATAACGCCCGGGAATGATGGCATCCGTATCGATATCGTCTCCAAACTTCCAAGCTCTGCCCGCCAAAAAACTCAACTCCATATCGGTGGACTGTATTCTCATGATTATGAGGTATATTAAAGTAATGCCTTGAAAAATTCAAGGGAAGAGGAAATACTGATTAAAAATAATAAAATCACAACAGCACATTTTATTACCGGCTAAGGGAATGGGATCTGAAACAGCTAGGTGATGCGAATTGTTGGCGACCATGATCTCCGGGCGCACTTTAGCCCAAGGGGCGGGATGCGAGAGCAAAATGTCCACTGATTTCTTTAGAGCAGTAGCCATATGCCATTTATCTGAAAAGGATTTTAAATCGCTGGGGTTGTCCGAGGGACAGAATGTTTTGCTCAAAAACGAGTTTGGCCAGGTAGTGCTCACGGCTAAGAAGGATGCCGGGCTGCCGGATAGTATGGTATTCATACCCATGGGTCCCTGGGCCAATGTATTGGTGGGAACGGAGAGCGGAGGATGCGGCACGCCTCATTTCAAGGGATTAGAGGTAGAAGTGGCCGCGACAGATTCACCCGTCCTTAATATTCGCGAGCTTTTCTCTGGCATGGGGGCGTAGAGTTATGTCTGAAGCTATTATGATAAGAGATGCCGTATGCTCTTTTTGCGGCTGCCTGTGCGACGATATTAATGTGGAGGTGGAAGGCGGAAAGATTCAGAGGGTCAGACATGCTTGCCGCCTGGGCTCCAGCAAAATCATGGGTCACGCACGAATAGAAAGCCCCATGATTCGAAAGAACGGCGTGCTGGTGGCGGTGAGCTTCCAGGAAGCATACGACAATGCCGCGAAGATCCTGCTCGCGGCAGCCAAACCCCTCCTCTACGGCTGGGCATCCACCTCATGCGAGGCTGCCAAGAAGGGCATACTCCTGGCGGAGGAGGTAGGCGGCGTGCTCGACTCCACAGCCACGGTCTGCCACGGGCCGTCTGTGATAGGCATCGAGGAGAAGGGACTGCCCGGAGCAACCTTGGGCCAGGTAAAGAACCGGGCCGACACCATTGTCTTTTGGGGCTGCAATCCCGCGGAAGCTCACCCCAGACATTCTCTGCGCTACTCCTCCAATTCCTGCGGTAAATTCACGCCAGAAGGTCGCGAGGGCCGAAAGATCATCGTAGTAGATGTCCGCGAGACCAAGACCTCCAAGAATGCCGACAAATTCATACGGATCAGCCCTGGATCTGATTATGAGGTGATATCGGCGCTGCGCATGCTTATTGCCGGAAAAGGTGAAAGCGTGCCTGACGAGGTGGGGGGCGTTCTCAAGGCCGATCTGGCTGATATTGCGGCAACGCTCAAAGCTGCCAAGTTCGGAGCGGTCTTCTTTGGTCTGGGCATCACTCACAGCCGGGGCCGGTACAAGAACATAGACAATGCCCTCTCCCTGGTGGCGGAGCTGAACAGCCACAGCAAATTTGTGATTATGCCCATGCGCGGACACTATAATGTAGGCGGAATAGGGCAGGTTCTGGCCTGGTCCTCCGGCTATCCCATGTCTGTAGACTTCACCCGTGGTGCGCCCTATTTCAATCCAGGCGAGACGTCAGCCTGCGATCTGCTGGCCAAGAGAGACGTCGATGCGGCGCTGATCATAGCCGCAGATGCGGTGTCCAACTTCCCCCGCGCCACAGCCGAGGCACTGGCAGATATCCCGGTCATTCAGATCGATCCTTATGAGAATCCTACGACGCTTCTCTCCGATGTGGTGATTCCCTGTGCTATTGCCGGAGTGGAGGTAGAGGGCACGGCCTATCGCATGGATGGCCTGGCTTTGCGCCTCCGAAAGATGGTGGACAGTAGCTTTCCCAGCGATGAAGATATCCTGACGGGAATACTGGAGAGCGTGCATAAGCAGCGCCAACTGGCGGCAAACGAGGGGGCTTAAAGAGATGATAATCAAAGGCGGAATTGTCTACGATCCGGCAAACGGCATCTATGGCGATGAGATGGACCTTTTTATTGATAAGGGCAGAATGGTCGAGGCGGCTAAAGGGGAAGAGATAGACGCACGCGGCCTTCTGGTCATGCCTGGTGGAGTCGATGCCCACTCCCACATTGCCGGCAAGAAGGTGAACACCGGCCGGATTATGAGGCCCGATGATGCACGACTGGGCAGCGAGCCGCGCACGGCCGTCTGCCGGCCCTCGACAGGCTATACCGTTCCCAACTGCTATGCCATGGGCTACCGCTATGCCCGCATGGGCTACACCACCGCTTTCGAGGCGGCAACGCCCATCCTGGAAGCGCGCCATACCCATGAAGAGCTGGAGGAGATCCCCATCATCGACAAGGGGGCACTCACGCTGTTTGGCAACAACTGGCAGGTCATGGAGTGTGTGCGCGACAAAGACCTCCCCAAGCTCGCTGCCTACGTGGCCTGGGGCCTGCGCTCCGCGCGCGGCTACGGCGTGAAGATCGTCAATCCCGGCGGAGGTGAGGCCTGGGGCTTTGGAGGCAATGTCAAGAGCCAGAATGATATTGTGCCAAACTTCGATGTAACGCCGGCGGAGATCATCGTGGGCCTGGCCAAGGCCAATGAGATGCTAAACCTTCCTCACTCCATTCATCTGCACTTCAATAACCTGGGAAAGCCCGGCAACTACACCACGGCTATCGAGACACTGGATCTGTTAAAGGACCTCAAGCCCAGTCGCATGAGACAGGTCGTGCACGTGGCGCACATGCAGTTTTCCGCCTACGGAGGGACAAGCTGGCGGGACTTCGAGTCCAAGGCGCCGATAATTGCGGACTACTTCAATTGCCACAACCACGCCACCATGGATATGGGACAACTGCTCTTCGGCAGCGCCACCACCATGACCGCCGATGCCCCTCTGGAGTACGGCAATGCCCGTCTCACTCATAATAAGTGGTCTAATCACGATATCGAGCTGGAAGAGTCAAGCGGTGTCGTGCCCATGAATTACTTCAGAAAGATGCTGGTCAATGCCGTACAGTGGGCCATTGGCCTGGAATTGGCCTTGCTGGTCAAAGATCCCTGGAAGGTGCTCATGACCACGGACCATCCCAACGGCAGCCCCTTTGTCAACTATCCCGAGGTCATCACATTACTTATGAGCAAACCCAAGAGGGAGGCGGAGATGGCCACGCTGCATGAGCAGGTACCTAAGCGCACCACACTTGCCGGCATCGAACGAGAGATGGACTGGACGGATATCGCCATTATGACCCGCGCCGCGCCGGCACGGGTCCTGGGATTGGAGGACAAGGGACACCTGGGACCGGGCGCTGACGGTGATGTGTCCATCTACGACCTACGGCCAGAGGAAGTGGACACCAGTTTGGATCATGTCCTGGTTAAGAAAGCCCTGGCTAATGCCAAGTACACCATCAAGGGAGGAGTCGTCGTATCCAAAGAGGGCCAGATCCTGGCTACGCCGCCCGGCAGGACCTTCTGGGTGGATGCCGCAGTGCCGCAGCCGGAGGCTGACCGGCTCATGATTGATTTGGAGGAGAAGTTCGCCAAGTACTACAGCATTCAGATCGCCAACTACGCGGTGCAGGATGCATATCTCCCCCATGCGAAAGTAATTCGGGCCGGCCTGCCCATCCTCTCGGAGGTGGCTTAAATGAGAACAATCACCATCGCACCTAAGAATGCATTCCGCATCTCGGTAGAGGCGGAAAACATATCTACCGACAAATTTGCGCCCCTCACCTTGAGCCAGATAAATAGCCTGGTCGTTTGGCAGGGAAATAGGCAAAAGACGCTATCAGATCTCTTCACAGTAGAAGGCGATGATGCGCCGGCCAAGGCCGAGGAGTTGACCATCCGGCTTATAGGCGACTTCTCCCAGGTAAAGAGAATAGCAGAAGGCATGACCGCAGGCCAGGTCCTGGCAGAGGAGAGTGTGGGTATGCATGCCGGCAACAATATGTCGGGTGGCCTTTTGAGCATTGCCGGCAATGCCGACGACTGGCTGGCCAGGGAGATGCGCGGGGGAAAAGTCGTCGTCATGGGAAATACCGGAAACTACCTGGGCGGCGGATACCGGGGCGAGAAGTGCGGCATGCGCGGCGGAGAGATAGAGGTAAGAGGCAATGCAGGAGCATACCTGGGCGAGCATCTTTGTGGGGGCAGCATTCGCATCATCGGCGATGCGGGCGACTTTCCCGGAGCTGCCAATCAGGGCGGTACAATCTTCATCGGTGGCAGCACCTATCTGCCCGGCGCAGAGATGAGCAAAGGAACTATAACCGTAAAAGGAGAGGCCAAGGTTCTGCCCAGCTTCCTTAAGACCGAAATCGTAGAGGTTGATGGCCAGGCCTTCCAAAAGTATGCAGGTGACCTGGTAGATAGCGGCAAAGGCGAGCTTCTGGTGGGCGTGGGGTCATCTTGATAAATCGGGATGGAAATATGAGAGAACAAGGCAATTATTTTGAGGTGCTCTGACTTGATGGATCGCAGTAAGGTTTTAGAGGTCTTGAGGGGATACGACCTCGATGATCTGCGAATCGGGATGATTGCATCCCATTCTGCCCTGGATACGGCAGACGGCGCAGTGGAGGAGAATTTCAGGACGCTGGCGGTGTGCCAGGAGGGGCGAGAGAAGCCTTATGTCAAATACTTCCGCGCCAACCGGGACAAATCGGGCAGAGTTATGAACGGCATGATCGACGAGGTCATGATGCTCAAAAAGTTCTCGCAGATTTTAGAGCAGGAGAACCAGGATATTCTCAAGAGGAAGAACACTCTTTTCGTGCCCAACCGGTCGTTTACCTCTTACTGCGGCATTGATGCCGTGGAGGATCAGTTCCAGGTGCCTCTCCTGGGCTCGCGAAACTTGCTTCGTTCTGAGGAGCGCGGCGACAAGATGGATTATTACTGGATACTGGAGAAGGCAGGGCTGCCTTATCCCGAACCCATCGAGGCGGAGGATATCAAAGAGTTGGTAATGGTCAAGCTGCCTCATGCCGTAAAAACCCTGGAGAGGGGATTTTTCACAGCGGCCTCCTACGAGGAGTACTGCCAGAAGGCCGATACCCTTTTGCGCCAGAATGTGATCGATCAGGACGGAATTGAGCTGGCCAGAATTGAGCGCTACATCATAGGGCCCGTTTTTAATTTGGACTTCTTTTACTCGCCCATCAGCAAGCAAATCGAACTGATCGGCATAGACTGGCGCTTCGAAACATCTTTAGACGGGCACTGCCGCTTGCCTGCGCCCCAGCAACTGACCCTCAATGATAAGCAGATCAATCCCGAGTACACCGTCTGCGGACACAATTCGGCAACGCTGCGCGAGTCGCTTTTAGAGAAGGCCTTCGTGCTGGCCGAGAAGTATGTGGAGGCGACGCAGGAGTACTATTCTCCCGGCATCATCGGCCCCTTCTGTCTGCAGACCTGTGTGGACAAGGACCTCAACTTCTACATCTACGATGTCGCTCCGCGTATCGGCGGCGGCACCAATGTGCATATGGCTGTCGGGCACCCCTATGGAAATGCCCTCTGGCGCACCAACATGTCCACGGGCCGCAGGCTGGCGCGCGAGGTGCGCATAGCTCTGGAGAACGACTGCCTGGAAAAGATTGTGACTTAATGACTGATACAATAGAAATGGGCGGAATAGAAGTTCCCAAGAAGCTCAACCGCACGGCCAAGAAGCTGGCCAAAGCAGGCGAGAAGCTGGTGCAGATCGCGCCGGCAATCCTGGAAAGCAGGGCATCCCAGCAGATGCTGGCCATCGCCAGGATGGGCATGCTGGACAAGATACTGGGCTATCTGGTGACCACAGACAAGAATGTGCACTTTGTGCGCCCAGGCATCGCCTGGGACAGCGTGCAGACCATGCCCCTGGATATAATCGATGACGTAGTGTACGAGAAAGAGTTTCACAACAACACACTAAAGATCAAGGCGGGGGAACGGGCGGAGAAGATCATCTTCTACGACGACATGGACGGCATCAAGTTCTATCAATATATCAAGCATATTAAGTTCGGTTCAGGAAGATAACGTCATTTTGTCCTTTAAAGTCGCCGTCCCCGGTCAACACGCTAGCGGCTTCACGCCGGGCCGTAGCGTAGACTATTGAGTCACCCAATCCCCATTTGAGCCTGTGCCTGATCCGGGCGGCTTCGACTGCGATCTCTTCATCCACATCGATCAGGAGGCAGCGCTCTTTCATGGCGGCCTTCTTCTCGTCAGCGATTCTTTCATCGTAAACGTGGAGGATCCAGCGATAGACCTCCGCCAGATTGACTGTGCTGATTATGAGATCCTGGTCGTCATCCAGATAGCCCATGACCACCTTCCCTGCGTCACTGCCCTGGAAAAACTCGATCCAGGCCCAGGAGTCAATCAAAACGGTCAATCTCTTCCCTCCGGAAGGATTCAAGCTTGGGCAGGCTGCCAAAATGCGATTTATCCATGCGCTTTGCCTTTTTGAAGAGGTAGCGGATGACCTCGTCATAAGACTTGGCATCGATTTCCTTCTTCAGCCGGTCAAGCATCTGCTGAACATCGTCTTTGACCTGGATAGTAGTAGACATGTTATAGCATTAAGTTATTATAAGTTTATAATCTTATTGACAAAAGATGACATCCACTGCAAAACCGGGAGAAAGTAGGGATAAAGGCTGCACTCAGGGAGAAAAGGTGGTCACCGTCGCCGCCCACTGCCTGCTTAACCCTCTGACGCGTGTGAAGGGCCTGGCCCCGCTGCCTTTTCGGCCCGAGGGCCCAGTCGTACAGCTGCCTTGCCCGGAGGCACTCTACCTGGGCCTGGAACGCTGGGCCGTAACCAAAAACCAGCTCGACGTGCCCCAGTTTCGCCGCTTCTGCCGCTCCCTGATCGAAGACTACGCGGACCTCTTAGAGATGCTGGTCCATGAGGGCGCGTGCCTCTGCATCGTGGGGGTAGCGGGCAGCCCCAGTTGCGGCGTTATTACTACGAGCAGCGGCTACACAGGCGGGCAGGTGCGAGAGTGCGAGCACGCGCACGTGAGCGGGCGGGGCGTGTTCATGGAGGAGTTGCTGGCCGAGCTGGAGCGGCGGGGTGTGGCGGCCAGGGTGGAAGAGGTCGGCAAGAAAGAGGACGCGGGCTGCGATTCCTGAGCGGGGGGGCGGGCTTACGACCACGGGTAGAAAATAGCGCACCTAAGCAGCAAGGATAGACGTGGCCTGGAAAGCTCGCATCAGATTGCCTGGTATCTGCTTATGTCTGCCGAAGGCCCCGATTCAACGGAGTAGGACACTTAATGAATTGCAGCCACTAGCTCATGAGTAACCCGATTCTTGATCTTGATTCTTACTTTGATTGGTCAATTTAGGTCTTGGCTCCTTGCTTCAGCTCGTATAATATGGATTTTGCTTCATCAAGTGCCGGCTTATAGCAATGGGGTGGGCTATCACACCAGGCACGTTCAGACGCAATATTAGCATGCTCTTCAGCTTTTTTGGGATCGTTGTTGATTAGCGCCAATCGCGCAAGGAAATTGTGGATCTCTGCTTGGTTGAGACGATATTCGCATCTGTCTGCTAAATTCAACGCTTGCTCCGCATTAGTGGAAGCATTTTGAAAATCGTTGTTTGCACAATACCATTTTGCCCAAGCAAGCAAGATGGCTGGCTCAAGGCCCGCTAGGTTGATATTTCGACATCTAATAAGGGCTTCATTCAAATGAATCTTAGCTTGGTCCAGATATTCATTTTTCATATCGTTCCTAAAATTAGCCAAGCTTACATATGAGACTCCTAGGAGCCAAAGAGATATTATTAAGCTTGATTCAAATGATTTCCCTTCCTTCTGAGGTTTTAAACAGAAATCGTATGATTGTTTTGCCGATTTAAAAGCCTCTTCCGGCAGATTTTCAAGTAGATATAATATAGATCTTTGTGCAAAAATAACGCACTTTGCTTGAAATTGATTCTGGTTTGATTCGATTTTATTGATAATTTTAAGAGATGCATTTAACTCCATTGATGCTTTTGTGAAATCACCTTTATATGCAAACAGAATTCCTCTTGTCTTGTGTAATGTAAAGCTAGCATATGAATTCTCTTTGCCTCCGATTCGATGCTGCAAAATTCTATCCGCGTCAAGAAATTTACCGGAGTCAATTTGCTCACGAGCCAAATTGGATCCATTAATTGCGCGTCCTTTTTTATCTCCTAATTTATCTGCTAGTTCTACCGCTAAACTGTTGTAGTGCATTGCTAATCGTGGTTGCCCAATGCGTGAGTAGGTTATAGCTAGCATGTTGAAAACAGTCATTTGATCTTTTCCCTTTTTCAAACCTAAATTTCCGCTATTGAAATCTTGAATTAGTATTGTCAGTAGTTCAATAATCGCAAAGTAAGCACCAAATCGGTAGTAAAGTGATTCCATGAGTCGCTTTTCAAATATTCTGAACGCTTCATCAAACGATCCCATTTTAGCAGTGTGATAATATAGCTCAATAATGGATGAAAGCTCTTCCAACCTTTTTCGTTTATCTGGTACATAATTATTTTGCTTGGAGATCTCTCTGAAGTGATCTCTTAACTTCGAATGTACTTCAACTTTGTCTGTCAAATGGTTATAGGCATATTTGCGTATTATTGGATGCAGATCATATAGTCCAAGATCTCTATCGAATTGTAGTAAACCACGTTCTATTAATTCTTTAATCGCAGCTTTAAATTGTTCCTCGCTTTGAAATAGTTTCAATATTAATATTTCTTTATAAGTTGTTGTTGATCTAAATGCCGATATTTTGCAGAGCAATTCGCTCATCTCCGGGCGCATCACTTCGTAGACTTTAGACAATATGTAGTGAGTCCTACTTTCTGGATCTGAGATAAGATCGTATGCTTCTGCAACTGCTATATCACCTGGTCGCTCGATGTCGAAAGATATTATGCCAGATAATATGCGCAAAGTAAGAGAATGATTTCCGTAAGCGGAACATATCGCTTCTATCCGAGCAGGCGATCCCTTAACTCCTTGAGCATTGAAGAATTTCACTGCTTCTTCGGAAGTTAAGTCTTGAAGTTCCTCATGAATACAAAATGATACGGGGAAATGATCAATGCCTTCTAATTCTTTTGGAAACAATTGACTATTGATTAATATGCGGCTTTTTAAATTAGGTGACAAGACTCGCCCAAGGAATTCAGCAGCATACGTGTCAGCACAAGCACGAAAATCTCTTTTTGCACTATCCCCTAATCTTATATCATCTGGATACATAAGAAATTTTGCATAATCGAGCAACTCACGTTCAAAACCATCGAGAATTATTAGGAAATGATGACTATAGAGTATTTCGATTAATTTTTCCAATTGTTCTCGTTTTGATGAGGTTAGGGTATAATTTTTCGTCCATTCGCTTAACCGATTAACAGATTTTTCGAGGAAATCAGAAAAACGTGATTCTCGCTCATAGAATGACCACCAAATCACACCTTGCGGGCGTGCATTCTCAGGAACGCATAACTTTTCTGCCGCTTCAGGCAATAAATCATTAATGGATGAGCCCAGTACATCATGCTGAAACCATATCCAAGCCAACGCTGATTTACCTGAACCGCTTAACCCGGTAAGAACAAATATTGAATTATTGCTTCGTGTTAGCCATTCTGTGAGAATTTGTCTGTATCTAACACGTCCTGTGAAATGTCTTTGTAGCAAATATGGTTTTGGATAATAGATCCTTGGTAAATCAGATACTTCTTCGAATGCAACTGTTACATTCTTTGGATCCCCATTTGATTCCCCTAATTGTAGCATCTCGCTTTGACGAACGCTTTTAGGCAAGGAAAGCATTTGATGGTATCCATCAGGATTTGCCGGATCAGATGTGAAATTGCCCAATGTAACTTTGCCTTCGGTCCTTACACGAGGATCATATACCAACATCCAAGAATGCAGCACTTTCTTTTCAGGGTTAAGTAAAATTAGCTGAAAATTATTGGGTTGATTTTTGGGCAAGTCGTCTGGAATCAGACCCCAACTTCCTGCGGACAATATATTTGTGATCCCACTTAGTTGTCCGTGCCAAGGCCAGACTTCTTGTTCTGCCGCGTGATGATGACCATGAAGGATTAATTGCACCATGCAATCCTCTGCGACCCTTTTTAGGTTTTCGCGTCCTTCAAGACCGACTGCGTCAGAGGCGAAACGCTGCACATCTTCGCTTTTTAGCGTCCCTTCTTCCCCTAATTTTTTGAGATAATCAATTCCTGCTGAAACACTTTCAGGTAAAGTCGATGCAGGATTATGATGTAAGGCTATTATTTTAAGCCAGGAATCGAATTCGTCTTCGTTCCACTTATTCATTAACGACTGAGCCTGTTTTTCGCTTATTAGTCCAATATGGTCCTTTTTGCGATGAGATTCTCTCTCGCTGGAATTTAGGCCAGCAATGGATAGTTTTAAATCACAAAAATTATAAATAAAACCACTACAATCTAAGTCAACTTTATTTGAGTTTTGCGAAATTCCATAAAATTCATTTATAAATATTTCAAAATTTTGAAATTTTTCCGAATCTATTCGCGTTCGCAATTCTTCATCTGAAAATTCAGATTCTTCTTGGTCAATTTCAGCACGCCTACATGCTAACCAATATACATCATGATTTCCGGGGACGAAAACGAATCTCCTATGATCTATGCCCAACTCTTGTGCCAAAGTCTCAAATAGTACCTTGGCACTCTTATATTCTTTCGACATAGCTCGTTCTGTAATGTCTCCGGTAACAATTACTAGAGCAATTTTTGCACTAATATCACGTTTGATACGTTCATTTTCTAAGGCTTTATAGAACTTTTGGCCCAATTCTTTAGGATCTTCATTATGGAATCGGCTGTTTGGGCCAAAGTGAAGATCTGATAGATGAAGGATTAGGATAGGATCAATCATTTTCGCTCCAATATCATTTAAAGGACCGCTTTTTGGGAAGCCGTTTAAAGCAATATACCTTTTGCTAGGTTAGATGTGTAGTGAATCAATTTTAGTTGGAATTTGAATTTATTCTTTCTGTAATCTGGATTTTCATAGCGGTCTGGCCTTGCGCCAACCTCATAGTCTGCCCGACCGGCCTCCTGCACCCGGACGCGAGCGCACAGGCGGGCCCCCGAGCCCAAGCGGCACTCCGGAAGCGCGGGCCCACGGGCGAGCCCTTGCATCTCGGGACAGCAGGTTGACGAGATAATGGTGGCAAAAAAGGCCGCTGACATGCAGCATTCGATTTGATGTCAACCAAATTTTTTCGACACATGATTAATTATAAAATTATACATAAAATCTTGATAAAATTACTATTGTGAATCAGAAAATGCCGGAAATTTCAAGCATGCATCCAGGGCCCGATTGACCTGCGCCTGCAAGCTTTCGTCGGCAGATCCAAGCAAACCCGCGATAAAATGGGTTTTTATCGTTGCGATTTTATTTATTTTAATAATAGAATTGTGATTCAAGCCGGACTCTGCAAAGGAGGGCGTCCCACTTGTTATCAATATATCATTTGCAGATGGAGTTATTGGGGTCTTCGAGGAGATGTAGGCAATTGTTGTTTCATTTTCCAGAGAGTCTTCATAGAGAACTAAAGCTGGCCTCCGCTTCCATGTGGTCAGGTCGGAATTTGGAAAAGGAACGAGGACAATATCACCCTTCATCGGTATCTGACTTTAAGATCTTTGTCCGTGTAGATATCAGGCTCGCTCGACAAGAAGTCATGCAGCGATAGCTCAGAGAGCTTCATTAGCCCTTTAGTAACATCTTCCTCTTCCATATCATAAGGGAGCTCTGACGTCCGGTTCTTGCGCTCCACACTCTCAAGCATAGATATTACTTCCGATTCATGATATTTAAAGCCTGACGATCATCCACGCTCATAGGTAAATTCGTTCATCATCGCTCAGCAGATGGCAGCTAATAGCAACCGTAGACTTGGGCGCGATCATGGAGACCATTCCAGCAGAAATATTGCTCACCCGGCTCCGGAGGGCTGCCCTCTTCAGTCAAGGCAACCCACGAGCGGGCCAGCAGCGGTCAACGCACTTTCACGAGATTTAGGATAGACAATGGGTCAAATGTCCCGCAATATTCTTGACAAAAAGACTTTGTGCGTCCTTTGTGAGCTTTGTGATCTTTGTGGTTGGATTCGTTTGCTGCCGGTCAGCAAAACTGGTGATAATAGTAACCAAAGACGGAATGCTGCTTGCAGACCATCGAGCCGAAACATCGCTCATCTGGCCTCCTGCGCCCGGACGCGAACGCGCACAGGCGGGCCCCTGAGCCCGAGCGGCACCCCGAAGCGAGGGGCCGGCCACGGTGGGCTAGCCCGCTGCCGCCAAAGAGCTTCTTGCCGATCATCGATCCCCATACCATCCCTCCGGCGTCATCGTCGTCACTGCGGCCGGACATCGCTTCAGCATCTCCTGATCCCATGAGATCAGAGCGGCATCAAACGCATCAGCAACGGCGACATATGCCGCGTCGGCACCTCGCAGGCGATGCTCTATGGCAATTTGCGCTGCCCTTCTGGCCAGCGAGAGATCAAGCGAGATCAGCTTTATTCCCGGAAACTCCTCAATCATGCCGACAAGCTCCCTGGCCAGATACGGATCACTGGTTTGCCTGGCAATGGCAGCGGCGCATTCGGCCAGGGCGAGAGTGGGACAGTAAACCTCCATGGACCGCGCGTCTCGAAGAAATTTTCTGCTCATAAGATATTTTGGCTCATCAGATCGAGCAGATGAAACAAAGACGCTGGCATCTATGGTGATTCTCACCTTCGCATCTCCGAGAGAACCTCTACGGCACTCTTTTCTCCTTTCCAGGCGCGGCTCACCTTCTGGGCCAATTCATCCATTTGAGCGTCCCAGTCGGAAACCGGCTTTCGCTCAGCCTTTCCTGATTTCAGCGAGACCAAAAGAGCAACTGGGCAGCCTTCCGGGCCAGTCAACGTGATGGATTCTCCAAATGGCAGGCCTTTGAGCAACTCTTCTAAGTTGCATTCGGCATTCTTGATGGATACAGCTTCCGACATCTTCCAGCCTCATTTACGATTTGAATGGCTTCGATCATTACATAATCGATAATAAAAAGTACTATTGAACATAATAATATAAAGTATCTTTCCCGGATCGATATTCTTTCAGTCATCCGGGTTTTCACAGCGGTCTGGCCTCGGCCAATCTCATAGTCTGCCCGAGCGGCACTCCGGAGCGATGCCCGGCCCGGAGGGTAGCCCGCCTTCGCCAAGGCCCCGGCAGCCCACGAACGAGCCAGCAGCGATCAAGGGATTGTCACGTGATTTAGGATAGACAATGGGTCAAATGTCCCCACAAAAGCCTCTGTGCGTCCTTTGTAACCCACATCCCGCAGGTCGTCCTTTCTTTATGAAACATTTTTATTCTGACACGATTCAATAAGCCCAAAAGGGATATGAAGGGGCCTGAAATGAAATTATCAACTTTATCGCTTGATCACTTAGGGT
>Ga0247841_10001084_pt1 | contig 64626 bp, 60 predicted proteins | sample LaCruzMarch2015__2_FD_192410 | JGI IMG/M metagenome (GOLD analysis project Ga0247841, IMG submission 192410) | Freshwater microbial communities from meromictic Lake La Cruz, Castile-La Mancha, Spain - LaCruzMarch2015_18m | ecosystem: Environmental > Aquatic > Freshwater > Lake | place: Spain...
AAAAAGAAGAAATTTTGGCAGGTGCACTTTAAAACAGAAATACGACATTTCTATTTTGGTTTGACAAACATGAAAACCGGACATTCTTGCTTTGCTAGAAATAGGACATTTTTGCCTTGCTATAACAACTTCGTATTAACCTGTTGACTTGTGGAACTAATTAGCGTATAATTCTTAAAAAAGGGAGGTAGAGAATTGGTTTTGGTCAAGGAGCAAAAGGCAAAATTAATTGATGATTTTAAGATTCATGCCAGAGATACTGGAAGCGCCGAGGTGCAAATAGCGATTTTAACCGAGAGAATCAATGATTTAGGGCTGCACTTTAAATCACATAAGAAAGATCTCCATTCTCGCCGCGGGTTACTGTTATTAGTGAGCAGGCGCCGCAGGCTCCTCAAGTATCTTAAGGATAAAGATATGAAGAAGTATGAAGAGATACTGGGAAAGCTTAGCTTGAGAAAGTAAATTCCAAAAAGTCAATCCATAAAAAGAAAGAACGATAATGCAAAATAAAAGTTTGAAAATTAAGTTTGGTAAAAATGACCTTATCTTAGAGACAGGCAGGTTGGCCAAGCAGGCTAATGGTTCAGTGACGATTACCTACGGGGCAACCGTTATTTTAGTTACCGCTTGTATGTCCAGTTCAATCAGGGAAGGGCAGGATTTTTTTCCTCTAACAGTTGAATATCAAGAGAAAACTTATGCCGCCGGCAGGATTCCCGGAGGATTTTTTAAACGTGAGGGCAGGCCCACAGAGAATGAAATTTTAGGCAGCCGCTTAATTGACCGGCCTATTCGTCCGTTATTCCCGGAAGGATTTTTAAATGAAGTTCAGGTTATGGCCATGGTTCTTTCCAGCGATGGGGAGAATGATCCGAATGTTTTGGCATTGATTGGGGCAAGCGCGGCTTTGTCTATTTCGGATATTCCTTTTAATGGGCCTTTAGCCAGCTGCCGGGTAGCTCGAGTAAATAATGAGTTTCTGTTAAATCCTACTTACGCGGAAATGGCGAGCGCGGATTTAGAGGTAGTCGTTGCCGGTAATAGTAATGGCGTGGTAATGTTGGAGTCAAGGGCTAAAGAGGTTTCTGAAGAAGAGTATTTTCAAGCCGTGGAATTTGGCATGGATAGCCTAAAACCCATACTTGCCTTGCAAGAAGAATTTTGCCGTCTTTACGGGCAGGCAAAAGCTAAGGTTCAGCTCAAATTAGTTGATCCGGTTTTAACGCAAAAAATCGAAGCGCTTTCTCAGGAAAAATTAGCCAAGGTTTATAAATTAAGCCAGAAAGAAGAGCGTGAAGAGCAAATAGCCCTATTGACTAAAGAGTTGGAAGCCCAATTAACAGCCGAAGGGTTTTTGGGGCAGGATATTCATACTGGCTTGCAGGCAGTAGAGAAAAAACAGGTGCGTAAAATGATTTCGGATGAGAACAGGCGTATCGATGGGCGTTCCTTTAAACAGATTCGGGAGATTAGCTGTGAGGTTTCCGTGCTTCCGCGTACCCATGGTTCAAGCCTTTTTACGCGAGGGCAAACTCAGAGCTTAGCGGTGACTACTTTAGGCACGGGGCAAGATGAACAGTTGATTGAGTCCCTGGATGGAGAGAGAAAAAAGTCTTTTATGCTGCATTATAATTTTCCTTCTTTTAGTGTCGGGGAAACCAAGCCGGCGCGCGGCCCTGGCCGGCGTGAAATTGGCCATGGCGCTTTAGCGGAAAAGGCTTTGCTGGCGGTGATGCCGTCAAAAGAGAAATTCCCTTATACGGTAAGAGTGGTTTCTGAAATTTTAGAATCCAATGGTTCCAGCAGTATGGCTTCGGTTTGCGCGGCTGCCTTGTCATTGATGGATGCCGGAGTCCCGATTAAAGAAGCAGTAGGCGGCGTGGCCTTAGGATTGGTTAAGGAAGGCGCCAAGACGTCAATTCTGACGGATATCGCCGGATTAGAGGATCATTTTGGGGATATGGATTTTAAGGTTGCCGGAACCCGCGGCGGAATTACCGCGGTGCAGTTAGATCTCAAAAATGCCGGGATTTCGCTGGGCCTGCTTAAGGAATGCCTGGCGCAGTCTAAAGAAGGAAGATTATTTATCTTAGATAAAATGAGTGCCTCATTAAACAGCCCCCGGGAAGAACTTTCTAGTTTTGCCCCGCGTATCGATGTTTTAAAAATTAATACTGAAAAGATTGGGGAACTTATCGGGCCGGGAGGCAAGACGATTAAGGCGATTATTGCCGCTACCGGCGCGAGCATTGATATTAAAGATGACGGCACGGTTTTAGTGGGTTCAGTGGATGCGGAAAAATCTATTGCGGCCATTGAAATGATCAAAGCCATTACTAATGATGTCGAAGTGGGCAAGATTTATTCTGGCAAGGTAAAGAGAATTATGCCATTTGGCGTTTTTGTGGAGATTGCCCCGAAAAAAGAAGGCTTGGTGCATGTTTCTGAATTATCCGCTACTTTCGTTAAAAAAGTTGAAGATATTGTAAAGGTCGGCGATGAATTTAAAGTTAAAGTTATCGGTGTAGATGAATTGGGCAGGATCAATTTAAGCAAAAAACAAGCTGAAGTACTGCCGTAAGTGAGAGAAAGAAGAATTAATGAGGTCAAGGGCGTTGTTCTAGCGGCAGTGGGGCTGATGGTTTTAGCCAGCCTTATTCGCTTTGACCGCTTGGATCTTGTGTTTTACACCTCTCATCCTAATTTCCCCGCTAAAAATCTTCTGGGAGTTTTCGGCGCCTATTTCGCCGGATTAATCGTTCTACTTTTTGGCAATATCTCCAGTTTTGGCCTGCCGTTTTTAGTGATTATGCTGGGTATAAAATATTTCCGCCAGGATAAGCCTTACTTAAGTGTCGCGCGTATTTTGGGAATGTTCGTGCTTTTGGTTTCCATCAGCGCGCTAATTGGCATGTTTAATTTAAACAATGAAACACTTAGGTTCCAAACCTCAGGATTTTTTGGCTCTCTCACCGCTAATTTTATTATCACTTATTTTAGCCGCTTAGGCGGTTTTATCATTTTTATTACCTTCTTTATTCTTTCTTTGGCTTTAGTCACGGAGATTCTTATTTCATCGCTTTTTCTTAAGTTAGCCGAAAGAGTAAAATCTGTTTTTTCCGGGCTGGCAATTTTTTCTAAAAATCAAAAAGCCGCCCAGGTTAAACCTAAGCCGAGTTTTAATAATAAAAGTAATTTTTTATTTAAGAAGCCAGGCCCTGATGCCGGCGCATCAAAACCTAAGATCTTCATGCCGCTTGAGACGGTGGGGCCGAAGTTAAAGATTCAGATTAAGGGTAAGCCTCAGGCTGAAGAAGTAAAACTAAAAACCAGCGAGTTAAAAATAGGCGATTATCATTTACCTTCCGTGGATTTGCTGGACGCGCCGCCTCCGGCGGATACTAAGCAAATGAAGGAGGATCTTGAGGCTTGCGCCAGGACATTAGAAGAGACCTTAGAAGATTTCGGTATTTCGGCAAAAGTTACCGATATTATCCGTGGCCCGGTAATTACGCGTTATGAATTGGAGCCGGCTCCTGGAGTAAAGATTAACCGGATTGAGGCTTTAAGTGATGATATTGCTTTGGCCATCAAAGCCCAGTCGATCAGGATTATTGCCCCTATTCCGGGTAAAGGTAGAGTAGGAGTGGAGGTGCCTAACCTGCAGAGTACTTTAGTTTGCATTAGAGATTTACTTACTTCTGTGGAGTATCATAAGCAAAAATCGCCTTTGACCATAGCTTTAGGCAAGGATATTACCGGCCGGAGCGTATTTGGCGATTTAGATGATATGCCGCATCTGTTAATTGCCGGAACTACCGGTTCTGGTAAAACTGTCTGCGTGAATACCTGTATTTTGTCATTGCTTTTCCGGGGCTCTCCGAATAATTTAAAATTTTTAATGATTGACCCTAAGATGGTGGAGTTGATGCCTTTTAACGGCCTGCCGCATCTTTTATGCCCGGTAGTTACAGACGCCAAAAAGGCGGCAGTTGCCCTTAATTGGGTGGTTTCCGAGATGGAGTCCCGTTATGTGCTTTTATCTAAAGCCGGAGCCAGAAATATCGAGGCTTATAACGAAAAGCAGGAGAAGATTCCTTATATTATTGTTATTGTCGATGAGTTCGCGGATTTAATGAGTGTGGCGCGCGATCAGATTGAGAACGCGATTACGCGCCTGGCGCAGCTATCGCGGGCAGTAGGCATACATTTGATTTTAGCTACGCAGAGGCCAAGCGTGGATGTGATTACCGGAGTAATTAAAGCGAATTTACCGGCGCGCGTATCTTTTAAAGTGGCCTCTAAAGTTGATTCACGCACAGTGCTGGATGGCAATGGCGCGGAGGCATTATTAGGCAAAGGAGATATGTTATTTTTGCAGCCCGGAAAAGAAGATTTAATTCGTATCCAGGGGGCCTTGGTTACAGATGCCGAGATTGAACGGGTGGTAGGATTTATTAAGGCTCAAGGTGAGCCGGTTTATGATGATCAGATCCTTAAGGATCAGCAGAAAAATAGTTTAGCCAGCGGCGATAAAGACGAGCTTTATGATGAAGCGGTGCGGGTGATTATGGAAAGTAACCAGGCCTCGGTTTCTATTTTGCAGAGGCGGATGCGTTTAGGATATACGCGGGCCGCGCGAATTATTGATATGATGGAGATGGAGGGGTTAGTGGGCCCATTTGAAGGAAGTAAGCCGCGCAGGATTTTAGTTGACCGGGAAGCTTGGCTTAGAGAACTGACCGGTGGTAAGGAGGCAGGGAAAACGTGAATATTGAGACAGCCGGTTCCCGGCTAAAGAAAATTCGCCAGGAGAGGGGATTAAGTTTAGAGGATGTCGGCAAGAAGACCAAAATTCATCTCAATGTCTTGCGGGCAATTGAAGGCGATAGTATTTCGAATTTAAGCCCGATTTATCTTAAAGGTTTTATTAAGATCTATTGCGGTTATTTGGGTTTGGATACCAAAGATTTTATCGGCTCAAGCGCACAGCCGCAGAAACCGGCTTTAAATGCTATCGTGGGCAGGCCTATTGGAACGCGGATTGAAAAGAAGCCTTCTTTTATTAAAGATGCTTCCATTAAGTTGGGCGCGATCAAGCCTCGGGTTTTTTTAAAGAAAACAATTATATTCGCGGCGATCGCGTTAATTTTTATATTTTTAGGAATTAATTTAATCAAGTTTGTTTCTTCGCGGCCTAAGAGCCGGGTAGAAAAGGCCAAAAAATTAATGTCTGTCTCTGCGCCTAAGGCTGTGGCTGCGCAAACTAAAATTAATAAAGATTTAACTTTAGGGTTTACTTTGGGTATATTCGCGCGTGGTAAATCCTGGATTTCAGTTAAAGTTGACGGAAAGGTTGTTTTTCATGGCATGCTTGCCCGCGGCCTATCTGAAACTTGGCAGGTTAAGGAAAAAGTGGAATTGTCTCTGGGGGATGCCGGAGCAGTAGAATTGCAGGTTAATGACCAGCGTTTCGCTAATCTTGGCCGGCACGGACAGCCTTTAAAGAATATTGTGATTAATAAAGATGGTTTAAAAATCTCCAGATGAAACCAAGAATAGGAATATTGGCCTTAGGCTGCCCCAGAAATTTAGTGGATGCCGAAGCTCTTGCCGGGCGGCTTAATTTTAAAGATTATTCTATTGTTGAGGAGATCGCGCAAGCACAGGTAGTTTTAGTGAATACCTGTGCTTTTATTCAAGAAGCAAAGCGTGAATCCATTAATGCAATTTTGGATCTAATCCAGTTAAAGAAACAGGGAAAACTTAAAAAAATAATTGTTTATGGCTGCCTGGCGCAGCGTTATAAAAATTTAGCCAAAGATTTACCGGAAGTAGACGCTTTTGTGGGTACGCTGGGGTTAAACCATGAATCGAAAAGGTTTGCTTTAACCCCTAAACACTACGCTTACCTGAAAATATGCGAAGGCTGTGTAAACCAGTGTAGTTATTGTGTAATTCCTAAGATAAAAGGCAATTTAGAGAGCCTGGATGAGCCAGCCATAATCCAAAAAGTTAAGCGTTTTAATCGCCAGAAGATTTCAGAGTTAAATATTATTGGCCAGGATATTACTGGTTTTGGCATGGATATTTCCGGCGAAAGCCAATTAACCGGCATTTTACACAAAATAATTACTAATGCGCCGGATATCGGATGGATCCGTCTTTTATATTTAAATCCGCGGCGGATTACTCTTAAGCTTCTGAAGTTGATTGCAACTTCAACCCAGGTATGTAAATATATTGACTTGCCCATACAGCATATTAATAATCGTATTCTAAAGTTGATGAATCGGGCAATTACCAAGGAAAAGATTATTGCCTTAATCAAAAAAATCAGAAAAACTATCCCTGGGGTTTATTTGCGGACATCATTAATCGTAGGTTTTCCGTCAGAAACAGAAAAAGAATTTAATGAGCTGCTGAAATTCGTTAAAGAGGCGAAATTCCAAAGGCTGGGAGCTTTTATCTATTCCCGGGAAGAAGGTACTTGTGCATATAATTTTAAGGGGCAAATCTCTCAACATTTAAAACAGGATAGGTTTGATAGAATTATGTCCGCGCAGCGGGTAATAGCAGCTGATGTAAATGCCAAATTCTTAAACCAGGCTATAACTGTACTGGTTGAGGAAAAACAGGATGGCGGCTATATCGGGCGCAGTCAGGGTGATGCGCCGGAGGTAGACGGAGTGGTGTATATAAATACCAAGAAGTCGTTGAGAATAGGTGAATTTATTCAGGTGAAAATTACAGATACTTTAGAATATGATTTAGTGGGGGAGGTAGAATCATGAACCCCGTACCTTCTAATTATTCCAATATTAAAAGCATACGGTTTGATAAATTAAATAAAACAGGGGAGGAGTTCTCTTTTTAAAAAAGAGAACCGTCCCCGCGATTTAAGAAAGAAGGTGCGGGGTGAATTTAGCTAATCGCTTAACCATGTCGCGAATTTTATTAACTTTTGTGTTTATGTTTTTTTTGTTTTGTAATGGGCTTTGGGCTAAGGCGGTTAGTTTGGTGGTTTTTATCTTGGCCGCTTTATCGGATTATTTTGACGGAATGATCGCCCAGCGCGGGAATATGGTGACGGATTTTGGCAGGCTGATGGATCCTATAGCTGATAAAATCTTAGTCTTAGCGGCTTTCGCGGCATTCGTGCAATTGCAGTTAATTGATGCCTGGATGTTTGTGATTATTGTTTCTCGGGAAATCTTAATTACTTCCATGCGCTTGTTTGCTCTAAATAAGGGTAAGGTGCTTTCCGCGGCGCGAGCCGGAAAGCATAAGACAGTTTTGCAGATGGTGGTTATTTTTACTATTTTAGGTTTTATTTTGCTCAAAGAAATTGTATTAAAATATTCTACTTGGAATCCCGCTTGGGAAAAGGTTTTTCGCCAGGGGATCTTTTTCCTGATGCTTCTAACCGTAGGACTAACTCTTTATTCTGGGTTATCATATTTATGGCAAAATCGTAAAGTAATTACCCGCCTATGAAACTCCAAAGATTAAGTGATTTTATAACTAAAACTATCAGCACTGTTTTTTTTATCGGCTATTTACCATTGGTGCCCGGAACTTTTGGTAGTATGGCCGGAGTAGGCTTATTTTATTTACTTAAGGGCGCAACTAGCGTAACCTATTTTTTATTTATTTTCGGTATTATCGCTTTAGGGTTAATTACCAGCGGCCGGACGGAGAAGTTGTTAAATAAAAAGGACCCGGGCTGTATTGTTATTGATGAAGTGGCAGGGATGTTGATCGCGCTTAGTTTTATGCCCTATGATTTTAAGATAATTTTTTTGGCTTTTCTGATTTTTCGTATTCTGGACACACTTAAACCATATCCGGCGGCCGGGCTGCAAAATAGGCACGGCGCAGCCGGGGTAATGGGAGATGATTTGGTTGCGGGTATTTATACTAATATTGTATTACAAGTTATCTTAAAATTAGTTTAAAATCCCGGGGACGGTTCTGTTTTTTTGGCAAAGGTGACAGTCACAAAAAGCGTGACAGTCACCTTTGCCAAAAAAACAGAACCGTCCCCTTGTTTTACGTCATCCTTTTTAATAAACGCAATGCTTCTTGGGTTGATTTCTTGCGGATATTATCCCGATTACCTGGAAAATTAAATTTGCGGCAGATATTTTTGTTTTTTCCGGATAAGCAGATATAGACTGTCCCTATGGACTTGGTTATAGTTGCTCCTGTGGGGCCGGCAATTCCGGTAATGCTCAGGCCAAAGTCGGCGTGTGTTTTTTTCCGGATGTTCTGGGCCATTAATAATGCAACTTGGCGGGAAACCGCGCCATACTTGGCAATTATTTTTTCCGGTATATTTAGAATTGTTTCTTTAGATTTATTGCTATAGGCAACCACGCCTAAAATAAAATAACCTGAAGATCCTGGTAAACTGGTTAAAAAACTGGAGAGTAGGCCTCCGGTGCAAGATTCGGCAATTGCGACGGTTTTTTCTTTCCTGAGCAATTTTTTATGTAACTGCTTTAGAATTTTAATGAACATAACCGCATTATAGCCGTTTTTAATTGTATTGACAAGGCTAGTTTTTCTGCTAAAATAATAGCAATTAATCTTTAGGGCAAGGTGTAAATCCTTACCGGCGGTTTAGCCCGCGACTTAGTGTTAATTTTATAAAATTAACGCTGAGAGATCTGGTGAGATTCCAGGGCCGATGGTTTCCCGCTAATAATATATTAGCAAGCGGGATCCCGCTAGAATAGAAGCGAGAGCGGGAAAAGTCCAGATGAGAAAAGATTTCCGCTGAGAGAAACGTGTCGCCAAACAACTTGGCGACCCGCCACGGTTTGTGGCGGGGCGGACCCGCCAATAAGTATGGCGGGAAAGAGTTCAAGCCCGATGATTTTGATTCGGGTTTTTTATTTAAAGGTAAAGACGTGTTTAATTCTATTCCAGAAATATTAGAAGATTTAAAAGCCGGGTTAATGGTCATTGTCGTTGACGATGAGGATCGTGAGAACGAGGGTGATTTAGTGATGGCTGCCTCAAGCGTTAAATCCGCGGACATTAACTTTATGGCTAAATTTGGCCGGGGCCTGATTTGTGTTCCCATGGAGGAGGAGAGGCTGCGTTTTTTAGAACTCGATCCCATGCTCAAGAATACTTTGCAAGCCGGCAATGAAGATCCTTTTAAAACCGCTTGGATGATTTCTGTGGATGCCGCTAAAGGGGTGACTACAGGTATCTGTGCGGGTGATCGGGCCAAAACAGTTGAAGTTTTAATTAACGCGCAAAGCAAACCGGAAGACCTGGTGCGTCCGGGGCACATTTTTCCTTTGCGCTGCCGCCGCGGTGGAGTTTTGGTTAGGGCAGGGCATACGGAAGCCAGTTTGGATTTGATGCGATTGGCCGGGCTTTATCCGGCAGGAGTAATTTGCGAGATTATGAATGATGATGGTTCCATGGCCCGCTTGAGGCAGCTTTTGGAGTTTGCCCAAAAGCATGTTTTAAAGATTTGTACGATTGCCAGTTTGATTGAATATCGCCGCAAGAGTGAGAAGCTAGTAGAGGCAATCGTGCAAACTAATTTGCCCACGAAATTTGGCGAGTTTAAGTTAATTGTTTACCGCGATCAAACCAATAATCAGACGCACATTGTTTTGTGCCTGGGGAGCTGGTTAGATGAATCAATATTGGTACGCGTGCATTCAGAATGTTTAACCGGGGATGTCTTTGGTTCATTGCGCTGCGATTGCGGAAGGCAATTAGAGAAGGCGATGCAGATGATTGCCCTGGAGAAAAAAGGCGTGATCCTCTATATGCATCAAGAAGGCCGCGGCATCGGGTTAGTCGAGAAGCTGCGTGCCTATAACCTCCAGGATAACGGGATGGATACGGTAGAGGCCAATGAGGCATTGGGGCATAAGGCGGATTTACGCGATTACGGCATTGGCGCCCAGATTCTTGTGGATTTAGGGATTAAACAGATCAGGCTTTTAACTAATAATCCGCGTAAGATTGTCGGCTTGGAAGGTTATGGTTTAAAGGTTTCACAGCGGATACCTTTAGAGATTGAGCCAAACGCTCAAAATTATAAATACCTTAAAACAAAAAAAGAAAAAATGGGGCATCATATAAATATTTAAAAAGAGTAGATAGTAGGTAGTAGTTAGGTAAAGGCTGCTAAAAAGAGAGGGGAGCGTAAAATGGTAAAAGTGATTGAAGGTCAGTTGTTAGCCAAGGGGATGAGTTTTGGTTTGGTGGCTTCGCGGTTTAATGATTTTATGACTAAGGAGCTGGTCAGCGGCTGTATTGATACTTTGGTTAGGCACGGCGCGGAAGATAAAGATATTACCGTAGTTTGGGTCCCCGGGGCATTTGAAATTTCCCTGGTTGCCCAGAAAATGGCCAAAGCTAAATCATTTGATGCTTTGATTTGCTTAGGTACGGTTATCCGGGGAGCAACTCCGCATTTTGATTATATTGCTTCCGAAGTAGCGAAGGGGGTAGCTAAGGTTTCTTTGGATAGCGGCCTACCGGTTATCTTTGGCGTAATTACCGCCGATAGTATCGAACAGGCAGTAGAACGCGCGGGTTCTAAGGATGGCAATAAAGGTAAAGATGCGGCTCTTTCTGCTATTGAGATGGTTAATCTATCAAGCCAATTAAAATAAACAGATGAGAAAACGTACTAAGGCTCGTGAATATGTTTTGCAGATGCTCTATCAAGCCGATATTACCCAGGGTAATTGGCAGGAAGTTTTAGAAAATTTCTGCGCCAGCGGCGACCGGCTTGATCTGTCTGGTGAGCTTAAAGATTTTTCCGCCGCGCTGTTGGGGGGCGTGGTTGGCCATCTGCAGGAGATTGATAAAAAAATCAGCAAATATGCCGCGAATTGGCAGCTTGAGCGCATGGCATTTGTGGACCGTAATATTATGCGCCTAGGCTGTTTTGAGCTTTTGTTTCGCGCGGATATTCCGCCCAAAGTCGCGATTAATGAAGCAGTGGAGCTAGCCAAAAAATATTCCGGCCCGGAGTCTGGTAAGTTTGTTAATGCCATTCTGGATCAAATAAAAATTGAGAAAGAAAAATGATTTATGCTGATTTGCATGTGCATACCTCTTGCAGTGACGGCACCTATACACCCGCGCAATTGGCCAGGGAAGGAATTGCCCTGGGGATTTCCGCGTTGGCCATCGTTGATCATGATACGATTGAGGCGATTACCGAAGCATTAGCTGAAGCAGAAGGTACGGATTTAGAGATAATTCCGGGCATTGAATTAACTGCCCAGCATGAGAATCAGGAGATACATATACTGGGGTATTTCTTGGACTACCGGAATAAAGAGCTGCTGGAAAAATTAAAACTGGTTCAGCTTAACCGCGTTGAACGGGTGTATAAAATTATTGAGAATTTAGAAGGGTTGGGATTAAAGCTTAATCCAGCCACTGTTTTTAGTATTTCAGCCAAGGCCACGGTGGGCCGAATGCATATTGCCAGGGCATTAGTTAAGGATGGCTTGGCGGGTTCTATTGCTGAGGCATTTCGTAAATATATCGGGGATAAATCTCCGGCTTATGTTTTGGGGTTTGGGCTTTCTGTGCCAGAAGCAATAAAATTAATTCATACAGCCGGCGGAGTAGCGGTTTTAGCGCATCCTTATATGCTGCGTAATGACGCGTTGATTGCTGAGTTCACAAGTTATGGGCTAGAGGGCCTAGAGGTGCATTATCCGGAGCATTCTCAAGCCATGGTTAATTTTTATTTAGATTTAGCGAAAAAGCTTAATCTTTTGGTTACCGGAGGCACGGATTTTCATGGCAGCGCGAAACCCCAGATAAAATTAGGTATGATTAAAATACCGCTAGAGTTAGTAGAAAAACTAAGGCTGGCTAAAAAATGATTAAACCGCTTGATGAATATTACATGGGGTTAGCTTTAAAATTAGCGCTTAAAGCTAAAGGGAAAACTTTTCCTAATCCTTTGGTGGGCGCGTTAGTGGTAAAAGCGGGTAAAATTATCGGCCGCGGTTTTCATGCTCAGGCCGGATTCGCGCACGCGGAGATTATGGCTTTAGATGAAGCGGCCAAATTGGCAGTCGGCGCGACTTTGTATGTTACTCTTGAGCCCTGCGCGCATACGGGCCGCACCCCGCCTTGTATTAACCGCATAATTGGAAGCGGAATAAAAGAAGTGGTGGTCGGGATGATTGATCCTAATCCTTTAAATAACGGCAAAGGTATTACTCTGCTTAAGCAGAGTAATATTAAAGTAAGAGTGGGAGTTCTCCAAGAGCGATTAAAAGAAATCAATGAAAGTTTTATAAAATATATTACTACCAGAATTCCTTTTATTACGGTAAAAGTTGCTGAGTCTCTGGACGGCCGGATTGCCACCCGTACCGGTGATTCCAAGTGGATTACTTCAGATAAGTCACGGGCTTTTGCCCATAGAATGCGCAAGGATTATGACGCGATTATGGTGGGGGTAAATACCGTGTTACGCGATAATCCCAGCCTGAATTCCTGGTTTTCTGGAAAAAAATTAATAAAGATAATTGTGGATAGTAATTTGAGTATATCGGAAAATTCTAATGTTTTTGCCAAAGATAGCCAGGTAATTATTATTACTTTACCCAGCCGGCCTGGCCAGGAAACGCAGAATCGCGAAAAGCTGGCCGCCAAAGCCAAAATCCTTGAGGTTAAGGAAAAAGCCGGCCAGATTAATTTACGCGATGCCTTAAAGAAGTTGGCGGGATTAAAAATAAGTAATATTATTGTGGAAGGCGGAGGCACATTGATCGGTTCTCTTTTTGATGAAAGGTTGGTCGATAAGATTTTGTTTTTTATCAGCCCTAAGATTATTGGAGGTAAAGACGCTGTTTCTTCGGTGATGGGTAATGGGGTTAAGCGCATAGATCAGGCGATTAAATTATATGATTTAAAAATCCGGCGTTTTGGCGAGGAACTATTGGTCCAAGCGAGAGTAAAATAGATGTTTACGGGTATTATTGAAGAATTAGGCCGGGTAAAAAGAATAACGCCTAGAACAGGGGTTATTCTTCTAGAGATTAGCGCGAAAGAGGTATTGCTTGATACTAAAATTGGCGATAGTATCGCGGTTAACGGCGCCTGCCTTACGGTAGTTTCTATAGGAAACAATTCTGTAAGTTTTGAAGTTATGGATACAACCGGCAAAAATACTAACTTGGGATTATTAAAAATCGGACAAGCAGTCAATCTTGAGCGCAGCCTGAAAGTAGGAGACAGGGTTAGCGGGCATTTTGTTTCCGGGCACATTGATTGCCTGGGCCTGGTACGCAGAAAAACTTTGCGTAACGGGAGTGTTGAGTTTGAGATTTCTGTTTCGCCGGCCTTTATGCGTTATTGTCTACCTAAGGGGTCAGTGTCTTTGGATGGAATAAGTTTGACCTTAGCATTGATCCGCGCTAACATTTTTACCGTTTGTATCATTCCGCATACCCTCAAGAATACCACCTTAAGTTTTAAAGGCCCTTCGGATAAATTGAATGTAGAATTTGACATCCTCGCTAAAAAACAATAATGGGGACGGTTCTATTTTTCAGGAAAGGTGACAGTCACGTTTTTTGTGACTGTCACCTTATTATAAAAAACAGAACCGTCCCCTGATTTTTAAATTTATTTTAATTCTTTTGCTATTGCGCACACTGCGGATTCTTGGTATAATTTTTAATATGTCTTTGTATCGGGGAGTGGCTCAGCTTGGCTAGAGCGCTTGCTTCGGGAGCAAGAGGTCGTGAGTTCAAATCTCACCTCCCCGACCATTAAAAGTTACTATGAAAAAAACGCCAAGACACTCTTGATAAAAAAAACGCCAAGACGCTCTTGATAATCATCTGCAATTACCTATGTTAAGATATAATTCCCCATAAAGGATAGGCCGAGCGAAATAAAAGGGGACGGTTCTCTTGAAATAAGAGAACCGTCCCCTATGAATCCAATACTACTCGGTAGAATGAATTAAATTTAAGTTTCATGGAAAAGATAGCTCATGTTTATTATTCAGGCTGGGTTCAGGGGATAGGGTTTCGTTATACTGTCTTAGATATCGCCCGCCAGCAAAAGATAGGTGGTTGGGTTAAGAATTTAGATGATGCTAGAGTTGAGGTGGTGGTTGAGGCTGAGGAAGATGTTCTTAACAGTTTTTTGCAACAGGTTAATCAGCATTTTTCCCAGTATATTAAAGATGTAGATATAGAATGGCTCCCTGCAAGTAGTGAGTTTAGCGATTTTCAAATTGCGTTCTAGCCTAAAAATAATCAAAATGTCTGCTCAAATTAAAAATCAGATCGAGCAATTAAAAGGAAAACTACGCAAACATGATTATCTTTATTATGTTTTAAGCCAGCCGGCTATTGCGGATAAAGAATATGATGATTTAACGCGGCAGTTAATAGCCCTGGAGAACAAATACCCCCAATACCGAAGTGATGATTCTCCCAGCCAGCGTTTAAGCGGAGGGATTAGCGCTGGATTTAAGACGGTAAAACATAATACCGGGATGTTTTCTTTAGATAACACTTACTCGATTGATGAATTAAGGCTTTGGGACCAACGTGTGCGTAAAGGGCTAGGAGAAAATAGTAATTATAAATATGTGGTTGAGCTTAAGATTGACGGAGTTAGCGCGAATTTAATTTATATTAATAGAAGATTAACCGTGGGCGCAACCCGGGGAGATGGCCAGGCTGGTGAAGATGTAACTGCTAATATTAAGACTATTCGCGCTATTCCTTTGGTGTTTTTGGATGGGCATCCGGCAGATTTTCTTGAAATTCGCGGTGAAGTGTATATGGATAAAAATGATTTTTTAAGAGTTAATCAGGAGCGAATGGATCAGGGTGAAGTTTTATTTGCTAACCCGCGCAATGCCACTAGCGGTTCGCTAAAATTATTAGACAGCAGCATTACCGCTAAAAGGCGGCTTAATTTTTTCGCCCATTCTTTGGGCGCTTATCAGGGAGAACCTATAGCTACCCAATGGGATTTTTTAACCAGGCTTAAAGAGTGGGGGTTGCGCGCGAATATGCATTCCGCGCTTTGCCGCAATATAGAAGAGGTGATTGATTATTGTAATTATTGGCAGAATAAGCGCGATGAACTTACTTATGAAATTGATGGAATAGTGGTCAAATTAAATAGTTTCACGCAACAAAAGGAATTAGGTTTTACTGCCAAAAGCCCCAGATGGGCAGTGGCTTATAAATTTACCGCCCGGCAAGCAACTACTGAAGTATTGGGAATTAGTGTTAATGTGGGGCGGACCGGAGTAATTACTCCTACAGCGCAGCTAAAGCCGGTAGAATGTTCCGGCGTAATGATCAGCAATGCTACTTTGCATAATTTTGATGAAATAGAGAGGCTGGGATTGCGGGTTGGCGACCGGGTGCTTATTGAGCGCGCGGGGGATGTAATTCCTAAGGTAGTAAAAGTGGTGGAGCAAAGAGGTAAGCAGTTTTATAATAAACCTGAAAAATGCCCTGCCTGTGGGGAAAAGATTATTAAAGAAAAGGCCCAGGATGTGGCTTATCGTTGTATTAATTCTGATTGTCCGGCGCAGCTTGAGCGGGCGCTATTGCATTTTGCCAGCCGGGATGCATTGGATATTGAAGGTTTGGGTGAAGCGGTAATTAACCAGTTGGTAAAACTGGGATTATTAAAAAGTTTAGCAGATATTTATAAACTTAAAATTAGTAATCTTTTGAAGTTAGAATTATTTAAAGAAAAAAAAGCGAATAATCTTTTAAACGCGATCCAGAAAAGTAAAAGCCAGCCTTTAGCGCGCCTGATTTTTGCTTTAGGTATTCGCCATGTTGGCCAGAAGGCTGCTTATACATTAGCTAGAGAGTTTGTTGATATAAATAAACTTACGCGGGCAAGATTTGAGGATTTAGATAAGATTCCAGAAATTGGCCAAGTTATGGCAAATTCTGTTATAGATTATTTTAATCTTAGGCGGATCAAAAAACTGATTCAGGAGCTAAAAAATTCCGGCCTTAATCTACGCCAGGAAGCCGTTAAGATTAAAACCGATAAATTGACCGGTAAAACAGTAGTTTTTACCGGTCAACTATTGAGATTTAGCCGTTCTAAAGCAGAGGATTTGGTGCGTAAATCCGGAGGCCTGGCAACTTCTAGTGTGAGCAATAGAACCGATTTTCTGGTAGCCGGAGAAACCACGGGATCAAAATTTACTAAAGCTAAAGAATTAGGAGTGAAGATTATTAGTGAGGCTGAATTTATGGAGATGATTAATTGAAGATAAAGAAAATATTATCGGTTTTATTATTTTGTTTTTTACTATTAGATTTATTAGGTTGCGAGGCTTTCACGCGTAAATTTACCCGTAAATCTAAGAAGCCGGATCAAGCGGTGGAGATGGTCCTTACTCCAGAAGAGTATAAAGGGCCGGAGATGACTAAAGAGGAGCTTTACCGGCAGTATTATCTTTATTGGAGTTCTTGGCAGGATGAGTTGATTAATGCTCTGGCCCAAAAGGCAAGTTTAAAGAAAAAAGTAGATTGCGCTCAAGAGGCATTAAAGAATCTGGTGAATATGAAAATGATGCTGGTAGCAGGCGCCCAGAAAAATTTTGACCCGGAGATTACCAAGTTAAATGACCTTTTGGTTAATATAAAAGGTGATATTTATGGGGTAAATGACAGTTGGAATCTGCGAGCAGCCCAGGGTATTAAGTCTAATATCCATAAGAGTTTTATTTATCCGAAGATAAGGAATTACTTACTGTAAAATGATTCTAGAAATAATTAATGTTGGCTTGATGCAGGTTAATTGTTATATTCTTGCCTGCGTTGACGGCGGGTCAGCGATTATTATTGATCCCGGCGGCCAGTATCTTAAAATCAAGGGGGTTTTAGATAAGCATAGATTAAAGCCGGCTATGGTGATTAATACGCATGGGCATTATGACCATATTGGCAGCGATGATGAATTCGGCGTACCGGTTTATGCGCATAAAAAGGACTTACCAATGCTTCTTGACGCTAGAAAAAATCTTTCCGCTAGTTTTTCATTAGCCTATAAGGTTAATTCCAAGATTAAAACCTTGGAAGATAAAGAAGTTATTAAATTAGATTGTTTGGAATTGGAAGTAATGCATCTTCCCGGGCATACTCCGGGAGGTATCGGCCTTTTGATGAAAAAACCGCAAACGGATATTATTTTTACCGGTGACACCTTATTTTGTCAAGGGATAGGGCGTTCAGATTTACCGGGGGGCAGCCAGCAGTTGTTGGAGGATGCAATCAGAGAAAGATTATTCGTTCTGCCAGCCGATACCAAGGTTTATCCGGGGCATGGCCCGTCAACCACAATAGGCCAGGAGAAGGTGCGAGGGTGAAAGAACTTATTGATTCATTTCTAGATTATCTTTCGGTTGAGCGCGCCCTGGCTAAAAATACCATTCTTGCGTACCGAGCGGATTTGAATCTTTATTTGGATTTTATTGGCCAACGCGGAATCCTCGCGCTTTCTAAAGCCACTAAGAATGAGATTGTTGAATTTATGCTTTTTCAAAAAGCTCAAGGGATATCACCGGTGAGTATTTCGCGCCGGCTGGCCGCGATACGCATGTTTCATCGTTTTTTAGCCAGGGAAAGAGTTCTAAAAAATGATCCGACTATTTTGATTGATTCTCCTAAGTTGTGGAAAAAGATTCCGGATACTCTGTCTTTAAATGAAGTGGAGGCATTAATCAGCCAGCCTGATCCGCGCTTGCAGCAGGGGGCCAGGGATAAGGCCATCTTAGAAACTCTTTATGCCACAGGGATGCGGGTATCGGAATTGAGTAACCTTAGAACTAATAATGTTAATTTAGATATTGGGTTTTTGCGCTGTATTGGCAAGGGCAATAAAGAGCGGATTATTCCATTAGGTAAGAAAGCTATTGCTAGTATTAAGCGTTATTTAGAGTTTAACCGGCCGCATTTTTTAAAGCAAAAAACTTCAGAGTTTCTTTTTATCAGCCGTTCTGGGGCTGGATTATCCCGGCAATCCGTTTGGAAATTGATTAAGCGGTATGCTTTAGAGGCTAAAATTAAGAAATCGATAAAAGTGCACACTCTGCGGCATTCATTTGCCACGCATTTATTGGCCAGAGGCGCGGATCTGCGTTCAGTGCAGGAGATGCTGGGGCATTCCAATATCTCCACTACTCAGATTTATACGCATATTGATAAAGAACGGCTTAAAACAGTTCACAAGATGTTTCATCCGCGGCCGTAAGAGCAGTGGGTAGTATTTAGTAGGCAGTAGGTAGGTAATAATATGAAAGAATATTTTAAGAAACTACCAGTAGAGTTAAAAAAAATTATTGGTTTGGCGGCGAAAGTTTCTCAGGAAACCCGAATGCCTGCATATCTAGTGGGCGGATGCCTGCGTGATTTAATTTTGCGGGTTAAGAACTTGGACTTAGATATTGCGATTGAAGGGAATGGTATTATTTTTGCCCGGCATCTGGCGCAAAAATTAAAATCAGAGCTAAAAATTTACGCAAGGTTTGGAACGGCTACTTTAATTTTGACTGATAGGCTAAAAGTGGATATTGCTACTACGCGTCAGGAAAAATACCCTTATTCCGCGGCGCTTCCGGTGGTAAGTTCAGGTTCATTAAAGGAAGACCTTAAACGCCGTGATTTTACGATTAATGCCCTGGCGCTAAGCTTAGCCGCGGATAAGGAGCAAAAAATAATTGATCCTTTCGACGGTCAAGTTGACTTGGCTTTAGGCAGAATTCGTATTTTACATAATTTAAGCTTTAAGGATGATCCCACGCGAATACTTAGGGCGATACGTTTTAGCCAGCGCCTTGATTTTAAGATTGAGCCTAAGACACTTGCGTTGCTTAAGGAGGCAATCAGTGCTGGCGCGCTAGATAAAGTAAATCCTCATAGAATGCGCGATGAGTTAATCTTAATGCTTAAAGAACAGGATCCATTTCAGCCGATAAAAGAACTTGGTGATTTAGGCGGGCTGTCCTTTATTAGCACCAAACTAAAAATTGGTAAATCCACGCAAGTTTTATTTAAATCTATCACCAAACAGATCACTTGGTTTGTTAAAAATTTTCCCACGCGCAGGCAGTTGGACAGCTGGCTGGTTTATTTTACGGGGCTCCTGGAAACACTTACTTTGCCTGAGATTAAAGTGATTATTTGCCGGCTAGGCTTGCGGAAGGGGGATCAAAAGCGGATTGCTAGTTATTACCAGGAGCGGGATAAACTTATTGCTTCTTTGAGTAAAAAACGCGTGTTGCCGGAGCAAATCTTTTCATTGCTTAAGCCTTTGAGCTATGAAACGATTATTTTACTGGGAGCTGCGACGCCAAATAAAAATTTTAAGAAGCATTTAACAGATTTTCTTGAGATTTATAATGGTACGCGCCTTTGTGTCTGTGGAGATGATCTGAGAGATTTGGGTGTTTTACCGGGGCAGGAGTATCAAAAGATATTTGCTAGAGTATTAGCAGCCAAGCTTAACGGCCAGGCAAGGAATCGTCAGGCAGAGCTGGCTCTAATTAGGAAATTATTGAGCCATTAATAAATAGAAACGGAGCATATAACCATGTCTAGGCATGAGCGTGTCGAAGAGGCGATAAAAAAAGAGGTTAGCCTTATTATTCATGACGAGCTTAAGGATCCGCGCATAGGTTTTGTCACGATTACTCGGGTAGAGTTGTCCAAGGATTTAAGAAACGCGAAAATCTTTTATAGTGTTTTGGGTAAAGAGGATGCTTGTAAAAAAACCAAGATCGCTTTAGATTCAGCTTTGGGCTATATTCGCAGCTTAGTAGCTCAGAGAATAAATATGCGTTTTGCCACTGAGCTTATATTGCAAGAGGATCATTCTACTGAATATAGTGTTAAGATCCAAGAGGTATTAAATAAGATAAAGGAGACTGATGAGCCCCGCACCTTCTAGATATTCAAATATTAAAGCCATATGGTTTGATAAATTAAATAAAACAGGGGACGGTTCTCTTTTAAAAAGAGAACCGTCCCCGCGATTTAAGAAAGAAGGTGCGGGGTGAGCCTAAATGAAATTTGCAAAGGCATAAGGAAGTATAATAATTTTTTGATTACTGCTCATACTAGCCCGGAGGGTGATGCTTTGGGTTCTGTGTTGGGGGTTTATAATCTGATCAAAAAGTTAGGTAAACAGGTTACCATCATCATTGATGATCAATTGCCCTATGGTTATGATTTTCTCCCCGGGATTAAGCGTATCCGCCGTTTAGGCAAGAAATTTAAAGATATTAGATTTGATTGTTTAGTGGTCCTGGATTGCGCGGATTTAAAACGCGCGGGTAGAGTTTATAAACTTAAAACTAATAATCAGCCGGTATTAAATATTGATCACCATATCAGCAATCAAATTTTTGGCGATGTAAATTGGGTTAATCCGCGGGCTTCTTCTTGTTCAGAGATGATTTACCATCTGCATAAACGGTTGCGCCTTGCGATGGATAAGGATACAGCTTTAGTTTTATATACGGGTATGATGACCGACACGGGATCTTTCCGTTATTCTAATACCACTAGTTCTACGTTTAAGGCTGCCGCTGAGCTTTTGAAATTTGGAGTTAATGTCGCGCAAATTTATCGTTATGCTTATGAAAACATTCCATTGCCAGAGGCAAAATTACTGCTTAAAATTTTGTCAAAAATTAAATTTTTTGGCCAAGGTAGAATTGCTGTTTTTGAAATGAATTCAGAGTTACATAAAAGTAAGAAGATCGGTATTGATTTAGCGGATCATGTTTTAAGTTTTGGCCGGGCAATCAGAGGAGTTGAGGTAGTAGTATTGTTTAAAAATAATTCCGGATTAAAATCCCAGGTTCGGGTCAACTTAAGAAGCCAGGGGAGTGTTGATGTAAATAAGATCGCAATATTTTTCGGGGGAGGAGGGCATAAGACTGCTGCTGGTTGTACTGTACCGGGTAAAGTTTCTGCAGTCCGTAGTAAAGTTATTGCTAAAATTTGCCAGAGCTTGAAATAGATTTCGCGGATATGTAGGATATTAAACATAATATAGAGACGCAAAATTTCGCGTCTCTATAAAATAATAAATTCAATGAAAATTATTTTTGGGGTTAAAAAGATTAGAAAGTTGCGCAGTCCGGTGATAGCTTTAGGGGTTTTTGACGGAGTGCATCTTGGCCATCGCAATATTTTACAGGCCGTAGTTAAAAAAGCGCGCCAGATTAAGGGCACTAGTTTGGTTTTAACTTTTTTCCCGCATCCACAAGGAAAAGAGAGCTTGTATTCTTTGGAGCATCGTTTGAGGTTAATTGCCGAGTTAGGGGTAGATGTATGTATTGTGGTGAATTTTACGGGTAGTTTTGCGAAAATAAGCGCTCAAGATTTTATTGCTAAAATACTGGTTGAAAAAATTAGGGCAAGTTTCGTTTATGTGGGAAGAAATTTTCGTTTTGGCAGCCAGGCTGGCGGTGATAATAAGCTGTTGGTCAAAGAGGCAAAGAGGTATAAATTTAGAATTAAAATTTTTAAGGTTGTGAAGTTTGGCGCCTTGGCGATTAGCAGCACCGCTATAAGAGGATTAATTAAAAATTCTAAAATTAAAGAAGCTCAAGAGCTGCTTGGCCGCCGGGTAAGTGTTTTAGGGACGGTGACCAGAGGCAGCCGGCTGGGTAGGCTGCTAGGGTTTCCTACGGCCAATATTAAAGCGCAACATGAAGTTATCCCGCCTGCGGGTATCTACGCGGTAAAAATTATTTTAAAACCAGGGGACGGTTCTATTTTTCCCGAGTCCAGTTCCAGAAAAATAGAACCGTCCCCATGTTTTTCAGGCGAGAAATATGACGGCATCTGTTACATCGGAACAAGGCCCACAGTTCAATTGAAAAATAGAGCGACGCGCATAGAGGTGCACATATTTGATTTTCATAAAAATATTTATGGAAAAGCGCTTGAGATTCAGTTTGTAAAATTAATCCGGCAAGATCAAAAATTTGCCAGCCTGAAAGATCTATCCTTTCAAATTCAAAAAGATATCATCTCCTGCCGTAAAATTCTTGTTTAAATCATGGGGACGGTTCTATTTTTTTTGGCAAAGATGACAGTCACAAAAAGCGTGACAGTCACCTTTCTCTAAAAAATAGAACCGTCCCCTGGTTTTTCGCAGCAATACCCCCATTGCTAGTTATTCTGTCTATTTAATCCACTACTTGTTGTATTTGTTATATTTAGGTAATTATTTTCTTGACAAAAGGGAGGATTTTGTCTATACTCTGTACATAAGTGGATTGAAGTGGAGCAAAGTGGAAGGCAGAAAAAATGTTTTATGGTGAGTTTGAGCATTCTATAGATCGTAAGGGCCGTTTGATATTGCCCGCTAAGTTTCGCGAAGTTGCTAAGAATCAATTCGTAGAAAAGTTTTTCCTGACGCGGGGTTTGGATAAATGCCTGTTTATGTTTTCTGAGGAGGAGTGGCGCTCTCAGGAAAATAAATTTAAAACTATGTCATTTACTAAACAGCAGCCGCGTATTTTTAACCGGTTGTTTTTTAGCGGCGCGGTGGAGGTTAGTTTTGATAAGCAGGGCAGGATTCTTCTGCCGCAATATTTAAAAGATTTCGCTGAGATTAAAAAAGAGGTGGTGATTGTTGGTGTTTCCAGCCGCGTTGAGATTTGGGCAAAAAATTTATGGCATGATTTTTACGCTAACCACCGTCAGTCTTTTGAAGAAATCGCGGAAAAATTAATGGATGTATAAATGTTAGAAGCAAAGTTTCATGTACCGGTGATGCTGCAGGAAGTACTGGATTATTTAAAGCTGGCTCCCGGCCAGATAATTGTCGATGCTACTTTGGGTACCGGCGGGCATTCAGCCGAGATATTAAAAAGAATTACCCCGCAAGGCAGATTGATTGGGATAGACCGCGATGAAAATTCCTTAAGCGTCTGCCGCCAAAGGTTGGCGGAGTTTAAAGATAGTATTGACTTCGTGCAGGCTAATTTCGCGGATCTTGATCAAGTTTTGGCTAATCTTGGCATCCAGAATATCGATGGTATTATTTTCGATTTAGGCATCTCTAGTTATCAACTATTTGACGCGCAGAGAGGTTTTAGCTTTCAGGAGGAGGGGCCGCTAGATATGCGTTTGGATAAAAGCAGTTATATCTGTGCTTATGATTTAGTAAACAACCTTAATGAAAACGAGATTTCTCAGATCCTTTGGAATTTTGGGCAGGAGCGTTGGCATAATCGTATTGCGCGCCTATTAGTCCAGGAACGCAGGAATGAACCGATCTGTACTACCAAACAGTTAGCTAATTTAGTGATGCGAGCCATTCCGTATCGTTACCGCAGGAGTTATTACCGTATTCATCCGGCTACGCGCACTTTTCAAGCCGTGCGCATTGCCGTAAATAGAGAATTAGAAATTTTAGAAAATGCGATTAAGAAAGCGGTTAATGTTTTAAAAAAGCAAGCTAGAATATGCGTTATTTCATTTCATTCTTTGGAAGACCGCGCGGTTAAACATACCTTCCGCGCGCTTAAGGCCGGCGGATTAGTTGATATTATTACCGCCAAGCCCCTGACCCCTGGAACTGGTGAAATAGAAGTAAATCCTTCTAGCCGCAGTTCTAAATTCAGGGTTGCTGAAAGGATATAAATTAGATGAGGCTGACCAAGTTTTTTTCCGCGGTAGTATTTATCACTTCTTTTTCCGTGCTTTATGTTTATCAACAGAGTGAAATTTTCCGGCTGGCTTATTTGGGCCAGAAGAAGCAAGCTATTTTTACGGAACTGCTGGATAAGAATACCGCGTTAAGATATAATATTAATAAGGGTTCTTCTTTGGTAAATATCGGCGCGCGTATTAGCGGGACTAATGATTTTGGGATGCCGGATAATTACCGTTTTGTTAAGTTTATTTCTTCGCCAGGTGGTTTAAAGCTTGCGGATCATGGCCGGTTTCAGGAAGGTTTGTTGGCGCGAATTTTTAGTTTAAAGCGGGAAGCTCAAGCAAGAACAATTAACCCCTAATAAAAAGCAAAGGGACGGTTTTCTTAAGAGAACCGTCCCTTAGATTTCTATGTATATCAGCGATTATCGCCTAAGATGCGAGGCGGTATTTTTGTTTTTTTTTATATTTCTTTTGCTTTGCGTGGGCCGTCTCTTTTTTATTCAATTCTTCCGTTCGGATTTTCTCATTGCCATAGCCAAAAAACAACATAATCAGCTTGTGGAGTTGGAGCCGCGGCGGGGGACAATCTATGACTGTAATCTTAAAGCGCAGGCATCTAATATGTCATTGGATTCTCTTTATGCTGTGCCTAATGTTATTAAAAATAAAGAGAGTGTTGTGAATCAATTACTGCCCATACTTGGCCTGGAGCGCGGCTATCTTACCGAAAGATTAAGCCGCAAAAAGTCATTTATCTGGTTGGCGCGTAAACTTATTCCAGAGAAGTCTGAAGCCATTAAGAAGTTAAACATTAACGGATTAGGATTTTTGAAAGAAACCAAACGTATTTATCCAAATAGTTATTTGGCCAGCCATATTATTGGTTTTAGCGGTATGGATAATCTAGGTTTAGAGGGCGTAGAGAGAGGTTTTAACAATTACTTAAAAGGAGCTCCTGGTTGGGCGATTTTTTTACGCGATGCGCGGTTAAAAAAACTAGATATTTGGGAGAAGATGGTTTTACCGGTAGATGGCCTGGACCTGGTTTTGACTATTGATGAGGTTATCCAATATATCGCGGAAAGGGAATTAGATAAGGCTTTTAGGAATTTTAACGCCAAGGGCGCTAGTATTGTGGTGATGGACCCGCATACCGGCAGAATCTTAGCTATGGCTAACCGGCCTACTTATGATTTAAATGATCACTCTTTTGTCAGTAAGGATTCTATCCGTAATCGGGCGATTTGCGATTTCTTTGAGCCTGGCTCAGTGTTTAAAATAGTTACTGCCTCCGCGGCTCTTGAAGAAAAAAAAGTTACTGAAAATGATCTGTTTTTCTGTGAAAATGGCTCTTATCGGGTTGGCGGCCGTATTTTACATGACCACACCGCGCATGGCAATCTTACTTTTAAACAAGTAATTGAGGAGTCTAGTAATATTGGCACAGTTAAGGTGGCTCAACTTTTAGGCCCGGATTTACTCTACCAATACGTAAGGGCGTTTGGTTTCGGGTCTAAGTTAGGAATTGATCTTTCCGGAGAGATATCTGGAGTGATTCGGCCAGTGCGCTTTTGGTCAAAAACATCCATGACTTCAATACCTATGGGCCAAGAGGTAGGTGTTACTGCTTTACAATTAGCTAGCGCGATTTCCGTAATAGCTAATGGAGGGCAATTAATGAAGCCCTATATTATTGATTCAGTGCGTAATAATCAGGGCTGCGTTATAAAACAAAATAAGCCGGTGTTAATCCGTAAGGTTATTTCCGTGGATACGGCGATGCGGATTAAAAAAATTCTCACCGGAGTAATTGAGGAAGGAACGGGGAAATTGGGTAAGGTGTTAGGTTTTAGCGCCGCGGGCAAAACTGGCACTGCTCAGAAACTTGAGCCCAATGGAAGTTATTCTCACAGTAAATTTGTCGCTTCTTTTATCGGGTTTTTGCCGGCCGAGGATCCTTTATTAACTATCGTGGTTACCGTTGATGAACCGCATCCGGATTATTTTGGCGGGGTAGTTGCTGCTCCAGTATTCCAAAAAGTCGCCGGTGATGTTATCCGTTATTTAAAAGTAAACCAAATACCGATGGAAGCTCTGGCGCAATGAAAATCGCAGGCTTAGAGATTAAAGGCCTAACTTGTAACTCTAAAGAAGTAAAGCCAGGCTTTCTTTTTGTGGCGATTCAGGGCAATTGCCAGAATGGCAATCATTTTATCAAGGAAGCAATTTCCAGGGGTGCCGGTATCGTAGCCGTTGAGAAAGAGCCGCCGCGGATAAAGGCCCCGGGAAAAGTTATATTCTTGGTAGTTAATGATTGCCGCAAGTTTTTCGCGCGGGCAACGCATAAGTTTTACGGCGCTCCTTCAGATAAGGTTAAAGTTATAGGCATTACTGGCACTAACGGCAAGACTACTATTTCGTATTTGATCGAGGCGATAGCCAAAAAATCCGGCTGCGGCTGTGGGGTGATCGGTACGATTAATTACCGTTTCAAAGGCAAAACGATTATCGCTAAAAATACTACTCCTGAATCCGGGCAGCTGCAAAGCTTACTGATGAGGATGCGCGCGCAAAAAGTTAAGTATTGCGCGATGGAAGTTTCCTCTCACGCTTTAGATCAAGAGAGGGTGGCAGGAATTAATTTTAGCCGCGCTGTTTTTACTAATCTTACTCAAGATCACCTGGATTATCATAAAAATCTAGAGAATTATTTTTTAGCTAAGCTTAAGCTTTTTCGCGCTTTAGCGCCAGCCAGCAGCGCGATTATTAATAACGATGATCAGTACAGCGTCCGGATTAAACGGTTAACTAAAGCTAAGATATTGACTTATGGAATAAAAAAGAAAGCTAACCTAATGGCTAGCGAGATTAATTTTGGCATGCGTTGGACGGAATTTTCTTTAGTTGCCGGGCAGATCAATATTAGGATTAAAACCAAGCTAATCGGCCGTTATAATATTTATAATATTCTGGCCGCGATTGCCTGGGGAATAAGTGAAAAGTTACGTATTCAGGATATTAAGTCTGCGATTGAAAAATTTAAAAATGTTCCCGGCAGATTGGAAAGAGTTAATTGCCCGGGTGGATTTAATGTTTTTATTGATTACGCGCATACTCCGGACGCGCTCTTTAATGTGATCAGCGCCTTAAGGCCGCTGGTAGAAGGAAAAATTATTGTGGTCTTTGGCTGCGGCGGAGAGCGGGATAAACTTAAGCGGCCGTTGATGGGCAGAGTGGTTACGGAATTGGCGGATTACGCGATAATTACTTCTGATAATCCCCGCTCTGAGAACCCGGCTCAGATTATTAGGGATATTCAGGCAGGCATACAGAAAAGTAATTATTGTTTAGTCCCTAGGCGAGGCGAGGCTATACGCCAAGGGTTATCCTTAATCAATAAGTCCGATTGCCTGCTGATTGCCGGTAAAGGCCATGAAAATTATCAGGTATTAAAAAATAAAGCAATGCCATTTAACGATCGAAAGGTAGCGCGTAAATGTTTAGAGTTAATGAAATAATCGAAGCTACCCAAGGCCTGCTTATTCAAGGCAACCTTGTGGATAGAATAACTGGTATTTCTACTGATTCCAGAAGATTAAAACCGCAAGAGGCATTTTTGGCTTTACGAGGAGTGCATTTTGACGGCCATGATTTTATTGTCAGGGCCCTAAAATTAAAAGCCAGCTGTTTGATCGTAGAAAAGAATCCGGGGTTTTTTATTCCGGCGCCGGTGGCGGTGATTAAAGTTAAAGATACGGCTATAGCTTTAGGAGATATCGCCCGTTTCCAGAGGCAAAAAATTAATCTGCCGGTTATCGCGGTCACCGGTTCCAATGGCAAGACGACGGCCAAGGAGATGATTGCTTGGGTATTATCGGCGAGTGCTTTAGTGCTAAAAAATGAGGGAACCAAAAATAACCAGATTGGCCTTCCCCAAACATTAATTCAACTTACCCCCAGAGATAATTTCGCCGTGGTGGAGATAGGCACTAATCATTTTGGAGAGGTGGATTATTTGGCTAAAATAGCCAGGCCTAATATTGGCGTAATTACTAATATTGGCCCCAGCCACCTTGAGTTTCTAAAAAACTTAAAAGGGGTGGCCAAAGAAAAAACAGCTTTATTGGATAATTTAGCTCAACCCGCCCTTGCCCTGCTTAATGCCGACGATAAATCATTTAAAGGTTTAATTAAACGCGAGGTTGGAGGCCGGAAAATATTCAGTTTTGGTATTAATGCAAGCAGTGATTTTCGCGCCTCGGCCATTAAGTTAAAAAACGAAAGAATAGAATTTAAAGTTAACTCTAAATTTAATTTTGAATTATCGACATTAGGAGATTATAATATTTATAATGCTTTGGCCGCTATAGCCGTTGGCCGCCTATTAGGATTGAGCTACTTTGAGATTCGCGCCAGATTAGCCGCATTTAAATTTCCTAAAGGCCGGTTAAATTTGGTTGAGTTTAAGGGTTTAAGGTTTATTGATGATACCTATAATTCCAATCCGCTTTCTTTAAACGCGGCCTTGGCCGCTTTAGGCGCCGCCAACTGTAAAGGCAGAAAGATTTTGATCATGGGTGATATGCTGGAGTTGGGTAAACAAAAAGAGTTATTGCATAGGCAAATCGCTTGGAGTATAACTAATACCTGTGATTTGTTGATTACGGTTGGTAGTTTGGCCCGGATTACTGCTGTAGCCGTCAAGGGACTTGGCTGGCAGGCTAAGCAGATTTTTTGTTGCGCCAATGCCCTTCAAGCCAGGGATTTATTATTTAAGAAGATATATCCGAAAGCCAATGATTTGATTTTGGTAAAAGGCTCTCGGTCGATGAAGCTGGAAGAGGTACTGAACCTTTAGGAGTTTAATGCTTTACCATTTGCTTTATCCCCTTAGGGATTTTATTTCTGTTTTTAATGTATTTCGCTACATTACTTTCCGCGCGGCCATGGCGGCTTTAACTGCCTTTGTGCTCAGCCTGATTTTTGGCCCCTGGTTAATTAATAAATTAAAAGCCCTTAAAGTTGGCGAGAAAATAAACAAAGCCGATAGCCTTAAGCTAGATAATTTACACCAGCATAAGCAAAGTACTCCGACGATGGGTGGAATTCTTATCCTGGGCACGGTGATAATTTCCACACTGCTCTGGGCGGATATCACGCAGCAATGTATTTGGATTGTTTTATTTAGTACGGTTTGGCTGGGTTTAACCGGTTTTGCCGATGATTATTTAAAGCAGAACAAAACCAAGTCCAGTGGATTATCTCCGATGGTGAAACTTGTCAGCCAGATTATTCTGGGCCTGATTTTGGGGATGGTTCTTATTTATAGCCAGCATAATGTTAATCTTGAGATTCCTTTTTTAAAGGGGGTTAATTTCGATTTAGATGGTTTATATGTTTTGTTTGTAATCTTGGTGATCGCCGGTTCATCCAACGCTGTAAATCTTACGGATGGCTTAGATGGATTAGCTATCGGTATTGTGGTGATGGTGGCGATTGCTTTTAGTATACTTTGCTATGTTTCCGGTAATATTAACCTAAGTAATTACCTGCTTATTCCTTATATTAAAGGCGGCGGGGAGCTGGCTATTTTTTGCTCTAGTATTATTGGAGCTGGCCTGGGATTTCTATGGTTTAATTGTTATCCGGCTACAATTTTTATGGGAGATGTTGGTTCGCTAGCTTTGGGCGGGGCGGTAGGAACAGTAGCATTATTAATTAAAAAAGAAATGCTGCTGATAATTGTGGGCGGGATATTTGTTCTAGAGGCGCTTTCAGTTATACTGCAGGTGGGAACTTATAAACTGACTAAAAAACGTATTTTTAAGATTGCCCCTTTGCACCACCATTTCCAGTTTTTGGATTGGCCTGAGAATAAAATAATTGTCAGATTTTGGATTATTGCCGGCCTACTTGCCTTGCTCACTCTGGTTACCTTGAAGATCAGGTAAGCTATCCATGTTTAACAGCGCGTACTTTAAAAATAAAAAAGTTACCATTGTTGGTTTGGCGCGTTCCGGAGTTGCCTGCGCTAATCTTTTGCATGGATCAGGCGCTATGGTCAGTGTTACCGATATTCAGGATAATCCGCAAAGCCGTCAAGCTCGCGCTAAGCTCTGCTCTAGTGAAATTAAAGTGGAATTAGGCAAGCATAGCCAGGATTTGATTAAGCAGGCGGACGCCGTAGTGATTTCTCCTGGCGTGCCGCTGAACGCGTTATGTGTTAATTGGGCTAAGGAATTTAATAAGTTACTGATTAGTGAAATTGAGGTGGCCAGTATTTTGTGCCCGGCGCAGATTATCGCTATAACCGGCTCAAACGGAAAAACCACGGTTACTACTTTAATCGGTAAAGTTTTGTCCGCTGCCGGGAAAAAAGTTTTTGTTTGCGGTAATATCGGGAACCCATTTTGCGCTGATGTGCAGAAGATGCGGGCGGGTGATTTTGTGGTTTTAGAGGTAAGCTCATTTCAGCTTGAGGCGATTAAAAATTTTAAGCCCAAGATCGCGGTTATTTTGAACCTGACCCCGAATCATCTGGACCGCTATAATAATCTAGAAGAATATTTAGAGGCGAAAAAGCGTATTTTTATGAATCAGGATCAGGGGGATTTTTTGGTTTTAAACCCCGAAGATTCTCTTTTAATTGCCGCGGCTTCGGAAGCCAAGTCAAAAGTTGTTTTCTTTACTAAAGAAGAGGGGTATAATCTCAATCAAAGCGCGGTGATCGCGGTAGGTAGAATCTTGGGGGTAAAATTAAAACAGATGCAAAAAGTTTTTGGGGAGTTTAAAGGCCTTCAACACCGCTTGGAGCAGGTAGCAGAAATAAACGGGGTAAAATTCATTAATGATTCCAAGGCGACTACCGCGGATTCGGCTATCTGGGCGATCAGCAATATTTCTTCACCGATAATTCTTATTGCCGGAGGCAGGCATAAAGGAATAAATTACCGGGTAATTCTTGGCGCGGCCAAAGGCAAGGTTTTACACGCGTTTTTGATCGGAGAGGCCAAAGATATAATTGCTGGAGATCTTATTGGAGGAGGTTTTTCGATAGAGAAAGTGGATACTTTAAAAGAAGCGGTAATTAAAGCCTATCACCAAGCCAGGCCGGGATATTCTGTGTTGTTATCTCCGATGTGTTCAAGTTATGATATGTTTATGGATTATGAAGAACGAGGCATGGCCTTTAAAAGAATAGTTTTGGATTTATCCCAAAAGGTTAAGCCTCGTGGTTAGAAAAACGCGGATTAACCTGCTGACGATATCGGTGGTATTGGTTTGTATTGGTATCGTAATGATTTATAGTTCTTCCAGTATTTACGCTTGGGAGAGCTACCATGATAGTTTTTATTTTTTAAAGCGGCATTTGTTTTTTTTAGCAATAGGCGTATTGCTTGCTTTTTTGGCGATGGTTATCGATTACCGCTGGTTCAGGAAATATTCCCACTGGTTGATTTGGACGGCTTTAATTTTACTGGTTTTAGTGTTGATACCCGGAATAGGCAGAGAGGTTTCCGGAGCCCGGCGCTGGTTCAGATTTAAGTTTATTAGTTTCCAGCCGTCAGAGCTGGCTAACTTGGCTGTTATTATTTATATCGCTGATTTTATTTCTCGCAAAGAAGATAAGATCAAAATGCTTCTGGCTGGTTTTTTGCCCGCGATGTGTATGTTAGGGGCAGTGGTTTTACTTATACTTTTACAGCCGGATTTAGGCACGATTATTGCTTTAAGCGGCGTAGTTTTAATAATGCTTTTTGTAGCCGGGGCCAGAAGCAGGTATATTTTAAGTTTGATCCTGGGCAGCTTACCGGCGCTTTATTTTTTAGTTTTTAACGTGCCTTATCGCCGGGCCAGGATTTTAGCTTTTTTAAACCCTTGGCTTGATCCTAAAGGAATAGGTTTTCAGATCATCCAATCGCAGATTGCCATAGGCTCAGGGGGTTTATTTGGAAGGGGGTTAGGGCATTCTCAGCAAAAACTTTTTTATTTACCCGCCGCGCACACGGATTTTATTTTTTCCATTATCGGTGAGGAGTTAGGTTTGGCCGGCACCTTGGCTGTAATCGCGTTGTTTATGATTTTTATTCAACAAGGGCTTAAAATTATTAAGAATGCCCAGGACCGGTTCGGATATTTTCTTGCCCTGGGGTTGATTCTAATGATCTCGCTTAAGGCGATTATTAATATCGGGGTTTCTTGTGGTGTTTTCCCTACCAAGGGATTACCTTTGCCGTTTATTAGTTACGGTGGTTCTTCGTTAATTTTTGATATGGTTAGCCTGGGTATTTTGATTAATATTGCCCGTTGCGGGGAGTACCCTTAAGAGAGGCTTAAGTAATGCGCGTTTTAATCGTTACCGGTTCAAGCGGCGGCCATATTTTTCCGGCGTTGGCCTTGGCAGAGGCGTTAAAGAATTCCGGCCAAAGGGTGCAATTGGTGCTTCCGGAAGATGGCTGGAAGAATAGAATCCCCGCCGGTTTTATGCAAACCAGGTATATTCACGCGGCTAAATTAAGCTTTAGGTTAAACAAAAAAAATATACTTGGTGTTTATTTTTTCTTATGGGGCGCCTGGCAGGCTTTGCGTATTATTATTGAATTTAAGCCGTTGGTGGTAGTGGGATTTGGCAGCTTAAATAGTATGCCTACAATGTTTTGGGCCTGGTTATTTAGGATAAAAACTATCATTCATGAGCAAAATGTCGTTAGTGGCAGGGCCAACAGATTATTGTCTAAACTGGTAGATAGGGTAGCAATATCTTTTAGCCAAACTCGTAACTATCTGAATGTATCCAGAGAAAAAATTGTTTTAACGGGTAATCCTCTGCGCAGGGATTTAGCGCGCCTGGATAAAAAAGAGGCGCTGGATTTTTTTAAGTTTAATGAAGGAAAATTCACAATTTTAGTTACGGGTGGCAGCCAGGGGTCGCATAGATTAAACACTGTTTGTTTAGAGGCGTTAGCTGCTTATCCAAAGAAAAATGATTTGCAGGTGATTCATATCTGTGGATCGCGGGATTTTACCTGGCTTAAAGCGCGATACGCGTCGTTGGCGTTGCCTTATCAACTTTTTGATTTTCTCGCGGCAGTGCAATATGCCTATAGCGCGGCCGATCTGATAATCTGCCGGGCCGGAGCTACTACGATTGCGGAGTTGCAAAAATTTAAAATTCCCGCGATACTAATCCCTTATCCTTTTGCTTACGCGCACCAGTCGGCCAACGCTCGAATTTTAGAGAGCCTAAAAAGCGCTTTGGTTATTCAGGATGAGGAACTGACGGCGGAAAAATTGAGCGTTAAATTTCTTGATTTTTGGGAAAATCCCGGCAAACTAGAATCTATGCGCCAGGCTTACGCGCAGCTGCCGGTTTTGAATGCCACGCAGTTACTGGCTAAAGAGGTTTTAACTTTAGGTTGATAATGAAAAAATTTTATCATTTTATCGGAATCGGCGGTATTGGAATGAGCGGGATAGCGCAGTTACTGCTTAAGAGTGGATTCAGGGTAAGTGGATCGGATTTAAAAGAAAATCGCGTTACACAGCAGCTGGAGGGCCTGGGGGCTAAAATTTTTTTAGGGCATAACGCCCAAAACATAACTTCACAGGATGTGGTGGTTTATTCCTCGGCAATCGGGCAGGATAATTGTGAGTTACGCCAGGCTAGAAGTTTAGGTATACCTGGGATCAAAAGGGCAGAAGCTTTAGCCGAACTGATGCGGGAAAAAACAGGAATAACCATTGCCGGCAGCCACGGTAAGACTACAGTTACTTCTTTGATTTCTTTTATGTTGATGGAAGCAGGGCTTTGTCCTACCGTAGCTATCGGAGGTATCCTGAACAACATTAACACCAATGCTTGTTTAGGCAGTGGCGAACTATTTGTTGCCGAAGCCGATGAATCCGATGGGTCATTCTTAAATTATGAGCCTAAATATTCTATTATAACTAATATTGATCAGGAGCACTTGGATTATTATCATAATTTTGACAATGAATTGGATGCTTTTAGGCTTTTTATTAAACGTACTCAAGCAGAGGGTTGTGTTTTTGCCTGCTCAGACGATGTTAATCTTTTGAAGGTAATGCGCGCTTATGAGGGAAAACATATCTTTTTCGGTTTAGGCGCTTTGGCGGATATTTGCGCCCAAAACATTGTGTTTGGCCAGCTGCTTTCGGATTTTGATTGTTATTTAAAAGATAAGTTTATTTGGCGTTTTCGTTTGGCTCTGGGGGGAAGGCATAATATTTCAAATGCTTTGCCGGTAATCGGTTTGGGTTTAGAGTTAGGTATTGATTTAAAACTTATCCGCGGCAGCTTAGAAAGGTATAAAGGCGTTGGCCGCAGATTAGAGGTTAAATTTCAAAGTGATAAATACCTGGTCATTGATGACTATGCTCATCATCCAACTGAGATAAAAGCTACTCTGGCAGCAGTAGCTAATTTGAAAGTTAAACGTAAAATCGTGGTGTTTCAGCCGCATCGTTATACCCGCACGCGGTTACTTTTAAATGATTTTGCTAAATCCTTCGCGCAGGCGGATTACCTGATTATTACCGATATTTATGCCTCAAGCGAGCAGCCGATAGAGGGAATAAATGCTTTGGGGTTATTAAATAAAATAAAAGAGTTTGACTCAAGTAAGCAAGTTTTATATCTAGCTCAAGAGGATATTCTACCTCATATTTTAGGTATGATCAGAGGCGATGATTTGGTGATGACTTTGGGAGCCGGGGATATTGTGAGGATTAGCGATGCGTTGGCCCAGGAACTTAGCTAAAGCCATAAAAACTAAAGTTAATTTAGCCGGCTATACGAGTTTTAAAATCGGAGGCCCGGCAAAATATTTTTTTGAACCGAATAATCTTAAAGAATTGCGGCAAGTTTTGGTTTTTGCTCAACAGGCTGGCCTGCGTGTTTTTATTTTGGGAGCTGGCAGCAATATTTTGGTTAGTGATACAGGTTTAGATGGGCTGGTGATTAGGCTAAGCAGCAAAGATTTCAGGAAATGCTCCTGTCAAGGTAGTTGCCTAGAAGCCGGGAGTGGTTTAAAATTAAATGAATTAATTTCATTTTCAAGAAAGAATAATTTGAGCGGTTTGGAATTTTTGGCTGGTATACCCGGGACATTAGGCGGCTGCTTGATGGGTAATGCCGGTGCTTGGGGTAAATCAGCCGGGGGCCTGGTAGAGCAAACAGGTGTTTTAGATTATAACGGGAAATTAAAACTATTAGCAGGCAAACAGCTGAAATTTGCTTACCGAAAATCTAATTTAAATAAATATATTATTATTTGGGCTAAGCTTAAACTTGTGCCTGCGCAAAAAAAAGTAATTACAGCTAGGATAAACGAAAACCTTTTGCGGCGCAAGCAATCCCAGTGCAATAGTTTGCCTAACGCTGGGTGTATTTTTAAGAATCCCGGCCAGGGCTCTGCCGGTAGATTAATCGATAGCTGTGGTTTGAAGGGGATTCCTAGCGGCCAAGCAGTAATCTCTAAACTGCACGCGAATTTTATCTTGAATACCGGCAATGCTAAGAGCAGTGATGTTTTATCGCTTATGGAACTGATGCGCAAGAAAGTAAAAGAAAGATTTAAGGTCCACTTAGAGCCTGAGATAAAAATATGGAAATAAAGGATTTTGGCAGAGTCGGAGTTTTAATGGGCGGGCCTTCTTCGGAAAGGGAGATTTCTTTAAAAAGCGGCAAGGCTATTTTTTCTGCGCTTAAGGAGGCGCAGGTAGAGGCAGTGTCAATTGACATAACTACTGATAATCTTAGGGAAAATATCGCCCTGCTTAAAAGTTACAATTTGGATTGCGCGTTTATTGCTTTGCATGGCCGTTTTGGCGAGGATGGCGTAATCCAGGGTATTCTAGAAAAATTAAATCTCCCTTTTACGGCCTCCGGGGTTAGAGCCAGCCAATTGGCAATGGATAAGATTGGTTCACTAGCAATATTCGCGCAAGGTGGATTATGCGTGCCGAAATCCCAATTTATCGAGAAATTAGCTTATCAGCAAGAGAAAGTTTTTTTTAATCGGAGCGCAGAAATCCCCGCCTTTCAAGGCGGGGATGAATGCGCATCGATTATCCGCCAACGCTTCAGTGGCGGATCATCCAGAAAAGAAACCTCGGGCTTTAGCCCGAGGAGATTCATTTCCGGGTTTAATCAGCTGGGGTTGCCTTTGGTGGTTAAGCCGGCTAATCATGGTTCAAGTATCGGGCTTTCGCTCCTTGAAAGCGAGGAGCAATTACCAGCGGCAATGGAATTAGCTTTTAAATTTGACGAGCATATAATTATCCAGGAGTATGTATTTGGGCGGGAGCTTACTGTAGGTATTTTGGATGAGTCAGCTCTACCGGTAATTGAGATTATTCCAAATAATAAATTTTTTGATTTTGCCGCTAAATATCAGGATAGCTTGACGCAGTATATTATTCCCGCTGTTTTAAATCCGGCTGTGGCTTTGAAAATCCAGCAGGCGGCTTTAAGGGCGCATCAGCTTTTGGGTTGTTATGGTTGTTCGCGGGTAGATATTATCTTAACCCAAGATGGCTGCCCGTATATTTTAGAGGTTAATACTATACCTGGAATGACCTCTACCAGCCTTTTGCCTAAAGCTGCCAAAATCGCGGGTATTGATTTTAGCCAGCTTTGCCTTAAATTATTGGAGTTAGCTTATGAGAAAACAAAAGTTTAATTTACCTGTAAAAATTATTAGTTTTTTGGTAATAATTTTACTTGCCTTCTCTTTTATTCTAGGATATATTTGGAAAGTATTAACTACCGCGGATTTTTTTGCCGTTAAGCAGGTTATCGTCAGGAATTCGGATAACCAATTCGAATATTTAAAAGGCAGGAATATATTTAGTTTAAATTTAAGTAATGAGGCCTGGAAGGCTTATTTGAGATGCCCGGATTGCCGTAAGGTCAGGTTTGCCAGGATTTTGCCTAATTGCATAGTGGTGGATTTTTTAAAACGCAAGCCGGTTGCCTGGGTTAAATTCTATAAGAATTTTGCCATTGATGAGCAAGGGGTGTTATTTTTACCTAATGCCGTAACTGAGGAGTTAGAGTTACCGGTAATTTATGGTTTAGAAACTAAGATCTTCGCTCCTAAGCCGGGAATAAGCTATAAGCGTTCAGAGCTGGGTTTGGCTTTGAGTATTATTAATGAGTTTAAGGCGAATAAATCTTTCGCCGGGTTCACCTTAAAAAGGATCGACCTGGCTAACCCGGGAAGCGCTGGATTTTTTATGCTTTTACCCAGGCAAATTACTAATTACACTTTAGCTGTTCCTGGCGCCCAGTGGCTGGGTTTTGAAGTACGTACCGGAGCAAATAATATCAGCCAGAAGATGATGATTCTGGGGGGCTTGGTGATTCAGGAACGCAAGGAATGGGCCAATATCAAATATATTGACCTTAGGTTTAAGGAACCGCTAATCAAACTGAACAATGTTAAATAACAGTTATATCTGCGCTCTAGACATAGGTTCGAATAAAATATCCGCGGCGCTGGCTTTGGTAAGGAAAAACAAGATCAGCAATATTTTCTTTGATTGTTTTTCCTCTCGCGGGGTTAAAGAAGGGGTGATTGTGAATGCCACGGAGCTGGTCATCTGCCTGACTAAAATCCTCAAGAGCCTAAAAACTAAATCTGGATTAAAAATAAAATTTATCCATACTAATTTTTCAGGCAAGGATATTTCAACTAAACACAGCCACGCGATTATTCCTCTTGCCGAACGTGGTAATAAGGTGGTTACTTCCACGGATATCGCATCAGCTAATGAGCAGGCGCGTATTTTGGGTTCCAACCTAGAAGATGAAATAATCCATGTCATCCCCTCGAGTTATTCTATTGATTCTAAAAATAACGTGATTAATCCGATTGGTTTATACAGCCACAGATTAGAGGTGGACTTGTATTTAATTTGCGCCAAGTTGGCATCTTTGCAGAGTTTAAGCCGGGTGATTAGCCAGGCTGGATATGAGGTTAGGAGCCTTTCTTTTTCAGGGTTGGCAACTAGTAAAGCGGTATTAGGCCTAGAAGAAAAACGCGGCATATGCGTATTTTGCGATTGTGGCAGCGATATAACGGAACTGTTGATTTTTAAAGATGGCCTTCTGCAGAGTATTCAAACTTTATCTTTAGGCGGTAATAGCATGACGCAGCAACTCTCTGAGGGGTTAAAAATTAATTTTGAGCTGGCAGAGGACATTAAGCGTTCTCACGGAATCATCGGCGATATTAATCATATCCAGGAAGATAAAGAAATTTTGGTTAAGAAAGATGAATTTTATAAACCTATAAAACAGCGCGATGTAGCGGCCATGGTTACTAATTCCAGCCGTTTAATTTGCGCGCGGATTAAGGAAGCGGCCATCAGAAAAGTGGCGCTCCATGAAATTGACCACTTTATTATAGTGGGTAAGACTTTATTGACCGACGGATTTATTGAGATGATGGAGAGCGTGGTCGGCATGCCGGTGGCTATCGGACGGATTAATAACCCGCAGTTTTCCGCTTTAGTTAAAGAGAATAGTGATTTATCCGGGCAGAAGTATTTGACTTATTTAACCTGCCTGGGAATGATTTGCGATGACCTCGAGAATAAAACCCTGGGAAATTCAGCTTTAGTTAAGCCCGCCAAAAACCTGTTAATTAAAACTCTCAACCGTTTTAAAGAAGTTTACCAGGAATATTTCTAAAATCAGGGGAGGAGTTCTATTTTTTAGAGAAAGGTGACTGTCACGCTTTTTGTGACTGTCACCTCTGCCCAAAAAATAGAACCGTCCCCTGGATTTCTTTTATTTGACCCTCTGAAGTTATTGTGTATAATATACTGAGCCTCCAATAAATAATGGGCACATTGGCTGAGACGATTTTGGAGCCAGACAAGGAGCGAGGACGCCGGCGTAGTCTTGTACTACGCCAAGGACAAGCGACGCAGTCGCAGCCCAAAAGCGGCCAGCCCCCGCGGGGTGGCCTATCTTTGGCCTGCTGCCGCGTTGCTCCTCCTGGCCGTAGTGCCTTGACTACGGCTTCGTCGTCGCGCCTTGCATCAGGCTCAAATCTAGGCCACCAATGTGCCCATTATTTATCGGAGGCTCAGTAATCTAAACTATGATTAAAGAGAATATAGAGAGGGTTAAAGAGCGGATTAATGCGGTTTGCTCAAGGATTAAAATTGATCCTGGCAAGATTACTATAGTTTGCGTAACTAAGGGCAGGCCGGTAGAGCAGGTATTAGCGGCAGTTAATTCAGGGCTTATAAATATAGGCGAAAACAGGGTGCAGGAAGCTTTGGGGAAATATGAGAGTGTTTCCGGCGCCTGTTGGCATATGGTCGGGCATTTACAGTCGAATAAAGTAAAGGATGCTTTGAAAATATTTGATCTTATTCACTCTGTAGATAGCGTCAACTTAGCGCGTCAAATTAATCAGCAGGCTTTTAAAATGAATAAAATTCAGGAAATTCTTCTGGAGGTTAAAACTTCTCCGGAGATAAGGAAGTTTGGATTTAAGCCGGAAGCGCTGGCTGAGGTTTGTGAGGAAATTATAAAATTCCAGAATATAAAAATTAAAGGGTTAATGACCATTGCTCCGCTGGTGAATAATGCCAATGAAACCCGGCCATATTTTTATAAACTAAGACAGCTGCGTGATCAATTAAATTCCGGCTGGCTGCTTTCGATGGGGATGTCCGGAGATTTTGAGGTAGCGATTGAAGAAGGTGCGGATATAATAAGGCTGGGTAGGGCGATATTCGAAAACTAATGCTTAATTTTTTAAGAAAAAAAATCGGGATTATCGGATACGGCAATATGGGTCAGGCAATTGCCGAACAGATCAAGTATAAGTATGTGGTTTGTGTTTTTGATAAAGATAAAAATAAAATTACTGCTTTAAAAAACATAACCGTTTCCAGTAATCCTGCTGATTTAGTTAAACAATCCGAGGTTATTATTTTAGCGGTCAAGCCGCAGGATTTCGATATTCTGCTTAATAAAATCAAAATTTTTTTACGGAGCAAATTGATTATTAGCATTGCCGCGGGTATTACTACGGGTTATATTGAAAAAATTTTAGGAAAAGTTAGGGTGGTCAGGGTTATGCCGAACATAGCGGCAAAGATAGCCGAAGCAGAAACAAGCCTATGTCAAGGAAAACATGCCCAAGAAAAAGATTTGGATTTCGCAAAAACATTATTTAGCCTTTTAGGTAAGGTCTGGGTAGTTAAAGAGGAAAAGATTGATGCTGTTACTGCTATTTCTGGCAGCGGCCCGGCGTATATTCTTTACCATCTGGAAACCGAAAATATCAACCCTTTAAATGTCCCGGAAGAATTTGTAAATATGTATATTCAGAGGCTCAATGATGCTGCCATTGCGGTGAGGCTTGCGCCTAAGATTGCCAGGGAATTGGCGGTTAGCACAACCGCTTCCACTATTCATCTTATCAAACAAACTGGTAGTTCACCCGTTCAGTTACGCCAGATGATTACTTCTGTTGGCGGGACAACAGAGGCAGCAATTAAGGTTATAACTAATGGAGGTTCCTGGCCTGAAGCAGCCTTAGCTGCTCAGAGGCGTGCCCAGGAATTATCAATAAAAGCCTGCCTGCCGGCAGGCAGGGAGTAGGTATGTCAATCATTGGAATTATTGGCGGGAGCGGGTTATATAAAATCGAAGGTTTGGAAATTATTAAACAACTGAAGGTCAGAACTCCTTTTGGAGAGCCTTCGGATAAATTTACCCTAGGAAAACTAGGGGGTAAAGATGTAGTTTTCTTGCCGCGCCACGGGGTAGGCCACCGCATATCACCCAGTGAAATAAACTATCGCGCTAATATTTTCGCGATGAAAAAATTAAAGGTCCAGAGAATTATCTCGGTCACTGCCTGCGGGAGCCTAAAAGAAGAATTAAAGCCCCTGGATTTTGTGGTAGTGGATCAATTCGTGGATCGCACAAATTCCGGCCGCCAGATGAGTTTTTTTAACCGGGGTATTGTCAGCCATATTGTTTTTAGCCATCCGGTATGCCCGCAGCTTAGCGCGGGCATCTACGCGGCTGGTAAATCCTTGAACTTGAATATGCATAAAACCGGAACCTATCTTAATATGGAAGGCCCGCAGTTTTCTACGTTAGCGGAGAGTAAGCTTTATCGCAGTTGGGGTATGGATGTGATCGGCATGACTAATTTGGCTGAGGCTAAGCTTTGCCGGGAAGCGGAAATTTGTTATTCCACGCTTGCCTGTATCACCGATTATGATTGTTGGCATCCGGATTGCGCCAGTGTAACTTTAGAGATGGTGATGAGTAACCTGCAAAAAAACGTTGATCATGCCAAGAAAATTATCTCTAAAGTAATCCGGGAATTAAATTCCCAGCGTGAATGCGGCTGTGGTCAGGCTCTAAAATTTGCTATTGTTACGGATCATAAACTAATCCCGTTAAAAGTTAAGCGGGACTTAAAGATAATTATAGGTAAGTATGTCAAATAATTCTGAGTATAAACATACCCTGAATTTACCGAAAACGGATTTTCCGATGAAAGCGGACCTGCCTAAGCGGGAACCGCTGATGCTGGAGAATTGGTATAAAAAGGATCTTTATGGGCTGATTCGTAAAAAACCGGCCTCAAAAGGTAAATATGTCCTTCATGACGGGCCGCCTTATGCCAATGGAGATATACACATTGGCCATGCTTTAAATAAAACATTAAAGGATATAGTTGTAAAATATAAAACCATGCAGGGGTATGATTCTCCTTATGTTCCCGGCTGGGACTGCCATGGTTTACCCATCGAACATCAGCTGTTCAAAGAGTTAAAAATAGCCAAACACCAAATTCCGCAGCTTGAGTTTAGGAAGAAAGCCCACGATTACGCTATGAAGTATGTGGTTAATCAAAGGGAGCAGTTTAAGCGCCTGGGGGTGTTCGGGGACTGGGATAATCCTTATTTAACCTTAAGCCATGAATATGAAGAGGCGATTATCAGCTCCTTTAACTATTTAAATAACCAAGGATTTATTCAGCGCGGGCTCAAGCCGGTTAACTGGTGTTTTAAATGCGAAACTGCTTTGGCTGAAGCAGAGGTGGAATATGAGGATCATGTCTCGCCTTCAATTTTTGTGAAATTTAAATTAGATAGTAATCAGGTTTTCAAAAAAAACACATATCTGGTAATCTGGACTACAACTCCTTGGACATTAATTGCCAATGTAGCTGTAGCTGTTCATCCAAAATTTTCTTATGTTCATTATAGTACTGAGAGGGGAGAATTAATTATCGCCGAGTCTAGAGAACGGGAACTTTCTTTAATGGGTATTAAAAATATCGAGAAAATAGGAAGTTTTAAAGGTACAGATTTAGAAGGAATGATTTATGAGCATCCTTTCGGTCTAAGAAAAGGTAAAGTCGTCTTGGCTGATTATGTTTCAGCAGAAGAAGGCACAGGTTTAGTGCATACTGCTCCCGGCCATGGCGCAGAGGATTATCAGACTGGGTTAAAATATGGTTTAGATATTGTGATGCCAGTTGACACCAGAGGTAAATTTGATACTACTGCCGGAGAGTTTGCCGGGCAAAATGTGTATGATGCCAATAAGGCAATTATAGAAAAACTGCAATCAATAGGAGCTTTGCTTTTAGGGCAGAAGATTTCTCATTCCTATCCTCATTGTTGGCGCTGTAAGCATCCGATAATTTTTAGGGCGACCAAACAGTGGTTTTTGGTTATTGATCATAAGAGTTTACGTAAGAATGTACTGGCGGCGATAAAAGAAAAAGTGCATTGGATTCCTGAGGCCGGTAGAGAGAGGATTTTGGCGATGGTCCAATTACGCCCGGATTGGTGCCTTTCCCGTCAGAGATATTGGGGGGTGCCGGTTCCGGCTTTAGTTTGCGATGAATGTAAGGAAGAATTTTTTAAACCGGAAGTAATTGAGAAGTTCGCTCAGTTTTCCGCCTCAGAAGGTTCTGATTGTTGGTTTAGCCGCGATATAAATGATTTTATTCCTGAAGGCTTGGTATGCCCGGAATGTAAAAAAGGAAAATCTTTTTCTAAAGGGGCGGATATCCTGGATGTTTGGTTTGATTCCGGAGTAAGCAGCCAGGCAGTATTGAAAAAGAGAAAAGAGCTGGGCGGGGTTCCGGCGCAATTATATTTGGAAGGTTCTGACCAGCATCGAGGATGGTTCCAGTCATCGATTATTTCGGCCATGGCCATTGATGGACATGTGCCGTTTGTGAATGTGCTTACCCATGGTTTTGTGGTTGACGGTGAAGGCAAAAAAATGTCTAAGTCTTGCGGCAATGTTATCTCTCCGTTTGAGATTATTAAAGATTATGGGGCGGATATCTTAAGGATGTGGGCAGCTTCAAGCGATTACAATGAGGATATCCGTATCTCCAAGGAAATCCTTACCCGGCTTGCGGAGGCCTACCGTAAGATTCGTAACACGGCAAAATTTATTTTAAGTAATCTTTATGATTTTGACCCGGATATGGATAAAGTGCCTTATGATCAGCTGCGCAAGATTGACCAGTGGATTCTTTATGAAATGGAGTCTGTTAGGGGTTATGTGGAAAATGCTTATGGCACAGAACAAAAACCTTTATTTGAATTTCATCAGGCGTATAAAGGAATTTATGATTTTTGCAATTTGTACCTTTCCATGTATTATTTGGATATGGTCAAGGGCCGGCTTTATACCTACCGTTCTGATTCTGTCCCAAGGCGCGCAGCGCAAACTGCGATTTATGAAGTATTAAATTGCCTGGTAAAATTAATGGCTCCGATCTTAGTTTTTACCGCGGAAGAGATTTGGCAAAATATACCTAAGATAAAAGAAGAAAGAATGATTGCCAGTGTTCATCTTTTAGATTTTCCAAAAGCTAACCCTATTTTTAATCAGAATGGCCTTAAATTTAAAGAATTAAAAACCGTGGAGCAGGAATTAGAAGAGTTAATAGAATTAGTTCCAGTTGCGGCAAAAGCTTTGGAAGAACTGCGTTCGCAAGGCCAGATCGGCAGTTCTTTTGATGCCAGAATAAAACTATTGACAAAAAGCCAGGAACGTTATACATTCTTATCCAGCCTTAAGGATGATCTTGGTGAGATTTTTAAGGTTTCGCAGGTAGAGGTAATCAAAGTGGATAATCTTAGCGAAGAGATAAAGATAGAAGCAGCTAAGGCCCAGGGCCAGAAATGCGCGCGTTGTTGGAATTATTCATTAGGGGTGGGTAAGAATCAGGCGCATCCTTTGATTTGTGATCATTGCCTTGAGGCAATAGAGGGGAAGTAGAGTGAAGAAAAAATTTTCTAAAGGTGATTTGAAAGATTTTAAGAAGATTGTGCTAAAGAAGAAAGAAGAGTTACTTAATGACCTTAAGCACATATCCGATGATACTTTAAGGAAATCACAAAAAGAGGCCTCGGGGGATATTTCTGGCTATACTTATCATATGGCGGATGTGGCTACCGATAATTACGACCGCGAGTTTTCTTTGGGATTAGCTTCTAACGAGAGAAAATCACTTTATGAGCTGGATGACGCTCTCAAGAGGATAGAAGAAGGAATTTTCGGTATTTGCGATGATTGCAAGTCTTCGATTACTAAAATTAGGTTAAAAGCAGTTCCTTCCGCCCGGTTGTGTATTAAATGCCAGCAGAAAAGGGAAAAGAAATAAAAGCCCTAATTTATTAGATGATTTTTATCATCGTAACTAGTGTTATTTTATTCGATCAGCTTACTAAGTATCTGGCCCTAAGATTTCTACAGCTAAACAATCCAGTTCCATTAATAAAAAATTTTTTAAATTTAACCTTGGTTTATAATCGCGGAGGAGCTTTTGGTTTCTTTCAGAATCAGCTGTTTTTGTTTGTGTTGGTTTCGTTTTTCGCGATTGGGCTGATTATTTATAATTTAAAAAATAAAACAAATTCCGTCATTCTGCAGCTATCTTTAAGCCTGATTTTAGGCGGGGCAGTTGGCAATCTTATCGACCGCCTGCGTTTTGGTTTTGTGGTTGATTTTTTGGATCTGCGTATTTGGCCGGTTTTTAATATTGCGGATTCGGTGATCACCATTGCAGCTCTGGTATTAGCCTGGGAGTTATTACTTAATAAAAATGCTGCCTGAGATCTGTCATATCGGCCCATTTACAATTTACTCATACGGCCTGATGTTGGTTTTGGCCTTTTTTGTTTGCGCTTATTTAGCTGCTTTACAAGCAAAAAAGGAGCAAATGGATAGAGAAGGAATATATAACCTTTGTTTCTATTGTTTCATTTTTGGCATAATCGGTTCCCGGGTATTTTATGTATTGATTAATGCCCGCTTTTATTTGCATAATCCCCTGGAAATAATTATGCTGCAGCATGGAGGCATGGCTTGGTTCGGTGGTTTAATTTTTGGTACTAGCGGGGCAATTCTGTTTATTAAGAAGCACAAAATGAATTTGTTTAGGAGCTTGGATTTATTGGCTCCTTTTATTGCCTTGGCTCAGGCGATTGGCAGGATAGGGTGCCTTTTAAACGGCTGTTGTTTTGGCAGGGAATCTAAGTTTGGATTATATTTTAAAGTTAGCGGCCAGATTCTAATACCTACTCAGTTGTATTCTTCGCTGCTGCTGTTGTTAATTTTTATTACTTTAAGATTAAAACAAGATACCAAACACCTGCCGGGCGAGATTTTCTGCGGTTATCTTTTTCTTTATTCTCTAAAGCGTTTTTTTATTGAATTCTTGCGTAATGATAGCCCGAGGATATTCTATGGGTTAACTCTTTTTCAGATTTTATGCCTGGCGATGCTTTTTCTTTCTCTGGCTATGTTTGTCAAGCTACTCGTGATCAAGAAAAATAAAGGGGACGGTTCTGTTCTTTAAGAACAGAACCGTCCCCGTGATTCTATGGGTATAAATTATGGAAGAGCTATTATTACAAGTTAAAGCCCAAGAGGCCAAAATGCGCTTGGATTTACTTTTGACGGATTATGCCCTGCGTAATAATTTAGGCCTATCGCGTACAAATATTCAGAAGCTTATCCATGAAGGAAAAGTTTTTTTAAACTCTCGGATGGTCAATCAGCCGCATCATAAGTTAAATTCGTTTGATGCGCTGCAGGTTTTTCTTCCGGAGAAAGAAAAAACAGAACTTTTACCGGAGCAGATACCTCTGGATATTGTTTATGAGGATAAGGATATATTGGTAATTAATAAACAGCCTGGTTTAGTGGTGCATCCGGCTCCGGGAAATCGCCAGCATACTTTAGTTAATGCTTTGCTGGGCCGCTCCACGGAACTCTCCGATATAAATAAAAATCGTCCCGGAATTGTGCATCGCCTGGACAAAGAAACTAGCGGGCTTCTGGTGATTGCTAAAAATAATACCAGCCATTTAAAATTAGTTAAGCAGTTCGCCCAGCATAGTATTCAGCGTAAATATATTGCTATTGTCGTTGGCCGGGTGGAGTTTGACGAGGATGTGATTGAGGCTCCGATTGGCAGGCACCCTCTAAAGCGAAAAAATATGGCAGTTTCATTTAGGCAAAATACTAAATATGCCAAGACTTTTTATAAAACATTAAAGCGCTCCCGGGATTTTAGCCTTTTGGAACTGGCGCCTTTTACCGGCAGGACGCATCAACTCCGGGTGCATTTGGCTTATTTAGGGTATCCGATACTTGGTGATACTAAGTATGGAAAGAAGGATAATTTTTCCCGCCTGGCTTTACATGCCCGAGAGATTGGTTTTATCCATCCAACTACAAATAAGCTAATGCATTTTAGCAGTAAAATTCCTTTAGAGTTCCAGGATTTTGTTAAGAAGAATATCCCTTGATTTTTATCTAACTAATGTTATATTAATGAATAATAAACAGCATAAATTTGTACAAAAGTTTCTAAGAAATCTAACGCCGGAGGCTGGGGAAAAACTTTCCCCCTCGCGGGAGCTTGAGGGTCATTTTTCCCCAAGCGCCGGAGATTGGGGAAAAACTCTCCCCCTCGCGGGAGCTCGGGGTCATTTTTCCCCAAGCGCCGGAGGCTGGGGAAAAATGAGGAGGAAAAATGTATTGTAAAGGGAAAATTTTATTACCCGTCTTAATTGTATTAGTTATTACCTCTTTATCTTTAGCGGCAGGTGTTTTTTATTTATATCAGGCCGAATGCGCGCAAAATGTCAAGCTTCAGGGGCAGATTGTTGAGTTGGAGAATCGCCAGCGCCTTACCACCGGCCAGCTTGAAGAATCTAAAAAGACAGCTACGGATCTTGAGTTAAAATTACAAGAAGCTAAAAGTAAAATGGATTCTTTAATTAGTGAGCTTGCCGCGGAAAAATTAGCGCATGGCGAAACATCAAATAAGTTAGAGCAGTTTAAGGCGGATTTTCTAAAGCAGAAATCATTGCGTGAAGATCTTGAGAACAGGCTTAATCAGGTTCAAGGCGATAGCAAGCAAATTAAAGAGCAAATAAAAATTATGCAGCAGCAGAAGGCTGCGTTGGAGGAAAAAATTAAGAATTTAGAGACCGGCGCAGACGGCGTAGAGCTGGGCAAGGTTGTGGTTAATCCTGTAATTTTCCAGCCGGATAATGAGCCTGCTCAACCTCAACCTGAAATGGCTGATCAGAAAATTAATATTGTGGGCTCTAAAGCCTTAGAAGCTACTAAAAACCAACAGCCTTCTTTGTCCAAGGGGCTTGAAGGTAAAGTGATGATCGTAAATAAAGAATTTAATTTTGTGGTGATTAATTTGGGCAGTAAAGATAAAGTAAACGTAGGAGATGAATTTTTAGTTTCTCGCGCCGGCAAGCCTATTGGAGATTTAAAAGTAGAGAAGGTTCATGAATTTATGTCTGCCGCGGGTTTTACCGCTGAGTTAAAAGATTTAATCAAAGAAAATGATTTGGTAACGCAAAAGACAAAGTGAGCCGCATTAGAAAATCCGCTAATTGTTTAGAAAAAAAATATTCGCTTTCCAGTAAGCCTTTTTTAATTAAACACAAATTTATACCCAGCGGCCGTATTAAACTTGACGGGGATAAGTCTATTGCTCATCGCGCGTTAATTTTAAGCGCTTTAAGCCGGGGTAAAACCGTACTTAAGAATTTTCCCGTGCATGATGATTCTTTGGCTACTATAAATGCCTTAAGCGCTTTGGGAGTAAAAATATCGCGTAAGAAAGGGGTAGTTTCTATTAAAGGTTGCGGCAGGCAAGGGCTGTTAGTTTCCAACCAGCCAATTTTTGTGAATAACTCCGGAACTACCTTACGTTTACTTTTAGGTGTTTTAGCCGGAATGGATTTTAGAACTAAAGTTGTGGCGGGTGAATATTTATCTTTGAGGCCAATGTCCAGGGTAAATGCGCCTTTACGTTTGATGGGGGCGCGAATTACTGCCGTAATTAAAGATAATGAAGAGTACGCTCCGATAGTCATAAGCGGAGGCAAACTTAAAGGCATTGTTTATCAAGCAAAAATTGCTTCGGCGCAGGTTAAATCCGCTATTCTTTTGGCGGGATTATTTGCCAAAGGTAAAACTCAAATTTTTGAACGCGTAAGTACCCGGGATCATACTGAGCGTATGCTTAAACTCTTTGGCGCAAATATAGTTGTAAATAATAATAATATAATTTTGAATCCCAGCCAAGACTTAGCCGGCCCAGCTGAGATTTATATTCCGGGAGATATTTCCTCAGCTGCTTTTTTTATAGTCTTAGCCGCGATAATTCCTAAGGCTAAGATTGTCATTGAGCGTTCCAGCCTTAATCCTAGCCGTATGGGAATAATTAATGTGCTTAGAAGGATGCGGGCTAAAATAAAAATTGTAGTTTCTAAAGTGGATAAGCCGGTAAATTTTGAGCCTAGAGGTGAGCTTACTATAAGTAGCAGCAAACTTAGGGGTACAGTAGTTTTGCCTCGTGAAATACCTTCTTTAATTGATGAGCTGCCCATTTTAATGGTCGCTGCCTGTTTTGCGAAAGGCTCGACCATATTTAAAGGGGTTGGTGAGCTTAGAGTTAAGGAGACTGATCGGATTAATTCTATGGCCGTTAATTTAAGAAAGATGGGAGCAGATATTCAGGTGAATAAGGTTGGCGGGCAGGAAAATATTGTTATCCAGGGCCAAGGCAGGCTTTGTGGATCTGAACTTAAAAGTTTTGGAGATCATCGTACTGCCATGAGTATGGTGGTGGCGGCTTTTGCCGCAGAGGGTGAGTCTAGGCTTGATGATATTAGTTGCGTGAGTAAGTCTTTCCCTGAGTTTTTAAAGACGTTAAAGAGTTTAGATAAAGGGGACGGTTCTCTTTTTTAGAGAACCGTCCCCTTGTTTTAACTTTAGGGATCTTAAGTTTGATTCTAAGTTTTTATTTGACAAAGGGTTTAATCTCTGTTAAAATCTTCTATCTTGTAATTCTAGGAGAAAAATATGGGAAAATTAAGTCAGCAGCTAAAGAAAGTGATTAATTATGTCTTAGGCCTTTTCTCCAATGATATGGGGATTGATTTAGGAACCGCGACGACCTTAGTTTTTGTCAAGGGCGAAGGGGTGGTGCTTTGTGAGCCTTCTGTGGTTGCTATTGAAAGGGGCACTTCACATGTTTTAGCTGTAGGAGAAGAAGCCAAACGTATGCTCGGGCGTACTCCCGGGAATATTATCGCGATCAGGCCGATGAAAGATGGAGTTATTTCTGATTTTGAGATTACCGAAGCTATGCTGCGTTATTTTATTAAGAAAGTGCACCATCGTAAGGTTTTAGTACGCCCTAGAATTGTTATTGCTATACCTTCGGGCATAACCGAGGTAGAAAAGCGGGCAGTAAAAGATTCCGCGGAGCGCGCCGGAGCAAGAGAAGTATTTTTGATTGAGGAGCCCATCGCGGCAGCCATTGGCGTAGGCTTGCCCATTCAGGAACCCATCGGTAATATGATTATTGATATTGGAGGCGGCACTACGGAGATCGCGGTAATTTCACTCTGTGGGACAGTTTTTTCTAAGTCTATTCGCATTGGTGGAGATGAAATGAATGAAGCGGTCATTGAATATCTTAAGAAAACCTATAACCTGATGGTCGGTGAACGTACTTCTGAAGAGATTAAGATTAAAATTGGTTCCGCTTATCCTTTAGAAGAGGAGATGAGCATGGAGGTAAAAGGCAGGGACTTGGTCGCGGGTTTACCTAAAACTGTTACCATTACTTCTGAAGAGATTCGCGAATCTTTACAAGAACCTTTGCGCGCTATATTGGAAGTTGTAAAAATATCCCTGGAGAGAACCCCCCCGGAGTTAGCCGCGGATCTTATTGATCACGGGATTGTTATGGCTGGAGGCGGTTCATTATTAAGAGGGCTGGATAAATTAATTTCCGAAGAAACAGGACTGCCTGTGCATATCACTGATGATCCAGTTACTGCGGTGGCCAATGGAACAGGTATTGTGCTTAGTGAAATTCAGTACCTTAAGAAAGTTACCGTGTCGGTTAAAACCGAAGTGCGTAATTAAATCTTGGATTTTTCAATGTGTTTAAGTTACCCCGTAAAACCTTAATTAATTTTATTCTTCTGGCTTGCGCCATACTTCTGGTATCTAATTTTTTATCCTGTTTAAAAAATCCCGTACAAAAAATATTCAAACCCCAGCTTTCCTTTATCGGTATGGTTAAACGTGAAGCCCTCGGTATTATTTTTTATCATCGTAATATGATCCAAGCTGCAAGATTGCAAAATGATATTGATTCGTTGCGTTGGCGGCTGTTTGACCTGCGCGAAGTAGCCCAAGAAAATGCACGGTTTAAAAATCTGTTTAATTTCAAACAGAAATCTCCTTTGCGCCTGGTGGCGGCTAGGGTAATTGGACGGGCGCCGGATAGTTGGTCTTCTAGTGTGATTATTGATAAAGGTAGTTATAATGGAATTAAACCCGGGATGGCGGTGATTTGTCCTCAGGGGTTAGTGGGCCGCATAGTAGAAAGCCTGGATAGTACTAGCAAGGTATTGTTAATTAACGATCCTAATCAAGGTATTTCAAGTATCGTGCAACGCAGCCGGCAAGAAGGATTAGTTAACGGGGCTTTGAGTTCTAATTTAATAATGCGCTATCTTCCGGATGAGGCCCAGATTATTATCGGTGATGTTATTATTACTTCGGAATTAAGCCAGATTTACCCTAAGGGATTACTTCTGGGCCGGGTGGTGAATATTGGACGGGAGTTTTCAGGGCTTAATCGTTATGCTTTAATTAAGCCAGCAGCGGATCTTGCCAATATTGAAGAGGTATTAGTGGTTATTCCATGAAAAAACTGTTTTTTCTCTTGGCCATAATAATTTTGGTTGTTTTAGAATTAAATTGGCCGGCTTTTTTAGATTTTTTTTATTGTAAACCGGATCTTCTTTTGATTTTTACGGTGGCTTTAGTTTTTTATACGGATTTTAAGACTGCTTTATTATTTGGTATTTTAGCTGGTTTAGCCAAAGATGTATTTTTGCCTTGGACGCTGGCGATAAATACAATTTGTTTTAGTATTTGGAGCTATTCTGTATATCGCCTCAACTCCCAGATATCTATCGAAGAAGTTTATGCGCGTTGGACAATAGTCTTAGTGGCAGCTTTGTTAAATAATTTTATAATTGGCTTATATAGTGTAGCCAGCGGAAATATTATACCGCTAGGTATTTTTTCACGTAATCTGATTATAATCAGCGTTTACACGATGGCGTTATCACCTTTGATTTTTAAGCTCACGAAAAGAATAGCCTTATAGTTACCGAACCTTTATTAAATAATGGAAAGAAAAAGTATTTTAAATTTAATAATCATTTTTTTATTTTCTACTTTAATCCTTGGGCTCTTAAACCTGGGTATATTACAAGGAGCTAAGTTTCGGCGGCTCAGTGATAGCAACTGTATTCGTCTGATATCCCAATCCGGCAGCCGGGGTAATATTCTGGACCGTAATGGCGAGATTATCGTGGATAATAAGATTTCCTATGACGTAATGATTTTACCTCAAGATTTAGACGATATTGATCAAGTTTTAACTTTGATCAGCCGTATTTTAGGCGTAGAAATTAAAGATTTAAGGATGACATTTAAAAAGAATTTCATTTCTTCCAGTGTACCGGTTACCGTGGCTACAGGCATTGAACTTAAAGACGCAATTTTACTCGGAGAACATGAGATTGAGCAGCCGGGTATTATCGTCGAGCCTAAACCTTTGCGGCATTATCCGTATGGGGCATTAGCCGCTCATGTGATTGGTTATGTCAATGAGATTGACCGTTGGCGCTTGACTAAATTAGAAGATTATGGTTATAAGACTAAAGATATCGTCGGGTTTGGCGGGGTGGAGGAGAAATATGATTATTATTTACGCCAGGAGGAAGGAGGATTGTCGGTTGAGGTAAACCACCGGGGAAAATTTACGCGTGTTTTGGGTTTTGCTCCCCCGCGCAATGGCCAAGACGTTATGCTGACACTGGATCTATCAATTCAGAAAATTGTCGAAGAAAATTTAAGCGGTAGAAAAGGAAGCGTAATTTTAATGGATCCGTTTAGCGGAGAGATCTTGGCTTTGGCTAGTTATCCGAATTTTAACCCGGCGGTTTTTGTGGATAAGCGCGCCAAGCTTATTGCCGGATTATTCAATGATCCTGATGCGCCATTAATTAATCGCGCTATTGGGTCAAGTTATCCTCCGGCATCGGTTTTTAAAATAGTGGTGGCTTCTGCCGGCCTGGAATTAAAAAAAATAAATCCTTCCATGAGTTTTGTTTGTCAGGGCTCAACCATGGTGGGAGCCAGGAAATTTAGCTGTTGGGATATACACGGGCAAGAGGATATTTTCCAAGCGATTGCTCATTCTTGTGATGTATTTTTCTATAAGACAGGTTTACTTTTAGGCGCGCAGAATATCCATGATTATGCTTTAAAATTAGGCTTAGGCAGGAATGTAGGTTTTGAGTTGGCCGGCGAAACCAGCGGCTTTATTCCATCTCCTTTATGGAGAAAGATAAATAAATTTCAGAATTGGTTCGATGGAGATACGGCAAATTTAAGTATCGGCCAGGGGGATTGCTTGGTTACTCCTCTGCAGGCGGTTAATATGTTAGCGGTGTTTGCGAATCGCGGATATTTATTAAGCCCCTATATTGTTAAAGCCGTGGGAGGCCTGGATCTTTCGGTTAAGAAGAAGAGGTTTACCAAGGTACCTTTTAAGAAAAGTACTTTTGAAGTTATTGTTAAGGGGTTGGCTAAAGTGGTTTCTGATACTAAGGGAACGGGAAATGTTTTATCCTCATTGCCGATTAAGGTTGCCGGAAAAACCGGCACTGCCCAGGTATCCCGGGGCGCTACTCATGCCTGGTTTGTGGGTTTTTTCCCGTTGGATAAACCTAAATATGTAATCTGTGTTTTTTTAGAGAACGGCGGGCCGGGGCATGCTGCCAGCGTGATGGCTAAACAAATTATTGAAGCGATGAATATACAAAAATTAATATGATACGAAATTCATTTTTTAAAATTTTGATTCTGGCTTTAATTATTGCTGCTCTAGGAGTTTTATCTATTTATAGCAGTACTTATCAGAAAGAAGGTACTCAGTGGCGGGATATTTATAAACGCCAGATGCTCTGGTTAATTATTGGGCTGGCCTGTTTCTTTTTTATGTCCAGGTTTAATTATCGTAAACTTTGGGATGCCAATTATTTTATTTATGGGGCTGCTTTATTTTTTTTACTTTTAGTTTTTGGTTTAGGTGTGGTTAGGCTGGGAGCGCAGCGCTGGTTAAGGATAGCCTGGTTTAATTTTCAACCTTCGGAGTTTGCGAAACTGGCAATTATAATATTCTTAGCTAGGTATTTTAGCCGTAAATCTATTGATGATACATCGCTTTTGTCAGGTAAATTTGGGATTTTCCAGGGCATAATTTTACCATTTATATTCGTGGCGATACCGATGTTTTTGATTATCCAACAGCCGGATTTAGGCAGCGGTTTAATGTTGATGCTGGTCTTTGTGGGGTTGCTTTATTTAACTAATGTGCGTTTAAAATATATTTTTTTTCTGCTGGCGGCATTGATTTTACCAATGCCATTTTTCTGGCATTTTCTGCATGATTATCAGAAACAAAGGTTGCTGGTTTTTCTTAATCCGAACATTGATCCCTTGGGTGCCGGATATACGGTAATTCAATCGCGTATCGCTATTGGTTCCGGCGGGTTTTTAGGTAGAGGCTGGTTGAGCGGCTCGCAAAGCCAATTATATTTTTTACCGGAGTCACATACGGATTTTATCTTTGCTACTTTTTCTGAGCAATGGGGGTTCTTAGGCAGCAGTATATTGATCTTGATGTATTATTTAATTATTCGACAAGGCGTTATCATCGCGCAAAGGACGCAGGATTCATTTGGCAGGTTACTGGCTTATGGCGTGTCGTTTTTATTGGCCCTGCAGGTATTTATTAATATCGCAATGAACATGGGTTTGGCGCCGGTAGTGGGGCTGCCTTTACCGATGATGAGCTACGGCGGCTCAAGTGTTTTGGTTACTTTTATTGCTTTAGGAATCTTAGTTAATATTGACCGCACCAGAAATGTGTTTTAAAATCAGGGGGACGGTTCTCTGCTTAGCTTGAAATAACGGGGACGGTTCTCCGTGGAGCATAAGCTACATGGAGAACCGTCCCCAGATTTCAGATTTAAACTGGGAGATTCATTTATGATCGAAGATTTATTGCTTAATGTTCATCGCCCTGCTCAGTATCTGGGTAATGAATGGAATACCGTTAAAAAAGACTTTAGTTCTTGTATTCTAAGTTTTGCGATAGGTTTTCCGGATTTATATGAAGTCGGGATGAGTAATTTAGGCCTGCGGATTATTTACGGGGTTTTAAATAATTTGCCCGGAGTGGTTTGTGAAAGGTTTTTTGCTCCGGAGGCGGATATGGAAGCTTCTTTAAAAAACTCCAAACGCCGCCTTTTTTCCTGGGAGTCAAATCAGGAGTTAGTTAATTTTGATATGTTAGGATTTTCTCTTGGTTCTGAATTAAATTATACTAATGTTTTAAGTATTCTGGACTTGGCAGGCATGCCTTTAGTATCTGCATCGCGAAATCAAGAGTATCCGTTGGTAATTGGCGGAGGGCCGTGCACGCTAAACCCGGAGCCGATGTGTGAGTTTTTCGATCTATTTATTATCGGGGAAGCAGAAGAGGCTGTTGTTGAACTACTAAATCTATATCGTAAATATAAGGATGATTATAAAGCGGGCAGATTAAGCAAAGAAGAACTTTTGATCGAGTTATCTAAAGTCGAAGGTGTTTATGCGCCCTCTCTTTATCAGCCGGATTATAATCTTGGCAAAGAATTAATCAGTTTTTCACCAAGATTTGCCAGCCTGCCTCTAAAGATAAAAAAACGCATAGTAAATGATTTTGAATCAGCCTATTTTCCTTGTAATTGGATGGTGCCTTACGTGCAGACAATCCATGACCGGATTACTTTAGAAATTATGCGTGGCTGCCCTAATCACTGCCGTTTTTGCCAAGCTAGGTCTCAATATTACCCTTTAAGAATAAAGAGCAAGGAAAAAATAATTTCATTGGCTAAACTTAGCTATGCCTCTAGCGGATATGAAGAATTATCTTTAGCGGGTTTATCCGTGGGAGATTATCCTGGGATAGAAGCGCTGGTTTCTGATTTAACCAATAGTTTTAGCCAGCAGGCGGTTAATTTGTCACTGCCTTCATTAAAAGCCAAGGCTTTACTAGGGAATGTTTCCGGGCTCATTGCTAAAATCAAGAAAACTGGGTTGACTTTTGCGCCTGAAGCAGGGAGCAATAGGCTGCGCCAGTCTTTAGGCAAAGATTTCTCGGAGGAAGAATTTTTCGCGGCTATTACTCAGGCATATCAGGCAGGTTATCAGCACTTAAAATTATATTTTTTGATTGGTTTACCCGGTGAGAAACAAGAAGATTTGCAGGGGATAATTGATTTTGCTCAAGGAGCTTCGGAGGAAAAAAGAAAAACTGATGGAACTGCCGCGCAAATTAATATTAGCATCAACCCGTTAATTCCCAAGCCGCATACACCCTTACAGTGGCAAAAGATGGATTCCCTCGAAGCGATTAAAGAAAAACAAAATTATTTAAGGAGTCATTGTAAAAATAGGAGGCTAAAATTTACTTTCCATGATTTTCAGATGGGTTTTTTAGAAGGAGTGCTTTCTCGCGGAGACAGGCTTCTGAGTAAGGTTATTCTGGCGGCTTATATAAAAGGGGCCAGGTTTGACGCCTGGAGCAATTATTTTTCATTTACCAGGTGGCTGGAGGCGTTTTCTGAATCAGGAATTGATCCGCAGAAATATCTTGATGAAAAATCAACCAATTCAATGCTTCCTTGGGATTTTATTGATACAGGAATTGATAAGGAAGATTTACTTATTGAATTTAATAAATCTATTGCCAGTTAAGGAGTTAAAGGGTATAATTATTCAATAAATTACTTACTGAGCCTCCAATAAATAATGGGCACATTGGCTGAGCCGATTTTGGAGCCAGACAAGGAGCGAGGACGCCGGCGTAGTCTTGTACTACGCCAAGGACGAGCGACGCAGTCGCAGCCCAAAAGCGGCCAGCCCCTTCGGGGTGGCCTATCTTTGGCCTGCTGCCGCGTTGCTTCTCCTCGCCGTAGTGCCTTGACTACGGCTTCGTCGTCGCGCCTTGCATCAGGCTCAAATCTAGGCCACCAATGTACCCATTATTTATCGGAGGCTCAGTAATATTATGGAGAATTATGGAGAATAAATTGAATCGTTTTTCTTTAAATTCACGTACGGTAAAGCATAAACTGATGGTGGCGTTTCAGCTCATGTCTATTTTACCGTTTTTAGTTTGTGTATACCTGCTTTCCATTCACATCTTTTCAAAATCTGGAGTTAGGCTGGATATTATTGTTTATCTGGCAGTTAGCGCGTTTTTAGCGATTGTCGGCCTTTTGGTAATTAAGGAAGTTCTTGACCGTTTAACTTTAGTGGCTGCTGAAGCTAAATTTATCTCTGCCCAAGATATTAGCTCAAAACCGCAACTGCAGCCTGGCGATGAAGTCGAGGAATTGGGTAATATCTTGAAACAACTTTCAGAGCGTATTCGCAGTAATATGGATGAGCTTAAAGGGTACAGTGAAAAGACGACTGAAATTAATATTGAAATTCAGAAAAAAATAATCGTGCTTTCTAATTTGATGCAGATCAGCGCGCTTATATCTGGCGGCTCAAAATTTGAGGAAGTTTTAAAGATTGCGGTTGAAAAGTCACGGGCTCTGGCTAATTCGGAAATCGCGTTTTTACTTTTTAAGAATGAGCTTAAAGATTCCTTCCGTATGAAAGTGGCAGACGGGTTAAAATCAGATTATTTAATGACCATAGAAATCGGCCCCCAAGAGGATATTTTTAATCAAGCTTTTAATTTGAACAAGCTTTTGATTTTAGATAAGCAGAATTCATTGAAGGATAACCTTACGGTTGATTTTTTGACTAAATTTCAAGTTAAAAATTGTTTAGCCATGCCTATTTTTTTAAGAGGTAGTGTCAGGGCGGTCTTGGGAATCGCCAATACCCGGGATAATTTTTCTTATAATAAAGATGATATTGAGCTTTTAGATATATTCTCTAAACAGATCGCGGTGGCTATTGAAAATGATATTTTAGCGCATCGTATTGAGAAGTTAGAGGTAAAAGACGCCCTCACCGGGCTTTATAACCGTTTTTTTATCCAAAGCCGGCTGCAAGAGGAGATCAACCGGGCAATTACCTATCAACGCCCTTGCGCTTTTATTATTTTTGATATTGATAATTTTAAAAATTACCGTGAAAAGTTTGGGTTAATTTGCGCAGAATCAGCGTTAAAGAAAATTGCTGTTTTGATGCGTGATTGTATTACTCAAGTTGACCGAGCAGGCAGGACGGATGACGATGAATTTTCGCTCATCCTTCCTGAAAAGAATAAACGCCAGGCTCAGGAGGTCGCTGAAGAGATAAGTAAAAAAATTCAAGACTCATTCTGCGCGGATCAGGATAGCAGTAAGTGCCTTACTTTTAGCGCGGGGGTTAGCGAGAACCCTCTGGATGGGGTCCAGGTAGAACAATTAATTGCTAAAGCCAAAGAGTTGTTAAAGAAAGCTAAGGCAGGCGGAAAAAATCGGGTAGTGGTTTTTTAAGTGAAAGGTTCAGTAAGTGATTAGGAAGATTAATAATAAACCATTAGGCGAATTACTGCTGGATCGCGGGATTATTAACCAATCCCAGCTGGATCAGGGTTTAGACCTTCAGAGAGAAAAAGGCGGGTTAATTGGGGAGATTTTGGTGGAGTTGGGATTTGTCAAAGAAGATGATATTGCCCAGGCCTTGACCGCCCAATATGGTTTTCCTTATTTACCTTTAAGTAATTATGATGTTGATATGGATATCGCTAATATTATTCCCGGCAGAGTGGCCAGGCAGTATCTGCTCGTGCCAATAGATAAGATCGGGAATAACCTTACCTTGGCGATGTCTAATCCCTTAAATGTTCAGGCCATAGAGGATGTGGAGCTGCTTAGCGGATGCAGCGTGCAGACTTTTGTTTCCACTTCTTCTGATATTAAGAGAGCAATTGAAAAATACTATAAAGATAAGGAATGAGTTAGTCTATAGTCTATAGATTAAGGTATGTTATCGCTCAAAGATCGGCTTACTGAAATATTAATTAATAATAAACTTATTACCGCTGAGCATCTTGCGCAGGCACTTTCGGTGCAGACTACTAAAGGCGGTAAGCTTAGCGATATCATTGTTGAGCTTAAGTTTGTTAAGGAAAGTGAGTTGATTACTACTTTAAGCGAAGGCTTAGGCCTGCCTTTAATTGATTTAAAACGTTTTAAGATCGATCTGGATATCGCAAAAATAATTCCAGTTGATATCGCTCGTCATTATCAAATCATTCCCATATCTAAAATGGGGGATACGATTACTTTGGCGATGGCTGATCCGTTAAATATATTTGCCATTGACCATGTGCAGGCCCTTACTGGTTTTAAAATAAATCCCATAATTTCTTCGGTTGCCGATATCAATCAAACTATTGAATTATCCTATCCGGATACCTCCAAGGGGATTATTGACGATTTGGTTAAGGAGATGACTGTTTCTTCTATTGAGTTAATCAAAGAGGAGAAAGAAGTATCTGTTAGTGATCAGGAATTGGATCGTATCAGCCATGAAGCACCGGTAATTAAAGTGGTTAATATGATTTTAGAGGAATCAATAAAAAAGAAGGCTTCAGATGTGTTAGTTGAACCGTTTGAGAAGAAATTGCGTATACGTTTTCGTATCGATGGGATGTTACAGGAACAGAAGGCGCCGCCTAAGGCTATGCACGCTTCAATAGTATCGCGAATTAAGGTTATCGCGGAGTTGGATATTGCTGAACACCGCCTTCCACAGGATGGGCGCTTTAAAGTAAAGATACTTAATCGCCAGGTAGATTTTCGTGTTTCTGTTCTGCCGTCTAGTTATGGTGAGAAGGTCGCTTTACGTATTTTGGATAAGTCGCAGGCAAATTTGGATACCAAAAAGCTCGGGTTTAGTGACTACGCTTTAGGAGTTTTGGCTAAGGTGTCATTATTGCCTCATGGTATGATTTTGGTTTGCGGGCCAACCGGAAGCGGAAAAACTACTACTCTTTACGCGGTTTTAAAATCCGTGGATAGCCCGGATAAAAATATTGTCACCGTAGAAGATCCTGTGGAGTTTCAGCTAGAAGGCATTAATCAGGTTACGGCTAAGCCGGAGATTGGCCTTAGTTTTGCCGCCGCTCTGCGTTCTATCCTGCGTCAAGACCCGGATATTATTATGATCGGAGAGATTCGTGATTATGAAACCGTAGATATCGCGATCAAAAGCGCGCTAACCGGGCACTTGGTTTTATCGACATTACATACTACTACTGCCGCTGGGGCGGTGGTGCGCTTAATAAATATGGGCGTAGAGCCGTATCTAATTAATTCTTCCCTAGTTTGTGTTATTGCTCAGAGATTGGTGCGTAAGATATGCTTGTATTGCAAGGAATCCTATTTTTTTAAGGATGAGATTGCTCAGAGCCTAAAATTAGATATGAGTAAAATCGGTAAATTGCAATTCTATAAAGGCAAGGGTTGCCAGCATTGTTTCAATTCCGGATATTCAGGGAGAACCGTAATCGCGGAAGTTTTGCAGATTAGCCAGAAGATTCGGGATCTGATTCTCGCTGGTTCGCAGGAGCAGTTTATTAAACAGCAGGCGCGTGTTGAAGGAATGAAAACTTTGCGCGAGGATGGGCTGGAGGCTGTTTTAAAAGGGTATACAACAATTGAAGAGGTCTTGCGAGTAACTACTCCGGATGAGTAATTTAGTTGTTTGTTATTAGTCTTTATTTTTGATAACCTAGAACCTAACACCAATCACCTAATATATGCATTCTTTAAAAGAAAATATAATGGAAATACTTCTTAAAAGCCAGCAGATCACCAAGGTGCAGTTAGAGCGTGCTTTGAGTTTACAAAAAGAAAAAGGAATTCCTTTAAGAAGGGTTCTGGTTGATGAGGGAATTCTTACTGAAGAAGTCCTGTTGTCTTTGTTTTCTGAGCAGCTTTACATTCCGACTTTACGTTTGGCCAAATTTAGGTTTGATGAGGATGTAATTAATTTAATTCCGGAACGCATGGCCAAGCTGTATAATACTATTCCTTTATCTAGAATTGGTTCTACGCTTACTGTGGCTATGTCGGATCCATTGAATATTTTTGCGTTGGACGATTTAAGTAACTTCACCGGATGTAATATTGATATTGTTTTAAGCCCTGAAGATGAGATTGGCCATGTTATTGATAGCCAGTACCGTAAAGAAGCTAAGGATATGCAGAATATTCTTGATGAATCAGCGTTGTCCCGTACGCCAAGTTTAGATAAAAATTTAGAGTTATTTAAAACTGACGAGATGGAGCTGTCAAATGCGCTCCTGGAGAGTGAAAAAGCTCCTATCGTGCAGTTAGTCGATATTATTTTAGCTCAGGCTCTAAAAAGGAGAGCTTCAGATATACATATTGAACCGGAAATTGATTGCCTGCGCATTAGGTATCGCGTGGATGGTTCATTGCATGATGTTTTAAGGGTTCCTAAGATAAATCAAAATGCAATTTTAGCCCGGCTTAAAATTATTTCTAATCTGGATATTACTGAAAATCGTATACCACAGGATGGCAGGTTTAAAGTTAAGACCGAAGGGCGCCAAGTAGATTTTCGGGTTTCTAGCCTGCCAACAACTTTTGGCCAAAAGTTTGTTTTACGGGCTTTAGATAAGGGAAGCCTTTCTATTGGTTTAGATAAGCTGGGCTTTTCACAGCAGCCTGCGGCGGTTTTTAAAGCAGCAATAGCCAAGCCCTTTGGAATGATGCTGGTTACCGGCCCCACTGGCAGCGGTAAATCTACTACGCTTTATTCTGTGTTAAATCAGTTAAATACCGCTGAGAGAAATATTGTTACTATTGAGGATCCCGTGGAATACCAGGTAGAGGGAATAACTCAGATGCAGGTTAAACCGGACATTGGTTTAGATTTTGCTTTAGGCCTGCGTTCTATCCTGCGCCAAAGCCCGGATGTAATTATGATTGGTGAGATTCGAGACGCTCAGACTGCGGATATCGCTATTAAAGCGGCGCTTACCGGACAACTTGTGCTTTCCACGCTGCATACTAATGATGCTATTTCTAGCATTATCCGCCTTATTGATATGGGAGTGGAACCGTTTTTAGTGGCTTCTAGCGTAATTATGCTTTGCGCGCAGCGGCTGGCACGCAAAATCTGCCTTAAGTGCCGCAAGCCCGTTGAAATTTCTGATGACTTTTTAAATAAAATAGGATTTTATAGTAAAGCTAACTTTTATGCCGCGGGAGGATGTAAATATTGTAATAATACCGGATTTTTTGGACGGATTGCGGTGTTGGAAACAATTCTGATTGATGATACCATAAGGGAGATGATTATTCGCAAGAAATCTATAGATGAAATCAAGGTTTATGCGGTTAAGAATGCAGGAATGAAGACATTGCGTGATGATGCTTTTGGAAAAGTTGTGGAAGAATTGACTACTCTGGACGAAGCAATCAGAATTACTACTGAGGAATAAGGTGCCTGATGAATACGTATAAATATTCCGCAAAAGATAAAAATGGCCAAACCATAAATGGAACAATCCAGGCTGCCTCAGAGGCAGAGGTAGCGGACTCCTTGCATAAAAAAGAGATGGTGGTTTTTTTCGTGGAGTTTGCTAAGGTTTCTACTGGTAATTCCAGGCTGGCTGATAAGAAGGTTAAACTTGAGGATTTAGTTGTTTTTTCTCGTCAGTTAGCGACGATGATTGACGCTGGAATTCCCTTGGTCAACGCCTTAGGTATTTTAGCTGAGCAGATTGAAAATGAGGATTTTAGGGTGATTGTTGGTAATGTGCGCCAGGATATCGAAGCCGGCATGAGTTTTTGTGATGCCCTGGCTAAGCATCCGGTAGTTTTTTCTGATCTTTTTGTGAACATGGTAAAAGCCGGAGAAGCCTCAGGTATGTTAAATGAGATTTTGGATCGCTTGGCTACGTTTATGGAAAAGCAAGCGGCCTTAAACCGTAAAATAATTTCTAGCCTGGTTTATCCGGCAGTAGTAGTGAGCATGGCGGTTATTATTACGGCTGTACTTTTAATTAAAGTTGTACCTACATTTAAAGGTATATTTGATTCGTTGGGGGGGACATTACCGCTGCCGACCCAGGTTTTGATTTTTGCCAGCGATATGCTGAGAAAATATTTTTTGTTTTTGGTGATTTTTTTAGGGGTGAGTACGTATTTATTTAAGAGATTTTTAAAGACACAAAAAGGCAGGTATCGGTTTGACCGATTCACATTAAAAGTTCCGGTTTTTGGCGCCCTTTTACGCAAGTTAGCGGTTGCTAAGTTCTCTCGTACTTTTTCTACTTTAGTTAAAAGTGGAGTTTCAGTTTTAAGCGCCTTAGAGATTGTCAGTAAAACTTCGGGCAATAAAGTGGTGGAGGAGGCAGTGGTTAATTGTTCTAAAAGCGTGCGTAACGGTGAGCCGATCTCCCGGCCCCTGGCTAAAAGCGGAGTTTTTCCGCCGATGGTTACCCGGATGATTAATGTGGGTGAGCAAACCGGCCAGCTAGAAAAAATGCTTTCTAAAATTGCTGATTTTTATGATGATCAGGTTGACGCTGCGGCTGGGGCGTTAACTAGTTTAATTGAACCGCTGGTGATTGCTTTTTTAGGGATTGTGATTGGCGGCATCGTTATCGCCTTATTTTTACCGATCTTTAAGATCTCACAGCTGATGGCGCGTTGAGGGCGCAAGAGCTAATCTGCAATAGTATTAAGCACTTAGGAACTTAATTAAATATAATAAATAAGTAAAAAATAAGTAAAAAAAGTTCTTGACAAAACAGCGCTTTGTATTAAACTAAATATTCCCTTTAAATAGGGCTAAATTATTGTGAAAATAATTAAAATGCAGTTGAAAATTTCTAGTAGTTAATCCGATCGACAATAAGGGCGCCAGTAAAAAATAGAATTTGCGTCCCGACAATTTTGTCGGGGCGTTTTTTTGTCCGCCAAAGTTCTATGGCGGACAACCCGCCAATCTTTGTGGCGGGTGGATAAATCGTTCTTTTGATAATTGAATTGCCAAGCGAGGCCATAATAATTCCAGAGGGAATTATTAGGGTCAATTCATGAGGTTTGAAGTTAAAATGAATCATTAGAGCCATTATACATAATTTTTCGAAATTTTTTCGGAGAGTTTGATCCTGGCTCAGAGTGAACGCTGGCGGCGTAGATTAGGCATGCAAGTCGAGCGATACTTTTTTCTTGAGGTGGTGAAGCCGCAAGGCTGATCTGTCAAGGGAAAAAAGATATAGCGGCAGACTGGTGAGTAACACGTGAGTAATTTACCTCTTCCCGTTTACGGGATTCCGCTTCGGCGGGAAAGTCGGGGATAGCTTTGCGAAAGCGAGGGTAATACCCGATGTGTTTACGGCTGCATAAGCAGTTGTAAGTAAAGAAGGCTCGCAAGAGTTTTTGTTTAGAGATGAGCTCGCGTCCTATCAGCTAGTTGGTGGGGTAATGGCCTACCAAGGCTTTTGACGGGTAGCTGGCCTGAGAGGGTGGTCAGCCACATGGGGACTGAGACACTGCCCCAACTCCTACGGGAGGCTGCAGTCGAGGATATTTAGCAATGGACGAAAGTCTGACTATGTGACGCCGCGTGAGGGATGAAGGTCTTCGGATCGTAAACCTCTTTCGATGGGGAAGAAAACCTATTCTTAACGGAATAGACTGACGGTACCCAGAGAAGAAGCCACGGCCAACTCTGTGCCAGCAGCCGCGGTAATACAGAGGTGGCGAGCGTTACTCGGATTTATTGGGTGTAAAGGGCAAGTAGGCGTCTTGACAAGTTAGGAGTGAAATCCTGCAGCTCAACTGCAGAACTGCTTTTAAAACTGTTAAGATTGAGACTGGGAGAGGAAAGCGGAATTCTCGGTGTAAGAGTGAAATCTGTAGATATCGAGAGGAACACCAGTGGCGAAGGCGGCTTTCTGGTCCAGTACTGACGCTGAATTGCGAAAGCTAGGGGAGCAAACAGGATTAGATACCCTGGTAGTCCTAGCCGTAAACTATGAGCACTAGGTGTTAGGGGTTTACCCTTAGCGCCGCAAGTTAACACGTTAAGTGCTCCACCTGGGGACTACGACCGCAAGGTTAAAACTCAAAGGAATTGACGGGGGCCCGCACAAGCGGTGGAACATGTGGTTCAATTCGACGCTACGCGAAGAACCTCACCAGGGCTTGA
>Ga0247841_10001087_pt1 | contig 64563 bp, 49 predicted proteins | sample LaCruzMarch2015__2_FD_192410 | JGI IMG/M metagenome (GOLD analysis project Ga0247841, IMG submission 192410) | Freshwater microbial communities from meromictic Lake La Cruz, Castile-La Mancha, Spain - LaCruzMarch2015_18m | ecosystem: Environmental > Aquatic > Freshwater > Lake | place: Spain...
GTCAATTTTAAAAGATATTTAGCCTTAATTGGAGGTTATTTAAATTATTATAATAATCAGAGATTGCACCTTGGCCTGGGGCTTAAAACTCCCGCCCAAGTGTTGCAAAGGTATTGACTAGAAAACGTCGGAAAGTCAAAAGTCAAAAGTTGAAAGTAGAAAGTAAAGCGCAAAGTAGTTTAAAATTAATAATTTAATGCTATAATTTATATATGCCTAAACAAATACTAAAATTCCCCGCCGGCTTTCTCTGGGGCGCGTCCACTTCGGCCTATCAGATTGAAGGCGGGATTATTAATGATTGGAGCGAATGGGAGAAGTCGGAGGCGAGAACTAAGAAATTAAAAATCGAAGGCAAAAACCCCGAAGATTATATCTGCGGGCAGGCTGGCGATTCATATAATAGATATGAAGAGGATTTTGATTTGGTGAAAAATTTAAACTGCGGCGCGTACAGAATGGGCATTGAATGGTCAAGAATTGAGCCGAACCAAGGCGAATTTAATTTTGACGAGATTTTGCATTATCGCCAAGTTTTGCGCGCGGCCAAAGCCAGAAATTTAAAAATAGTTTTGACCCTGTGGCATTGGACTAACCCGTTATGGTTCGCTGAAACAGGCGGTTGGTCTAATCAAGAAGCCGTTAAGCATTATTTAAGATATGTTGAGCTGGCGGTTAAAGAGTTAGGGGATAATGTTGACTACTGGGTAATTTTAAATGAACCCATGGTGCATCTGGCTAACGGTTATTTAATCGGGAAATTTCCGCCGAACAAAAAAAATATTTGGTTGGCGAAACGAGCCTGCGATAATTTAATTAAGGCCCATAAGGCGGCTTATGAGATAATCCATGAAAAATTTCCTCAAGCCATGGCCGGGCTGACCATGCTAACTAATTTTTTCGAGCCGGCGCGCAAAGGGAATCCTCTGGAAATTATTTTTTCAAAACTGGCAAATTATTTTTGGAATGATCGGTTCGTAAAAAAATTAAAAAATAAATATGATTTTCTGGGCTTGGATTATTATTTTCACGACCGGGTAATCTGGCGGCCGCCGTTTGTTAAAAATAAAAACGAAAAAATTACGGATATGGGCTGGGAAATTTATCCGCGCGGCCTTGAGCAGGTTTTAAAAGATTACGGGAAATTTAAAAAACCTTTGTTTATTATGGAGAACGGCCTTGCCGACGCCGCTGACGATCGGCGCGCTGATTTTATAATTGAGCATTTAAAATACGCGCATAAAGCCATTAAAGACGGCATAGATGTCCGAGGTTATTTTTATTGGTCGCTACTCGACAATTTCGAGTGGGCCGAAGGCTATTGGCCGAAGTTCGGTTTATACTCGGTTGACCGGAAAACTTTTAAGCGAACGGCGCGGCCGAGCGCTAAAGTTTACGCCGAAATTTGCAAAAATAATGAGGTTATGATAAATTAGTTTTTCAAGTATATTTAATGGTCATTATGATTCATCGAATCAGGGAGGGGAAGAGATGGAAAAAGAAATTTTTGATAAAAAAGAAAAAGCATTGGCTTTAGACGGAGCGGCTATGGCCAGCCAAGAAACAGCCAGGAGGAAAGTAGCGTCTCCGAAAATAGAAAATAACGGTTGTCTGGTAGCTAGAACCTTGGCAGGCAATTTGCATTTTGATGAATATGGCAACCCAATTGGCATTGCCCATTAGGCGCGCCACAAACTTCTATTACCGGCCTTAATCAAGCGCCGGTTTTTTTATTAGTCAATTACCCCGATTGCCCGCTCTATACAAGTTTGAATTTTTAAATTATGATAAAAGGGTAATTATTTACCAATATTTATATGTTAAAAAAATCAGTTAAAGTCGCGGCCATTCAAACGAGAGCATCGGTTGATATGAACGCTAATCTGAAAAACGCCGTGATTAAAGTAAGACAGGCGGCTCGAGCCGGGGCGAAAATAATTTGCTTGCCCGAGCTTTACCGCACGATTTATTTTCCGCAAACCATCAGTAAAAATTTTGAAAAATATGCTGAAACGATTCCGGGCGAGTCAGCCGCAGTTTTTTCTAAATTGGCCAAAGAATTAAAAGCTGTTATAATCGTACCCTTATTTGAGAAAGCTAAAAATGGCCATTATTATAATTCGGCCGCGGTCATAGACGAAACCGGGAAACTTTTAAAAACTTACCGTAAAATTCACATTCCTCATGACCCGCTGTTTTATGAAAAAAGTTATTTTAAACCAGGCGATACTGGTTATAGAATTTATAAAACTAAATTTGCCACTTTTGCCGTTTTAATCTGCTACGACCAATGGTTCCCCGAAGCCGCGCGCGCGGTGGCTTTAGCCGGCGCGGAAATTATTTTTTATCCGACCGCCATCGGCGATATCGTTAATTACAAAGCGGCCGAAGGGGATTGGCACGAGGCTTGGGAAACGATAATGCGCGGCCACGCCATCGCCAACAGCGTTTACATCGTGGCGGTTAACCGAGTTGGCATTGAAAACAAATTAATTTTTTGGGGGCAGTCTTTCATCTGCGATTCTTTCGGCAAAATATTAAAACGCGCCGGTAAAAGCAAAGAGCAGGTTCTAACGGCCGATTTGGATTTATCGATTATTAAGCCGACTCGCGACGGCTGGGGATTTTTTAGAAACCGCCGCCCGAGTACGTACAAATTGTAAATAAATGAAAAAATTAATGCCAAAACAATTAGGCTATATGATGCCGGCCGAATGGGAGCGCCATACGGCCGTTTGGCTGTCCTGGCCGTATGATCCGGATACTTTTACCAATGGCGTGGCTAAAGGCGAAAAAATATTCGCGGAAATTATCAGCGCGATTCATAAAAGCGAAAAGGTTGAGTTGTTAGTTAGAGATATTAAGATGAAAAACCGCGCCAGCAAGTATCTAATAAATAAAAAAGTGGATTTAAGCAGAATTAATTTTCATATTGCCGATTATGCCGACGTTTGGTTCCGCGATTTCGGCCCGATTTTCGTAACTAATAAAAAAAAGAAGCGGCTGGCCATGACGAATTGGATTTATAATGTTTACGGCAACAAATGGGCTGAACTTTTAAAAGACGATAAAATTCCGGCCCGGCTGAATAAATTTTTAAAATTGCCGTGTTTCGTTCCGGGCATAGTTATGGAAGGTGGTTCGATTGACGTTAATGGCCGGGGAACTTTAATGACCTCCGAGCAGTGCTTATTAAATAAGAATAGAAATCCGCGTTTAAGCAAAAAACAAATTGAAAATTATTTAAGCGATTATTTAGGCATTAAGCATTTTATTTGGTTGAAAAACGGAATTTTAGCCGACCATACTGACGGCCATGTTGACGATATCGCGCGTTTTATTAATCCGACGACCGTGATGTATGCTTATGAAGACGATAAAAAAGACGGTAATTACGGAATTTTAAAAGAAAATTTACGCAGATTGGAAAATGCAACCGATCAGGACGGCCATAAATTAAATTTAATTAAACTGCCCATGCCGAAAATGAATGATAGCCAAGGCAATAGGTTGCCGGTAAGTTATGCTAATTTTTACATCGGCAACTCTGTAATTTTAGTACCTGTTTTTAAACATAAAAATGATAAGCCGGCCTTAAAAATAATTCAAGAAGCATTTCCTAAAAGAAAGGTAATCGGCATAGACTGCCGGGATTTAATCTGCGGCGGCGGCACGATCCATTGCATTAGCCAGCAGCAGCCGGCGGTTTAAATGTAATTTGTTGTAAAATTATTTTATTTATATTATTATAGTAGCAGTTTAAATAATATTAATTTATAAAAATATGAAAAAAACTCAATTTGATAAACTCTCTCCCGATCTTAGAAAACTAATAATACCGGAAAGCGATAAGTCTTCAGGCGGAGCGTTGGGCGCCGATGTAAAAAAGAGCCGTACGCCGGTTTCCGCGTTCGCCGAAAAAACTTTAAATCATTGTAACGGCGGTTCAACCATGCAGGCGGCGCTCTGGCTTAAAAATCATTTGGCCAACGGCGGCAAGCTGGTGATTACCTTGGCCGGAGCTTTAAGCTCATTTCAAATCGGCGTGATGCTGGCCGAATTAATCAGAAAAGATAAAGTCCATTTGATTTCCGCTACCGGCGCCAATCACGAAGAATCATATTACCGCTATGTGGCTCATTCTTATTATGCCAATATCCCCCGCTATACCGAATTAACCCCGGAGCAGGAAGCCGAATTGCGCGACGCCGGTTTGCGCCGCATTACCGATACCTTTCTCCCTGAAGACGAGAGCGTTCGGATTATGGAGCCGCATTTATTGAAGATGTGGCAGGAAGCGGAGAAAAAGGGCGAGCGATATTTTCCGCATGAATATTTCCGCCGTTTATTTGCCGAAAAATTGATTGCCGCCGACCCTGAGGCCAATCCGGCTGATTGCTGGGCGCTCGCGGCTTATGAAAAAAATATTCCCATAGTAATTCCCGGGTTTGAAGATTCAACCATGGGCAATATTTTTTCCAGCTATACTTATAATGGCGCGCATAAAAAACCAGGCGATATTACCATCAGCCAAAATATTATGAAAACCGGTTTGGAATATTTTCACCTGATGTACGAGTGGTATATGAAAGAGGCGAAAGGCGCGCCTATCGCCTTTTTGCAGTTAGGCGGAGGAATTTCTGCCGATTTCCCGATTTGCGCCGTGCCTTCACTCAAGCATGATTTAAAACTTCATGACGAAGTAAGGGATTGGGCCGGTTTTATTGAAATCGGCTCTTCGCCCATGTCTTACGGTTCGTATTCCGGCGCCGGCGGCAAGGAAAAAATCACTTGGGATAAATTATCAACAAAAAGTTATTACCAGATAATCCAAAGCGACGTGACCGTGGCTTTTCCTTGGATCGCGGCAGTTTTGCTAGAGTTATAAAAATATAAAAATTTTATATCATAAATAAACGACTCAGAAATTGGGTCGTTTATTGTTTTGGCTGTCATTGCGAGGAGTAAATGAAGCGAAGCGTAATGAGCGACGAAGCAATCTCTGGTTTAATGGGACGTTCGTGGATTTTAACCGGAGATTGCTTCGCCCCGCAGATGCGGGGCTCGCAATGACAAATGCTCGCAATGACAAATAAAAAATGCTAAAATATAGCTATAATTTAATTCTTCATTTATGTGGCTTTTTATCACTATCGGAGCTTATTTCATTAACGCCGGCGTGTACGTCGCCGATAAATTTTTATTATCTAAAAAAATCCATTCTTCCATCGCTTACGCTTTTTACGTGGGCATCTGGAGTATTTTTAATGTTTGTTTGCTGTTTTTCTGGCCCTGGCTGCCGAATTTGCAGGAGCTGGCTCTAGACTTATTGGCCGGTTTATTATTTTTAGCGACTCTGGTATTTTGGTATAAAGCTCTGCATCAAAGCGAGGCCTCGCGCGTGGTTCCGGTCGTCGGCGCTTTAGTGCCGCTTTTCAGTTTTATTTTATCGTTTGTTTTTTTAGGCGAAACTTTGAGCCAGCGGCAATTATTGGCTTTTATTATTTTAATCTGCGGCGGCGTTTTGATTTCAATCAAGCATACTAAAGTTTATTTATACCAAAAAGTAATTGTCAGGGTTAGGGAAGTCATCGGCGATATTTTCGGAGAGGTGCCGTCCGGGGCCCAGCCGACCAGCCGCTTGCTCGTCAACTCGGTAACGGCCGCGGTTTTTTTCGCCGCTTATTATGTTTTGATGAAATACATTTATATGTATCAGCCGTTTGTCGGCAGTTTCGTCTGGTCCCGCTTAGGCTCTTTCGTTGGCGTAATTTTAATGCTGTTTATTCCTGACTGGCGGAGGGTAATTTTTACGCAGCAAAAAGGCGCGAAAACGCCGAAAAATATGGTTTATTTTTTAACCGTTAGGCTATTGGCCGCCGGGGCGTTTATCATGATTAACTACGCCATCAGCCTCGGCAATGTGGCCATCGTTAACGCTTTGCAGGGCGTGCAGTATCTGTTTTTATTTGTCATAATTTTATTAATTTCCAATAAATTTCCGAAAATGCTGAACGAGCAGTTGGGCGGCGGCGTACTGCTCCAGAAATTAATCGGTACGGTTATGATTTGCTTGGGGTTATATTTGTTTATTGCGTAAAATTAATTGTCATTGCGAGGAGCATTGAATTTGTCCCCCTTGCAAAGGGGGATCAAGGGGGTTTAAATTATTAAACCTCCCCCCGCCCGCCTCGCAAGCGAGAGCGTTGCGGGCAGGCCTACCCCTCCTTTTAAAGGAGGGCTTATAAGGAATATGATTAATTTAATATCTCTGTTTTCCATTTTATTCTTGCTTTTAGCTTGGCGTCGCCTTGATCTGGCGATTATGTTTTTAGTCGCGGCTTTACCCGTCTATTTAATCAGGTTTAATCTTTTCGGCCTGCCGTCAACTTTATTGGAACTAATGATTTGGATGGTGTTTATAGTTTGGGCCATCAAAAATTTCAGCCGGGTTAAAAATAATTTTTTAGCCAATTTTAAAAAAGACACGAAGATTAAAATTCGCTATCCGTTTGATTGGGAGCTTATATTACTGCTTTTGGTTGCTTTCGCGGCCGCTGGCATAGCCGGATTTAGCGCGGCATCGCTGGGAATCTGGAAAGCTTATTTTTTTGAGCCGGCTTTATTTTTTATAGTAGTGTTAAATGTAATGAAAGGCGATAAGGGCCGGGAGAAAATTTTATGGGCTTTAGCTATTAGCGCTTTGGCCGTGTCGGCGTTGGCGATTTATCAGAAGATTACCGGGCAGTTGATTGGCAATCCGCTTTGGGCGGCGGCCGGTACGAGAAGAGTGGTTTCCTTTTTCGGTTATCCTAACGCGGTCGGGCTGTACTTAGGGCCGATTGTGTTAATTATGGCGGGGTGGTTTTGGTCTGTTATTGCGAGGAACAATTTAATTTGTCATTGCGGCCACCGAGCCGCAATCCAGAAACTTGTTAATCGCGCTAAATTTTGGATTCCGGGTCAAGCCCGGAATGACAAAAAAGAATTGGTCGCTCGGAATGACAAAATAAAAATGTTTTTTATTAGTTTTGTAATTATAGTTTCTGTTTTATCTATTTATTTCGCTAAATCCAAGGGCGCTTTGCTCGGCGTAGCCGCCGGGTTGATTATCTTCGGCTTAATGGCCGGTAAAAAAATCAGATGGGCGACTATGATGGCCATAATAATTTTAACTGTTGGTATCGCGGCCTATCAGCCGGCCAGGAATTTAGCTGTCGCCAATCTGACCTTTGCTAATAAGTCCGGCCAGATTAGAAAAGCCGGCTGGGCCGACGCCTGGAAAATGCTTAAAGACGGCCGGATTATAACCGGCGCGGGTTTGGCGAATTTTCAAAGCGCGGTTAAGCCTTATCATACCGAAGGCATATTTATTAAAGACTCTAATGATCCGGAGGCCCAACGCAAGCTGGTATTTAATGAAGCTTACCGTACGGCCCATTGGCAGCCCTTGGAAATTTATTTATACCCGCATAATATTATGTTAAACTTTTGGTCGGAACTTGGCTTGGCCGGGGCGTTGTTGTTTGTTTGGATAATTGGTAAATACTTTTGGATGGGAATACGCGTTTTGTCATTGCGAGGGAGCGCTCGCGACCGAAGCAATCTCACGAATAAAAAATTTATAATTATTGGCTTAATCTGCGCTATGGCTGCTATCGTTATCCACGGAACAGTAGATGTGCCATATTTTAAAAATGATTTGGCCGTAATGTTTTGGCTGTTAGCCGCTATGATGAGTTTAATTAATTTGGAAAATAAACCAAACATATGAAAAATTCAAAATTAATTTTATTTAGCATTTTGCGTTACTTATTAGCTTATTCATAATTCTTACCCTTGTAATTTTGTTTTATTTAGGCTTAAAATAAGGCAACCGGGTGGGATGGCCGAGTGGTTGAAGGCGCAGCTCTCGAAAAGCTGTATATCCGCAAGGATATCTAGAGTTCGAATCTCTATCCCACCGCACTTAAAAAATAAAAAGAGATGAGAAGTTTATCCCCCGAAGTGAAGCGCAGGGGGGGGGGAAATCTCTATCCCACCGCCAGGACAATTTATTATCGGAGTCAACCAATTTGTCTATGACGAATGTGCGACCCGGCTACCAAATAAATTGTAATTAGAAACAACGACTTTTACGGTCGCTGTTTTTTATAAAAATCGGTTCTTCAATAAAGTCAATTTTTGAGATATAATATAAACAAATGAACCACTCTGACTTAAGACATAAAATCTTGTATTGGATTCCGAAAATTCTGGCAATATTATTGGGAGTATTTTTTATTATATTCGGCGAATTTGATGATAGTCCCGGATTACAAGGACTAGGCCTTATTCTAATTATCGCTACAGTTGTCATCGTGATCAGAAGTAAGAAGAAAAATAATCAATTATGATTTTTGAACATTCATCAAAAAATAAAAAGATATTATTGCTTATCTCCGCGATTATTTTAATTGCAGGGGTTTTTCTATCTTTATATTCTTCAGTCATTTTCCAAGAAGGCAATCCTTGGCCGCAAATTAAAGGCATCGCTCAATTAATTTTCGGTAATGCGGATATTGTTAAATTGTCCGGCTCGGATAATAGGTATTTAACTAAAAGCCAAGGCGGAACTATGACGGTTGAAGCATTCATGAAAGACCGTGGATATGAATATACGGATCAAATGGGATCGGGATATTTTTATAAATCATCGGACGAGACCATTCTTTTAACCAGGCGTCAGTATAGTCGGTTTTATGTAATTTGGGCTATTACCGAAAATAATAATTCTGAGTCTGACAATAATTTATGGGCTACAACTACCAATGATCAAGGTATTACATTCCAATACCCTAAAGAATCGCTGGCAAAATATGTGAGCGTTGCGGAATGGCCTCCGGTTATCACAATAGAAACTGGCACATATTCTTGTAAGACTACACCACTCGAGGTAAGCAGTATGTCCGAAATAACTTCTCAGAGAATGGTTGATAATAGAACCTATTGCGTAAACGTAAAAAATGAGGGCGCGGCTGGTAGTGTTTATTCTTCATATACTTACACCGCTATTAAGATTGGTAAGCTCGTAAAAGTTAGCTTTACTCTGCAATATTCTAATTGCGATAATTATGACGAAGAACAAAGAAAGGCGTGCACCAGCGAAAGAGAAGCTTTTGATATAGATAGTATTGTCGATCGCATCGTTCAGAACATAACCTCCACACAAGAGCAGATGTCCATTGCCGACGAGTTAAAAGAATGTCTACCAAAAAGTGATACAGCCAGTCACGAAAAATGCAATGAGCTTTTAGTTACAATTAGAAACTTTGATGATTGCGTTAATGTCGGTTTTTCCGTTATGAAGTCCAACCCGCCACAATGTACTACACCTGATGGGCGAAACTTTACGGACGAAACCAATAGTGATTGGAGCGTAGTATTAACAGCTTTTGAAAACTGTGAGGTAGAAAGCGTTTTTCAAACCCATAGTAAATTGGTCACTCTCAAACTTAAAAACGGCAATAAAGTTACCGCCTACGAACCACAAATTGATGATGTTATGAAGGCGGTCGAAGATTTAAATGGTAAATGTGGTAATATTCGATTGGCTACTGAATAATTTGATATTAATTCCGTTGTTGATCGAATAATTCAGACAATCAAATAGAAATATCTAAAAAACAACGACTTTTCTGTCGCTGTTTTTTTATACTCAGCCGGCAGTGTTAGCGTCTTGTCTGTATTATAATCATTGATCTTTGAAATATATTGCGACCCACGCGCCTTTGTGGGATATAACAAAATATGCTAAAATAGCCTTATAATACTTGCAGTTCGTGGTACTCAATACGAGTATCCCATTCAAAAAGATAAAAAATAATAGCAAATAAATTTGTAGATGAAAAGAGTAAATATTAAAAAAATAAGTTTGTTATTAATCGCCCCTTGCGGCATGAATTGCGCTTTATGTTTGGCCTATCAAAGAGAAAAAAATAATTGCCGGGGATGCAGAAATGAAATTAATATTAAATATAAAACCAAAGGCAGCGCCAATTGTGTAATTAAAAATTGTGCTGCCATAAAAAATAATAAATCAGGATTTTGCTACGAATGCGATAAGTTTCCCTGTTCCAGGTTGAAACAGTTGAATAAAAGATACAAAACTAAATATAATATGAGTATGCTGGAAAACTTGGAAGATATTAGAGATAAAGGCATAAAAGAATTTATCAAACAGGAAAATATTAAATGGCGTTGCGCAAAATGCGCTGGATTAATCTGCGTACACGGGGGACACTGTTTAAATTGTGAAATAAGAAATTAAAGTTAATTATTAAATATCATTAAAATTATGGAAAAACATTGTCAGGCATGCGGAATGCCTTTAACCAAAAAAGAAGATTTCGCGGGCGGAGATGAAAATTCAAATTTTTGCCTCTATTGCGCCACGGCGGACGGAAGCGTTAAATCTTGCGAAGAAATTTTCGAGGGCGGCGTCCAGTTTTTTATAAGCCAAATCGGCGGCGACAGAAAAATGGCGGAAAAAATAACCAGAAAAAATATGAACGGACTATCGTATTGGCAGGGGAAAGATTATCCAATTCTCAAGGGCGAAATGGCAACCGATGAAGAATTCGCCGAAGCGATGAAAAAATTAAGCTAAAAGTTGTAGGTGGCGCGCCAGTTTTTAATTGGCACGCTCGCCCGCCTTTGGAGGGCATCCCTGAGACCTCACTCCTCGTTGGCGGGAAGAAAGCCGAGGCGGGGCAATTCTCCTCCAGAGGCGGACAGGCATTCCCCAAGAAAAATAATTTGCCCCGCCGAGTCCGAATTAGTTTTCAGGATTTTCGTCAAAAAATGTTCGAACTTCGTTCAAAAAACACCGTCTATATGCTAAGTAAAAATTTTTTTAAAACTATTTTAGTGTTTTTGCCTCTAATGCTTTTAGTTATAATAATTTTTTTAATTTCAACTATTATTTTTATTTATAAAACAAATCCTGACTATGGGTTTGTTTTGTCTCAAAAATTAAGAAGCCATGCTTATGCTTTGCAAGAAAAAGAATATAACCAAAAGTTTAATCAGAATAAAAATTTTGGGGAATTCTGCTATCGTTTTTTCGGCAATGAGTTAAACACGAAAAAAATAAGACTTTCTTTAGATGAGCAAATGATTAGAGGCTCGGTTTACGCTTATGGCAATTTATATTCAGGCAAAATTAATCCAAGCACTTTAGACATGGAAATAAATGATCAGCCGGCGACCTGGCATTGGCGATGGTATAATTGGCTCGGCATCGGTTTAGATAAAGTTTCTAGGCAAACTTTAGAAGAGATGGTTGATGCGCCGTTACCGGCTAGAAAAAAATAAAAGCTTATCTAATTTATAAATAAAATTAATTTTATGAAACAAGCTTTATATTATTTGCCAAGGGTTTTAACAATTTTAATCGCCGTTTTTTTCTCAATTTTTATTTTGGAGGGTTTCGGCCAGGGCTTTGACTGGGTTGATTCTCTAATGCATCTTTTACTTACTATGGCTGTTTTAGCGGCGACTATTATAGCTTGGAAATGGCCGAAGGTTGGTGGCTGGATTTTTGTTTTGCTTGGAATTTTCTTTAGCTGGTTTTTTCACCCACTATTGCCAAATGGTCTTGTTATCGGCAGCGCGCCTTTCGTCGCTGGAGTTTTATTTTTGATTGAATGGTTTAGTAAAAAAAAATAATTTATGCTTCAATATTTAGTTTTATTAGGCGCGGCGGTAAATCTCGGAGGAGGAGCGATTTACATTAAAGATACTTTATTTGGCGATACCAAGCCGAATCGGGTTACCAAATTAATGTGGGCGATCGCTCCTTTAATCGCGACTGCGGCCGCCTTATCTAAGGGCGTGGGCTGGGCGGTTTTGCCCGTGTTTATGTCCGGCTTTGTTCCTTTATTAATTTTCATCGCTTCTTTTATAAATAAAAAAGCTTATTGGAAGCTTACGACGTTTGATTACGTTTGCGGCACGCTTTCGGCGTTGGCTTTAGTTCTTTGGGCGATTACCAAGGAGCCGAACGCTGCCATTGTCTTAGCCATCTTAAGCGACGGCATAGCCACGATTCCAACTTTAACGAAATCATGGACAAATCCTGAAACCGAAACCGGCTTGGCATATTTGACCGGTTTGTTTAACGCGCTTACCAGCTTCGCGGCCATAAAAATTTGGGGCTTCGCGGAATTGGCTTTTCCGATTTATTTGGTAATTACCTGTTTTTTGTTAGTTTTCGCGTTGTATCGGCGGAAAATTTTTAAAACTAAATTTCATGCAATTTAAAACTCCTAAAAATACAGATAAATATTTTTGGACCGGCCACGCTCTCGGCAAGATGCAGTATTACGGCTTAACGACGCAGAGGATTTTACGCGTGGTTAATAATCCAACAAGAAAAGAGGAAGGCGTGGCGGAAAACACGACCGCGGTTATGCAGCCGGCGTCGGTTAATCGAAAAAGCGGAAAGTGGAGCTCGGAAATTTGGGCGATGTACCAACTAAATAAAACTAAATATAAAATAATCAGCGCATGGCGCTATCCCGGAGTCAGCCCGAAGAAAAACGCCGTTCCGGAAGAAATTATGGAAGAAGTAAAAGATTTAATTAGTTAAATATATAAGGAAATAGATCCAGGGTCGGAGCCCGGGATGACAAAATAAATCAAAATGAAAAAAACTAATCGGCAAAATATAGTTTCGGCGGTTTTCGTAAAAGGCGTTGTTGGCGCTTGCGAAGAATTGGAAAACAAACTTCCGCAAATCGCTTTTATCGGCCGTTCTAACGCCGGTAAATCCAGCGTGATTAATTCCCTGACCCGCCAAAAAGATTTAGCGAGGATAAGCTCCGCGCCCGGCCGCACCCGAGAAATAAATTTATTTTTGATAAATAAAGCTTTTTATTTGACCGACCTGCCGGGCTACGGCTTTGTTAAAGCCTCGCGGGAAGCGCGGGAGCGGCTGGAGCAATTAATTAATTGGTATTTATTTTTATCCGGCTACGAGCAAAAATTAATTGTTTTAATCATTGACGCCGAATTAGGCCTGACCGAAAGCGATTTAAATATTTTAGAGAGCCTGATAAAATATAAAAAAAATATTATTATTGTCGCCAATAAAATCGATAAAATAAAACCATCGGCTTACGCGCGGCAGCTTGAAAAAATTCAAAATCAAGCCGGTAATCTGAAAGTTATACCATATTCGGCCAAAAAGAAAATCGGCGCCGGTAAATTACTTAGCGAAGTTTTTAAATTCATTTAAAATTGCTTTTATCAGGTTGGCCGGCGCCACGCCGCGATAAAAGAAAAATAAATTTAAAGACCTTGACATTTTAGCCAATCTAGGCTATACTGCTTAAGTAAGAGTTATTTTACTTTTCTTATGCTTTTTAGCTAAGAAGTCAAAATAAAGAAAGTCGACTTACATTTAATTCTATGGGATTTAGAATATCCCTAAAAGCGTAAGAAAAGTTATGAACAAAAAATTATACGTCGGTGGTTTGTCTTATTCAACCACTGAAGGCGGTTTAAAAGATGCTTTTTCACAAGCCGGCACCGTAGTCTCAGCCATTGTTATCATGGATAAAATGACTGGCAGATCAAAGGGTTTCGGATTCGTTGAAATGTCAACGGAAGAAGAAGCGACAGCCGCTATCGACATGTTTAACGGTAAAGAACTTGATGGACGCGCAGTTACTGTCAATGAGGCCAGACCTCAGGAAGACAGACCGAAAAGAAGTTTCGGTGGTAACGGCGGCGGCAGAAGTTTTGACCGTAACCAAGGCGGAAGCCGTGGTGGAAGTAATTGGTAAAAAGATTATTTCACATAAAAAACACTCCCGAGCAATCGGGGGTGTTTTTATTTAAAAAATTGTTGTAAAATAGAGTTATGGCAAATAAAAAAAATAAAATCCCCAAAAACGCCAAGCGAGTTTTTAAAGGTGAAATATTTGAAGTTTATCAGTGGCCGCAAAAGATGTATGACGGCTCTAAAGAAATTTTTGAGATGCTGACTCGACCGGATACGGCCCAAGCCATCGCCGTAGTGGAAGATAAAATATTAATTTCATACCAAAAGCAGCCGGACAGTAAAAATATTTATATCTCGCTTCCCGGCGGCCGGTTAGAAAAAGGCGAAACGGCCTTAAACGCGGCTAAGCGAGAGATGCTTGAAGAAACCGGTTATGTGGCGCGCGATTGGCGGTTATTTAAAAAAATTAATCCGGTCGGAAAAATCGTTTGGACGATTTATACCTATATCGCCAGGGATTGTATTTATTGGCAGCCGCCCAAGCCGGACGCCGGAGAAAAAATTACCGTTAAGCTAATTAGTTTCAATGAGTTTTTAGCTTTGGCCGATCGGCCGGATTTTTATGAGCAGGACTTGGTTAATTATATGCTAAGGGCCAGGGTTGATAAAAAAATTTATAAAAAATTTCATAAATTACTTTTTAAAAAATAATTAATTAGAACGAGCCTACTGTCATTGCGAGCGACCGAAGGGAGCGAAGCAATCTCACGTACTCGGATTTTAACCAGAGATTGCCGCGTCGCCCCCCCCGCAAAATGCGGGGCAGGCTCCTCGCAATGACAAATAACTACCTATGCCTAAAATAAAAAAAATAAATGAATTGATTTCTTTGGATAAGCCGTTAGTGGTTTTTGATTTGGAGACTACCGGCTTATCGGTTAATTTAGACAGAATCGTGGAAATCGCTTATTTAAAAATAATGCCGGATGGTGAAATTTCAAAAGGCGATTGGTTGATAAATCCAGAAATGAAAATTCCGGCCGAAGCTTTCGCCGTTCACGGCATTTCGGATGAAAAGGTAAAAGACCAGTCGACTTTTAAAGATAAGGCCGAGGAATTTTACGAAATATTTAATGATTGTGATTATAGCGGGTTCAATATTGTGACCTTTGATCTGCCATTCTTAAAACGCGAATTTTTAAGAGCGGGCCTGGATTTTGATTACGCGGAGGCTAAGATTATCGACGCTAAAGTGATTTATCATTTTATGGAGCCGCGCACCTTATCGGCGGCTTACCAATTTTATTGCAAAAAAGAGCATGTTGACGCCCATAATGCCCTGGCCGACGTTGAAGCTACGGCGAAAATTTTAGCCAAGCAGCTGGGAAAATACAGCGAGACCAGAGATTGGGATTTTATTTATAAAATTCATCATGCCGCGGACGACCGCTTCGTCGATCGGGATCGAAAATTTTATTGGCGTTCGGGCGAAGCGTATTTCGCTTTTTCCAAGCATAAAGACCGATCGCTCGCCGACGTTGCCGAAAAAGATCCGGGTTTTTTAAACTGGCTGATGTCGGCTGATTTTTCAGAAGAGACAAAAGATATTGTTAAAAAAGCTTTAAACGGGGAGTTGCCTAAAAAGGCGAGCTAAGCCTCGGCCGGCGTTTATTAAAGTTGAGATATTAGCGAAGAAATGGTAGAATTAGGCTATAAAATCAATTATGAAACAAGGAGGCTTTTTTTATTTAATAAAAATTATTATAATCCTGGCGCTGATAAGCGCGGGATTTTTTTACGCTCAAAAAATCCTGGCCAGCGAAAGTATTTTGATTAGTGAAATACAAATTACCGGTGGCGCTGGTAAAACTGAAAATGATTTTATTGAATTGTACAACCCCAATAATTATCAAGTTAATCTTAAGGGCTATCGTTTAGTAAAAAGAATTAAAACAGGTGCTACCGATACAAGTATAAAATCCTGGACTAATGATACTTATATTCAGGCAAACGGCCATTATCTTTGGGCTAATAGTAATTATACAAATATCTCGTCTACCCCCGATATAACTACCGCGGATACAATTAGTTCAAATAATGGAATTGCTCTTCGCTTGGGTGCCTTAGACACAGGCGTAATTATTGACAGTGTCGGCTGGGGGGAAGCCCAAAATGTCTTTGTTGAAGGAAATGTTTTTCCGATAACCAATCAAAATATTTATCAAAGCGTTCAAAGGAGATTTGAAAATAACACCATTGTTGATACCGGCGATAACGCCTCTGATTTTGAAATTACTAATTGTCCTAATCCAAAAGCGCAGGCAGCGGTTTGCCAAAGCGAAAGCGGGCAACCGGTAGTTCCGGTGGAACCGGCGCCCGTAAGCAGTGAAAACACGGCGACTTCAACCAGCGCCGCAGAAAACCCCTCTAACCCCCCTTTACAAGGGGGGCAGAAAATTAACTTGGGAGATTTACTGATCAACGAATTTATTTCCGATCCGGCGGATAATGAGGTGGAGTGGATTGAATTATACAATAAAACCAGCCGTGAAATTGATTTAACCGGCTGGTGGCTTGAGGATGGCGGTAAAGCCAAAACCAATTTATCCGGCGGTTTTGATAAATATAAAGTAATTGAAAAGCCCGGCGGCAATTTAAACAACGCCGGCGATATTATCGCCTTATACGACGCGAGCGGGAAAATAATCGATCAGACGGCTTATGGCAATTGGGATGACGGCAATCCGGCCGATAACGCGCCGGCGGCCGGCGACCCGGGAAGCACGGCTAGAAAATTCGACGGCTATAATACTTTTAATAATTTAAATGATTTCGCGGCAACTTTAAAGCCGACCAAAGGCGCGGCGAATATTATTGAAGCCGAGGATGAAATAAGCGCGGAAGCCAAAGCCGGTTTTGATTTTAGCGGTGATATTTTTATTTCTGAAATATTGCCCAACCCGGCCGGCGATGATACCAAACTGGAATTTATAGAAATCTATAACGCGGGCCAGCGCCAGGTTGATTTGATCGGCTGGAGCCTAAGCAACGAAAATGACAAGAAAGTTAATTTTGAAAAATTCGCCACCTCGACGATTATTAAAGCCGGGGAATATCTGGCCTTTTTCAGGCCGCGCACTAAAATAGTTTTGCATAATGACCAAGGAGAGATAAAACTGTTCCAGCCTTTGGCCGATAAGCCGTTTATAAGCGTAGATTATAAAAATACCAAAGAAGGCTGGAGCTATAATTTGGAAACCTCCCTTTTGAAGGGTGGCGGCATAAATGATAATTGGGTTTGGAGCGAAACCATAACCCCGGGGCAGTTTAATCTTTTTAAAACGATTAATCATCCGCCGGAAGTTGAATTTAGCCCGCCTAAAGAAGTTTTAATCGGCCGACCGGCTATGTTTGACAGTTCGGATACGGTTGACCAAGATAATGACAAATTAAAATATGCCTGGGATTTTGGCGATGGCTTTAAAAATAGTTTAGCCAATCCGGAGCATACTTATTTAAAAATTGGCATATATAAAGTGAAGCTTGAAGTGAGCGACGGGCAAGCCACCAGCACCAAAGAAAAAAGCGTAAAGGTGGTAAGCAGTGTTAGCGAAATGAATAATGAAGAAACCCCCCTAACCCCCATTTTGAAGGGAAACGAAGGCGGAATAATAATCAACGAAATTATGCCTAACCCGGCCGGTGCGGATACGGGCAACGAATGGCTGGAACTAAAAAACCAAAGTGAAGCCGAGATTAATTTATTAAATTGGCGCGTTGAAAACAGCAATGGCCAATATAAATTTGACAGCGCGCAACCGTTGGCAATCGGCTCTTTTTATATTTTAAATGATATTAAAAGCAAGCTGGCCTTTAAAAATACGGACGATACTATAGCCTTGTATAACGGTTTAGACGAATTAATCGACCAAGTTAAATACGCGGGCGCGGTTCAGGGAGAAGCTTACGCGCGCGGCGTTAACGGCAAATGGTTTTGGACTACGGTAGCGACGCCGGCCGAAGAGAATGTCATCAGTTTGGCCGAATCCGCTTATGTTGAAGCTGCGGCGGGCAAGGCTAAAAATGGAAATGCGGGAATTTTTATGGAAACTGATTTAGAAAAAGTTAGAGAGCTGGAAATCGGCAGTTTGATAAAAGTTAAAGGCACGGTGGCGGTTACGCCGGGCGTTTTAGGCGCGCAGATATTTTATATTGTTGGTTCTCCGGGCCTGCAGATTTATAATTACAAAAAAGATTTTCCCGCTTTGCGTATCGGCGATTATATTGAAGTGGCCGGAGAATTAGCCGAGGCGCAAGGCGAATTTAGAATAAAAACCAAAGATAAAAGCGGTATAAATTTAGTTGAGCATAAAGCTCCGCCGGTTGCTTTAGCTATAAAAGCCGATGAAGTAAGCGAAGAAAATATCGGCCAGCTTATAACCGTTAGCGGCGAAATTACCGATAAAAAAAGCGCTTCGCTTTACGTTGACGATGGCAGCGATGAAATTTTCGTTTACATCAAACAAAATACCGGCATTGATGCGAAAAGTTTGGCCGCCGGCCAAAAAGCCGCGGTCAGCGGGATTTTAAGCAAAACTAAAACCGGGCTTAGATTACTGCCCCGCTATCAGGCGGATATTATTTTAATTGATTCGGCGTCCGGAACCGAGCTGGAGCCGCAAGTTTTAGGCGAAGTGGCATCTTCGCGAGAATGGGATCTGGCCGAGCGGGATAAAAAGTTGGAATTGTTTAAATATTTACTGATTTTAGCGGCCGGAGCTATAATTGTTTTAGTTGGGCTGTTTATTAAAATAAAGAGAAAAAACCCTTGACAAAGTTTGGCTTTTTAGATAATATTCAAAATTAGCGTTATTTTTTAAGCGGTCTTTTCAAGATGTATAAATAAGTTTTTCGTTTAATTTTGTAGAGGAGGAAACCATGGGTCGAGAATTGGCGAAGAGAATGGTGGTTGCGGTTGCAAAGAAGTTCAAACAGGAAGACTTTGCCGGCGAGATGACCGAGGCGACAAAGCTAGAGGATTTATTCGGCCAATGTCAGTGGCACTCGAACTCCCACTATCTTATAGGTCCGCTAATGGATGAGCTCGGCGTAGAAATTACGGCGGATGCCATATCCGGATGCGTAACCGTGGGCGACATCGTTAACGTGGTCAACGCCACCGCAGATATTTTTAAAAAGTTGGCGGTGATCATTCTGCTTCAGTTGGAAGTTGACAAAAATATGGTTGTGGCGGAAGCAAAATTTTTCGATGATCTGGGGGCCAATTCCCTGGATTTTATCGAAATAATTATGGAGGCCGAGGAACAATTTAACGTAGCAATTACCGAAGAAGCAATAAGGAAAATTGCTACCGTCGGCGACCTGGCAGATGTAATAGCCGTTGCCATTAAGGATGGTGGCTCAACTTTAGAGCCGAGCGCCGGAGAGGGTATCGGCACCAAGAAGCTGAAGGTACGAACTGCAGTCATCGACGAATTGCTGATCGAGCAATTTAACTCCACGCCCGGCTAACCGGCCAAGAAGGAGGGACCAAAATGACCATGAAAGATGTAGCATTCAGTATTGCTATGGCCAGTTTTATTGTTTTAGTGGTTTTGGCCATTCGGCATCCTGACGTAGCGTTTACTTTTTTCTGGGAATTTCTCGGCGGGTTGGCGGCCGTAAAAGGCTAACTTCGCGATATGTTTTCAAGCCCCGTTCCTGATTTATAGGAACGGGTTTTTTTATTGGGGGAATATGCTATAATTATTAACAAAGGCAAGGCAGATTGTGAATTTGCCGTATTATTTTAATTAATATTGTATTTCTACAAAACCCTGGATTCCGGCTCGGTGGCCGGAATGACAGTATATAACACAGTATATAACTATGGTCAGACGCAGAAGAAAATTGAATTCTTTGGATTATATTAAACTGCCAAGCGTTGATTTAGACCCTGATATGAAAAGGGGTATTTTTATTATTTTAATTTTAGCGTTCGGCGCCATCAGCTTTTTAAGCTTGTTCGGTTTGGCCGAAGGCTTAGGCAGTTATTTGGAGAAAGGCATAATTTTTTTATTTGGCTGGGGCAAATGGCTGTTTCCTTTGACCATGTTGGCCATCGGCTTTTTAATGTATAACCGGGATAAAGCCTGGTTCAGGGGCGCTAATTATTTGGGTTTATTTATTTTTTTGATTTTTTTTAGCGCCTTGCTTCATATAATGGTCGGCCAGGATAATTGGCAATCGGCGATTGAGCAGGGCGCGGGCGGCGGTTATATTGGTTATGGCATCATTTCCATTCTTACGAAATTAATGGGTTTTTGGGCGAGCTTAATCGCGGTGGTCTGCTTGATTTTTATTTCTTTAATGCTCATGCTGAACGCCAGTTTGGAATCTTTAATCGGCCGGGACAGCTGGTTCGCCAAAATGCTTTATCCGATTAATTTTATTTTTAATAAAATTTTTGGCGGGAGGGGAGAGGCTGAAGCTGAAGCGGAAATTGAATTTGACGAACCTGCCTCGGTTGAAGCCGAGACGGGCGAGGTTGAAGAGGACTATGGCGCGGAAGGCGCCGCGCCGGGTTTCTATAAGCATAAAATTAAAAATGCGGCTGATGAAGCCGACGCGGCTAAAGAAGCTAAAGAATCAACGGACAGCGGCTGGAAGCAAACCCATATGAAAATTGATTTGCCCATGGATTTGTTAAACGCGAAAATCGGCAAACCGACTTCCGGCGATATTAAAAATAACATGCTAATTATTCAGCGCACGCTGGAAAATTTCGGCATACCGGTGGAAATGGGAGAAGTTAACGTCGGCCCGACCGTGACCCAATATACTTTAAAGCCGGCCGAAGGCATAAAACTGACTAAAATCACCACCTTAAGCAATGATTTAGCTTTATCATTGGCCGCGCATCCGATCAGGATTGAAGCGCCGATTCCGGGCAAATCTTTGGTGGGCGTTGAAGTGCCCAACCAAACCAAGGCGATCGTGGGTCTAAGGGAAGTTTTGGCCGGCGAGATGTTTAAAAGCAGAAAAAATAATATGATGATCGCTTTGGGCAAGGACGTTTCCGGCAAGGTTTGGCTTGATGATTTATCAAAAATGCCGCATTTGCTCGTGGCCGGCGCCACTAATTCGGGAAAATCAGTCTGCTTAAACGCGATTATCGTAAGCTTGTTATATCAAAATAACCCGGATGATTTACGCTTTATTATGATAGACCCCAAGCGCGTGGAATTGCCGGTTTATAACGGCGTGCCGCATCTTTTAACTCCGGTAATTACCGAAGTGTCGAAAACCATTAACGCTTTAAAATGGTGCTTGAATGAAATGGATCGGCGTTTTGAAGCTTTAGCTAAAGCCGGCAAAAGAAATATCGCGAGTTATAATGAAATGGGCAAAGAAAAAATGCCGTATATCGTTTTTATCATAGATGAATTGGCCGATTTAATGGTAGCGGCCGGCCGGGACGTTGAAGCGAGCATTATCAGGTTGGCGCAGATGGCCAGAGCCGTAGGCATCCATTTAATTTTAGCGACACAACGGCCGAGCGTTGATGTTATCACCGGTTTAATTAAAGCTAATATGCAGGCCAGGATCGCCTTTTCGGTGGCTTCGGGCATAGACTCGCGCACGATTTTAGATTCGCTCGGCGCGGAAAAATTATTAGGCCGGGGCGATATGCTGTTCACCACGGCGGAAATTTCCAAGCCGAGGAGGCTGCAAGGCGCGTTTGTCAGCGATAATGAAATTAAGAGAATTGTTTATTACATTAAAGACAGAAGCGGCGAGCCGCAATATATTGAAGGCATAACTGATCGGCAAAAAGTTAAAGGCATTGCCGGCGTAGGGCTGGATGGCGGCGACGCTGATTCTGATGATTTATTCGAGGAGGCTAAAGAATTAATTATTAATTCGGGTAAAGCCTCGGCCTCGTATTTACAGCGCCGCTTAAGCATCGGTTACGCGCGGGCGGCGCGTTTATTGGATTTATTGGAAGAGGCGGGCATAATCAGCGCGGGCAACGGTTCCAAGCCCAGAGAGATCTTGATAACGCGCGAGCAGTATGATAGTATGATAAATCAAGGAATTAGCGGCGTAAATTTGCATAAACAGGAAGAGTCGGTAGCGCCGGACGAGTATTTGCCCGAAGATGAAGAAGATGACGAGGCCGAAGAAGAATCTGAAGTTGAAACAGAATCCTCCGCCGCTGAAGCTACCGAGGATAAAGGCGGTGAAACCGAAGATGATGACGGCCCCGATGATGAAGCATTATTAATGGAAGACCCGACGAAAACTGTAGGCATAAAAGCGCCTGGCGATAAAAAGCAGGACGATGATGAAGGAAAATATTTTTCAAGATAATAATTAATCCATAAAAATATGCCTAGAGAAAACGAAGAGCCAATATGGGCCAATGAAGTTTCTTCGGAACAAGAGAATATAAAAAGTCCCGATCTTTCGCAAAAGGAGTGGGCGCTGATTGATAAGATAGATTTTAGTATTGATCAGAAAGAAGAACTATTGGATGGATTAGGCAGAATAGCCAGAAATGAAATTATTTCCGATCCAACGGCGCAGGATGAAGTAAATGCCCCCGTGGAAGCCGGTAAAATTGGATTAAAAGGGTATGACACCGAAGCTTTTGAAAAAGCCGGTAAGGGGCTTAAGACCTGGCATGCCATTAAAAAGTTTTCCACCTTCGGACATTCTGGCAGTAAGAATATTTTGGAAGGCATGGGTGAGCCGATTGATAAAAGAAAATTAAAAAAAGAATATTCCGGAAAAGTCATTGGAATGAGATTGGGAGAATTTTATGACATGGCGGAGCAATTTAATTTAAATCCCCAAGAAATTAATCGGCGAGATTATAGTTTTATATTTAATGAGCAGGGATCAAAAACTATTTTAAGAAAAAAGACCGAGGCAGAGGCCGACGAAACTGCCGCCAAAGTTTTTGAAGATCAATTGAAGGATTTGGAAACCAGGCCGGGAGAAGATTTAGTAAAACAAAAAGACAGCTTAGAGGAGCATCAAAAAGAAAAAGAAAAATATAAAGACGTTTTAGACGAGGATGCTACTTTAAAATTAGAAGAAGAGGAGTTGTTAATGAAAGAATTAATTCAGGCCAAGCAAGACGATTTAAACCAAAACATGGATGTTATTCGAGGTCCGCTAGAATGGCGCCAAAAAGAGTTGGCTGGAACTTTAGAAGAATTTTCGGCTTTAGAAAAAGAAGTCGCGGCGCAGGCAAAAAGCTATGATGATGAAATAAAGGACTTAAATAATAGAATCACAAAAATAAAAGGCTCAAAAATAATTAAAGAAACTTTAGGCTATAAAATAGCCGAATGGGAAGAGCAGAAGGCTCAAACTGAAGCCAATAAAAAAGCTTTTACGGAAAAGAAGCAAGCCTTGGATGCCAGAATAAGTCATTTTAAAAAAGTTAAAGAAGATATTGATAAAACGCTTTTGAGAATTAACAATATTGGCAAAACCAAGACAGAATTAAAAGCGGAAAAGATGGAAAAAGATAAACAGAAAAAAGAGGGAAAAGGCACAGTGGAAAAATCTAAGGAAAATATAGATATATTTGAAGGCGGCCTTATGTATGACTCTGACGCGGTAGACGAAGCAGAGACAACACAATGGGCGGATAAAAGCGGCCGAGGTAGAGATTTTTATAAAGAATTGGGAGAGGATATTGACGAGATACGTAAAGACGTTGCTCAACCAGTAAAACCCGGAGAATGGTTAAGAATTAATAAGAAACCCGCTCCTTCCACGCCTGAAGCGGCTCCCGCAACACCTCAGACGGAAGCCAAGCCGGAGCAGAACGAAAAAATTGTTAAACCGATTTCCGAGTGGCTTGGCTTACTCGGCATAAATACGGCGGTAGGCCCAGCCAAGGAAGCCGTGGAAAATAGTTTCAAAACATTTGGAAGAGATTTCGATTCGACCGCGTCAATGAATCTTGGTCAGGCTAAACAGGCTTACGCGAGATATCTAATTAATTTTAGATATGGCGGGGGCAATGCTGAATTAGCTAAGGCGCAAAAACAGGCCGACGAAAAGTTTGAAGAAATAATAAAATAATTTAATTTTTTATGTCAGATACAAATAATCAAGCCCAAAATTTGTTAGCTGAATTAAAATCAGCCAATGAAAAGGCTAAAAAATATTTGGACGGGGTTGATAAAAAAATTGCCGAGCTTGATATTAAATACGCTCAACAATTGGTTAAGCACGATATTAATATCTTGAAAGCGGCAAAAACTATAATACAAAGTAAAAAGAAATAAATTTATGTACATAACTTGGTTAGGACAATCATGCTTTAAACTGCAGGATAAAATCGGGCCTGACGGCGTAACTTTAATTACCGATCCGTTCGCCGCCGACATTGGCTTAAAAGTGCCTCATTTTGAAGCTGACATCGTAACCGTTAGCCACGACCATCATGACCATAATAATACCGACGCGATTCGCGGCAATCCGTTTATAATCAATACGGCCGGCGAGTATGAAATTAAAGGCATATTCGTTGAAGGCGTGGAATCTTGGCATGATGAGAAAAACGGCGCCGAACGAGGAGAAAATATTATTTACCGCATTGAGATAGAAGATATTTCCATTACCCATTTAGGCGACCTGGGGCACGTTTTAGACGCTAAACAGCTGGAAAAGCTTGAAGGCACTGATATATTAATAATCCCGGTGGGCGGGAAATACACGATTAACGCGGCGAAGGCGGTAGAAGTGATTTCGCAGATTGAACCGAGAATCGTTATCCCGATGCATTATAAAGTGCCGGGTTTAAAAGCCGATTTAGACGGCGTGGAAAAATTTATAAAAGAAATAGGATTAAAACCCAGAATGGAAGAAAAATTGAAAATCAGCAAAAAAGATTTGCCGGCCGAAGATATGGAATTAGTGGTGTTAAGCATGTAGAATTTGCATATTTAAAATAGGTTAAACCTTCACATTGGAGGTTTAACCTATTTTTTAGTGAATGCGTTTTATTTTAAGCTCCTATTCACTAAATATTGATATTTTATAGTGAATGACGCAAAAAATATGGCAGAAAAGTTAAAATTATTATATAATAATATTATGGAGTTAATAGAATTAAAAAATTTAGAAAAATAAATTACCGAAAAATATTTTTTTGAGTTTGACCTCGCGGCCGGCGATGTTTCTAAAATCGGGAAGATTACGGAAATGCCATTATAAATATTTTAGATTAGGTTAGATTAGGTTATTGCTTAATTATTATATAAGCGCTATATTATTAAATATGGAAAAAGAAACAACTAACAACGAAATTTTGGAAGCCATTAACAAATTTTCAACCAAGACTGATGAAAAATTCGCTAAAATTGACGAAAGATTCAATAAAATTGAATCCAGCATGGTGACTAAAGATTATTTGGATGAAAAATTAGTTGATTTGCGCGGCGATTTAGTGGTTTTGATGCGTAAAGAAGACACTAAAGTTGGCAAACTGATAGAAGTTCTAAAAAAGCATAAAGTTATTTCGGAAGCCGAAGAAAAAGAAATTTTGTCCATGGAGCCGTTCGCTAAACTTTATGTAAGTTAAATTTTAGTATTTTTAGATACTCGGCGTCAATTTTGGGATGCCGAGTTTTTTTATCCGTCATTCCTGCGACCTGCCCCGAGTTTGTCGAGGGAAGGCAGGAATTCAGAAATTTTCCCAAGAAAAATTTTTGAATTAGCGTGGGCGGGGGCTAAAAGCCTACAAAAAACCAGTATATAATAGCTGGTGCCATCACTCCTGGATTGCGGCTCGGAGGCCGCAATGACAGGAAAAAACGACTTTACTTTTATACTTCTTTTTGCTACAATTTAGGTAGATTTAAGCGCTTACAGAAGAGCGTTTTTAAGTGTTATTTTATGCCAAAAAGGAGGCAAAAAAAGCCGGCAGATGGGAGCGAGCCAAAGGAAAAAACCAATCAGGTTGATGGCGGCGCGGAAAAGGAAAAAATATTATTAATGCGGGTGGGCATAGCTTGCGTGATGGTAGTTTTTTTTGTGGCCTGGATTTTTAATTTAAAATATCAGTTTAAAATTAATTCAAATAATAGCGATAAGAGCTCATTTAATTGGGCGGAGACAAAAGCCGAACTGGACAAAGCCATGGGCCAGGTCAAAGAAGGCATTAATGAAATTAAAAAAATTCAAGCGGCTAAAGAGCAAAATACTTTGCCCGGCGAGCCGGAATTGACGAATGAGCAGATAAATTTATTAAAAGACAAACTGATGGGCGAGATGGCGGCTAGCACGACGGCGACAAGTACAAAAAATAATTAATGTGAAAATTTATCATTCGTGAGATTGCTTCGTCGTCAGCCCAGAGCTGACTCCTCGCAATGACAATAAATATATTATGCCTAAAAAAATACCAAAGAAAAAAAACAAACAAGAGAAGCCGAAGAAGCCCTCCTCTGCCAAGGCTATGGCGGACAAGAAAGCCGGGAATAAAAAGCCGGATAAAATTAAGGCAGTAAAAAAAGAGGCTATAATTAAGCCGATTGAAGCTGAAAAAGTTGAAGCCGAAGAAATTAAAATTGAACCAAAGCAGAAGAAAGCCGAAGTAGCGCCGGAAGCGGTTGAGCAAGAAGTAAAAAATGGAGTCGGCACGATTCCTAATTTAACCATTACCAAAAGAGAAAAAACTTTTTATGGCACGGTTGAACCGCAGCCGCTAAACGAGGAAATGCGCCGGTCGTATTTGGATTACGCTATGAGCGTTATAGTTTCCCGCGCTCTGCCTGACGTGCGCGACGGGCTTAAACCGGTGCATCGCCGGATTTTATATGCCATGTGGAGCATCGGGCTAAGAGCCGGGGGCAGATACAGAAAGTCAGCCACGGTCGTCGGAGAAGTATTGGGGAAATATCATCCTCACGGCGATTCGGCGGTTTATGAATCCATGGTCAGAATGGCCCAGGATTTTTCCATGCGCTACACTTTGGTCCGCGGCCAGGGAAATTTCGGCTCAATGGACGGCGACCATGCCGCGGCCATGCGTTATACCGAAGCCAAATTATCCGCTATTGCCGAAGAAATGATGTTTGATATTGAAAAAAACACGGTTAATTTTATACCTAATTTCGACGGTTCGCATCAAGAGCCGCTAGTTATGCCGGCTAAACTGCCCCAGTTGCTTTTAAACGGCACTATGGGCATAGCCGTAGGCATGGCGACTAATATCCCGCCTCATAATCTAAGAGAATTAACCGACGCGATTACCCATCTGATAGGTAATCCCGAGGCCACGGTTGAAGATTTAATGCAATTTGTTAAAGGGCCTGATTTTCCGACCGGCGGCGTGATTTATAATCAAAAAGATATTTTACAGGCTTACGCGACCGGCAAGGGCGGCATCGTCATGCGCGGCGTGGCTGAAGTTGTGGAAAATAAAAACGGCCTGTTCCAAATCGTTATTTCCGAGATACCTTACGCGGTTAATAAAGCGACTTTAGTGGAAAAAATCGCCGAGCTGGTAAAAGATAAAAAAATCGAAGGCATTAAAGACCTGCGCGACGAATCGGACAAAGACGGCGTGCGCGTCGTGGTGGATTTAAAAAAAGACGCGTATCCGAAAAAGATTTTAAACAGTTTATTCAAGATGACTCAGTTGCAAGAGACTTTCCATGTTAATATGCTGGCTCTGGTTGACGGCATCCAGCCGAAAGTTCTAACTTTAAAAATGGTTTTGGAAGAATATATTAAGCATCGCACCGAGGTGGTTAAGCGCCGCACGCGGTATGATTTGGATAAAGCCCTTGAGCGGGCGCATATTTTAGAAGGCTTGATGATCGCTTTAAATAATATAGACGCGGTCATAAAAATCATCAAAGCTTCAAAAGACAAAGAAGTGGCTAAAGTTAATTTAATGAAGAGATTCAAGCTGTCCGAGCGCCAGACTGTCGCGATTTTAGACATGAAGCTGTCAACCTTGGCCAATTTGGAAAGATTAAAAATAGCCGATGAATTAAAAGAAAAGCGGACTTTAATCAAAGAGCTGGAATCAATTTTGAAATCGGCCGTAAAGATAAAAGATATTATCAAGAAAGAGATAAAAGACTTGGCGGATAAATTCGGCGATGATCGAAGGACTAAAGTCATAGTCCATGGCGTTAAAGAATTTTCGGTCGAAGATTTAGTGCCTAACGAAGAAGCCGTGGTAATGATGACGCGGGACGGCTATATCAAGCGCACCACGCCCGACACTTTTAAAGTGCAGGGCCGGGGCGGCAAAGGCGTAATCGGCCTGACCACCAAAGAAGAGGATATGGTTGAGTTTATGTTCACCACGCTAACCCATAATGATTTATTGTTTTTTACCACCAAGGGCCGAGTTTTTCAGCTTAAAGCTTATGAAATACCCCAGGCGCAGAGAACCGCCAAAGGCACGCCGATCGTTAATTTTTTGCAACTGGCCGGCGGAGAAAAAATCACTTCAGTTTTACCTTTGGATAAATTAGCCAAGAGCAAATATTTATTTTTTGCCACGGCCAAAGGCTTGGTTAAAAAAGTTGAGATTGACGCTTTTTCCAACGTCAGGCGTTCCGGCTTGATTGCCATAAAAATCAAGGAAGACGATTTATTGATTTGGGCTAAGCCGACTGATGGCGATGATCATATTGAATTGGTTACGGCTCAAGGCCAGGCCATTAGATTTAAAGAAAGCGATGTCCGCGATATGGGGCGGAACGCCGCCGGCGTGCGGGGCATTAGATTAAAAAAGAAAGATGATACGGTCGTGGGCATGGGCGTGATTAAAAATGACAAAGAAAAAATTAAAAAATATCAGCTTTTGGCAATTTCCGAACATGGCTTTGGCAAACGCACGCCGATTGGCTTATATAAGGTCCAGGGGCGGGGCGGTTCGGGCATTAAAACGGCCAAAGTAACTTCTAAAACCGGAAAATTAATCAGCGCTTTCGTGGTTAACGCCGAAGTTATGGCGGAAAAAGATATGATTATTATTTCGGAAAAAGGCCAAGTTATAAGATTAACGTTTAAAACCGTCAGCCAATTGGGACGTGATACGCAGGGCGTCAGATTGATGAGATTCAAGGAAGATTCGGATAAGGTAGCCTGCGTGACCTGGGTATAAAAAGCGCGGCTTGAGCAAATTATTTTCCGCTTAAGACGAAATTTGCTACAATTTCGTATGCGCATAAAATAATTTACTCAAGCCGCGCAGAGCAATCAATTTAATTGTATGCCTAAAATACTAATTGTGGAGGACGAAGAGTATCTGGCGGAGATGTATAAAATTAAATTCGAGCAGGCGGGTTATACTACTATTACCGCCGGCGATGGCGAAGAGGGGTTTCTATTGGCTAAAAAAGAACAGCCTGATTTAGTGCTTTTAGATTTAATTTTGCCGAAATTGGACGGTTTTAAAGTGTTGGCAAAAATAAAAAAAGAGCCCGGCACAAAAAAAATAAAAGTTTTCATTTTATCTAATTTGGGCCAAAGCGATGAAGTAAATAAAGGCCTGCAAACCGGCGCCGACGGCTATTTTATAAAAGCCAATTTAACCCCCAGTCAGTTAGTGGAAAAAGTCAACGTTATTTTAAAAAATCAGAATAAAACGGCTGAAGATAAAAATAAAAAAATTATTCATAATGAAGATTTCGAGCACCGGGCAGTCGAGAAGAAGCCGGCTAAAATTTTATTGATAGAAGACGAGGAAGCGATTATCAACATGTATAAATTGCGCTTTTATAAAGAAGGTTTTCAAATTGAAGTGGCCAAGAATGGCGTTTGGGGGCTTAAACTGGCCAGGCAGAAAAAATTCGATATTATCCTTTTGGATATGGTTATGCCGGCGATGAACGGTTATGAGGCCATCAAGGCTTTAAAAGCCGATGATAATACTAAAGATGTGCCGATTATCATATTATCCAACAGCGCCCAAGACGGCGATATCAAAGAGGCTAAAAAGTTGGGAGCGACCGCCTGTTTGTTAAAATCAATGATTACTCCGGCGAAATTAGTCGAAGAAGTGAAAAAAATATTGGATAAAAATTAGTTTTTAATTATAAGCCGTATAAACTTTGGCTAAATTTATAAAATTTTCTACTGCGGAACTCGGCCAAGATTACTTGGCCTCAAACAGTCCTCGCACGAAAATTTTACAAAATTTAGCCAAAGCAATAAGTGCAATAAATTTTTTATGTCCATCAAAATAAATGCCGATTTATGTATCGGCTGCGGAACTTGCGAAGTTTTATGTCCGGCCGTTTTTAAATTAAGCGCTGAAGCCAAGGCGGAGGTAATCAGCCAAGATGAAACGCCTTGCGCTAAAAACGCGGCTGAAAGCTGCCCGGTGCAGGCGATAGAAGCCAAATAAAATTAAGACTTACGGATTATAAATTAAAAAATAACCCATGAGGATAGAGGGTTGTTTTTTTATGGGCGGGGTGATATATTATAGTAAATTTTAAAAAACTCAAGATTGTCATTGCGAGGAGCCTGTAACCAGGCGACGAAGCAATCTCCGGTAAATCGCTTAGAACCAGAGATTGCTTCGCTCCTTTCAGTCGCTCGCAATGACATTCGTATTATGACGATTAACCAAATAAAAAAACTAAATATCCCAGTCTCTCCCGGCTCGTATCAATTTTACAATAAAGCCGGTCAAATCATTTATATCGGCAAAGCGGCCAATTTAAAAAGCCGCGTGTTGTCTTATTGGCAAAAAAGCGCGAATCATACGCCGGCTAAATATTCCATGCTTAAAAAGATAATAAAAATTAAATGGCTGGAAACCGAGAGCGAAATTGAGGCTTTATTGCTTGAATCTAATTTAATAAAAAAATATCAGCCGCAATATAATATAGCTTTACGCGACGATAAAAGGTTTATTTATATTAAAGTGTCGCTGGCCGACGAAATACCGGGCGTATTTTTAACCAGAACCGTTGACAGGTCGGGTAAATATTTCGGCCCGTTCGTGAGCGCGCAAGCGGCCAGAGAAACTATCAAGACAATTAGAAAAATTTGGCCTTATTGCAATACTAGAAAAGCGCAAAAGCGCCCGTGCTTCTATTATCAAATCGGGCGCTGTTTGGGGGTTTGCGCCGGCGTTATCGGCAAACAGGAATATTTAAAACGCGTCATCAGGCCGTTGATTATGTTCTTAGAAGGCAAAAAGAATATAATAATTAAAAATTACGAATTGCGAATTCGCCAGCTTGAGAAAAATTCAGAAAAAAATAATGAAGATAATTTTAATAAGGAAATGTTAAGCAAGTTGAAATTCGAATTAAGTAATATGAAACAGGTGCTGGCCGGCTCAAGAGTTTTAAGCATGGGAGAAAAATACGCCAATGACGTAGTGGAGCTGGCCAAGATATTAGGCTTGCCAAAAGTCCCGGAGAGAATTGAAGGCTATGACATAGCCAATATTTTCGGAAAAGAAGCGACCGGGTCGATGGTGGTATTTACCGATGGCGAAGCCGATAAAAGCCAGTATAGAAAATTTAAAATTAAAACCGGGCAGGGGCAAGCCAATGACGTCGGCATGTTAAAAGAAATTTTAGAAAGAAGATTTAAACATTCAGCTGAAAAAACCCCCTTGACCCCACTTCGCAAGGGGAGCGGCTGGCCATCGCCTGATTTAATAATTGTCGACGGCGGCAAGGCGCAATTAAACGCGGTTTTAAGCGTCATAAAAAAAGTAAAGCCGGATTTGCCGGTGATAGCTATTTCCAAAGGAGAAGGCTTAAGATCGGCCCAAGCCCCGGATAAATTATTTTTTCCCGGCCAAGCCAAGCCTTTAGAGCTGCCTTTAGCTTCACCGGTTTTGCATTTGATTAAGCGCGTACGCGATGAAGCGCACCGGTTTGCCATCGGTTATCACAGGAAATTAAGGAGCAAAGCAAAGTTCAATTAAATAATTCAGCGTAAATTAAAAACTCGGCCCCAACGGCCGAGTTTTTAATATTTTGTTAAAATCTTTCATCCGGCCGGACAAAGGTAACGAAGAGGATCGGCACCATGAATAAAGTAAAGAACGAGGAAAGCGTTAAGCCGAAAATAATGGCGCCGCCTAAAGCCGTCCAGGTTTCGTTGGACAAAGTAACCGGGATAATGCCGACGATAGTGCAGATCGAAGTAATGACAATAGCTTCCAGCCTTGATTTTCCGGCATCAATAATGGCGTCAAAAAAAGGAATTTTGCTTTTTAAATTAAGATTGATTTTATCAATCAAAATAATAGCGTTTTTTACCACGATACCGAACAAAGCCACGATACCGATCAGTCCCGGGAAAGACAGGGTTAAATGAAAAATCGCCAGACCGAAGAAGACGCCGATCAGCGCCAACGGGATAGTTACCAGGACGATGAGAGCTTTTTTAAATGAATTAAACTGGATGACCAAAGTGGAAATAATTAAAATGCCGGCTATGGCCATAGCCTTGATGATTGAAGTCACCGATTCGGCGTTTTGTTCATTTTCGCCGCCATAAGCAATCGTATAGCCTTCGGGCAGTTTATAATCTTTAGCAATTTTATTTTGGAATTCTTTAACTACAGTTGCCGGGAGATTGTCTTTGTTGACGCTAGCCGATAATAGCACGGTTCGTCTTTGGTCAACGCGGCTGATTTTTTCCACGGCCGGTTTTAATTCAATCGTCGCGACATCGCGCAAAAAGACCGGCTGTTTTTTTGTATTGATGATTTGCAAGTTTTGGATAGCTTCCAGATTGGGAATTTTATCTTCTTCAAAAGTGGCCATGACTTTAATTTCTTTGCCGTCCCTTAAAACCGTCGTGACTTCGGTTCCGGAAATCGCCATTCTTAAGTTAGAACCGACATAAGCCGCGTTTAAATTATATAATTCCAGCCTGGCCGGGTCTAAAATAAAAGTGTAATCGGCCGGAGAATTTTTTAACGAAATATCCTCATCAACCACGCCCTTGATTGAAGTTAAGAATGGTTTTAAATCATGGGCGATTTTATCTAATTCCTGCAGATTATCGCCGGAAATTCTAGCTTCAAAATCGGCTCCCGAGGGAGGACCGCTCTCCGGAGTGGTTACCGTGACAGTGGCGGTTTTAATATCGGCTAAATCTTGCCTGACCCGGTCGGCCAATTCGTATGATTTAACCGTCCGTTCTTCTTTGGGAACCAGCTTGATGGTAATTTGGCCTTTATTCGAAGGGTTGCCGGACGAAGAAGAAATGCCGTTTGAACCGGAAGTGCCGACTATGGTGGAAAAATTATTAATTTCTTCATACTTAAGCAGTTTGCTTTCTATTTGCTGGGCGATTTTGTCGGTTTCGCTTAATTTAGTGCCGACCGGAGCGGAAAAATTAACATACAGATAATCGTAGTCCGAAGCCGGAAAAAATTCGCTGGGCACTATGCCGGTTAGAGGCAGGCTGATCGCCGCGATAAATAAAGCAAAGACTATCGCCATGGTAGCCCGACGATATTTTTTGCTGCTTAAAATCAGGCAAAGATATTTTTCATAAATCGGCAAAATTTTATCCAAAGATAACGCTCCGTGGATAAAATGGTTAAACCAGTTGCCGTTTTGTTTTTGGCTTTGCTCTTTTAATTTCTTTTTTATTAATTCATCGTCGTCCCATTCGGCTTCTTTAAGCTTATAATTTTCCTCCATGATTTTACGCCCGCCTCTCGCGTACCATCTGACCAAAATAGTTAAAACGGCAAAAATTGCCAGAGCGATCGGATAATATGCAATAACTTGCTGGAATATTAATAATATAGCTATGGCGAAGAGAGTTAAAAATAAAGATAAAAATATTTTTTTAGTCAGCCGGATTCTTTCTAAAACCGCCGCCAGGGGATGATTGATGATTAACGCGATAATTAAAGAAGAAATTAAAGTAACCGATACGGTAATAGGAATGGATTTAATGAATTCTCCCATAATGCCGGTTGATAAAAGCAGCGGCAAAAAAGCCCAAACCGTGGTCAGGGTGGTAGTGGTTAAAACCATTTTAAAATCGTTAAGCACCAACAAAACGGCTTCTTCAGGCGTAAATTTTCCGCTTTTCATGTATTGCTTGGTCGCGCTGACGACAACAATCGCGTCGTCAACCAGCAAGCCTAATGATAAAATCAGGGAAAACATGGATAAAAAATTTAAAGTGATGCCGGTCATCAGCATCACGCCGAAGGTGGAAAAGAAAACCAAAGGTACGGCCAATCCGGCCACCACCGCTTCTTTTAAGCCGATAATTAAAAATAGAATGGAAAAAACCATAATAATGGTCAGCATGAAATCGTGGCGCAGCTGCTTAAAATCATCTTTTATCATATCCGAAGTATCGACCGTAATATCGTAAGATAAATTTTGCGGCATGGTTTTCAGAAGGGAGCTGATAGTTGCCTTGGCCGTGTCCGCGGTTTTTACTATATTGCCGCCGGTTTTTTTAATAATATCTATGCTAATATCATTTTGCGGAGCCTGGCCTTTAGCGGAAAATCTTGAATAAGCGGTTTTTTTAATGGCTTTTTCGCTTACCCTGGCTACATCTTTAAGATAAACAATCGCGCCGTTATCCGCATGGTATAAAGGCGTGTCGCTTAATTTTTCCGCGGTGTAAAATCTGGCGTCGGCTTTAATCGGATAAGAAAATTTTTGGCCGTCAAAATTACCGCCGGGAAATACCAGATTAGTGGCTTTGATAATTTGGTTGGCTTGATCCGGCGAGATGTTGTAAAAAGTTAATTTTTGCGGATCATAGGCGATTTCAAATTCGCGGATATCGCCGCCGGAAATATTAACTTCTCTGACGCCCGGAATTTTTTCAAGTTCATCTTGAATTTTTTCAGCGTACGACCTTAAAGTAAAACCGTCGAACGGCCCGGCCAAAGAAAAAGAAAAGATCGGCGTATCATCGAAGGAAATTTCTTTAACGATCGGATCGTTGGCGTCAGCCGGCAGATTATTTTTTGTTGAATTAACTTGATCCCTTAATTTTCTGATGCTGGCGTCCAGGTCGGCTTTGGCGTCAAATTCGACCGATACCATAGACAAAGAGTTGGCCGAGCTGGAAGTAATGGTTTTTATGTCTTTAATGCCGGAGATATCGGTTTCTATTTTTTTGGTGATCAGTTCCTCAACGTCGGTCGGCGAAGCTCCCGGGTATGAAGTCATAACCACGGCATAAGGAATTTTAACCTCAGGCTGAGATTCCAAGGGGAGTTGGATATAAGAATACGCGCCCCAAGCGGTTAATAAAATAATCAGTAAAATTACCACGCGAAAATTGGCAACGAAAAAGTTTAGCCAGCTTTTTCTTAATTCGGGGCGAAATTCTAGTTTCTCCAAATATAAATAATCCGAAGATTTATTTTTAGCTTCTTCCGGGTTGTTATTAGGATCCATGAAGTTATTGTTTTGTTCCATATAAGTTGTTGAGATAAAGAAGTTTAATTTTCGCTTAAGACGAAATTTGGGCTCCCTGGCGGTCGCTACAATTTCGTATGCGCTCAAATAAAACTTCTTTATCTCATTTTTGACGAGATTGTTATGGAGTTAATTTAACCGGGTCGCCCGCTTGAATCAGTTTATTGCCGTCAATAATAATTATATCCTCGTCCTTAAGGTCAACTTTTATTTCCGCCGTTTCTCCTTGTATTTTTATTATAGCCGCGGGGATTTTTTTGGCTTGGCCGTTTTCGATAATAAAAATATTAGTTTCGCTTTGGCCGATTTCCAGAGCCGATAAAGGCAGGATTATATTTTTTGAGTCTGATTTCTTTTCTATGGTTATTATAATATTTACCACGGTGCCTAAGGCAAAATCGTTGGCGCCGGCGCTTATGGGAGTAACTTCAACTAAAAATCTTTTGGTTAGAGCGTCGGCCTGGGTGGCCAGATTGGTAATTTTTCCGGCGATTTCTTTATTTTCATTATTTTTTATTATAACCGCTTGATCTTTGGAAATATTTTTTAAAACCATTTCGTCAATATAAAATTGGAATTTTATGGTTTCGCCGGAACTGATAGTGGCTAATTGTTGGCCGGCCGAAACAGTATCGCCCAGATTTACGAAATTTTGGGTGATAACGCCGCTAATCGGAGCCACTACCGAATGAATATCCATTATGCTTTGCAAACCGACCAAGGCATTGCGGTAACCCAAATCAGCCGCGTCCAAACTTGATTTAATATTGGCTTGCTGGGTTTTCAGGGCTTGCAAAGCGTTCTTTTCTTGTTGCTGCGCCAATTCGTAGGCTTTAGTTAAAGCGTCCGAATTAGTATCGTTGTTTATCGTATTGTTTTCCAAGGATTGTTCGGCGGCGTTAATTTGCGTAATCGCGGCGTTAATTTGGGTTTGATAGCCGGCGATAGTCGATTGGAAACCGCTTAAAGTCGCGGCCGGCAATAAACTTCCGGTTATGCTTGAATCAATATAATTTTTCGTTATGTCGATTAATTTTTTTACGCTTTGCGCGAGCTTAACGGTTTCGCCAAGCTTGGTTTTAATGTCGGAGAAGTTAACGGCGGCATACTTTTGATAAGCGCTAACCGCGCTGTCATAAATATTTTTTGCTTCGATAGCTTGCTTGGCGTTGGTTACGCCTAAGTTGTTTTTGTAGGCCAAGTCGCCGACCGCGCTGGGGTTATAGCCGGTTATATTATTAATCCCGGTTATAATGGAATTGCAAGTGTCAGCCACCGAGTTCGCCGTGTTGTCGGCGTTAGTGTCAACATCACCATAAGATTGGCTAATGCCTTTTTCACGATTGGCTAAATTTAATCTGGCCTGTTCGGCCGCGATTTGAGCCGATTCGTAAGCAATTTGCAGGCTTTTAATATTTTCCGCCGAAGTTAAGGCAAGATTGCGCTTATTTAATTCCGCTTGTTCGGCCGCGATTTGGGCTTGCCTGATTTGGCTAGCGCTAAAACCGCCGCCGAGCGAACCGCCCTGGCTTATATCATCTATTTTAACCAGCAAACTGCCGATTTTAACTTTATCGCCCATTTTAAAATTTACTTGTTTGGCCGTGCCGGAAGTTTTAGCGATTAATTTAGCTTCTTGCTCGCTTAGAACCAGCGCCGGATATTCATATTGCTGTTTAATGGCTTTGCTTAAAGCCGCGGTTTGGCCCTTAACTTCTATCGCCGCCGGCTTTTCTTCTTTAGGCGCTTCAACCGGAGCGCCGCAAGCGGTTAAAAAAAATAAAAGCAATAAAGCCGGAACGATTAAGATTTTTTTGGTTAAAGTCATATAAATAGGCAAAGACTTAGGCGGTTAGCCGCCTAAGTCCCCTTAGTTATTAATGTTTTATTTTTAAAAATTATCCAGAATTTTATTTATTTTATTAAAAAATTTATAATTAGCTTCTATTTCTTCGGCTTTAAAATGTTTTTCCAAAACCAGGCTGTGTTTTTTAAATTGAACAATAATTTTTTCCAGCATATTTTCTCCGTTTTTGGTGATTTCCAGTTTAATGATTCTTCTATCGGCATGGTTATTGTTCAGCCGTTTGATCATTTTTTTATTTTCTAACAGCCTGATTCTTTGGCTAATATTTGATTTAGTGCCGCTGATTTGTTCTAAAATTTCCGAAGAATTCATGGCGCCATGGCATTTCAATAAAATTAAAATTCTGGCCGTGGCGGAAGTTAAGCCGAGCGGCTCGAAAATATAATGATTAGCCAGAGCTTCCATCCTGGCGGCGGTAAAAACGATCGGGCTGGTTACATATCTGACGATCGGGCTTAGTTTTAAAAACATATTCATATTATTGAATAAGTTTATCAATAAACTAATTTTTTGTCAAGAGGCTGATAGCTTAATAAGCCTGGGTTAGATTATGCTGTCGTGGAATTCAGCCGTAATCTGGCGCGGCGTAATGCCGTGTTTTTTATTATAGAGCTCTTGAACCCGCCGCCGCCGCTTAGTTTCGTTAATGGCGTAGCGCATCGCCGGCGTGATTTTATCGGCGTACATGATAACTTTGCCGTTTAGATGCCTCGCCGCCCGGCCCATGGTTTGGATGAGCGATGTTTCCGTGCGTAAAAACCCTGACATATCCGCGTCTAAAATAGCCACGAGCGATACTTCGGGCAAATCCAAGCCTTCGCGCAAAAGATTTATGCCGACTAAAACATCGTATTTGCCTAAGCGCAAGTCGCGTAAAATTTCAACTCGTTCCAGGGTTTCCACCTCGCTATGCAAATAGTTGACTTTAATTTTTTGTTCAGCCAGATAATTAGATAGTTCTTCGGCCATCCGTTTGGTCAAGGTCGTAACTAAGGTTCGCTGGCCCTTGGCGGTTCTTATTTTTATTTCTTGGATCAAATCTTGGATTTGGCCTTGATTCGGCCTAACCTCAATCTCCGGATCCAATAATCCGGTAGGCCGGATTAATTGTTCAATAATTTGTTTTGAATTTTTTATTTCATATTCAGCCGGCGTAGCGCTAACATAAACAACCTGTTTTACTTTAGCGTTAAATTCTTTAAAATTAAACGGCCGGTTGTCGCGGGCACTAGGTAAGCGAAAGCCAAAGTCAATTAAAGTTTGCTTGCGCGATTGATCGCCGGCGTACATGCCGCGAATTTGGGGCAAGGTGGCATGCGATTCATCAATAAACATTAAATAATCTTTAGGGAAGAAATCAATTAAAGTTTCCGGCGGTTCGCCCGGCTGCCGCCCGGTAAAATGACGCGAATAATTTTCTATGCCGTTGCAATAGCCGACTTCTTCTATCATTTCCAGATCATAATTGGTCTTTTTTTCCAACCGGTAAGCCTCGACCTCTTTGCCCTGCTTAATTAATTCTTTAAGCCTTGATTTTAATTCCCGGCGGATGGTTATTAAAGCGATTTTCATTTTTTCTTCCGAAGTCATGAAGTGCTTGGCCGGCAATATGGCGGCTTCTTTAATTTCCCGGCCATGTTCGCGGCGAAATTGTTCCGACCAAAGCGGTTCATTTTGGCCAGGACGGATATTATAAATATAAATTTTTTCTATAACTTCGCCGGACAGGATGATTTTTACCACGCCTTCGCCGGTGGCCAAATGAATGTCGATATTTTCTCCCGTAACGCGGAAACTGCCGCGTTTAAATTCTTTGTCGTCTCGCGCGTATTGGATTTTTACCAGGTTTCTTAATAATTGGTTGCGTTTTATGATCTGTCCGGTTTCAAAATGCTGACTCATGGCTTCGTAGTCGGCGCGTTCGCCCAGTCCGTAGATGCAGGAAACGCTGGCCACGATTAAAACATCTCGGCGGTTTAAAAGAGATTGCGTGGCGGCATGGCGCAGGCGATCAATCTCTTCGTTGATAGTGGCCTCTTTCTCAATATAAGTATCGGTTTGCGGGATATAAGCTTCGGGCTGGTAATAATCATAATAAGAGACAAAATAATGCACGGCGTTTTCAGGAAAGAATTTTTTAAATTCGCCGTAAAGCTGGGCGGCTAAAGTTTTATTATGGGAAATTACCAGAGTCGGTTTTTGGATTTTTTCGATGATTCCGGCCATAGTAAAAGTTTTCCCCGAGCCGGTAACGCCGAGTAAAGTCTGGTCGCGGTAGCCTTTTTTCAAACCCTGGGTTAATTTAGCTATAGCCTCAGGCTGGCTGCCGGTTGGATAAAATTTTGAAACTAATTTAAATTGCATAATATTCATCATAATACCCCGGACGCGCTTTATCAAGGGGCGATTAACGCGGGGCTTGACAAGATTATTTAATTGTGATAGACTAAAAAGTTAACTTAAAAATTGATAGAGTTAATACCCATTTTTTTATGAAAGATGGGTATGAAGGCCGATTTAAGCGGGCCAGGCACGACAAGCATGGGGATATTCTTGCAAGGTGCGATGTGGTTTTTTACTATGTTTCGCCTAGCGGAAATTTTCTTGCCTGCCCGCTCAAGCCGGTCTTTTTTTATTGCAAGAATATTTTTTGAAAAAAGAGTATAACAGTAATAGTACTCTTTTTAATTATAAAAGCATCCGTGACGCTCCGCTAGGGTATTTCGCTCCGATCGGGATTCTTTTTCTAGAAAAAGAATCAAAAAGTCGCTCGCTCGAGAAAATTTAGGGAATTTTTAGGCTGCGCTCGGGATAATTTATAACTCGCCTAGACGGCTCAAACAGATAAATTATCTTTCCTCGCTTTCGCCTAAAAATTCCACTAAATTTTCTAGGCTCGCCTTAATAAATAAAATACCTAAAAATCACCCCTGGCGGAGCGGCAGGCAGATAAAATTTAGTTTAACCTATTTATTTGTAAATTCATTTAGATATTTTCGTGTACTTTTTAGTAAACTTCACATTCGTGACGCTCCGCTAAGGGTTACTTTTTATAACTAAAAAGTAACCAAAAAGTTTTGGGGTGCCTCAATTGGCTATAACATTGATTAATCTAATCTCTGTAAGCCTTGGCGCCAATTCGTCACCCCAAACCCCATGGTGATTTTTAGGTATATTTTTAGAACAGCCCTTATAAAATTTATAAGAGCTGTTTTTTTAGTTAGCTAAATTTACCTGTGTGGAGGTCGCTTCGTTAGCCGGCGGTGCGGTTAATTTTTCTACGCCGATTAGGCAGACTTCCCGCCAGGGCACGTAATGGGAAGAAAATCTATTTTCTTTAATTTCACCGTTGAAGTAGGTTACTTTATAATCAAAATAAGCATCAGCTCCGTTATGGGCGTGTTCGGTGCATTTTTTTTCTCCGGGTTTTAAATCCAGAGTCTCAATTAGCCTGGTTGGCTCCGGTTTGACAATATTGTAAATTACCGGCTTGGTGCTAGTGGCGGTTCGCCCGTCGCGCGTGCCCCAAAATTCAAATGATATGATATCGCCGGAAATTTTTTCTTGGATTAAAACGTAAGACGGCGTGTCGTTAATAAAACGAAAATCAGGCCAAGGATCATAAATCGTCGCGTCCGTGCCAGCCGGTTCATAATAGCTTACGCGGTAGGAATGGTTGCGCCTCATGGTAACGGGCAGGCCGCTGGCCACCGTTGCCCTGAATACGGTCGTGCCGATTTGGCATAAGCCGCCGCCGTATTCCGGAATGGTTTTGCCGTCCTTAATAACTAATTCTTGGAGATAACCGGTAGAGCCGCTGACTTCGCCTAAAGTTTTTAGCAGGGAAAATTCTTCCCCGGGCTTAATTAGCGAGCCGTTAACCGCGTCGGCGCCGACTTTAATGTTGTGCCGGCGGTTGGCCGGAGAACCGGCAAAATTTGAACTGCCGATGCCGATTATTTCTTTAATGCCGAAATCGTTTATATTGCCGGCGTTGACTAAAACCGGCCGGGTTTCAACTACTAATTCAATCGGGCTTAAGCCAATAATTTCATTTTCGATTTTTAATATGGTCGCTTCCAGGTTAAGCGCCAAGCCGTCTTGGCCGTTTTGGAATTCACTAACCTTGCCATCCTTAATTTCAAATTTTGCTTCAATCGGCGGCTGGTCTATTTTCGGGGAGATTTGCTCTTTAAAATATTCGCCGGTTTTGGCTTTATCCAGGCCAACGCCTATTTTATCGGTAGCTGAATCGTTTGGTTTCAAGGCCAAAAGATTGGCCAGCTGATCTTTTTCGATAATCCATTTATTGTCGCCATAGATTAAAGTCAGGGGGGCGGCGGCTAAAATGATTTCGGCTTTTTCCGCGATATTCAATGAATCTTTGGCTAAAATTTTCGGGTAGGCGGTTATGGTGGAAAGTTTTATATCCTGGCGGTTAAGGCGGGATAAATTATTCAGCATCAGCCCGATTGCTTCTTTGTAGTCTATTATTTTTCCCAGTTTTTCGTTGGCCACCGTAAATTCGTAATTGCCGCCGGCCGAAGTTTTTTTTACTTCCAGCTTAGCGTCTTCCGCCGGTATAAAAGTTTTAATAAAAGCGTCTTCCAGCATTTTTTCCGCCTGGTTTTGATTAACGGATATTTCCAGCGGTATTTGCTTTCTATTAATTATCAGAGATATTTTATTTTCTAAATTTTTAAACCAATTATCCCGCCGGCCGTAATTTAAAGCCGCTTCGGCGGTAAGATCCGAGTTAAAATTAATAATTTGAATGGCGAAGTCGCCGCTAACCGAAGAAATAACCGGCATTATAGCCGTTTTAGTTTCTTTGTAGGAAAAAACCACGCCGGTTTGGCTTATTTTATTAACCTCCGAGTTTATCAGCTCTTTAGCCTGGCCGACTGTTTTTCCGCCCAGATTCAAGGCGCCTATAAAAATATTAGGATATATTTTATTTAGATAAATTTTATCAAAAATAAATAAGCCGGAGGCGGCTAAAGCCAGTGAAATTAAAAAAATGATTGCTAGAGTAAGCAACCATCGCGGTTTTTCATTCTTGGTCTTGCCATTAATAATTTCCGGCATGTTAAGAATTTTTAATTATTTCATTTATTATATCCTTGGCGGTTTGCTTGTCTTTTTTTTCCTGTTCGGCCGCTTCTTGTATGGTAAAACTTAAAGCTGAGCCTTCATGAGTATCGGCTGGCAATTTATTTTTTGGCCAGACAACCGTACCGCCGTCGTTTAATGCCAAAACGGCCTTATCTTCTTCAAAGCGGTCAACGGTTAATTTAATTAGCATAAATTATTTTTCTTTAACCTTAATGGAAAATTGTTTGGCGCTTTTGGCTTTAGGCAGGATTACGGTCAAGACGCCGTTATCCAAGGACGCTTCAACTTTTTCCACTTCAACTTCTACCGGCAAAATAACCGAACGGGAGAAGCCGCCCCAGTAGCATTCTTTAATTAAATAATTTTCCTCGGTAATTTGTTCCTGAATTTCGCGCCGGCCTCTGATCGTCAGCATGTCGTTATTAATGGAAATATCGATATCGCCGGGCTTAACGCCGGCGATGGTGGATTTAACCACTAAGTTATTCGCAGTCTGGAAAACATCAATTGACAGCTGGCCTTCGTCATAATCGCCGCCCAGCCATTCGCCGGATTCTGATTTTAGGTCATTTTGCTCTTCGGTTTCGTTATTAATAGATTTAAGCTCAGCCGCTTGCTTGTTTGTTTTATCGTCCAGCCCGGATAGTTTTTTAAAAAAGTTAGCCATAGTAGTAATAAAATTTTGTGAGTTGATTATGTTGATATTATAATATTTATTACAATATTTAACAAGAGCGGGCGAGAATAATTCAGTGGACAATACAGGGCTCGAACCTGTGACCTCCACAATGTCAATGTGGCGCTCTAACCAACTGAGCTAATTGTCCTAATTTAAATTTATTTTAAAAGTGGGCGTGGATGGATTTGAACCATCGACCCCGGCTTTATAAGAGCCGTGCTCTAACCAACTGAGCTACACGCCCCCCGGCCTAAAAGAAAAAAAGGAGTTAATCCTTTTTATCAATTTAACATTAAGTTTGGTTTATTTCAAGAGCTTAAATTATATAAGAAAAAGCCGCCTCAGAAACTGGGCGGCTGTGAATGTGAAATTGAGGAGCTGGCAATATCAGCGAGAATGCTCGTGTCTGGATAGAGCCTGAAAAATCATAGCCAGTTCCGTTGACGCCTCTTTTATTTGTTCCAGCAGCTTGAAATTATAGTTGCTGGTAACCTCGAATTTATCCTTCTCGGCTAAACCTCCTTATTGGTCTGTGCGATTGCCAGATTATACTGGCGTTTATATATCAAAAAAATTATAGCGCTAATTTATTCAGTTTGTCCTGGATGGCGTTTATAATAGTGTTTTCCGCTTCGGCGATGGATAAATTAATAACCGCGCGGGCTAAGCTCTTAGTCCCGGTCGGGTTATATTCTTTTATCAGTCCGAGTGAGTCGATGTTTTTTATGGCGTAAAGCAATAAATTAGTTTTTCCGGCCAGCCCGTTAGTTAATTCTTCGCCGGCGCTTTTGTTTTCATAAATAACGGCGATGACTTTAGCCTGCGGGATGCTGACTATCAGCTCATCAATAACGTCGGTTAAATCATTCTCCGTGGAATTTGTTTTGGCGAAATCCGTAGCCGATAGCGTGGACCAGACTAATTTATTATCCAAGCTGGACGATAGGCGCGCTAAAACCCGGCCCCAGAGTTTTAAAACATTGATGCTTTTTGAGCGGTAAAGATAATTGACGATTTCTTCGCGCCGAGCGCCTAAGGACATTAGCTGCGAAGCGGTTAAAAGCGCGCGCGGGGTAACATTATTGGTTTTAAAGCTTTTGGTTTCGGCGATCATGCCGGCCAGCAGGCAGGTGGCGATATTTTCATCAATCAGATCGCGGCCGAAGCTTTCGAATAGAGAAAAAATTATTTCCGAAGTTGCCACCGCGGTCAGCTCAATAAAATTAATTTGGCCGAAGCCTTCGTTGGTGGAGTTATGATCGATATTGATAATCGGCGTTTGATAAAAAAATTCAGTGTCATTATCGTAAACCCGGCCTAAAGATTCCAGGTCGGGCGTATCCACCGCGATAATCAAATCATATTTAAAGCCCGAAGCGCTAGAGGTAATATCGGAAGAGCTGAAAAAACCGTCTTCAGGCGAGATAATAAAGTTTAATTGGTTTTCTTCTTGCTTGTATTTAATCTGGCTTACTTTAGTGTTGGTAATATCCAAAGAAATAATAAATTTGCGCAAGTTGTTCAGTTCATTTTTTATCTCGGTGTAGCCAGGTAAAAAAGAATAAAGTTTGTCCAAACTGAATTTTTCCGCCACTACCTCAACGTTTTTACCCATTTTTTTTAAAAATAAATAAAACGCCAAAGCCGAAGCCACGGAGTCGCCGTTCCAAGTCTTTTTAAAAGTTATTAGAATATTGGAAGCTTTGTTGATTTGTTCGAAAATTTGCTGTTCTTGAGTTAACATGATTATGTTTTAGCTGTTTAATCGCATGAGGTTTATTGGCCAATTAATTAATATATCTTAAATCTTTCGCGATGTCAAGAGAATTAAAAAGCGCTTTTTTTCTTGCAAAATAAGGGTAATTCTGATAAGGTAAAGATAGAAAATAATGCCCGGTTTGAGGTATTTGTTTTTCCTGCTTAAGACGAAATTTGGGCATTTTTCGCGAAAATTATATAAAATTTTCGCGAAAAATCGCTACAATTTCGTATGCGCGACAAAAACAAATACCCCAAACCGGGCTAATAAATAAAAATGAAAAATAAAGAACTGCCAAAAACATATAATCCGGCCGATTATGAAGACGAAATTTACGACCGATGGGAGAAGTCGGGATTTTTTAATCCGGATAAATGCATAGAGAAGGGCATAACTGATAATGCTAAGCCAGCTTTTACCATCAGCATGCCGCCGCCGAATCGCACCGGAATTTTACATATTGGCCATGCCTCCATGTTAGTAATCCAGGATATTTTAACTCGTTATCATCGGATGAAAGGCGAGCGCGCTCTTTGGCTTCCCGGCACGGACCACGCGGCTATCGCCACTCAGACAAAAGTAGAAAAGATTTTAAAAGAAGAAGGTTTAGACAGGCATAAATTAGGCAGAGAAAAATTTTTAGAACGAGTTATAAAATTCGCCCAAGAGTCTCATGACACGATTATTGATCAAATAAAAAAAATGGGGTCTTCCTGCGACTGGTCGCGCGAAGCCTATACTTTTGACGAGACTAGAAATAAGGCGGTAAATTCGGTTTTTAAATTAATGTATGACGATGGTTTAATTTATCGGGGTAACAGGATTGTTAATTGGTGCCCGCGTTGCCAGTCAACTTTAGCCGATGATGAAGTGGAATATAAAGACGAGCTGGGAAAATTATATTGGTTAAAATATGGGCCGTTTATTTTGGCGACTTCACGCCCTGAAACTAAGCTCGGCGATACGGCCGTGGCCGTTTATCCGGGCGACTTGCGCTATAAAGATATGGTGGGGAAAAAATATATGATTCCCGGTGTTTTAGGCGAGTTTGAAATTACCGTGGTAGCTGATAAAGCGGTTGATCCTGAATTCGGTTCGGGCGCGATTAAGGTTACGCCGGCGCATGATTTTACCGATTATGAAATTGCCCAAAGGCATAAGATTGGCATGAAACAAATAATTAATGAGGAGGGAAAGATGATGGTTAATACGGGCAAATACGCCGGCATGACTACCGGCGAAGCTAGAACCGCCGTAGTGGCCGATATGGAAAAAATGGGTTTAATAGATCATATTGAAGATAATTATAAACATAATATAGCGATTTGTTATCGTTGCGGCACGCAGATTGAACCTTTGCCTAGTTTGCAGTGGTTTATTGACGTGAATAAAAAAATTAAGAAATATAAAAAAACCATTAAAGAGCTGTCGGTTGAAGCGGTTAAAAAAGGAGTTTTCGGCAACGAAAAAATTAAAATTGTGCCGGAACGTTTTGAAAAAAATTATTTTCATTGGATGGATAATTTGCATGATTGGTGCATTTCTCGCCAAATTTGGTTTGGGCATAGGGTGCCGGTTTGGTATCGGAAACAGGAAATATCTGTTGGCGTTGAAGCGCCGGAGGGTAAGAACTGGAAGCAGGACGAAGATACTCTAGATACCTGGTTTTCGTCCGGGCTTTGGACATTTTCTACGCTAGCAGATTCTCCCGAACAAATAAAAATAGAAAATGGCAAACTGGTTATTGATAGCCAGGATTTTAAAAATTACCATCCGACCTCGGTTTTAGAGACCGGTTATGATATTTTATTTTTTTGGGTGGCGCGCATGATTATTATGACGACTTATGCTTTAGGCGATATTCCGTTTAAAGATGTTTATCTTCACGGCTTAATACGCGACGAAAAAGGCAGGAAGATGAGCAAGTCATTAGGCAACGCCATTGACCCCTTAGATAGCTGTAAAAAATTCGGCACCGACGCTACCAGGCTATCGCTCATAATCGGCACGGCGCCGGGCAATGACATGAATTTAAGCGAAGAGAAAATCGCCAGCTACAGGAATTTTACCAATAAGCTTTGGAATATTTCGAGATATATTTTGCAGACAGCTAAACAGCCGGATGGCCAGATAGATAATAATAAATTAACATTGGCAGACAATTGGATATTAGTTAAATTTTCAGTGTTAATTGAAGAAATTACGGACGATATTAAACAATATAAATTTTCACAAGCCGGAGAAAAACTTCAAAAATTTACCTGGGATAATTTTGCTGATTGGTATTTAGAGATTTCCAAGTTTGAAAAAACCAGCGAAAAAGATAAAATTTTAATAAGGGTATTACAAGATTTGTTAAAATTATGGCATCCTTTTATGCCATTCGTAACCGAGGCCATTTGGCAGGAGATAAATAAGAATAGTTTACTGATGGCAGAAAAATGGCCAGAGAAAATTATTTGTTCCATGGAGCCACTCAGATTTAACATTTTTGAAAATACTGTGGAAATAATTAGAGCTATTCGCAACGCGCGGGCGGAAAATAAAGTTGAACCAGCCAAAAAAGTTGAAGTTGTAATCTACGCTGGAAAATACGATATAGAGTCTCAGGCGCATTTAATTAAAAATTTGCGTACGGGTGTTAGCGAATTGAAAATTTTGAAAAAGGGCGAAAAAATTGAGGGCGCGATTTACGCGACCGTTGGCGAGATAGAAATCTATTTGTTAGGTGCGGTTGATGCGGAGAAAGAAAAGGCTAGGTTGGAAAAAGAAATCGCCAATTTAGAAAAAATGATTGCCGCGGCCAAGGTTAGATTGGCCAATAAAGAATTTACGGATAAAGCGCCGGCCGAGATTGTAAAAAAAGAAAAAGAAAAATTGAAAGGCTGGCAGGCGGAATTAAAAAGTTTGAGAAGCAAATAAAATATTTATAATAAAAGATGTCGAATAAAGATTTTGATTTTTCGCTTAAGATGAAATTTGGGTATTTTTCTTTTAAAGAAAAATACTACAATTTCATATGCGCTCAAAATTAAAATCTTTATTCGACAAAGTTAAGCATATGAAAATTATAACCGACGAAAATAAAATTAACGAGGTTTTAACGCGAGGAGTGGAAAATGTTTATCCCAATCGCGAAGCTTTAAAAAAATTATTAATGACCGGCAAGAAAATCAGAATGTATTGCGGCTTCGACCCGAGCGCGACGGCTTTGCATATCGGTAATGCCATCTCTTTAATGAAACTCGGGCAATTTCAAGAACTGGGGCATGAAATAATTTTTTTAATCGGTGATTTTACCGGTATGATCGGCGATCCGACCGATAAAACCGCGGCCAGAAAAAAATTGACGAGAAAAGAAGTTTTAGCCAACGCGAAAAATTATAAAAAACAAGCCAGCGCCTATATAAAATTCTCGGGCGCCAATCCGGCCAAGATAATGTATAACAGCCAATGGCATGATAAATTAAGTTTTAAGGATTTAATTGAAGTGACTTCTAATTTTACGGCGCAGCAGATGTTTGCCCGCGATATGTTTCAGGAAAGAATTAAGCAGGAGAAACCGATTTATCTCCATGAATTTCTCTATCCGGTAGCCCAGGCTTACGACAGTGTGGCGATGGATGTTGATTTAGAAATCGGCGGCAATGACCAAACATTTAATATGCTTTGCGGCCGGGATTTAATGAAGGCCATGAAAAATAAAGAAAAAAGCGTTTTGACCATGAAATTATTAGTTGATTCCAGCGGGAAAAAAATGGGAAAAACCGAGGGGAATATCGTTAATCTAGATGAAACGCCGGAAAATATGTATGGCCAGGTTATGTCCTGGCCGGATGGAATAATCGAGGTTGGCTTGGAATTATGCACCGGCCTGCCGTCCGAAGAAGTTAAGGACATGGCCAAAAAAATGACCTTTGGCGCCAATCCGCGCGACGCTAAAATGAAATTGGCCTATGAAATAACTAAAATAAATCATGGCGAGAAAAAAGCCGCGGTGGCGCAGGATTATTTTGTGAAGACAGTGCAGAAGAAAGAAATGCCAGCAGAAATAGAAGTTCAAAATGTTAATTTGGAAAAATTATCATATAACGCAGTAGATTTAGTAAGCCAAGTATTTGGAGTTTCGAAATCAGAAGCGAGGAGAAGAATTCAGGCTGGTGCAATTAAATATGGAGGTGAAAAAATTAAATCAATCGATCAAACCGTAAGATTAACAGGGCAAATTTTGCAATTTGGGAATAGGGAATTTAAAAAAGTTAAAAGCGTATAATTTTTATTATTGCATTCGTGAGATTGCTTCGTCGCTGACGCTCCTCGCAATGACAGAGAAAAATATGATTGGAGTTTTTGATTCAGGCTTTGGCGGCTTAACCGTCTTAAAAGAATTTTTACGGGTATTGCCGGAATATGATTATGTATATTTAGGCGATAACGCGCGGGCGCCGTACGGCAATAAATCTGACGAAGCGATTTATCAAAATACAAAGCAAGCGGTTGATTTTTTATTTAAACAAAGCTGTGAATTAATTATTATCGCCTGCCATACGGCATCGAGCAAAGCCTTAAGGCGAATTCAAGAGGATTTTTTGCCGGAAAAGTATCCTGAAAGCCGCGTTTTAGGCGTAGTTGTGCCGATTGTTGAAGCAGCCATTAAGCTAAGCCGTCATCATCGGCTCGGCGTTATCGGCACTGCGGCTACGATTAATTCCGGCGTTTATAAAAGAGAATTGGAAAAATTAAGAAGTGATTTAGAAATTTTTCAAACCGCCTGTCCGTTACTCGTGCCTTTAGTTGAAGAGGGTTGGACGGAAAAACCGGAAGCCAGGATGATTTTAAAAAAATATTTACGGCCGCTAAAGGTTAAAGAGATAGATACTTTGATTTTAGGCTGTACTCATTATCCTTTAATGATTAAAGACATTAAGAGGATTATGGGAAAAAATGTTAAAGTTATTAATCCGGCGGTTATCGCGGCGGAAAAGTTGGCGGAATATTTAAAAAAGCACGGGGAGATTGAAAAAAAATTAGAGAAAAATGGGAAATTAATTTTTTATACGACGGATGATGTTGATAAATTTAAAAATTTTGGACAGAAATTTTTAGGGAGAGAGATTAGCGAAGTTAACAAGGCGGTTTTATAATATTTATTTTTTGGCTAATTACTACAGGAGCTTCGCGGGACTTACTTTTTGTAACCAAAAAGTAAGCAAAAAGTTTTAGGGGTCTTCAATTCGCTATCGCATCGATTAATCTTTATGCATGTAAGCCTTGGCGCTCAGTTCAGACCCCCAAACCCCTTGGTGATTTATAAAAATCTTAGCAATTAAAATTCCACTAAATTTTCTAGGCTCGCACTATAATGCTGAACTCACGGGTGATTTAAAGAAATTTAATTATATGAATACTTTGGAAAAAATTAAAGAGAATGTCGCCGAGACAATCAACCAGGTTTTAAAAAAGAAATTAGTTAAGCCCGCGGATTTAGTTTACCCGCCGAATCTGGCTTTCGGCGATTTAAGCCTGCCTTGCTTTAATCTGGCTAAAGCGTTGAAAAAAACCGCGGTGGAAACCGGCGAATTTTTAGTGGGCAAAATTGAATTGAATGATACGGTGGTAGCGTCTAAAGCAACCGGACCATTCTTAAATTTTACTTTTAATAAAGTTAAGCTGGCGCAGGGCGTAATTGAAGAAATAGAAAAATCAAAAAATAAATACGGTACGAATGATTTTGGCCAGAAGAAAAAAGTAATGGTTGAATTTTCCAACGCCAATACGCACAAAGAATATCATGTCGGGCATTTGCGCAATGTTTGTTACGGCGACGCGGTAGCCAAAATTTTAGCCGCCAACGGTTATAAAGCTATGCCGGTTTCCTATATTAATGATTTTGGCATTCATACGGCCAAGACTTTATGGGCTTTTAATAAATTTTATAAAAAAGGAAAAACCCCCTTGGCCCCCCTTTTGAAGGGGGGCAAAAATAAAGGTTATTTTTTAGGCAAAGTTTATGTTCGCGCTTGCCTGGAGCTGGAGAATAATGAAACCGCCAAGATTGAGGTGGCGGAAATTATGAAAAAGATTGAAAGCCGCGCCGGAGCGGATTATAAGTTATGGCAAAAAACCAGGGAATGGAGCATTAACGGCTTTGATAAAATATATAAAGAATTAGGCGTTAAATTTAAACATATTTTTTACGAAAGCGAGGTTATAGAAAAAGGCTTAGATATGACGGCCAAGCTTTATGCCAAACATTTTTTAGTTAAAAGCCAGGGCGCGGTAATCGCTGATTTAAATAAATATGATTTGGGAGTTTTAGTGGTTTTAAGAAGCGACGGCACGGCTTTATATCCGGTAGCTGATTTAGCTTTGGCCGAGGAAAAATTTAAAAAATATAAAATTGATAAATCGGTTTATGTAGTCGATGTGCGCCAGAGTTTATATTTTAAACAATTGTTCAAGGTTATGGAATTATTGGGCTTTAAAGAAGAGATGAGGCACTTAAGCTATGAATTCGTTAAGTTGCCGGACGGCATGATGTCATCGCGCACCGGTAATGTAATAACTTACGAAGATTTGCGCGTTCAGGCTTTTGCTAAAGCGATTAAAGAAACCAAGAAGCGGCATAAAAATTGGAACGAGAAAAAAATTAATGAGGTGGTGAATAAATTGGTCAACGGCGCTTTGAAATTCGAGATGCTTAAAGTCGGGGCTGATAAAGTTATTACCTTTGACATTGATCAGGCTCTGCGTTTTGACGGTTTTACGGCCGCGTATTTGCAATATACGGTTGCCAGAATAAACAGTATTTTACGCAAAGCTAAAATTAAAAATGCCGGTTCAATTAATTTCAAAAATTTAGCTGAGCCCAAAGAGACGGAGCTTATAAATAAGCTGGCTAAATACCCGGAGATTGTGGCCATCGCGGCTAAAAATTACAACCCGGCGGAAATCGCCAAATATTTATTTGAATTGGCGCAGGAATTTAATGATTATTATCACGCGGTCCCGGTTTTAAAGTCGAAAACTGAAGTTAAACAAGCCAGACTGGCGCTAATTATGGCGGTTAGGCAGACGCTAGAAAATGGGTTAGGTTTATTAGGTATAGAGACGATGGAGGAGATGTAAATTTTCCGCTCCGCTCGGGGCCGCTTTTTTAGAAAAAGCGGCGCAAAAATCGCTCGCTAGAGAAAAATTTAGGAATTTATGCCAATAATTTCAAACAAAATTTTCAACTCGCTACGCTCAAACAGGAAAATTTTGTAAAGAAATTTTGCCATAAATTTAATCCTAAATTTTTCTAGGCTCGCCTTAAATTAATAAAATTAAATCAATGTTTGAAGCCGTAATTTCAGTTTTAACTTCATTTATTATCAACACCATCTCCTCGCTCGGTTATTTCGGCGTAGGCTTAATGATGGCGATTGAAAGCGCCTGCGTGCCGCTGCCGTCAGAAATTATCATGCCGTTTGCCGGATTTTTAGCCGCGCAAGGGAAATTCAGTTTGTTCGGCGTTACTTTAGCCGGCGCTTTAGGCTGCGTCGCCGGTTCGGCCTTAGCCTATCTAGTCGGCATCTGGGGCGGGCGGGTTTTTATAGAAAAATACGGCAAATATATTTTGATTTCGCGGCACGACCTGGGAATCGCCGATAATTTTTTTAATAAATACGGTTCGGGAGCGATTTTTTTCTCGCGCCTTTTACCGGTCGTGCGCACTTTTATCTCTTTTCCCGCCGGCATCGCCAGAATGAATTTTAGCAAATTTGTGGTTTATAGTTTTCTCGGCTCTTTGCCCTGGTGCTACGTTTTGGCTTATATCGGGAAAAAATTAGGCGATAATTGGGATACGCTCGGAGTTTATTTTCATAAGTTTGATTTTATAATCGTGGCGGTTATATTATTGGGCGCAGTTTGGTATGTTAGAAGGCATTTGAAGAATATTAATAAAGCTTAAATTTTATGGAGCTGAATTTGGAATTACTGGCTATCCAAAACCCCTGGTGGCGCGGCGAAAGTTTAAAATTTGATCCGGTGATTGAACAATACGGGCGGCAAATTTTAAAATGGCAGCCGGCGGTTTTAGGGCGGATAAATTTAAATAAAGACGGGGTTTATTGCTTTTACGGCGCTAAGGGCGTGGGCAAAACCACGTTGCTTAAACTGACTGTTAAAAAATTAATTGAAGCGGATAAAATCAACCCGAACAACATATTTTTTTATTCTTGCCACAATCTCGATAGCTATGAGCAGCTTAATGAAATTATTAAGCTGTTTTTAAATTTAAAAGTGAAAGGCAAACCGCGCCGTTATATTTTTATCGACGAGATCGCCATGATAAAAAATTGGCAAAAGGGCATAGATCATTTGGTTGAAGCCGCTAAATTAATTAATACCACGGTTATTTTATCGGCCTCATCTTACAATGAAGCCAAAATTAAACTCGACCATAATTTAAAGAATATAACCATTAATAATTTGGATTTTGGCGATTTTTTTAATTTAATTAATCCTGAATTTTTTCAAGGGATAAATCGGGAAAATTATTTGTCGCGCCAAGGCCGGGTTGAATATTATTTGGATATTTATTTTTTAACCGGAGGTTTTATTTCTGCCGTCAACGATTATAAAGAAAACGGCGCCATCAGGCAAAGTGTTTATAGTAATTTTCTGCATTGGTTTTTGGCTTATGTTGCCAGATCAAACCGAGATATAATTTTAACCAGGCAGATCATGGAAAAATTAATCTTTAATTTAGGCTCTTCAATCGGCTATAAAACTTTAACGAGAAAAACCAAAGCCAAGACCCATCTAACCGCGGCCGAATATTTAAATATGCTGGAAGCGATGTTCACGGTTAAAACCGTTTACCAATCAGCGGGCGGAGAACCGACCAGCCGCAAAGCCAAAAAAGTTTATTTTAACGACCCGTTTATTTTTTGGCTGTTTTATTCTTACATCCACGGCTCGCTGAATTATTACAAGCTGGCGCGCGAGCGCCTGCATGACCGGGCGGTGTTTTCCCATTTAGTGGAGAATGTGGTTTTCAGCCATTTAGTCAGAGACGAAAAAAATAAAATAACTTATTGGCGCGATAATATAAAAAAGAAAGAAATTAACTTTTTAATTAAGCGGGATAAAAATGTTACGCCGATTTTAATCAGATATAATCAAGAAATCGCTCAAGCCGATTTTGATATTTTTAAAAATGCCGGATTTAAAAAAGGCATTATTATTAGTAAAGATAAGCTGGAAAATAACGGCGGCTATAAAATAATGCCGTTGACGTATTTTTTGCTGTTTTATAAAAAGTTGATTTAAATATACTTTTTGACGCTTATTCGCCACCCCAAACCCAGGGGTGTTTTTTAATAAATTATTTAGCCTTGACAGTCCTCTTAAATATGATAAGGTTTTAAATTATTACTGATCTTTTAATAATGCGCGAGGAAAGCTTGTTGCGCAGGCGTTTAATTCTGCCGCCTGCGAAAAGGTTCCCCCCTTTCAGCAACGGGCTTTCCTCGCCAATATACGGAGGAGTAATTGGAATCATTCGACCCACGCGAAGGGCTCTGGGCAGGGAAAGAACGCCCCCGGAAAGCCCCGGCGATTGGCGCCTGGACCTATGGCGCATTACGCCTGACGTAGAAGCCGGTTTTTACCCCAGCCAAGGTTGTTATTATGGGGAATGCGTGGAAACTCGCCGCGATTTTTAGTTGGCAGGTTGGCGCTCGGCCACTGCGTTGATCGCTTGAGCGAGCATCCGGACCGGCTGTGGGAAATGGTTCCTATTTTTCTCCTTTGGGAGCGCGGGTTGTGCCTGCATATTGGCTCTGCGACAACGAGCCGTCGCCGGCCACCCGCCTCCCTATAAAAAATCAAACCCCTTTCATGCAACCGTGAAGGGGTTTTCTTTTGAAGAAAATCATTAAAATATTTTCGTATACTTTTTTGTCAGTTTTGACATTTATTTTTTCCGCTCCGCTCAGAGCCGCTTTTTTAATAAAGCGGCGCAAAAATCGCGAGCTAGAGAAAAATTTAGGGATTTAGCATAAAATTTATAACAAAATTTCAAACTCGCCTATACGGCTCAAACAGTGAAATATTTGTAAATAAATTTTATGCTAAATCCCTAAATTTTTCTAGGCTCGCCTTAATAAATAAAATATCTAAAAATCACCCGGGGTTCGGGGGTTGGAGTTGGCGCCAAGGCTTACATTACGAAGATAAATCAGCTAGATAGCCAATCGGAAACCCCCGAGACTTTTTGCTTACTTTTTAGTCATAAAAAGTAAGGCCTAGCGGCAGCGTTAAGACTGTAGTAAATATTGAAGCGATAATGTTAATAAAGTTTAGAAGATACTTACTCAACTATTATTAATGGTAAATATTATTTTAATATCTTGCTCAAATACTGCCCGGTATATGACTTTTTTATTTTGGCGACTTGGCGCGGCGTGCCTTCAGCCACGATTTCTCCGCCTTTATCGCCGCCTTCGGGGCCGAGGTCGATAATCCAATCAACCGATTTAATGACATCAAGATTATGCTCGATAATTAAAACCGTGTTGCCTTTGTCAACCAGTTGATTTAGGACATGCAAGAGTTTTTTAATATCTTCAAAATGCAAACCGGTGGTGGGCTCGTCTAAAATGTATAAAGTTTTACCGGTGGCGCGGCGAGACAGTTCGGTCGCCAATTTAACTCTTTGCGCTTCGCCGCCGGACAGAGTCGTGGCGGATTGCCCGAGTTTAACATAGCTAAGGCCGACTTGGTTTAGGGTAAAAAGTTTTTGCTCGATCGCCGGAATGTTTTTAAAAAATTCCAACCCTTCTTCAACCGTCATATTCAGAACATCGGAAATATTTTTGTCTTTGTAATGAATTTCCAAAGCTTCTTGGTTGTACCTTTTGCCGTGGCAGACTTCGCACTCAACGTAAACATCGGGCAAAAATTGCATTTCTATTTTTACCATGCCATCGCCGCCGCAAGCTTCGCAGCGGCCGCCGGCGACGTTAAAAGAAAAGCGCCCGGTTTTATAGCCTCTGATTTTAGCTTCGGGCAGGGAGGCGAATAAGTCGCGAATCGGGGTAAAAGCGCCGGTATAGGTCGCCGGATTTGATCTGGGCGTGCGGCCGATTGGCGATTGGTCGATGTTAATGACTTTATCAATATTCTCCAGGCCTTGGATTTTTTCATGCTTGCCTGGCTCTTGTTTGGCTCGGTAAAGTTTTTTATTCAGGGCGTTGGCTAAAATGTCGGTCATTAAAGTGGACTTACCCGAGCCGGATACGCCGGTGATGGCGATAAAGAGCCCCAAGGGAAATTCCACGTCAATATTTTTTAAATTATGTTCGCCGGCTTTTATAATTTTTAAGCATTTGCCGCTGCCGGCGCGGTATTTAACCGGCGCGGGGATAGACTTTTTACCGCTTAAATATTGGCCGGTTAAAGATTTGGCATTTTTCATTACGGCCGCCGGCGTGCCTTGGGCCACGATGGCGCCGCCATGCTCGCCCGCGCCCGGGCCGATGTCAAGGAGCCAGTCAGCCGCCAGCATGGTGGCTTCATCATGCTCAACCACTAAAACGGTATTGCCTAAATCGCGCAATTTTTTTAACGTGCCGATCAGCTTATTGTTGTCCCTTTGATGCAGGCCGATGGACGGCTCGTCTAAAATATAGATTACGCCCATTAAAGCCGAGCCGATTTGCGTGGCCAATCTGATGCGCTGGCCTTCGCCGCCGGATAAAGTATTGGCCGCGCGGCCCAAGGTTAAATAATCCAAGCCGACGTTAGACAGGAAATCCAGGCGGGCGCTGATTTCTTTTAAAATTTGCGTTGAGATTTTTTTGTCGCGTGCGGAAATTGTTTTTGAAACGGCCAGCTCGCGAAAGAATTTTTTTTCTTGGTCAATGGTTTTTTCGGAAATATCAAAAATAGACAGGCCGGCGATGGTTACGGCTAACATCTCAGGCTTTAAGCGCTTGCCCAGGCAAGCCGGGCAGATTAACACTCTCATGTATTGCTCAATTTCTTTCCTGATATAATCGGATTCGGTTTGCTGAAAACGGCGTTCCAGATTGGGAATCACGCCTTCAAATTCAGTGGTTAATTCTCCGGAAAAGCGATCGCTTTGATAGTCAACGTTGTAATTTTTTTCACCCGACCCGTAAAGTACGACGTCTAATTGATTTTTTGTTAAATTTTTAACGGGAGTATTTAAATCAAAGCCTTGAGCCTCGGCCACCGTGCCTAAAATGCGCATCATCCAGCCCTGGCCGCCGGCCGTGCTATGAGCCCAGGCGCGGATGGCGCCTTGAGCTAAGGTTAAATTGGCATTAATGATTAAATTCGCGTCAATTTCAAGTTTTGTGCCTAAACCGGCGCAATCGGGGCAGGCGCCATGAGGCGAGTTAAAAGAAAAATTGCGCGGTTCAAGTTCGGGCAGGCTAATGCCGCATTTAGAGCAAGCGGAAAGTTTGGAATAGGTGGTTTCTTTGGCCGGCGTTTTGCTGGAAGTCGTTAAATCCCCCTTACCCCCTTTAATAAAGGGGGCTAATTCTGTAATCGTAACCAGGCCGTTGCCCAACTCCAAAGCTTTTTCCACGCTTTCAGTCAGCCGCGCCAGATCTTCCTTGTCTTTGTTAATCGCCAGGCGATCAATCACGATTTCAACATTATGCTTTTTTTGCTTGTCCACGTTTAAATCGCGGACTTCTTCCAAAGAATAAATTTGTTTATCATATCTAAGGCGGGAATAACCGGCCTTAGCCACGCCGTCTAAAACTCCTTTATGCTCGCCCTTTTTATCTTTAATCAGGGGGGCCAGAATCATAACATCTTGATTTATGAAGCCGGCGGTAATTTGGCCGATGATTTCGTCAATCGACATGGGTTTGATTTTTTCACCGCACTTCGGGCAATGAGGCACGCCGATACGGGCGTATAAGAGGCGCAGATAATCGTAAATTTCCGTAATCGTGCCGACCGTTGAACGCGGGTTATGGGATGTGGATTTTTGATCAATCGAAATGGCCGGAGACAAACCGTCGATAGAGTCAACGTCGGGTTTGTTCATTTGCCCGATGAATTGCCGGGCATAAGCGGATAAAGATTCAACATAGCGGCGCTGGCCTTCGGCGTAAATCGTGTCGAAAGCCAAAGAGGATTTTCCCGAACCGGATAGGCCGGTTAAAACCACTAATTTATCGCGCGGAATTTCCACATTAATATTTTTTAAATTATGAACGCGCGCGCCTTTGATTTTTATGGAGTTGGACATAGATTAATATTGTCATTGCGAGGAGCGAATAAAGCGAAGCGCAATGAGCGACGCGGCAATCTCTGGTTTAATGGCACATACGTTGATTTTAACCGGAGATTGCTTCGCCCGCTAATGCGGGGCTCGCAATGACAGAATGAGTAATAATTTTATTTAAAACAATGCAATTTAGTATAGGGCAAAAAATTGATTTTGGCAAGCCCGCCGCCCGCTTCTTTTTGATACTTGTAGAGTTTTTGTTTTATTGTTAAACTGAATTCATAAAAAATTTAGGTTATATTATAAAAATTTATGTTAAACCAGATTGTAATTTTTTTGCTAATATTATTGATAATCGGCATTATCGCGGTCATAATTTTGTTAATTAAAAAAACCGGAGGCGCAACCGGCCAGGACGGAGAAAAACTGGCGGCTATGATGGAGCGGCTAGGGCAGGTTATGGAGCAGAATCGGGAATTAAGGCAAGCCATGGACGGGAAGCTAGCGGAAACTCACCGCGCTAACCAGGAGCAAATCGGCCAGACCACGAAAATCATTCAAAACATAACCGGCCAATCCGCCCGCTTAATCGCCGAAGTGACCGAGAAGCTGACTAAGCTTGACGAGACCAACAAGCAAGTGGTAAATTTTTCCGCCCAACTGCAGAACCTGCAGGATATTTTAAAAAATCCGAAACAGCGCGGCGTCTTAGGCGAATATTTTCTTGAAGAGACTTTAAAAAATGTTTTGCCGCCCAACTCTTACCAGATGCAATATCCGTTTAAAGACGGCACGATCGTTGACGCCGTGGTCTTCGTTAAAGATAAAATTATTCCGGTGGATTCAAAATTCAGCCTGGAAAATTATGAAAAGATTTTAAATTGCCGCGAGGCGGGCGAGAAAGAAAAATTGGAAAAATTATTTAAGCAGGATTTAAAAACGCGCATTGACGAAACGGCCAAATACGTTAAGCCGAGCGAAAACACCATGGATTTTGCTTTTATGTTCATACCGAGCGAAGCCATTTATTATGATTTGCTCATTAATAAAGTCGGGGCCGTGCAGGTTAATACGCGGGATTTAATTGAATACGCTTTTAAGGAAAAACATGTGATTATTGTCTCGCCGACTTCGTTTCTGGCTTATCTGCAAACCGTCTTGCAGGGGCTAAGAGCTTTGCAAATCGAGGAGAGCGCCAAAGAAATCAGGAAGCATGTCGAGATGCTTGGGCGGCATATTTTAAGCTACGATGATTTTATGAAAAAATTAGGCGTGAGCATGTCCACGGCGGTGAACCACTACAACAACGCTTATAAAGAATTTAAAAAAATAGATAAAGACGTGGTAAAGATTGCCGGCGGAGAAAGTAAAATTGAAGTTTTAGCGATTGAAAAGCCGAAGGGGGAAGAATAAAAAAATTGTCATGCCGGGCTTGGCCCGGCATCCAGATTAATTTATTTGTTGTTTGTCAGACAAGACAATTTAAATTTTTTGCTCCGCAGGGTTCTTTTTCTAGAAAAAGAACCAAAAAGTCGCTCGCTGGAGAAAATTTAGGGAATTTTTAGGTTGCGCTCGGGATAATTTATAACTCGCCTAAACGGCTCAAACAGATAAATTATCTAACCTCGCTTTCGCCTAAAAATTCCACTAAATTTTCTAGGCTCGCATAAAATTCATAATTAATTATGAACGATGGAATGGAAAATAATTTCAATTTAAAGGAGGCAATCATTAAAGTGATTGCTTTTTTTGACATGTTCGACTATCCGCTGACTTTTAACGAAATTTGGCTTTATTTAAGCGTGAAAGGCGAACTAAGCGAGGTGATAATGGCGCTTGAAGAATGGTCAGAGTCTGTCATTTCGACGAGCGAAGGCGAGGAGAAATCACTTAAAGGTGAAAGTGGCAAATATAAGGGATTTCTCCCTACGGTCGAAATGACAAGCAAAAACGGTTTTTATTTTTTAGCCGGGCGCGGCGCCATAGTTGAAGAGAGGCTTAGGCGCTATAATTTTACCGGCAGAAAATTCAAGCGCGCCATATTAGTATCAAAAATTTTTAAATTTATTCCCTGGATAAGAATGATCGCGGTCGGCAATCTAATGGGCGGGCATAATTTAAAAGATTCAAGCGATATAGATTTTTTTATCGTCGCCGAGAATAAGCGAATTTGGCTGGTTAGATTTTTTTGCGCCGGGTTGGCTAAATTTTTAGGCCTAAGGCCGCAAGCCGGCAACTCGCGGGATAAAATTTGCTTAAGCTTTTACGCGAGCGATCGGGCAATGGAGTTGAATGGATTGATGTTGAATGTTTTTCCGAATGCCGCGTTGAAGGGATTTCTCGCTGACGCTCGAAATGACAATGCGAAGGAAGATATTTATTTTATTCATTGGCTGGCCGGATTAACGCCGATTTATGACCAAGGCGGAGTTTATGAAAAATTAATCAGCGCTAACCCGTGGCTAAAAAATTATTTTCCGAATTGGACCGCCGCCGCTTTCGCTATGGCGGACAAGGAAACTATGGCGGGCAAGCGGCCCGTGTTTTTGTCGCGATGGAGAGATGCCGGCAGTCCGTTGCCGCGATTTTATCGCGACGCGGTTGATTTATTTTTTGGCGGACTGGAGCCGCAATTTAAAGCATTACAGCTAAAATTATTGCCGCTTGAGTTAAAAAATTTAATGAATCGGGACAGCCGAGTGATAATAAATGATCAAATTATTAAATTGCACGTGAACGATAGGCGGGAGGAATACAGGAAGAAGTATTTTGAGAAAATAAATAATTTGTTGTAACCGGTCATTGCGAGCGGCTATTATTTTTTCTGTCATTCCGACGATCCGCCGACAGGCGGGGAGGAGGAATCCCTTTAAGACGGAAATTATCAAATTTAAGGGATTTCTCCCCCGGCTCAAGGCCGGGGTCGAAATGACAAAGATAATAAAGCGCTTCTGGCAATGACAAAATAAGCAATGACAGGCGAAGTTTATGAAATATTTAAATAAAACAATTGAATACGGTCTATATCTGTTGGTTTTTACTCTGTCTATCCAAACTCGCTGGATTATTAAAGCCGGCGGGCTTAATGGCGGTTATTCCGAATACCTTACTTTTAGCTTATACGGGACGGACGTACTGTTGATTTTGCTTTTGCTGATGTTTGTTGTTCGCGCGGCCTACTCCTGGATTGCGGGTCAAGCCCGCAATGACAAGGTGGAGTTGGCTTCTCGCAATGGCAGTTTTATGTATTGGTTTATCGGGGGGCTGCTGGCGGTTGGGGCGGTTTCCGGGATATTCGCGGTTGATCAGGCGCTGGCATTTTATAAGTTGGGCTGGCTGGTTCTAGGCGCGGGTTTGTTTTGGCTGATTGTTAAAGCTAATTATAACAGGTTAAAATTGCTTTACGGTGTATTGGCCGGTATTTTTTTTCAGGCCGCTTTAGGCATCTGGCAATTTTTAAGCCAATCAAGTTTCGCCAATAAATGGTTAGGCCTGGCTTCGCATAACGCGGCCGATCTTGGAACGTCGGTGATTGAAGCGATCGGGGCGGACGGCTTGGGCGAGCGCTGGCTAAGAGCTTATGGCGGGCTTGATCATCCGAATATATTCGGCGGTATGCTGGCGATTGGAATATTATTGGTGATAGGACAGATTATTATGATGGAAAGAGAAAATAATTTTCAATTTTCCCTGGTCGAGCCAGGACAAGCAATTTTCAATTTTCAAACAATTTTCAATGATAAAATTTTCAAAATAATAAATTGGTTATTATTGCCGGTATTCACCGCGGCTTTATTTTTTAGTTTTTCGCGCGCGGGTTGGCTCGCCCTGGCGGTCGCTTTGGCGGTAATGATGATTATCGCCGTAGCCGGCAGGAATTTAAAATCGCAGAAAAGTTTGGCGGAAATAATTTTAATCATGGGGCTAGCCTGGTTTTTATTATTCAGCCAATATCAAAATTTAATCGCTTCGCGCTTGGGCGGAGAGGGGAGGCTTGAAGAGAAATCAACTTCCGAAAGATTAACGTCGTATCAAGAGTCATGGCTGATGATAAAAAATAATTGGATAACCGGCGTCGGTTTAGGCAATTATACTTTAGCTTTAAGCCGGCAGACGCCGGGCAAGAACAGTTTTTATTATCAGCCGGCGCATAATGTGTTTATGCTAGTCTGGAGTGAAGTCGGAATAGTTGGTTTATTATTTTTTGCAGGACTGCTGTTCGCCATTGCGAGAAGCTCCGACGCTTTGGCAGGAGCGACGCGGCAATCTCTGGTTGAGCTCCGAATACGTGAGATTGCGAAGTTTATCCCGAGCGAAGAGAGGGACCCGCGTTTCCCTTCGGTCGCTCGCAATGACAAAAAAGAGTATAGGGATTCTCGCAATGGCATTATAATTTTAATTGCTTTAATCGTTATAATGTCCTTTGACCACTGGCTATGGAGTTTGCATTTCGGCGTGTTGTTTTTTTGGTTGGTTTTAGGATTAGCGGCGAGCAGGGAAAGAGATGAAATAGATAGTTGAAATTTGAGAAAGATTTTGTGCCGATTTTTACCCTCTAGTATAAAATAAACCTTCGCGAGATTGCTTCGTCGCCTGATTACAGGCTTCTCGCAATGACAATTAAAAAAGGTGGAAGCTGTGGATAAATAAGTTAAAAAATGTTTTAATAAATCGCCAACAACCTGGCGATTTTTTTGTTTTGCCGGTTGGTTAAAATGATAATAAATTATTTCTAAATAAATCATTTAAAATATGCCATTAAAATTTAGCCTAATATAAGTCTAAAAATCAAATAATGATTATCACTTAAATATTCAAATCAGCTTGGCTTTTTGCCTTCGCTATGAAGAAATAACTGATTAAAATTACAGCCTGAATAAACGTTATAATTATTATTGTTTTTGTGTTATAATTAACATATAAAATATTGATAAGCCATTGATAAGGCAAGAGATAGATTTATACTAAAATTAAAGTAAATTATAAATATGCTTCTTGGATTGAAATAAATATATTTTCAATCCTAAAAACGATACATCCCCATGCATCGAATAGCGCCGGAAAATTACAAAAAATTGATGCCTTTGAAAAAGATAGCCGAGGCTAGTTCTTATAGCTTAGGCTATGTTTCTATTTTAGTCCAAAGGAAGAAGTTAAAGGCTAAAAAAATCGGCAATAAATATTATTCAACCGAAGAGTGGTTTGACCAGTATTTGGAATACCACGCGCGAGACGAAAAAAGGCTGTCATCGGAGACGGCTAAAAAATTATCGTCCGCCGTTTCCGGGCCGGTTATTTCGGGCGAACTCGAAAGCCAAATCAACAATTTAGTCGAGCAAGCGATTAAGGAAAAATTTACCGTAAAAGATAATTTAGAAAGCCATCGGGAAAATGAAAAAGAAGAGACGCCGATTGCCGGCCGGCCGGAAGATATTTCGCTTAAAGCCGAGCCCGGTTCTTTCTTCGCTCGTACTCCGGAGAGCCAGCTCGCTAAAATCCTCAACGCTAAAATTTCCTCGCCCGAAGCTCGCTTCGTCGCCGATTTCGTCGAGCCCGAAACCAGGCTGGAAATCAAATGGCGGGAAAGCGTTAACCAAGAAGCCAAAGATTTATCAAACCGGCAAAGCCTTACCGCCAAACAAATAAAAAATCAAATCAAGGAAAAAGCCAAAGCCGCGTTTACGCGCGAAATAAAAACTCTGATTATCGCCCTAGCCATATTAGCCGTAAATATTTTTTCTTCGGCTAAAGAATTTTTTAAAGCCATCAGCCTGTCGCTTGGCTTCGCTTCAGGCAAGCTTAACAGTTTTATTTTTTATCTCTTTAGACGGATCGCGGCGAACTTGAGCGATAGGCTCTCGCGGTTAGCGCGCGTAGCCGGAATGGCAAAAAATTGGTCGCTCGCGATGGCCGACTCCGGCTGGCAACGCCTGCTTCAGCCGTTCAATAACTCTCGGCTGTTTAAACCCGCCTTCGCCGGCCTAGCCATCGTTTTGGCCGTACTGGCCCTAACTCATTTCGCGCCCAACGCGGCCGTTAATTTTAATCAGCTAGCCAAACGGACTTTCGCTAACGCGGTTTTTCAAGCCAAGACCTTAGCCTACCGCGGTTTAAATTCAGATTATCTAACTCAATTAAAACAGCCTCTAAAAAAAGTTAAACAATTGCCCGAACAAACCAACGCCGTTATTCCGGGCCGAGAGTTAATGGCGCAGTTTAAAGCCAAACTCAACTTAGCTGTTTACGCTCTCTTTGACTCTGCGGCCGGCGCCGGCGCCAAATTGGAAAATAACCTAAAGCGCCGCAACCAGGTTCTGGCCAAAAGATTAACCGGTATAAAAAACCAAGCCTCATTCATCGCCGGTTTCTGGCAAGGCCAATATGATAGCGCGGCGGCTCCGTTCGTTCTGGCCGCGGCCGATAGATACGGCAGCCTTAAACTGGCGGTTAATCTTCTGCCGGATCAAGCCACTAAATTAGGCCAAGCCAGCCTAAATAATTTAGCCAATTTCATAAATTACCGAGCCTCATCGCCCGACAAGGCTGGCAACAACGACCGCGGCCAAGTCGCCGGCGCCTTCGAAGCCTCAATCTCCTCGTCTCCGGTTTTCATGCCGCGCCTCTTAGCCCTGGCCAACACCACTGCCAAGCGCGGCCAAGAAGTGATTAACCGATTG
>Ga0247841_10001088_pt1 | contig 64473 bp, 55 predicted proteins | sample LaCruzMarch2015__2_FD_192410 | JGI IMG/M metagenome (GOLD analysis project Ga0247841, IMG submission 192410) | Freshwater microbial communities from meromictic Lake La Cruz, Castile-La Mancha, Spain - LaCruzMarch2015_18m | ecosystem: Environmental > Aquatic > Freshwater > Lake | place: Spain...
CCCCACGCCTCCGGTTGAACCGCCGTCCCCGCCTCCTATACCATCAGCGCCCGATCAATCGGATCAGTCCTCATCGCAACCGCCTCAGAATTCAGTACCCCCAATCGCCGGTTCCTTTGACTCAACGACCTTGATTACCAGACAAGCAGCGACTATGACTCTGACACTTGCGGATATGGGGACGGGTTGGGCACAGATCAACGCCAATGCACCGTCGATACAGCAGGTTAATTCGTCCAGCCACGTGTCCTATTCGCAGGGTTCATCCTACGCGCCGGGTGTGCAAAATACTGTGGCTGTCTATCGTACTATCACTGCTGCGGAAGAGGCATTTGCCAGGGAGAAGCAGACAAACCCGTCCGCATCGAGTGCCGGCATCGGAGATGAGAGCTTGCTGAACAACTCGGTGCCTATCAATAAGCTACTGGTATTCCGCAAGAATAATGTGGTGGTATGGCTATGGTTGAAACAGTACAAAGAGGGAGATATCGAGCGCTATGCGCGTATAGTGGAACAGAAGATTGCCGCCGCCGCTTCACCGGCCACAGCGCCGGAACAGCCAACCCCGGCAGTTTCACCGCCTCCTCAACAGGTCCCTGCCGAATCGCCGGCGGGTATTCAGTCCGGCATCACTAAATCCACGGATGGACTGGTGACCAAACAGGCGTATGAAATGGTATTGACGGCGGAAGATATGGGATCAGGTTGGATGAGGGGGAATGTTTCACCTCCGGCAAATAGGAAAAGCAGTTCCTCGAGCACCGTTTCTTATTCTCAGGGTTCTTCCTATGCGCCCACCGTACAGAATACCGTGGCTGTTTACCGTGATATGGCGGCGGCGACAGATGCATATGCCGCCGCCAAACCTTCCGGAGCCTCCCTGACATATCCCTCTATCGGCAATGAATGTTTCTTAAATAATTCCGTGACTATTGACCGTTTGCTGGTATTCAGAAAGGACAATGTGGTTGTCTGGCTATGGCTAAAGCAGTATAAAACCGGGGACATGGAAGGCTACGCGAGAACCGTGGAGAAGAAAATCACCTTTTGATCGTCATGTGGTGACGATGTCTTGTTATTTACTTGACAGTGTTCCCGTGTACTGGCAATTGCGTCCGCCCGAGACATTATAAAATGATGACATACTATTCCTGTGAAATCATGGCATTGCCGATGACCCTTACCATCCAGTTCACGCGGCTCTTGTCTCCATACCAATAGACGGGCATGTAAGGCCAGTTTGGCGCTAAACTGTCGACACCGTTATCACCTCGGACCGTTACATCGGAATGAGTGTTTACCATGTCCAGGGCGCCCATTCGAAATCCCTGACCTGTGGGGCTGCCGGTATAAATATGGATACAAAAATTACCTTCTACTTTAACATCCGGTATGTCTATGTCAGCCCAGTCGCCCGTTGAATCGATATTGGATCCCAGACGTGTTCGCAGAGGGAATTTGTCCCCGGGAAATGATGTGGAATAGAGGACTTTTTGATCTTTATCCCAGATTTGCAGTTGACTATTCTCTATGTGAAATCCGGGTGAGCCGTAAACCAGCCCGAATACCCGTACTTTACTTATAGTAAACGGGTCCGGAGGTGATACAAAGTTGACCGAATATCCCGTGCAGGGTTTGACTAAGGATAAACAGTCTTTGGCAAAACCATCATCATATTTTATCTCCACTTGCTTTGCTACAAGTATTGATCTAACCGTAAGCGTAGCACTCCTTTCTCCAATTTTAATTTTATAGACGCCTGCTTCATCTTTTGAGATTGAGAAGTTTACAGTTTGGGTGTACCCTGGATCCACGTTAATTGTTTTCGTGTCGATTTTTTTACCGTCAACGGACAGAGTGGCGCTGTAAAAGCCTCCTGCCTCACCGGTATTTGTGACCTGAGCGCTTATTCTGGCTGTTTCCCCCACGGTAACTTCGGAGGGCTTTATATCCAGTGAGGTTATCTCAAACTGCGCTGAAGATGCCGAAGACGTGCAGGCTATCGGCACATTTATTGCTATCACCAATAGTAGTAGCCTGGCTACTAAGATCTTTTTATTCATGGATTATTTCCTTGTGTAGTTCTTGATTAACTTGTTGCTGCTGAGCAGTCAGCAATTTGGTGAACTTGCAGAAAGTATATGCTATAAAGAGTCATTTGCCTATTCATGTCTCCGCGCATCAATCGGCGTAAGTCTGGATGCCTGCCAGGCGGCTGAGGATGGTTTAGAGATTATGTTATCGGGATAATATTATTCAAACTTGAATTTCTGTTCCTTGAAAAGTCTCAGACAGGCATCTACAGCGTTGGCGTCATAGAGCTTGCCCTTATTTTCTGATATCTCCTCCAGCGCCTTATCTGTGCCCAGGGCAGGCCGGTAAGGTCGATGCGAGGACATAGCTTCAACCACATCGGCCACAGCGATAATCCTTGCTTCCCTGCATATAGCATCACCTTTCAGCCCGCTGGGATAACCCGAACCGTCCAATCTTTCATGGTGCTGCAGTACGGACTGTGCAACCGAAGTCGGAAACTCCATATTTTTTAAAATTTCGTAGCTGCCCAGTGCATGGGTTTTCACCAGGTTTAGCTCGACATCACTCAATTTCCCCGGTTTGCTGAGGATATCTGAGGGCACGTAGATTTTGCCGATATCATGAATTACCGCCGCCATATGGAGATACTCGAGATGATCATCTCGATACCCCAGCTCCTTTGCTATGGCAACTGTCAATTCAGCCACTCTATGTTGATGGCCTGCAGTATACGGGTCTCTCATTTCCACAATTTTGACCATAGTATTTATGGCATCAGCTAATGTTTTCCTCGTCTTCTGGTAACTCTTTAAGAGGTCTTGCTCAGCCTGCTTGCGCTCGTTTATATCAGTCATCAGTGTTGTGATACCCACGACCTTACCGTCTTCATATTGCGGCCGGCTGGATGTGCGTACAAATATGACCCTGCCGTCTTTATCCACTACGCGGAATTCCCACGGTTTCAGTTCCCCGTCCATCAAACTGTTGAAACGGTCTAAAAGGTCCGGCAGATCACCCGGGTAAATAAGCTGGGTAAAAGGTTTCCCTATTAAGTCGCTGACTTTGTACTTGCTCAACTGCTCAACCACCGGGCTAACATAGGTTATGTTTCCCTGGGTATCCAGTGAAAACAAGATATCGTTGATATTCTCTACCAGCGTGCGGTATTTTTCTTCTGATGCGCGCAGTAATTCCTCTGCTCTCTTGCGCTCGGTAATATCACGTGCAATTCCCTGAAAACCGATCAGCTTTTCCCGTTCATAATAAGGTGCGGAGGAGATTTCGACGCAATACTGATTACCATCCTTACCCCTTACCATGTATTCAGCAGGCGCATTGGGGGCTTTCCCCGTTATTATATCGGCCAACCTCTTTTTATGCTGTTCCACATATTGCTGAGGGACAATTTCCCAGATACTCATAGAAAGAAGTTCTTCTTCGCTGTATTTCAGGTTTTCACACATGACCATATTGACCGATATGAAATTACCCTGAAGATTAACAACAAATATGCCGTCCGGACTCTGAGCAATCAGTGTCCTGTATTTGAGTTCGCTCTCCCTCAGATCAGTCTCTATTCTCTTTTGTTTTGCTATTACATCTTCAAGTTGTTTGACTTTCTTTTCCAGCTTGCGGAACAATACCTCGTTATATTGTTTCAGTACTCTCGTCTCATTCTCAGGGGATTTCTTAGTGGAACCTTGCCTTGCCTTACGAGGTTTGGTCAGGGCTTCCTGAATAATCTTTAGCAGTACCTCGGGTTGTTGCGGTTTGATAACGAACCGGTCGGCCCCCAGGCTGAGGGCGAACTGCTCATCCTTGAGATCGGTGTATGTAGCAGTAAAAAAGATAAACGGGATCTGGCTCAGTCGTTCATTTGCTTCCCAGCGCCGGCACAGTTCAAACCCGTCCATAACCGGCATGAGTATGTCCGTGACTATGATATCGGGCGGGTTTTTAAGCGCCGATTCAATTGCTTCACTCCCGTTCCTGGTCGAAATCACTTCATATCCGTTGCTCTTCAGCATCGTCTCCAGTAAATAAAGGTTCTGCGCGTTATCATCTGCAATCAATATTCTGGTCATTTTTCTTCCCTTGCCGGATCGGTACCGGGGAAATACTTATCGATCTGTGCCAGGAAGGTGTCCGGATCGATCGGCTTTTCAATATAGCCGTTGCAACCTGCGCTCAAAGCTTTCTCGCGGTCACCGCTCATGGCGTAGGAAGTCACTGCTATAACAGGAATCTTGTTTAACTCGGGATTGCTGCGCAGCATCTTCGCTACTTCGTAGCCGTCCATGACCGGCAGCTGGATATCCAGCAGGATGAGGTCCGGCTTTGATTGAACAGCTTTGTCTATGCCCTCCTGTCCATCCTGCGCCCATAGTACACAGTAATCCTTTGTTTTTAATAAGACATTTACAAGGTAATAATTCTGCTCGTTGTCCTCGATATAAAGTACTACGCCTTTACTCATAATCACCTCCCAATAGGCAGTGCGAAACTGAAGATGCTGCCCTTGCCCCACTCGCTCTCGACCCAGATCCTGCCGCCCAGTAGGTCCAGGATTTTACTGCATATCGAAAGTCCCAGCCCCGTGCCTTCGTACTGCCGGACCAGACCGCTGTCGATCTGGTAGAACGGTTTAAACAGCTGGTCCATATCCTCATTTTTAATCCCGATACCCGTATCGATAACACGGGTTATAATCTCTCCGTCTTTGGGAAAACACTCCACACGGACCCGGCCATGCTCGGTGAACTTGATAGCATTGCTGATAAGGTTATATATTACCTGTTCCACACGCCTTTGATCGCTGGTTATCGTCCCGACCTCCGCAGCGACCTCAACTTCCAGGGCAAGTCCCTTCTTATCTGCCAGCGGCTGCATGTTCCGGGTAACCTTTTCGATTGCCGCCCGCATGTCGCAGCGCTCTGTGGCGACCGTAAATTGACCGGCTTCGATCTTCGAGATATCCAGTACGTCATTTATCAAATTAAGCAGATGCGCAGAGCTGCTGCGCACCATCCCCATCTGTTTTTTTTGCTCCTCATTCAGAGGGCCGACCAGCTCCTGTTGCAGGATTCCAGTGAAACCGATAATGGAATTGAGCGGTGTACGCAACTCGTGGGACATGGTGGCGAGAAATGCAGACTTGACCCGGTCGGCTGACTCGGCCGTTTCTTTTGCGTCGAGCAGCTCGCAGTTGACAACAGCCAGTTCCAGGTATTTCTGCTCCAGCTCAGCCGTCCTTTCTTCGACCAGTTTCTCCAGGCGATAACGGTATTTTGCCAGCTGTTCCTCCGCCCGTTTGCGGACTGCAACCTCCTCCGTCAACTCCCTTGTCCTAACATTAACCTGGGTCCTGAGGACAAAGCTGCCCCCGGCAAACAGTAATACGAGCCCCCCAACGGAAGCCAGAACCCAGATCACCCAGCCGGGAAGCACGGATTTCTCAGCGGGCTTTACCGACAGCCATTTGTCCAGCGACTTATAGTAGATTGAGCCGTTGTCCTGCTTTAAAGCTTTCACGCGGCGATCAATTTTCTCTATGAGAAACGGTGTTGCGCTGGAATCTTTAGTAAAAGCGAAATAGAGAAGCGCGGGCTGGAATATGATGGGAGTTTTAACAACGTCATAAACTGTTTCGTGTTGATAGCCAAAGTCCTTACTGGTAACTCCCGCATCAGCCTCCCCCTTCTCCACCATCTCGAAGACCCTGGTGTAGCTATCCACCTCAGTATAGGTACAACTGATTTTATATGAATTAATAATCTCTTTTATTCCATCAGATCCTTCAACGTTGACGCTACCCTTCAAAACCGCTATGTTTTTTCCTTCGAGGTCCAGGATTGAGTTTATATCTACTCCTTTTCGCGTATATACCCTTGACCAGCTTATATACACGGTTTCATGTGAAAACGCGTATTTGTCATTTCTCTCTTCGGTGTAGGCCACGTCCGGCATTATGTCTATCTCGTTATTCTCAAGCATCTGCAGACATTCGGACCAGGTGGCGTGTTTGTATTCTATCGTCCACCCTTCGTCTGATGCGATGTCTTCAATTATATCCGGCCAGAACCCTGAAGCTCTGCCCTGCTCATCGGTGAAGATTTTCGGTTGATTCTCGTATATCCCGACTCTGACTATCTTCAAATCCGCTGCAGCAGCTATCCCACTCCCTATGGAAATCAATAACACGAGAAGAAGAATGCCGAGGAGGAATTTATACAGGTTACCTGACCACGAAGCTGTCATTTGCACTTATCTCGCCCATCCACGTACTTACCATAAGCTTAATTTGATATTACCATAACTTGAATTATTCTTCGAGCTTAAAATCTTTCTCCGTGAAAAGCTTCAGACAGGCATCTACAACATCAGGATCATATAGCTTGCCTTTGTTCAGTGATATCTCCTCCAGCGCCCTGTCAATACCCAGTGCCGACCTGTAGGGACGGTGTGAAGCCATGGCCTCGACCACGTCGGCCACCGTTAGGATCTTGGAAAACAATAATATGTCTGCTCCTTTTATCTTGTTAGGATAACCGGAGCCGTCCAGCTTTTCATGATGTTGTAATACGATTTGCGCTATCGGCCAGGGGAACTCAATATTTTTTAAGATATCATAACCATATTGCGCATGTGTTTTAATAATTTCAAACTCCAGGTCATTCAATTTCCCGGGTCTGGAGAGTATATCGGCGGGCACATATATCTTACCTATATCATGGACTATTCCTGCAATGCGGGTTATACGGACCTCTTCATCGTCCAGGGTCATTTCCTTGGCAATAGCCTCGGCGATCCTGGCGACACGTATCTGGTGACCTGCCGTATAGCTGTCCTTGATTTTCACAATAGTGCTGAATGCCAGGACTGTATCGTCGAATGTTTTGTTCAATACCTTGTAACTCTGCACGAGTTTCTGCTCTGCAGCATAACGTGATGTTACATGCCCCAATCGCTCGCAGATAGTGTCAACCATAAGGCGCTCCTCTCTGAGGAAAGGACCTTCGTCACGCTCGGGCTTTTCTTCGCTGTAGCAGACCTCCAGGCTGCCTATCTCTTTACCATTGCTTATGATCACGTCGGACAGTTTATGGGAGGTCTCATGCCAGCTTGGCGTTTCGTATGTGTCGCCGCCGACCTTGAGTTGAGCGCAGGTGATATCGGGGTACTGGAAGCCGTCTGGAATTAGATTAACCACTTCCTTGAATATGGTTTCCAGGGAACTGGTTTTTTCTCCTATCACCCGTGAGATATTGTAAAGGCAGTTGAGCTCCTTGACCCTTTCCCTGAGATCGGCCGTCCGCTTGTTGACCTCTTCCTCCAGCAAATTGCTGTATATCTCCAGATCTTTTTCCGTTCTAAACAGGGTTTCAAAGGCTAATAGATTATCTTTTGCCGCCTGTTCTCTCATCTGGGCCGCGGTGAATTCGACACCATGTGTCTTCAATATGAGAATTTTCCTGTTATCCAGATTAAGTGCACTTGCCTCAAACCAGTGGGTATCCCCGGACGGGGCGGTCTCGCTCCATATACCTGAATCAAGCTTTGCCGAATCACCGTCTTGCCAGAAGGTGATTGCGTCGGTTAAAAAATTTCCCAGATAATCAAGTTCGTCAGGGCGTGTAACATTGTTTCCATCGAAGCCATCTGGAAAGAGAATTGGTAGCCAGTCTAAATTGGTAGATAATAATTTGAAGGAGCGGTTTTCAATATGTTCAAGAACAGCTAACCTAAGTGAATCGATTAGTTTCACAAAAATTGGATCGTACATTAACATATAAAAAGACAGCTAAGCTCATTGATCCAGCATTTTTACAGCCAGTCTATCAAATGCTTCTTCAACACTCTGCCCTGTTTTAGCACTGGTCCTGAAGATATCCCAACTCTCCTGCTGCATCTTATCAATTATTGATTCTTGAATATCCCACTGCCCCGTCAGGTCCATCTTGTTCACAAGCAGGATATACGGCACATTTTGAAAAGCCTGTCCGACAGTTTTTTGGATTTTGAGAGCGATGTCAAGGGTACTCGTCCGGGTTTTATCCACTACCAGTATATAGCCGGACATGCCGCGTAAATATGTGCTCTGAATCTGGTGAAAACCATTTTCACCGGCGATATCCCAGATGACAAGAGTTAGGTTCTGCTGTTTTATCTCAATGAGCTTCTTCTCAATTTTCACACCGATGGTGGTCATGTACTTATCGGAGAACATATTTTCTACAAAACGGCGGACAAGGCTCGTTTTACCTACGGCGAAGGAACCCAACATACATATTTTCTTCTGGATCATGGTATTTACATCTTCCTCAATTAGATTACTAATATCCGCCGGTACTCATTCTTACTATAAATGATGCATTTGCAGTTACAAATTCGATAAAATATAGCCGATCACTATTATAACTAAGCAAATTGCCGCAGTGATATAGATAAATAGTACTGTATTCTCCTTTTTTTCCTCGGCCGCTGGGATCTTTGCTGGAACTGTTATTGTCTTGTTCCTTTTACTATCAGTTTTTTGAGCCTTTGTAAGGCAATACAGGAGATCCGGTTTACATGGTTCGAATGGCGCGGAGTCACCTTTGAAATCGTTCAGTGCTGAATTGTATTCGAACTCGATATTTTCCAGAAGCTCTTTCAGCACGGTTTTTAATTCCTGAGGCGGAGTGCCCCTGATCACAGACGCCAGTATGGTCCTGGGACCCTGCTCCACCCAGATAGTCAATTCGCCCATGTTTAAGTTCTGAAGAGAGCTGTCCTCTTTAGCTGAAAATGAATCGTTGACGAAGTCCTGGATTGCCGTAAGCATGGCCGATACCATGTCGGCATCTTTTGAATCAACCGATTCGGCAGTTACATGCTGCAGCACCAGCCCGGTTTCCTTATGGATCAGAAATATCTGTTCCATGCGGTAAACCAGTGTATGCATGAGGATAATTTCAGCAAACGGCCTTCCCGTCCTGATCGACTCAATTCTCCACTTGATGCCGCGCCAGCTAAAAGTATGCTCAAGGGTATTATTCATGGAGTCAACCATCGCTCTCAATGATTCTGCAATCGACCTGCGGATAGCAGGACCGATAATAGGGAATATCGAATCTGCCAGGAATTTAGGATCCCTTTTAACCGAGTCTCTGATGACCTCTTCGATGGTAGGCAAAAGGGCCGTAGCGAGTTTACGGTCTTTCGTAGCCCTGATCACTATGGCCTCGGCGATAACCCTGCTCAACTCTTCGGCTCGGATATCGGCATCATTCAACCGCTCTTTAAGTTCGCTTATCTCCAGTTGTTCGGGGGCCAGTATCAACGTACGAAGGGAATTCAACTCATCCGGAGTGTGCTTTATATCTCCACCCATGTCTCCCGCTGTAATATCGGCCATCGTTATTTACCCCCGGAATCGGTCTTATGCTCTTTGCCTTCGATACCGGTTGCAGCGTTGTGCAGTAACTTCGCCAGGGAGGAGCGGTCCATCTTATGCCCATCGAGCTGATCCAGGCTACGTACCAGGTCTGATTTGGCCGTGGCGATGTCCTTGGTCAAGGAGGCGACATCGGCATCCATTACTTTGTGGATGTCTGTCACAGCTTTAGCCAGCTTGTCTTCCAGGCTATTCAATTTCTGGATGTATTCGTTCTTCTGCACATCGAACTGACGTCCGGTCTCCTTCTTAAGCTCTGCTATAGCTTCACCGAAATGTTGTTCCAATTGCTGAAACCTTTTATCATTTTCGCCCTTGTGTGAATCGATTTTTCGCTCGAAATCCCGGCTGATGTCCGAGATGTTTTTTACCAGCAGTTCCTCCAGCCTTGCGAACTTTTTATCATTTTCCTGCTGATGACTGCTAAACTTGCCGGCGGTCTCCTTACTCAGTTCGGCGATATTCTTGACCAAAAGCTCTTCCAGTTGGGTAAGCCTTCTTTCATATTCCTGCCGCTGCGCGCCAAAGAGGATCTCCCTTATTTGATCAACGCGCTCTCCACCTTCTGTGATTTCATTTCCCGTTACGGGGGACTTGTCTACTGCCTGCATATCGCTGCCTGCTGTTGACACACCTGTTTTTCTTGCAACTCCATCATCCGTCTTCTTACGTACCGCCATATTAGCTCTCCTATCTGTAGATTAGATACAAGCCCTAATTGAAACAGGATTAGCCTAATAGCAACGTAACATAAAATGTAAATTAAATCAATGCATAACCGGATATAGGGGCATAGCGAGGGCGCATTTGATATATGAGTAATATATGCCATATTATTGCCTGAGGAAAGGAAAGAAGCCCTGTCAGATTATAATCTACGAGGAGGCTGCCGATGAGTTTACATAAAGATTCATCTGAGATAATAAATACCGGTGTATCTGCACCGAATACTCACTCAGTCGATCTAACCACCTGTAAGAAATGTCACATCTGCGCCGAGATTTGCCCGGCAGGCATTATCAGGGCCGATGAGGAAGCCAGGTTTCTAATTGATCGTATACCGTTGTGCATCCGTTGCGGTCAATGTATGGCTGCCTGCCCTACCAAGGCTATTAAAATAGAGGGGTTTTCCTACGAAAAAGACTTCTTCAAGCTGCCGCAGCGCAGTGAAAGCTGGCAGAAAGTTTATTATGACCTGATCAGCTCCCGCCGTTCCATACGCAAATTCCGGGACAGGCCGGTCCCGTGGGAAATGCTGGAGAAGATAGTGCAGGCCATAACATTTGCGCCGCCCGGCTTCACACCCCTCACAGTCGAGATGACAGTTGTGAACAACCGCGAACTGATCAGGAAGGCCGTTCCGCTTATGGCTGAAATGTACGATATGTTGCTCAAGATGCAGGCCAATCCGGAATCCAGAGCCATATTGGAGAAGATGGTGGGAAAAGATATATATCAGGTACTCAGCAGTCATGTATTGCCGCTCATGCAGGTCAGGATGCCCGCTTTGAAGGCAGGCGTTGAAGACACTATTGCGCGCGGCGCGCCATGTCTGATCCTTTTCCACGCGCCCGTTCATAACGAGGACATTTTTATTGCGCTGGCCTTCGGGCTGCTGGCCGCTCACTCACTGGGACTGGGCGCCTGCGCTATAGGTCTCATTCCGCCCACCATCAACAGGAATCCGAAACTGAGGGAGATGTTCAAGGTGCCTGAAGGCAATCAGGTACTGGCCTCCATGGTGCTGGGTTATCCTAAATATAGATACTCCCGCGGCATCCGCAGAAGCCCCGCCGGCCTGACCTGGATAGAATAGTCATATCGGCAGAGCCGTCTGAAGTACCTGTCTTGCCCGGCTTGGAGATAACGTCTGTCTGCATCATTTTGCCGGGCCATCGGCAGGCGCAATCAATTCCATGCGTTGACAGTCATCCGCCAAACCTATATAGTGGTCAGCGGTATTTTGTGGAAAATTGGCCGGTCGCCGATATAAGTACTGAATACTTATAAGGAGGCAGCATGCAGAGCGGGCAGGAAGAACAGGACGTCTTAATCAAGGTATCGCGCTTTAAGATAGGCTATACCATATTCGTACTCTTTATACTGTACATGATGGACTATGCCTTGCGCTCGGTCATAGGTCCTATGACCCCGGCGCTCAAGTCCAGCCTGGGTTTGAGCGATACTGAAATAGGCTGGTTGATGTCGGTCGTGTTGATCGGCGTTGCAGTCTTTGCCCTTCCTCTCTCTTACCTCATGGACCGCTGGAGGCGCGCCAAGTTAGTTTCCATTATCTCTGTTGTCTGGAGCGTGGCCAGCATATGCTCGGGCTTCTGCGTCAACTTCGGCCAGTTGCTGACCACACGCGCCATGGTGGGCATCGGCGAGGCCGGCTTTGTCTCGGGAGGTATGGCCCTCATCATCGGCATGGTGAGGAAAGCCAGGAGGGCTTTTGTCACAGGTATCTGGGCCGCGGCCATTCCTCTCGGATCGGCCGTTGGCTTCCTGGTTGGTGGGTGGGTAACCAAGAGCTGGGGATGGCAGGCGGCATTCTGGGCGCTGGCCGCCCCGGGCGTAATTTTCGGTATCCTGGCCTGGTTCCTGCCGGACTATAAGATCCACAAGGACACCCTGCAGAAAGCAGGTGGCGGGAAAACGGCTATGACCACTACACTCAAAGAGATGCTGAGCATCAAGACGCTGCCCGTGCTTTATATCTCTGTAGCGCTGGCGATGTGCCTGCAGCAGGGCACAATACCCTGGGTGACAGTGCTGTTAAACCGTAATATGGGGATGGACAATGCTGTAGCAGCTACCGCCTCTTCGGGCATAGCCCTGCTGGCCGTTATCTCCATGCCCCTGGGGGGTTGGATAGCAGACAGGGTTTCACGACATAACCCGCGCAACAAGGTGCTGGTGATGGTGGTAGGGTTATGGTTGTGTGCAATACTTATGGCAGCGGGCGCCTACCTGAGCTCACTCCCTCTGTTTGTGGCCGGCGCCTTCTTTATCCCCTTCGGTGTCTCGGCGCAGCTTAATACAGTGCAGGAGATAGTGCCCATTTACCGACGTGCCACAGCCTGGGGTCTGTATATGTTTGCCGGGTACTTCCTGGGTGGCATGTGGGGGCCTATCATCATGGGGGCGGTCTCCGATGCAGCGGGCATACAGAGCGCCTATATCGTCATCTGCGCTATAGGTATAGTCTCCTCCCTCGGGCTACTGTGGGCTTGCCGGCACTTTAACGCGGACTACCAGCGTGCCCGGGATGTGGACCGCTCCATGGGACTGCTGGAAAACAGCCGGTAACGTTTCTGATGAATCCGGGTGTGGGGACAGACAGGCGCAACGGCCCGTCCTCCCAATATGATGTACAATGGCGCTGATGCTGCTACGCCCCCGGAAATGCGCAGACCCGAATTTTTATTACTGCGCTTAAATAACGGGGGTTGATCACGTGGAAGCTTTTATTGCTTCATTCCTGTTCGTGGTTTTAGCAGAGATGGGCGACAAGACCCAACTGCTGTCCATGGCATTCGCCACGCGCTACCCAGCGTACAAGGTCCTTATCGCGGTATTTATAGCCACCCTGCTCAACCACGCGCTGGCCGTAGCGGTAGGGCATTTCCTGACCGTGATCATACCGTTGGAAATCATCTCCCTTATCGCCTCGCTATCCTTCATAGGTTTCGGCCTGTGGACTATTCGGGGAGACAGGCTGGAAGGTGAAGCTGACCGCAAGAGCCGGTTCGGTCCCATTATGACCGTGGCCATTGCCTTTTTCCTGGCCGAGATGGGCGATAAGACCCAGCTTGCCACCATCAGCCTGGCGGTCGAGTACAGGGATATGGCATATGTGCTAATGGGCACCACACTGGGCATGGTGGTTGCGGATGCCATAGGCATTGGTGTCGGGGTGATTATGCAGAAACACATACCCGAGAAGATCATCAAGTGGATCGCGGCAGCGGTTTTCGCATTATTCGGATTCATCGGTATCTACCAGGTGCTGTCAGTCCACCTGAGCCTGTTTTACAGCATTGCAATACTGCTCGGTCTGGCGCTATGCACGGCGCTGGCGGCCTACCTGATCGTGAAGAGAAAACAGCCTGCGGACGATTAACCGCGCTGTTCTTTCAAGGCGATTGGAAAATGCAGGCCCGGATGTATTATGCTTAGAGTGTGATGGGTTGGACCATGGACGTAATGTCATGGATGGTGGTGGGCCTGCTGTTGGGATGCCTGCCTTTCTCATACTGGGTGGGCCGCATGTTCCTTCGTAAAGATATCAGGCATTATGGGGATGGCAACCCGGGTGCTACCAATGTTTATAACGCCGGCGGGCCGGCAATATTCATCCTGGCCGGCTTGCTTGACGCTTTCAAGGCGGCTTTGCCTGTGTGGCTTTCCCAGCAGGTATCACATGTGACAGGACTGGCGATGATGCCGATAGCACTGGCGCCGCTGGTGGGAAACGCGTTCACGCCCTTCCTGCGATTCAGGGGGGGAACCGGTGTGGCAGTGGTTTACGGTACCTGGCTGGCGCTGACCGGGTGGCAGGTGCCCGTAATGATGGCGGCTTCCATCGGGCTCATCTTTATTTTTATCAGGGAGACCCCCTGGTGCGTGATAATCGGGATGACCATAGTCACTATCTGCCTGTTGAGCGCACAATACCCGCTCTACATGGCGGGTGTATCCATCGGGCAGACGGCCATCATGGGCTACAATCGCAGGCAGCATTTCACTCACTGGCCGAAGATGCAGAAATGGGTCAGTATGCTGTCAGGAAAACGCCCAACAGGGCCACCCCTGCAACCCTGATACATGTAACAGGTCAAATAATTTATCAGGCGCATCAATAAGTCGGTTCAGCGTGGATAGATTTCATCGCTCTTCCATAAATTCCTGGTATCCTTGAGTATGATGACCAGGGGATCCAGCAGTTGTTCCCTGACTATGGTGCGTACCGTTTCATGGTCGGCGATATATTCCGCCAGTGGTGGGCTCAGACGGTAGTAAGTTTCCACGGCCCACCGGCCCGGCCCGCTCTTCATCAGCACCCTGTCGCGAAAGGCGCGCAGCGTATCCAGTTCGGCAGCGGTCTGGCTGCCGTAGGCAGCGGTGGCGACGAAGCAGCTGAAGGGCCCTATCTTCCACTTTTTCTTTGAGTCGTCGGCATCCGCTCCTTTTATCTTGCGAGAGACGGTATCTTTGCCGCCCCTGCCGTCCTTGACCTCGAGCTGCATGACATGCCCGCCTGACGGGACCTTCCATTTCCACTGCGCCCGGCCGGTCTGCTGGGCAAGAAGCTGGCTGTCGAGGTACCAGGAGTAGCTCAGCTTGTCGCCGTCAGCATCCGTTGACTGGCTGATCACCTGCACGTTCTGTCCTACCTGCGGTTGGGGCGGGTCGAAAGTAAAGGCGGCGTTGGGAGGGTTATTGGCGCCGGGGACAGGCTGCGGGCCGGGACTTGGCTGTGGCGCCTGCGTAACCGGCACCTGCAGCTGATAGAAATTCGATGCTCCCTTGCTGTCAGTTACCTGCAGACCCATCGTGTGCATTCCCGCCGGTGGATTCTGGAAAATACAATAGGGATGGTTGGCATACTGCGTCATGGCCACACCATCAATCTTCCAGGCATAGGTCAACATATCACCGTCCGGATCCGTGGACTGGCTGCTGGCCACGATGTTACTGGTCGTCTGGGGTGATTGCGGTATAACAGTGAAATAAGCAGTTGGTGGCCGGTTGGAGTCTGGTGCTGGCTGAGGCGGAATGGGCTGGGGTGTCTCTGCAGAGCTCACGAAATACTGAGTCTGGGCCGTGGCCACACCTCCCTTACTGTCAGTTGTTGTCAGCGCGGCAGAGTGGTTGCCGGCAGCCTGACCCGGGAGAATACAGTAAACCATGTTTTTATACTGCGTTAATTGTGCTCCATCAACTGACCAAGTATAGGAAAGACTGTCACCATCAGGGTCGTAAGATTGACTGCTTATGATAATAGTATCAGCAGTGGTGGGTGATTGCGGTATAACAGTAAACTGCGCCACCGGTTTCTGGTTAGAAGTTGGGGCACTTTCATCTGATCCCTTCAGCTTGCCATCCCAGGGTCCGGCCCAGGAGCAGTCGGAATACTTCCAATCACCCTTGAACGAGTTTCCGTCCGCTGACATGACGAATGAAAAGGCACCGGCGTCCTTGGGTGCTGCATAAGTAGGGGACTTCGACCACGATCCATTAAAATTGTTGTCGTTGATGATACCATCCAGTTTGCCGTTACCGGTGGCGTAGGTGCCACTGGCCGAACTGCCTGATACTGTTATCTCCATTTTGCCCCAGTCCGTGTTCCACGTTCCCCCCCAGCCGAGATTGACCGGTTGCGGAGATGGCTGCACATCTGGCTGTGGCTGCGGTTGTCCAACCCTTGTACCCGGAGCATGCAAGGGATACCAGCCCGAACTTGCCGACAGGCTGTGGGTGTAGCGGCCCGTAAATGAGTTGCAATCTGTGGACATCGTCCACTCGATCTTGCCCGTCTGGTCATTCTCGATCCAGGTACCGCTGAGTGTGCTGCCGGACAGGGTTCCATCGATATACCCGGTATAGTTCCAGCCCGAAGGCTTAAATGAACCTGTGACCCTGTTGCCCGATTGAGTCAATTGCAGCGCATCCGACCAGTCGAAGTCCCAGGTGCCGCTCCAGTCACACGTTGATGAGGGGGCAGCTTCAAAGCCTGCTTTTAACAGCCCTTTGCGCGTGCCGGTCCAGTCGTTTTCATACCAGTCTCCGGACGAACCGTACCGCCAGCGTCCGGTAATCGTCTGGTGTTCCGGACCCATAGTCAGCTCAACCGATCCGGCATCGTTGGGTGGACTGTAGGTGGGAGACTCGGACCACCAGCCTGTAAATGTATCGCCGGATATCGTGCCGCTGATCTTACCGCTGTCATGCGTATAGGTGCCGCTAACCTGATTCCCGTTCTGGGACAAGACCATATCTCCCCACTCGGTGTCCCAGGTGCCTCCCCAGGAACCGGATACAGGAGGAGGAGGTGGTGGTGGGGGAGGTGGCGGAGGTGGTGGGATTGGTGGGGTTGGTTGGCCCTCCCTGGTCCCCATGATATCACCGTCCCAATCGCAAGAGCCGTATCTCCACTGTCCCTTAATCGTTTTGCAGCCCGGCTGTATGGTGAAAATAAAGTCACCAGCATCGTGGGGCGGCTGGTAGGTGGGCGCCTCCGACCATGTGCCTGTGGCGACATTGCCGTCTACCGTTCCGTCGACCCTGCCTCCCTGGTAACTGTAGGTGCCCTTAAGCTTGTTGCCGTTCTGTGTCAGGGTAAGATCTCCGAAGTCGGTATCCCATACACCGGTGAACTGGCAGGAGAGCGGAGGTGGAATAATGGGAGTTGGTGTGGGAGGGATGTAGGGGGTTGGTGTAACGTCGGGTGTTGGTGTGGGTGTTGGCACAATGGGTTCGGGTGTAATATCGGGTGTAGGCGGGATCGGCTGTGGAGTAACCGAGCCCGACCTGGTACCGGTTACAGTGAACCTGTCGTCCCACTGCCAGTGGTATTGCCCCTTGAATAATCCGGAGAATGTGGTGCCTGAACTGCTGAGCGTAATGTTGACCTGACCATCGATATGCGGATGCTGGTTTGGGTTATTCCAGGTGTTGGACCACGTCCCGGTAAGATTATTGCCGGATGTGGTGCCGGTCAGTTGCCAGCCGTAATAATCGGAGATGCCCGTCACCTGGCTTCCCGACTGGGTGAGCACCATGTCCAGATCGTAGGAGTTGATAACACCGTATTCCATGATGCTCCACCTGGTATGCCAAGTTCCGCTCCAGTCCGCCTCGGGCCGGTAGCCCTCGGCAGATACAGGCATAGCAGGTAATACAAAGCTTAATACAAGGAATACAACCGGTAGCAGCCTGAAGATGAAGTCAGCGATTCTCATAATACCCCCTCCAATACGACCGGACTACCGACTCTTCTTAATTCATAAGCTGATATTAACAGTGGTAAAATGTCACCTGGAAATTAGGATACCAGAAAAAATCTAAATATAATAGTATCGGTAACGACATGTCTTCCCCGCATTACATGAATCTAAGTCTAAGCCCGGGGGCAGCCGTCTGGCATCGAGTCTTAGCGATCTCAGTATTCACACTGGTCGCGATGACAGGTACGACATCGTGTGCAGTAAAAATAGATCCTATGAGCAAGGTCAGCGGGGCACTGCTTGAGCAGGTGGAGCTGCGCCGAGAACAGATAACCACACCGGATGCGGAGCGCCTTGAGCAGATGCAGGATATGGGCCTTTTGACCGAAAATCTAACCCGTCAGCGCATATTTGTCTATGTCAGGGAGCCCCTCAGCACGGCGCAGGCCGAAGACTTAATCACCCTGGGTGTAAATGTGCACAAGGATTCATGGATACCTGCAGTCGGTGATCACCCGCTGGGATTCTTCATTGCCGAGATTCCGGTCGACATCCTGGAAGAACTGGCTGCCAGGGATTACGTTGTCAGGCTGGATACTGCCGAGCGACAGGCGCTGCCCGTGTGCCCTACCATCAGCTATTAACCTGTCCGCGTTGAAAATCGGGTCTGATTGACTTATCATTTGCTGTCTGTGTTAGTGCATTTATAATTAAAATTAATATTGACAGGAGGCTGATCTCGTGTTTGATCTCAAAAAGTTCTCGTTAAAGGGTAAGACGGCCGTTGTTACGGGCGGCGGACGTGGCATCGGCAAGTCTATTGCCATTGGCTTTGCCAAAGCCGGGGCTAAAGTTGCCATTACCAGCCGTAAGATAGCTGACCTCGAATCCACCGCTGCTGAGATCAGAGCGTTCGGCGGGGAGGCCTATCCCATCCAGGCCCACCTCGGCAAGATGGAAGAGATTCATATAATGGTGGCCACCGCAATGGAAAAGCTGGGCGGACGTATCGACATACTGGTGAACAACGCCGGGGCCAGCCCGGCTATGGCCAGCGTACTGGAATCGGACGAACGTCTCTGGGAAACGGTCATGAACGTGAATATGAAGGGGATGTATTTTACCAGCCAGGCAGTTGCCAATATCATGAAGAAGCAGGGCGGCGGCAAGATCATCAACATAGCGTCCGTAGACGGCTTCAAGCCGGAGCCGGCGGTCAGCATATACTCGATCTCAAAGGCAGGTGCTCGGATGATCACCAAGGCTTTTGCCGCCGAGCTGATCCCACACAATATCCAGGTCAACACCATCGCCCCCGGCCCCATCGAAACCAAGATGATGAATTCACACTGGGCCCACCTTCCCCCGGAGGAAGCTAAAAAGGTGCACGATATGGTATCCAAGGCGCTTCCCACCGGCCGCATAGGCGACCCCGATGAGATAGCCGGAGCTGCTATCTACCTGGCCTCGGACGCTTCAAGCTACACGACGGGCACTGAGATCATTATCGACGGCGGCTTGCTGCTGAGCAACTTACAGCCTGTCCAGGATTAATAGATAGGCAAAGCAGGCGGATATATGGTCAGGGGGGATGATGCAGGATATAAAATATCTTTTTGAGCCGCGCTCAGTAGTTGTGGTGGGCGCGTCCTCCAAGGAAGGGAAGCTTGGCCATACAGTGGTCAGTAACCTTGTTTCCAGCGGTTACCATGGAAAGATATATCCCGTAAATCCGGCCGGTGGAAAGATACTGGGGATACCGGTTTACCGGGATATAAACTCTATCCCGGGTGAGATAGACCTGGCTGTGATCGTTATACCGGCAGCCGCCGTCTTTGAAGCTGTTAAGGGTTGTGCCGATAAGGGAGCCAGGTTCGCAGCCATAATAAGCTCCGGCTTCTCGGAGATCGGCAATGCAGAGGAAGAGAAAAAGATCGTTTACTATGCGCGGCAGCACAACATGCGCGTGCTCGGCCCCAATATTATAGGTATATATTCGTCTGCAGCTCCGATGAATGCCACTTTTGGGCCGGGTGGCATACCGGCCGGAAATGTGGCAATTGTTACCCAGAGCGGGGCGTTAGGCGTGGCAATGATCGGTAAAACAAAGGTGGAAAACATCGGTCTTTCGGCCATCGTTTCACTGGGGAACAAGGCAGATGTAGACGAAGTGGATATCCTGAATTACCTGGCCGCAGATAACAATACAAAGGTCATCATGATGTATATCGAAGGTGTGACAAATGGAGAGAGCTTCGTGGATGTGTTGAAGAAGACTACTAAGGTTAAACCTGTTGTGGTAGTCAAGTCGGGCATCTCCAAACGCGGCGCCATGGCTGCGGCCTCGCATACAGGTTCATTAGCCGGCGAAGATAAGGTTTTCGACGATATCGCCAGGCAGTGCGGGGTGATCCGAGCCGAAGGGTTGCAGGAAGCGCTGGAGTGGTGCAAGTACCTTGCAAATTCACCTGAACCCCAGGGTGAGAATGCAGTGATTATCACCAATGGCGGCGGCATCGGGGTTTTAACAGCCGACGCCTGTGAGAAATATGGCATCAACCTTTATGACAACCTGCCGGATATGAAAAAGACCTTCTCCGTGATTGTACCTGAATTTGGATCTACCAAGAATCCGATAGATATCACGGGACAGGCTACGGCCGATGACTATCTCACTGCTATCAATGCCGCACTGGGCAACGTAAATATAAATTCCGTGATTTGCCTGGGATGCGAATCGGGGGTTTTTAAGCCTGATAAATTTGCCGTACAGGCCGAGCAATTATTTCAGACAGGTAAAGTCAGTAAACCGCTTGTGTTTTCATTTGTTGGCGGTGCCGAGGTGGAGAACACCATAGAGCGGCTGAAGATATTGGGCGTTCCAATTTTTAACGATGTGCTGCAGGCAGCTTCTTGCCTGGGAGCAATTTACTGTAACCATCGCCAGAAAAACAAGCTTCCGGTCAACTATGAACACATCGATATTGACGATGCGGCAATAAAGGGCGTGCTTGATGTTGTGAGGAGGGACGATCGGCGTTTCCTCTACTCTCACGAAGCCAGATCGATAATGCAGGCTATTGGAATCGCCACCCCCAACGGTAATCTGGCCCATACGCTGGAAGAGGCAATTAATTATGCTGAAAGTATGGGATACCCGGTGGTGATGAAAATTGTGTCCAGGGATATAGTGCATAAAAGCGATGCAGGCGGTGTTGCCCTGGATATCGATGACAGGAAAGAAGCGTCCGATGCCTACGAGGCTATACTTGCAAACTGCCGGCAATTTAATCCCAGTGCCCGGATTGAAGGTATCGAAGTGTCGCAGCAGTTGAAGCGCGGCGTAGAAACAATCGTGGGCGCACGGCGGGACCTTTCATTTGGTCCGATCGTGATGTTCGGTTTGGGCGGAATATATGTTGAGGTGATGAAAGATATCGCATTCCGGGCTTTCCCGCTCAGCAGGGGCGAAGCCAATGAGATGATCAGCGAGATTAAAACATACCCTTTGTTACTGGGTGTAAGGGGTGAAAAACGCAAGGATATCGACGCTCTGTCAGATGCCGTGCTCAGAGTGGGCACGGCACTGAAGAGGTTTCGCGATATTTCGGATATTGAAATAAATCCATTGGTTGCTTATGAACACGGCGACGGTGTCAGGGCTGTGGATGTTAGGATATTACTTTCCAGTAAGGAGGTAAGCGTATGAAAAGCTTGATAGTAGGATCGATGGATGGTAACGCTGGCAAGACCAGCCTGATAATTGGTCTGGCCAAAGCAACAGGAAAATCGTTCGGATATATAAAACCCCTGGGCGATCGCCTGGTTTACCGTAAAAAGAGGGTGTGGGACTATGATGCGGCCCTGCTGACCAATATATTCGGAATGACCCAGAGCCCGGAGGACATTACCGTTGGCTTCGAACACCTGAAAATGAGGTTCAAATACGACGAAGAGGGAGCGAAAAACCGGGTGTTGGCCATGGCAAGGGACGTCAGTGAAGGCAAAGATATGTTGTTTGTGGAGGGGGGGAAAGACATCGAGTACGGGATCTCTTTCTACCTGAACGTATTATCCCTGGCAGGATACCTTGGGGGGAAGCTGGTGATACTGGTAGGCGGTGATGAAGACTATATAGTGGATAACGTGATATTTATCAAGAAGTACCTACGATTCACGGGCATGGATTTCAGGGGTGTGATCATCAATAAGGTGCGCAACGTAGAAGATTTCAAGACCGTGTACGTTCCCATGATGCAGAAAGTGGGCATTAATATACTGGGGATAATACCCTACCAGGCTGAACTAACCTTCTTTTCTATGGAGTACCTGTCGCAATATTTACTTGCAAGGGTGGTGGCTGGTGAAGATGGGCTGAACCGGCGAATCAACAACATTTTCGTGGGCGCTGCTTCAGTAGATTCGGCTTATTCTGATGTTCGATTTCACAGGGAGAACAAACTGGTAGTAACAAGCGGGGACCGCTCCGATATGCTGCTGGCATCGTTTGAAGATAAATGTACGGCGGCTGTCATTATTACCAACAATGTTCTTCCGCCTCAGAATATTTTGGCCAAAGCTGATGAGAAGGGTATCCCCGTGTTGCTGGTGCCTATCGGAGTGTACGAAACGGCCAAACAGATTGAATCACTGACGCCCCTGATCACCGCGAAAAACACGGTGGAAATTGAACTCATGGGGAAATTGGTCAGGGAGAACGTAAACATAGAAGAGCTTCTGAAGGATTGATAACCCAAATACAGTTGTATAATTTATTTGCCGGAGTATATTCGGGCTGTTATAATCATTTGGCACTTGCGGTACGCCGTATTAACCTAAATATACCTTCGACCTCCCGCAATCAAATGCGTGAGGTTTTTATTTGGACAAAAGGGAGTTATAGACATGGCTAAGGAAGATAAATCCAAAAAGCTGGAAACCATGCGTCATTCGGCCAGCCATATCATGGCTGAAGCCGTCCAGTCTCTGTTCCCTGAAGCCAAGTTCGGCATCGGCCCGGCCATCGAGGACGGGTTTTACTATGATTTCGACCTTCCCCGGCCGCTCGGCGTGGATGACCTGCCGGCCATCGAGGCCAGGATGAGGGAGATAGTCGTGGCCAACCTGCCGTTTACGTCTGAAGAGATCAGCTTAAAGGAGGCCGCTAAACTTTTTGCTGACCAGCCTTATAAAATCGAACTGATAAATGACCTCGGCGCGGAAATGGTTACTGTCTACAAACAGGGCAATTTCACTGATCTCTGCCGCGGGCCGCATGTCAAAGCGACCGGCGAGGTCAAGGCCTTCAAACTGGTCAGCGTGGCAGGCGCCTACTGGCGCGGGGATGAGAAGCGGCCGATGCTCCAGAGGATATACGGCGTCGCTTTTAGCCGGAGCGTCGATCTGGAAGAATACCTCAACAGGATGGCCGAAGCTGCCAAACGCGATCACAGGAAGCTGGGCAAGGAGCTCGATCTTTTCAGCCTGCATGAGGAAGCCGGCCCGGGATTGGTATACTGGCACCCAAAGGGTGCAACGGTCAGGCAGATAATCGAGGATTTCTGGAAGGCCGAGCACCGGCGCCGCGGCTACGATATCGTCTATTCACCGCATATCGCCAAGGTCCATCTGTGGGAAGTCAGCGGCCATTGGAATTTCTACCGTGACAATATGTACTCACCCATGGAGATTGATGAGATACAGTACATCGTCAAGCCGATGAACTGCCCATTCCATATACTGATGTATAAGACGCAGCTTCGCAGCTACCGCAACCTGCCCATGCGCTACGCCGAGCTTGGTACCGTGTACCGGTACGAGCGTTCAGGGGTGCTTCACGGGCTGGCCAGGGTCAGGGGTTTCACGCAGGATGATGCCCACATCTTCTGCAGGCCGGACCAGATCGAATCTGAGGTAAAGGACGTGGTGGAGCTGGCGCAGTTCATGATGAAATCGTTCGGGTTTGACGAGTATGAGATGATGCTGTCCACCAGGCCCGAAAAATATACCGGCACGCTGGAGAGTTGGGACATGGCGACCGAAGCCCTGCGCAATGTCCTGGAAGAGCTCAAGATCGATTACCAGGTGGATCCGGGAGAAGGCGTATTTTACGGCCCTAAGATAGATGTTAAACTCAAGGATGCTATCGGCAGGCTCTGGCAGGGTCCGACCATACAGGTCGATTTCCAGATGCCGGAGCGTTTCGATGTTAACTACGTGGGTGAGGATGGGCGTGAGCACAGGTCAGTGATGATCCACCGTACCGTACTTGGCAGCCTGGAACGTTTCTTCGCCTGTCTGATCGAGCATTACGCGGGCGCTTTCCCCGTATGGCTGGCGCCGGTGCAGGCTGTAATCATACCGATCGCTGACAGGCACGTTGAATATGCATCAAAACTTTGTGCGGAGATGCGGTCCCGGGATATCAGGGTCCAACTGGATGACCGGTCGGAACGCATGAACATGAAGATACGGGAAGCCCAGTTGAACAAGATACCGTATATGCTGGTGCTGGGCGACAAGGAGGTCGAGAAAGGGACTGTGTCAGTGCGTCTGCGTAACGGGGAAGGCCTTGGCTCACAGGATTTTCCCGCCTTTATGCAGCGGATGGAATCGATAATCAAATCCAGGGAGCTTCACAAACTTTGATTTTCAGCTATGAAATATGATATATTTTAATTCGCATACTTTTAATATGAAGGGAGGGATAGAACAAAATATTTAAAGAACTGAATATTAATCACCGCATCCGCGCCAGGGAAATAAGGCTCATTGGTGATGAAGGGGAGCAGGTAGGTGTTATAGCCACGGACAAGGCCCAGCAGATGGCCAATGAAAAAGGATTGGATCTTGTCGAGGTAGCGCCGACGGCAGCCCCGCCTGTATGCAGGATACTTGATTACGGCAAGTACAGGTACGAGCAGACCAAGAAGGAAAAAAAGGTACGCAGCGGTCAAAGGTCCGGCCTCCTCAAGGAAATAAGGGTAAGGCCGCAGGTTAAGGACCATGACCTTGATATAAAGATAAACCGGGCAAAGAAATTTGTTATAGACGGAGATAAAGTTAAGGTATTGGTTGTCTTCAGAGGACGCCAGATGGTACACCCCGAACTGGGCATAAGGTTACTTCAGAAGGTAGCAAATGACTTAAAAGGAGTAGCCCAACTGGACGGTCAGCCCATACACGAAGGCAGGATAATGAGCCTCATCCTTTCACCTGTATCGGCCAAACAGGTACAGACCAAAGAGGTGAAGGAAGCCGGGGCAGCTAAAGAAGTTAAAGAAATAAAGGTCAAGGAAACAGTGTAGATGCCTAAACTAAAGACACACAAGGGTGCGAAAAAGCGCTTTCACTTCACTGGAACCGGCAAGATCCTGCGCGTCAAGCAGGGGAAAAGCCATTTCAGGCGAAGGAAGTCGGCCAAGGTTAAGGGGCTTTATGATGAGACTATACCCCTAAACAAAGCCGACGTTAAAAGGATTAAAAAAGTATTACCTTACCAGTAGGTATTCAGGAGGACTCAGTTGCCAAGAGTTAAAGGCGGCGTTGTCAGCCACAAACGCCATAAGAAGGTACTTGAATTAACTAAAGGCCACAGGGGAAAGCGACATTCCCTGTACAGGCATGCTCACGAATCAATGCTGCATGCCCTTGATTACGCTTACGGGCACCGCAGGGAACGCAAGGGAGATATGCGCAAGCTTTGGATTGCCAGGATCAATGCTGCCGCAAGGGACGGCGGACTGACCTACAGCCAGTTCATGAACGGCCTGACAAAGGCGGACATAAATATCAACCGCAAGCTGCTTGCTGACATCGCAGTCAGTGACCCATCCAAATTTTCCGAGCTGGTCAAGGTGGCTGCCGGCAAAATAAAGAACTAACCGCTCAGTTGATCTGTAAATGACGGACCAGGTTGAAGAAGTCGCTTCGCAGGCTACTGATGAACTGCAGAAAATATCCGGCATAGAAGAGCTGGAATCATGGCGCGTCCGTTACCTTGGTAGAAAGAGTAAATTAATCAATATTTTGCGCTCCCTGGGTAAGGTTCCCATCGATGAAAGGCGTGAACTGGGGGCCAGGGCCAACCAAGTTAAGTCCAACCTCGAGAGCCTATACCAGGCGCACAAAGAAAAGATCGAACTTTCAAAGCACGAATCGCTCCAGCACGAGAGAATAGATGTAAGCCTGCCCGGGCAGCCCTATCAGCTCGGCCGCCTTCACCTTACCACCAGGACCATCAGGGAAATATGCGATATTTTTGCGGGTATGGGATTCAAGGTGGTGGAAGGGCCCGAGGTGGAGTGGGAGTACTACAATTTTGAAGCCCTCAATATGCCCGCCGAGCATCCTGCAAGGGACGGCTTTGCCACGTTGTGGGTCGATTACGAGGCTCCGGAGGGCGGCAGGCCGATGCTGATGCGCACGCACACATCGCCGGTCCAAATACGAACCATGGAGAAGGAGAAGCCCCCTATCCGTGTGGTCGCTCCCGGCAGGGTCTACCGTTACGAAGCTACCGATGCCACACATGAGTGGATGTTCTCACAGGTGGAAGGGTTGGCCGTTGACAAGAATATCACCATGGCCGACCTCAAAGGGACGCTTTTTGAATTCGCGCGCCGGCTTTTCGGCCAGGAACGTAAATGTCGCTTTCGCTGCGATTATTTCCCCTTCGTAGAACCGGGCGTCGAGATTGCCATCGACTGCTTCATGTGCGGCGGAAAGGGGTGCCGTCTGTGCAGTAATAGCGGGTGGATCGAGATACTGGGCGCCGGTATGGTGCATCCTGAGGTGCTGCGCGGCTGTGGCATCGACCCTGATATATACTCGGGATTTGCCTTTGGAATGGGGGTGGAAAGGATACCGATACTACGCTACGGCATTGACGATATAAGGCTTTTCTATGGCAACGACCTGAGATTCTTAAAGCAGTTTTGATCTGAAGGTGCTTGATGAAAGTTCCGTTGAAATGGCTTAAAGATTACGTCGATATAGATATCCCTGTCGACGAGCTTGCCGGTAAGCTGACGCTGGCCGGGCTTGAAGTGTCGGGGATCCAGATCATCGGCGGGAGCTGGGATAAAGTCATCGTGGGCCGCATACTGGCCGTCGATCCGCATCCCAATGCCGACCGCTTGAGACTGGCCACGGTTGATCTGGGCAACCGGCAGATAACAGTGGTTTGCGGTGCGCCGAACCTGGTCGTCAACGATAATATCGCCTTTGCTCTGGTCGGGGCCAATCTTATAGACGGGCATTCCGGTGTAATCGAAGAGTTGAAGCCGGCTAAAATCCGCGGCGTGGTTTCCGAAGGCATGATATGCGCTGAGAAGGAACTCGGCATTTCCGATCAATACGAGGGTATACTGGTGCTGCCCCAGGAATACGAGGTCGGCAGGCCGCTGGCGGATTACCTGGGGGATGTCATCATGGACATCGATATCACTCCAAACAGGGCTGACTGTCTCTCCGTGATGGGCATAGCCCGCGAGGTGGCTGCCATAACCGGCAACCCGTTCCGCATGCCGGATCTTGTTTACGCGGAAGGAAACAAGGAAGCCGGGGCTTACGCTTCCGTGGAGATTAAGGACCCGGACCTTTGCCCCAGGTACTGCGCCGGCATCGTCGATGGTATCACTATCGGCCCCTCTCCCGTGTGGATGCAGGACCGCCTGGCAGCATGTGGTGCAAGGCCCATAAATAACATCGTGGACGTCACAAACTATGTCATGTTGGAGTTCGGCCAGCCGCTGCACGCTTTTGACTACAGGGATATCAGGGGACATAAGATCATAGTGAGGCGGGCAGCCGATGGCGAGATCATGTATACGCTTGACGAGGTAGAGCGTAAATTCAGCGGGAACATCCTGCTTATTACGGATGCAGAGCGGGCGGTAGCCGTGGCAGGCATTATGGGCGGACTGAGCTCTGAGGTCAGGGATTCAACCACGATCGTACTGATTGAGTCAGCCAATTTCAGCCAGGCCGCGATTCACCGTGGAAGCCAGGAACTCAAACTGGGCAGCGAGGCCTCGGCCAGATTTGAAAAAGGGCTTAATCCGGAGCTTGCGATGATGGCCGTCAAGAGGGCGACACAACTCATGGCGCAGCTTGGCGGAGGGAAAGCAGCAAAGGACATAATCGATGTCTACCCGGGCAAAAAAGAGAGAAAGCCGATTCCCCTTTCGGAAGGCGACATTAAACGCACGCTCGGTATGACCATAAGTGAGAACAACATCAGGAAGAGCCTGGAATCCCTGGGTCTGCATTGCACGAAGGGGAATAAAGGGACAATCCTGGTTGATGTACCCTGGTGGAGGAATGATATTAACATCACTGCCGACCTTGTTGAAGAGGTGGCGCGGGCCACGGGGTATGAGAATATACCTGTTTCGATGCTCAGCTCGCCGCTGCCGACCGGGGAGAGTGCCCCTGCTGTAGCTTTCAGGCGCAACCTCCAGGATATACTGGTTGGATGCGGCTTTCAGGAGATTATAACCTACCCGCTGACAAGCCTGGAAGTATTGGGAAAGTTGTCTACAGGGCCTGAAATGCCGGCCCCCGAACCGCATAAAATCGCTAACGCTATGAGCATGGAGCTTGAATACCTGCGTACTAGCCTTCGAACAGGTATTCTCTCGGTGCTGTCCCGTAATCAGCGCAACAGGGAAAACAACATCAGGTTGTTTGAGATTGCGAAAATCTTTTTACCGCGGCCAAAAGATCTGCCCGCGGAAAATGAAATATTGTGCGCGTTAATCGACACTGTGGTGCCGGAGATGTACTGGCAATCCGCACCGGCGCCGGTTGATTTCTATTTTGTTAAAGGTATTGTGGAAACGTTATTGGCCAGGTTCGGAATTAAAGCAGATTATTTGTTTGGCAATGATGTGACATTGAGCCCGGCCAAGAACGCTGACATCGTGGTCGATTCGATGAAAATCGGCGTGATTGGCGAAGTACATCCTGCCGTGCTGATGCGTTTTGATATAGCCGAACCTGCCTTTCTGTTTGAGCTCGATGTGGATAAACTGCTGGTATTAGCATCGAAACCGCTCGTATACAAAGCCGTCACCAAATACCCGGGCACCACGCGTGACATTGCAGTGCTGTTGGATGCGGGTGTTACGTATCAAAAAGTAGTGGATATTATTAAAGGCTTTAGCCTGGTATCTGATAATCAGCTATTTGACCTATACGTGGGAGAACAGATACCCGAGGGTAAAAAATCAATAGCTTTCAGGCTCATCTATCAGGCTGCTGACCGCACTCTAACAGATGAGGAAGTCGATAAGGTCCAGAAGCGTATCCTGGAACGGCTTTCCAAAGAACTGGGCGCCACTTTGAGATCATAATCAGAAGGAAGAGTTGAAGAGGAACCGCAGGTTCCTACTAGTAATGAACAACCCTCTCCCAAGGGAGAGGGCAGGATGAGGGTATAAATGCCAGAGCACTTTCTTCGCAGGTTTCTCTACCCGGAAAGCGTGGCCATCATCGGGGCTACCCCGAATAAATTCGCCGTAAACTACCACCTGGTGGAAAACCTTATCAACCTTGGCTACAAAGGCAAAATCTACCCTGTGAATCCCAACCAGGACGAAGTCTTCGGGATCAAAACCTTTAAAAACTTCAACGATATAGGCGAATACGTCGACCTCGTCGTCATCTCCGTCGCCGTGCGCAACGTCCTCGAAATCGTTAAGAATCTTCCCGGCGATAAAATAGGTGGCGTTGTTCTCGTCACCGGGGGCTTCTCCGAGATCGGTGAGGAAGGTAAGAAAATCCAGGACGAGATAGCCCGGATATTAAAAGAAAAGGGGATCAGGGCCATCGGTCCCAACGCTCTCAGCCCCATCAACAGCTCCAATAAATTCGCCGTCAGTTTCTTCACCATGGCCGGGCTGCCCTCCGGCATCGTCTCGTTCATCTTCCAGTCAGGTATGTATGAACCTCGCTTCAACTGGATAATGATGGATTTCCATCTCGGGGTTGCCAAGTTGATCGATCTCGGCAACAAGATGGACATTAATGAGGTCGACGCCCTGGAGTACCTGTCTCAGGACCCTGAGACCAAAGTGATCTGCATACATCTTGAATCCATCAAAGGCGATGGCCGCCGCTTCTTTGACCTTCTCAAACAGACAACGCCCAGGAAACCCGTCATCGTCTTAAAGGGAGGCAGGACCGAGGCTGGGGCAAAGGCGGTCATGTCTCATACGGGGTCGCTGGTACAGGGCAGCGACATTGTGTTTCAGTCTGCCTTGAAGCAGGCCGGTGCTATCAAAGTCGATACACTGGATGATTTCCTCTATCTGGCTAAGGCTTTTTCCTATCTCCCGATTCCCAAGGGTAACCTAATTGCCATCGCAACCTTCCCGGGCGGTGAGGCTGTCCTGGCCACGGACTCGGTCTATCAACACGGTTTGGTCATGGCTAAGCCGGGTCAATCAAGCTACGATAGGTTGCACAAGACTTTCCCCGCCTGGGAGATAGCCCTCAATCCCTATGACTTCGGTATAATCTATACCTTCAGTTCTTTTAATAATAACCACGGCGCCTTCATCGAGGCTATGGCCGATGATGAGAATGTCGACTGTATCGCTGTTCAGCTTCCCCCCCCGGTCTTCCCCATTGATCCCGAAATGTTCTGCTCGCCCTTCCTGGCAGCCCCCCGGAAAGGCAAACCCCTTGTTGTCTGGCCTCCTCACATGCTGCGCTTTGACACCGATGTCATCACCTGGCTCGAAGCCCACTCCATCCCCGTCTTTCCATCGGCCGCGATTGCTGTGAAATGCCTGGCAGCGCTTAACCGTTACCGCCTGATTTCACAAGCTTCCTGACTGCGTCAGCCAGTCCTTCCATCGGTATTGGAGTAGTCTATCCCTGCGCCATTTAACTTCCACGCCGCTATTTTGCTTGACGGCGCGACAGGAACTTCATGGCCAGGAAATAACTCAGCGGAACCCATTGATATAGTATTCCCAGTGCGCCCGCTATTGCGGCGTCCCCGGCAGTCAATTGCCCTGAGACGGTGAAGCAATAGAAAGAATAAACCGATAACGGTATATAGAGGATGCTCCCTGTGATAACGCGGGAGTATATCCTTTCAATCTAACTGCGCTGCCTAAATGCATCAGCCCGTTTATGAATAGCAGGGCGGCGGCAGACAGGCTGAAGGCAAGGTTGCTGACGCCGACGAAAAGCACGATGACGCACAGTAGCAATTGCAGGCCGTTTATTACTATTGCCATCGGGACATTGACGAAGGGTGCGAAGGCGGGGTTCATCCGCTTCATGACCTCCATGAATCCACCCGGGAAGAAATACTCTTCCACCATGTGAAGCATCGATGCTATTAAGAAACCTACAAATAGCCAGGTCATCGCTGCAATAAGGGGTGCAATTTAATATATGTACGGGACAACACGCCAGGTGCTTTTCCTGTAGTCCAGGTATTGTTTACCGAAGTGCTGTTCCAATTCCTTCTCTTCCACCTTAATTCGCTGCATTATTCCGATGACGGGAAGCACTATGCATAACAGTAAGGAAATCCAATTAGCCAAAGCGATTCCCAACCCGAAGACTATGATAAGTATTCCCAGGTATGCCGGATGCCGGATATAGCGATAGGGACCGGCCTTTATTAATTCATGGTCTTTTTGAATCTGGACTGTTGCTGTAAAGAATTTTCCCAGGACAGAAATAGCATACCGCCGGAATATAATGCCCGAAATCATAATAGTCACGCCGATCCAGGTCAGCCAATCACCCAGCACCAGCAGACGGCCGAAATCCAATATCACGGGAAGCCACGCGATGCTGAAAGAGATCGCAACAAGTACCCATACCAGCCGGATTGTTCCTCTGTCAGCCGCGCTGTCCTTTCCCCGCGTGGTGCGAACGTTGAGTATAATCTCCGATATCAGGTAGTAATCCTGGACAGCATTGATGACCACAATAGCTGCTATTATGCTTGCACTCATCTATTTCAAATTTCCTTTTTTCTGGAGCAGGTAAAAGATTACGGCTTTATCACCTTTAGGACTTTACTTAGTCTATCCATTATTGGATAATGATGATATATTTTTTAGGGTATTGGTATGGAATATATGACCACCGACAAGCCGCAAACAACTCAGCCACCTCCGCAAACAACTCCGCCACCACGCCGAGTCCCACCACCGGCAGAACCAAAGCCTGGTATAAAAGGACTATAATTTAGCAACAAGAATCACCGTTATTGCCAAAAGCATAAATATAACTTCTAGGCATACGAATGGCAATACCTTCTGTAAATACCCTGCTTTTTCGATAGCAACTTTGTAGTTAACCTCAGAGGACTCCATCAGAATTTTGGCTATCCACTCTTTCATGCCATCATCTTCATATTCCCTGGAATATCTATTAAATTCATCATATGGAATACCCAATTTCACTTTCTTAGTCCGAAGTGCCTTGTAAATATTCCATCCCGCCCCCAGAAAAGCAATCATACCAAGGGAACCCAATATAATTGCTATGCAGTTTACGTCACCCCTTGATAATTGAGCAGCAAAGCCGATGGTAGCTATAGGAACGCCTATTGCTACAGTGATCAGAAAACCTACCTTATTATCCAATTGATCGAAGTAAGTGAGTATTCTGTCATATTCTGAGTTTGCAGTTTCATAGTAGGTGTTTAATGCCTTGATTTTACTGTTTTCATTCATGGGCATCTCCATAACAAGCCTCCATTAAATCGGTAGAACGCCTTGATTTGTCCAGTCCAGCGTTTGCACTTTGGCAGACGTGTCAAAACCCTTACCATTTAGTAACTCTTGAAAAGATTATTGCTGCTGGCCATGCGACTCTGGCTATTCCGAATAATATCAGTTTGCGTCTCTTGTCTCAAACTGTCGTTCCGGCTTAGTGGCGGGCGCCAGCGGTTATCTGGCCAAGAATGTCCCGGCTGATGGACTGGGCAGGGTGAGTGTGCCATCCTGGTATAATAATCCTATCATGTCCAAAATAGTCCTCGACCTCCACGACATCTTTAATAAAGGCAGGTCCATCGATACCGAGCTCAACAGGGTCATCACTGAGGCCGTGGCGAAAAAGATCCCCCTTGTCGAGATTATCCCCGGCAAAGGGTCGGGCCAGTTGAAAAAGCGCGTTTTACGCTTCCTTGCTCAACCTGACATAAAGAAACTCTATCATCGGCTTGAGAAAGACGACAAAAACTTCGGAAGGATTTTCATCCATTTCCGCCACTAACACCGGGGCCGGGACGCAGTTCACCTCACTGAAAGGCGATTACTCTGAAAACATGTCAATTGTTAGTGCGGTTTTAACAGGCTATTAATGGCTTCCGTCAACCCCTCCAGCGGCTGCATCTGTGCCTGCGCATCCTTCCTCCATTTCAACTCCACGCTGTTGGTTTTAAGCGTGCGTGTACTGATCACAATCCGCAGGGGTATCCCGATCAGGTCGGCATCGTTGAACTTTACACCCGGTGATTCCGGTCTGTCATCCAGCAGCACCTCTATTCCAGCCGAGATCAATTCGGGGTATAGTTTTTCCGCAGCCTGCATAACCGCAGGATCATCGATTTTAAGCGGGCACAGGCAGACCTGGAACGGGGCTATCGGCAGGGGCCAGATTATTCCCTTGTCGTCATGGTTCTGCTCAACCGCGGCGGCCAGTAGACGTCCCACACCGATACCGTAACACCCCATGGTTATAGGCTTGCTGGCGCCGTCTTTATCCAGGTAATATGCGCCCAATCGCTCACTTAGAAAAGTGCCCAGTTTGAAGACATGGCCTACCTCGATGCCCTGCTGCGAGCGAAGTATGCTATTACACTTCGGACACTGGTCGCCTTCCCTGGCAACTGCTATATCAGCCACGGTGTCAACCTTGAAATCGCGGGGATAATTAACGTTTTTAAGGTGTGTATCCGGCTTATTCGCCCCCGCCACGAAATTGCCGCCCAGCTTGACCGAATCATCGGCCAGGACCCTGTACCCCTTCAGGTTGATGGCTGAGGCGTAGCCGGCTACCAATCCCGCCTCTCGCGTTTCAGCTTCAGTGGCCATGTGCAAATCGCTGCACGTCAAAAGGTTTTTCAGCTTGACCTCGTTCACTCCCAGGTCACCGCGGATGACCACAAATATAACTTTACCATCGGCTACGTAAAATACAGATTTCAGCGTTTGCTCTGCCCCGATCCCCAGGAAGTTGGCCACCTCCTCGATAGTCGTCATTCCCGGCGTGGAGACCTCCTCTACGGCCAGGGATTTTGCCACAGGCGCAGATGTTTTGACGCTGGTGGCCTTCTCGGCATTGGCGGCATAGCCGCACTGCGTGCAGTAGATGATCTGGTCCTCCCCGCTCTGGGCGATCAGCATGAATTCATGCGAGGCTTTGCCCCCGATAGCGCCGCTGTCAGCCTCTACCATGACGGCCGGAAGGCCGCACCTGGCAAATATATTTTTATAGGCCTGAACCATCTTTGCATAGCTTTCATCCAGGGCGTCCTCATCGATATCGAAGCTGTAGAGGTCCTTCATGATGAATTCGCGCACCCGCAACAGCCCTCCCCTCGGGCGCGGCTCGTCCCTGAATTTATTCTGGATCTGGTACAGCAGCTGCGGTAGATCACGGTAGCTCTGCACCGAACGCCTCACCAGGTCGGTAATCACCTCCTCGTGGGTGGGGCCGATGGCCAGCCGGTGTTCTTTGCGATCGGTTACGATGAAGAGGGTTTTATCGAATGAAGGTAGGCGGCCTGATTTCTCCCATAGCTCGATGGGCTGCAGCGACGGCATCATCAGCTCCTGCCCTCCGGCGCTGTCCATCTCGCCTCGTATGATGTCCTCTATCTTTTTCAGCACCCTCCATCCCAGGGGCAGAAAAGAATATACTCCGGTGGCTACCTGCTGTATCATCCCTGCCCGCACGAGCAGCTGATGGCTGGCACAGTCGGCATCAGACGGGGCCTCCTTTAATGTCTTGCCCAGTAATCTGGAAAAACGCATATCCTTATCCCCTCAAATTAAACTAATAGCCCATTTTAGAATATTTCATCCTGAAAAAAAAGGGCGCCGGTAATTCGGCGCGAGTGAACCTGCGACTGTTCAGCGCTATAGGCCGTCGATCTCGTCTGTGAGGGCCCGCAGATAATCACTTTCGTTGACGCTTCGTATGATTCGGCCCTTCTTGAAGATAGCTCCTTTTCCTTTTCCGCAGGCAATGCCCACATCTGCGGCTTTTGCTTCCCCCGGTCCGTTGACCACGCAGCCCATGACAGCGATTTTAACGGGCTTTTTCACAGATTCAAGGTAGTTGCTGACCTTCGTGGCCAGACCGACTATATCAGACTCACTTCGTCCGCAGGAAGGGCAGCTTATAAGCACCGGCCCCCGCTGTCGGAGGTTAAGCGATTTGAGTATCTCGTATGCGGCAAATACCTCTTCGCGTGGGTGAGCGCTGAGCGAGACCCTGACGGTATCGCCGATGCCCTCATAAAGCAGTATACCGATCCCGGTAGCGCTCCTAATTACGCCGGTGCGAGGCAGGCCGGCTTCAGTGATGCCGAGGTGCAGTGGGTATAAGGTCTTCCTGGCGATGCTGCGGTAAGCCTCGATGGCCGTGGGCACGTCGAAAGCCTTGAGCGCTATCTTGATCAGGCCGAAGTTCATGCTCTCAAGCAGCTCCACCTGTTCCATGGCCGTATCAACCATGTAAGCTGCAGTTGACCTGCCGGGCTTCTGGCCCGGCGGGAGGCTGCCGAAATTCACGCCTATGCGTATGGGCACTTCTCTTATTTTGGCTTCAGCCACAACTTTCTTAACCTGCTGTTTATCGCGTATGTTGCCGGGATTGAGGCGCAGCCCGTCGGCGCCGCTGACCAGGGCTGCCAGTGCCAGGCGGTAATCGAAATGGATATCGGCAACCAGGGGTATGGAGATGCTTTTGCGTATCTCTTTGATGGCTGCGGCGGCCTGCCGGTCGGGGACAGCTACACGGATTATTTCACAGCCGCATTCTTCCAGCTCCCTTATCTGGTTTACTGTGGAACGTACGTCCCTCGTATCCGTCTTGGACATAGACTGGACCGATACGGGGGCACCGCCACCTACAGTCACGTTCCCCATCCGTATGGGCTTTGAGATACGCGGTTTTTTCAAGGCAGCAGACTTTCTCCACGGATGATGCGGGCGACATCAAAATAGCTGATGACCAGTATTAGTAATATCATGGCCAGGAATCCTATCATGTGAACCAGGCCTTCCTTTTGAGGTGAGATCCTTTTGCCTCTCCTTGCCCATTCAAGCAATACGAAAATAAGCCTTCCTCCATCCAGTCCCGGTATAGGAAGAAGGTTAAATATCCCCAGGTTGATACTGATGAGGGCCGCAAACTCCAGCAGAGGGCTGATACCTGCCTTGATAACCTCTCCGGTCAACTGCGCAATGGCTATGGGGCCCGCCAGTTGCGGCGCCGTGCTCCTGACAAACCAGCTCGTGACCTCGTTCTTGAAAAGCACGAGGATTTCCCAGCTGTGTGTGACGCTGGTGGGCAACGCCTGCCAGAAAGGCATGGATTCTACAACCGATGTGGTGTCGGATGAGGTGAGCATGACTCCGGTGGCGCCCTGCCCCTGCGGGGGAGACCAGCGTGGTTTTACAGATACGACCTTTTGGCTCGCATTGGGCTTCTCAATGACCATGGCCGTGTCGTTGCCCAGGTTCAATTGTATCTGGTAACTCAGATCACCCCGGCTCTTTACCGTGTGCCCGTTTATCTCCAATATTCTGTCGCCTGCTTCAATGCCTGCCGTCTGTGCCGGTGAACCGGCGGCGACCTCCTTGATCAGTACATTTTCTACCGTCACATCATGCGGGATCATAAAGCTGATGGTGAACAGAACGATGGGCAGTAGTATATTCAGTATCGATCCGGCGCTGAGGACGAAAATCCTGGCGCCGATGCTTTTGCTGGCCAGGCTGCCCGGGGTAGAAGGGTCTTCTTCCCCCAGCAGGCGTGTGAAACCGCCGAAAGGTATGGCGTTGATTGAGTAAATGGTCTCGCCGTATTTGAAACCCCAGATTTTGGGCGGCAGGCCCAGGCCGAATTCCTCCACCTTGACCTTCGACATTTTGGCGGCGGCGAAATGACCTATCTCATGGGTGAGAATGAGTAATATCAGCAGTGTTAAAAAAACCACTATGGTTAATAACATTAAATATCCTTCCTTGCTGCTTTCAGGGCTGTTTCACGCGCCCATTTGTCCGACTGTAGAATATCCTCAAGTCCGGGACTCGAAACCGGCCTGTGCAAATCCAGGGTCTTTTCTATTATTGTAGCAATTTCAGTGAACGCGATACCATTATTAAGAAATTGTTCAACGGCCGTCTCATCCGCAGCGCATAATACCGATGGATAAGTGTCCCCCAGTTTACCCGCGTCTAATGCAAGTTTGAGGCAGGGGTACTCTGTATAATTAACCGGCTCAAATGTGAGGTTAGTTATCGTCCGAAAATCCAGCCGTTTTATGTCCGGATTATGCATGCGTTCAGGATAAAGAAGTACGTATTGAATAGGCAGATGCATATCGGGATTACTCAACTGCGCCTTAACGGAGCCGTCCCGGAACTCAACCATGGAGTGGATGATGCTCTGCCGGTGGATAATGATCTCAATATTTTCGAAGGGCAGGTTAAAGAGCCAGTGTGCTTCGATCACCTCCAGGCCTTTATTAAAAAGCGTGGCGGAATCCACAGTCACTTTTTTGCCCATTTTCCAGGTCGGGTGGTTGAGGGCCTGCGCTGCTGTTACTTTGTGCAGCTTTTCAACCTGCCAGCCAATGAAAGGCCCGCCCGAGGCCGTCAGAAGAAGCCTGGACATCTCCGTATCTTCGCCCTGCAGGCACTGCCAGATCGCACTGTGTTCGCTGTCTACCGGCAGGATAGTGCCCTTATGCTGCACGGCAAGTTGCTTTAACAACGCTCCTGCCATGACCAGGATCTCCTTGTTGGCGATAGCCACGGTCTTCCCCGCCTGAAGGGCAGCCATAGCCGGCATAAGGCCCGCCTTGCCCGTGGTGGCAACGATAACCATATCTACGTCCGGATGCGCTGCCATCTCTTCCATGCTCGCCTGTCGTACACCGGACGGCAGCCGGGAGCCGGCAGTGCTAAAAGCTAACTGCGGGTTGAATTCTCTAACCTGTTTTAAAAAGAGGTCCGTGTTGTTGCCGCAGGCCAGCCCGATCACCGGCAATCTATCTCTGAATACGCGTACGATATCCAGCGTCTGCTGCCCGATAGACCCGGTTGATCCCAATAATGCCAGTCTTTTAAATTTGTTTTTCATGGAGATTCAGTTGATGACACGGTAATGTTACAGCAAATCGACTGCCACGGCTAAGAGTATAGAGTGAGCAGGCAAAATAAGCCCCGGCGATCCTCGCTGCGGGATGAACCATCGCCGGGGCAACCTGTCATACCAATTTAAATGGATTGGAGCTGCTTATTCCATCATCCCTGGAATTGATACGATGAGGAAGCCTGTTACGACCAGGACCACGAAGATAACCAGGAGAATCATGTAAATTACGGATAGAACGATGCCCCAGATCAGCATGGACCTGGCCTTCTTGGGGTCTTTATCCTTGTTGACCGCCCAGGCGATGATGCCGCCTATCCAGCACCACCCGCCGAAGAGCAGGGGCAGTATAACGAGGAGCCACCATGCTCCGCCCACCGTCTTCACGGTGGGGGCGGTGCCAACAGTCACAGGTACGTCACTTTTAGCCATAAATAGTTTATTTGCGCAAGTCGGGCAGTATACTTTTTCCTGTAGCTCTGTTCGGCATGCGATGCAAACCATCTTTCCACAACTCACACATGCACCGACAGCATCTTTACCCGGGTGAATAGAACAATCAGCCATAAAAGCCCTCCTCCAGCTAAACTAGCTTATATTTACGCCAATTATAGACAATGAAATTGTTCAATGCAATTAAAATTTTTTGCATCCTCATGTATAATAATGTTTTAGTGAGGGGGAAATTTACAACGGGGAAGATTTACTATACTAGGTTGTTACTGCATATACAGAAGATATTCAAATAACTATTTCATTAAGAGGAGACAGGAGGTAAAACAGTGCCGAAGCAGAGAATTTTGAATTGCCCCTTGAAATTCAACAGTAAGACGCTTGAAGGTGACGGATTTGTAAAGAAGGAGACGTGCCTTTGCGATGAAGAGAGCTGTTCCTGGTGGCGGCCCAACACAAACCTGTGCGCGGTCAACAACATGATTGAGGTGATGAACAAACTGGAGCTGACTGCCGGTCTGCAGCTCAAGACCCTGCTGCCCGATTTCCAAACCAAGACAACAGTAGTTGATATGGAAAGGTAATAACTGCTGGGTAGAAGTGCAACCTGTGTCTGGCGGTATCCCTGCCAGTTGCCCAGGCGGGCAAAGACTGGGTGATTTGAGTTATAATGTAGCGCGAAATTAAACAATCAAGGAGGTCTTATGGCTTACGATACACTGATACTGGAAAGGGAGGGTGCGGTTGGTAAAATTACACTTAACAGGCCACCGGTAAATCCATTTAATTATGCGGCAATCGATAACCTTGGCAAAGCATTTGCCGAACTGGAGAATGACAAATCTGTTCGTGCCATACTGATTACCGGCGGGGGCGAAAAGGCATTCTCCGCCGGATTTGATATTGCCAGCTTTGCTGATCCCATGAACATATGGCTGCCGAGATTGGGCCACATTGTTTATAACCGGATCGAGAGAGGACCCAAGCCTGTTGTCGCCGCCATTAACGGCTTTGCCCTTGGCGGTGGGTTGGAGCTGGCTTTGGCCTGCCATTTCCGGGTAATGGTTGATGCTGAGAAAGCAACACTCGGCCTGCCCGAGATCAACCTTGGAATCATACCGGGGTGGGGAGGCACTCAGAGGCTGCCCAGGCTGGTCGGGCGCACCAGGGCGCTGGAGATTGCCCTCATGGGCAGGAGAATCAATGCCAAAGAGGCATTTGAATGGGGCCTAGTGAACAAGGTTTCCAAGCCGGGCGAGGTAGTGAAAGACGCCATGGAATACGCTGTGGCCCTGAGTAAGCGGGCTCCCCTTGCCCTCAAGGCCATTTTGAACTCGGTGGTGCTCGGTCTCGACACCAACATGGCCCAGGGTATTGAACTGGAATTGGCCGGCTCACAGATGGTTGGAGCATCCAAGGACGCCATGGAAGGCATGACCGCTTTCATGGAGAAACGCGAAGCCAAATTCACGGGTGAATAAATAAATAACATACAGGAGAATCGGATCAATGAAAGCTGAAGACATTAAAAAGATCACAGTAGTAGGGTCCGGTGACATGGGACACGGTATCGCCGAGGTCGCCGCCATGGCAGGCTACAAAGTCAATATGTACGACATCAAGCAGGAATTTGTCGACAAGGGCATGGGCAAGATCAAAGACAGCCTTACCAGACAGGTCACCAAACAGAAGATGACTCAGGAAGCTATGGACAAGATCGTTGGCCTCCTGACAGGCTTCACGGTGCTGAAGGACGCCCTTAAGGACGCGGATTTCATGATCGAAGCGGCCCCGGAGATCATGGAACTCAAGCAAAAGATATTCAAGGAGTGCGATGAGCACGCTCCCAAGCATACCATTCTGGCCACCAATACATCCAACATGAGTATCACCAAGATCGCATCGGCAACCAAGCGGCCCGACAAGGTCGTGGGGCTGCACTTCTTCAACCCCGTGGCCATGATGACCCTGGCCGAGGTGATCAGGGGCGATAAGACATCCAACGAGACCATGGATGTAACCTTCGACCTAATGAAAACCTGGAAGAATTTCAGAGGGGCCATGGTGCCGATCAGGGTTGAGAAAGACACCCCGAGCTTTGTTTACAACAGGCTTGGCGCTCCCGCCGGCCTTTACATGTCAGAGCTGCTGGAGAAAGGCGTTGTAACCCCTGAAGCTGCTGATGCAAAAGTTAAGTCCATCGGGGTACCCATGGGCCCGTTCGAGACGTTTGACTTCGTGGGGCTGGACGTCATGTACCACAGCCAGGAGTACCTGGCCGGTGTGCTCTCACCTGAATATAAACCGCGCAGCTGGCTTGAGAAGAAGATGAAGGCTGGTGAACTGGGCAAGAAGACGGGCAAAGGTCTCTTCGATTGGCCGGGCGGCGCGCGTCCTGCAATCGATCTGAGCAAGGCCGACCCTAATTTCGATCCCATGGATATCATTTGCCTGCAGGTTAACGAAGGCACCAAACTGATTGAGGCAGGAGTTGTCAAGACTCCCGCCGAGATAGACCTGGCCATGATACACGGCGGCGGCGGCATATTTGGACCGTTTGCACTGGCCAAGGGCATGGGTTGGGCCAAGGTCGCTGAGAAATGTGAGGCCATAGCCAAGAAGACAGGCATTAAGCAATTCATGCCAACGGAAACCCTGAAAAAGGGCAATATCACCATCTAAATCAGAGGATTAAAAAGCAACTGAGCGGGGTTGGTTGCCGGATTTTAACCCGACGTTATCGGAAGTTTGAGGGTTAGACCGGCAGCCAACCCTGATTATTTACCAGGACAATCAGGTAGTAAGCCACGGGGGCGACGAGCAGGTGGCTGTCGATCCGGTCAAGTATGCCACCGTGCCCGGGCAGCAAGTTACCCGCATCCTTAGCATGCATGTTTCGTTTTAGAAGTGATTCCACCAGATCTCCAAGCTGTGCAAATATGCTTATGATCAATCCTGCTGCAACCATCTGCCAGTAATAGAGAGGCAGCTTGAATGCAATGGCCAGTATAACGGCAACTATAATGGATGTTGCCAGCCCCCCGGCAGCTCCCTCCCACGTTTTACCGGGGCTCACGGATGATGCCATGGTGTGTTTACCCAGGTTGCTGCCCACCGCATAGGCGCCGACATCACAAAGCGCAGTGCACGAGACCACCAGGAAAATCCAGCCCAGCCCATTTTCCATCTGCCTGATCTGGATATAGTAGGAAAGCAGCCACCCGGTATAGAGGATACCGGCTATAGTCCAGCCCCAGTTGATGAAAGCATTGTCCTTATTTGGCCTGAACAGCAGCCATATGAGCGGGATGAGAGTCATCAAGGCTAATAGGAGCGGCAGAGTAAAATCTCGTGGATACGGCAGGAAAGACAAATTATATTGCTGAATATAGGCGTTAACGATCAACAGGACGGAAAAAACGATGCCCAGCCAGCTTAAGGGCTGGATACCCTGGCTTTTCACGATCCGGTAAAACTCGATGCTGGCGAGGACGGCTATAATACTGGCGGCAGCGACAAATGGTATACCGCCCAGCCAGATTAGTACTACTATGATGACGGCAATGGCCAGGCCTGTTACTATTCGCTTGACTATCATATAGCTCCCCAAGTAGTAAATGTGAACGGCCGGCGCTGCAGCGGCCAATGAATCCGGTAGTGATCGATGATAAGTAGGGAGTTTATACTTCTAAGATCTCCGCTTCCTTGTCTTTACCGATCCTGTTGATGGAATCGATATGGCTGTCTGTAAGCTTCTGTGTATGCTCGGTAGCCCGTATACTTTGATCTTGGGATATCTCCTTATTTTTCTCGGATGTCTTCAGCTCTTCAACTGTTTCCCTGCGAATATTGCGCACGGTCACCCTTGCCTCCTCGAGTCTCTTGTGGATGATTTTGATCAGGTCTTTGCGCCTTTCCTCGGTTAGCATGGGGATGGAGATCCTGATATTGTTGCCGTCATTGATGGGATTAAGCCCCAGGTCAGATTTCAATATGGCTTTATCGATATTATTAATAATTGTGCGGTCCCAGGGATGTATTGAGATGGTTTTTGGCTCCGGTACCGAAATGGAAGCAAGTTGTATCAGCGGTGTCACAACTCCATGGTAATCGACCTTGATATGCTCAACCAGAGCAGGCGATGCGCGTCCCGTACGGATAGAGGACAATTCCTTGTTCAGGGCTTCGATGGTCTTTTTCATCCTGGCATCAGCATTCTTCAATATTATATCCGTCATTCCTTTTCCTCACTGGTGACCGTAGTCCCGATATCTTCTCCCTCGATGACCCTTAAGATGCTGTCCTTTCCCTGTGAATCGAATACAATTATAGGCAGTTTGTTCTGCTGGCACAATGAAAAAGCTGTAATATCCATGACCTCCAGTTGAAGGCTGAGCGCCTCCCTGTGGGTCAGGCGCCGGTACTTTTTGGCATTCTTGTTTTTCCTGGGATCGCTATCGTAAATGCCGTCGACCCTGTTCTTTGCCACAAGCAATACATCGGCATTGACTTCTATCGCGCGCAGGGCGGCGGCCGTGTCGGTGGTCATGTAGGGATTACCGGTACCGCCGGCAAAGATCACCACGCGCTTTTTCTCGAGGTGTCGTATGGCCCTCCGGCGGATGTGAGGCTCAGCTATGGCCTGGACGGTGATGGCGGATTGTGTCCTGGTGACGACGTTGTTATTTTCGAGGGCATCCTGCAGCGCCAGCGCATTGATAATGGTCGCCAGCATCCCGGCGTAATCGGCTGTGGCCCGGTCCATACCCGCAGCCTCTGCGGCGGCGCCCCTCCAGAAATTGCCACCCCCAACCACGATTGCCACCTCTATTCCCAGTTGGTTAACTTTTTTAATCTGCTTGGCTAGTACGTCCAGCATGCGGGGATCAATGCCGAAGCTGCTGTCACCCATGAGGGCTTCGCCGCTCAGCTTTAGCAATACCCTTTTAAACTTTGTCTTTTTGGTAGACAATTTCAATAGCCTAGTTCAAAACGTACGAACCTGCGGACTTTAATATTCTCACCTGTTTTGGCTACCGTCTCGGTGATAATATCCTGTATTGATTTGGCCGGATCTTTGATAAAGGGCTGGAGCAGCAGGCATATTGTTACGGGATCATCCTCAACATTTGCCGGTATATCATCCTTTGAAACGTACCGGGGAGACATGGCGGATATCTGAAGTGCGATATTATGCGCCAATTCCTTGAATTCAGGAGTACGGGCTACAAAATCGGTCTCGCAGTTCAGCTCTACCATAACGCCCAGGTGGTTGCCTGTGTGAACGTAACATTCGATCACGCCCTGCTCTGCCGAGCGCTCGGATTTTTTCTTGGCAATGGCCAGACCACGCTCAGTGATGATGTCGCAGGCCTTATCGAAATTGCCCCCGGCTTCCGTCAGGGCCTTCTTGCAATCCATTATGCCGGCGCCTGTTTTCTGCCGGAGCTCTTTAACTGTGTTTGCTGAAATCTCCAATTGAGTCCTCCTTTGGCATCATGGGAGCTGTATGCTCAAGGTGACGGTGAAGGGGTAAATACGGGAATTATGGCGAGGTTATCTCTGCGGCAACCGGTTCCTCGCTTTCCTCCTCCTTGTTCTCTCCCGCTTCGGCAAGCATCTTGCCTTCGAGGACGGCATCAGCGATATGCGCGCAAATTACTTTAATAGCCTTGATGGCATCGTCGTTTGCCGGGATTATATAATCGACACCGTCTGGATTACAGTTGGTATCAACCGTGGCCACAAGTTTTACGCCGACTTTCTGGGCTTCGTTAAGAGCGATTTTCTCCTTTATCGGGTCTATGATGAAGAGGGCGCCCGGCAGAGCTGTCATTTCCTTGAAACCGCCCATAACCCTGTTGAGCTTGGCCATCTCCTTCTCCACTTTCAGCTTGTCTTTCTTGGACATGTAGTCAAGCTCACCCCTTGAATTCTTGTCCTCCAGCCTGACCAGGTAATCGATCCTTCCCTGGATGGTATTGAAGTTCGTCAGCATGCCGCCCAGCCATCGCTGGTTGACATAATACATACCACATCTTTTAGCTTCTTCTTGAATGATGTCCTGGGCTTGCTTTTTAGTGCCGACAAACATTATGGTCTGCCCGTTGCTGACCATGTCCCTTACAAACGCGCAGGCCCTGTTCAGCAGGGTAACGGTCTGTTCGAGGTCGATGATATGTATACCGTTTCTTTGCGTGAAGATGTAACTCTTCATTTTAGGATGCCAGTGCCCGGTCTGATGACCGAAATGGGCGCCGGCTTCCAAGAGCTGCTTGACTGTTACTGAATCTGCCAAAGTTAGTTAACCTCCTGAAACGAGAGAGAGTTGCTTATTCCAAATCGCTGAAAAGTATAACATAACAATAGTCTCAGGGCAATTTGCCGGTGCAGTAAATGAAAATCCCCTGCCCGCAACCGGGCAGGGGATTTTGTTCTTAGCTTAAAGCTGTTATTTCAGGCCGATCTGCTGAGCAACCAGTTCCCTGTGGAAATCGGTGCTGCCGTAAACGGTATCGGCCGCCTTGGCCCTCTGGAAATACAGCGGGGCGTCATGATCGGCGCTCGTGCCGATGCCGCCATGAAGTTTGACACCCAGGGCTGTTACCATTTTGTAAGCCTCGTTGATGTAAGCCTTGGCCATGGAAGCTTCCTTGGCGCTGGGCATACCGTTGGACTCCAGCCAGGCCGCTTCGTAAAGCAGGTACCTGCTGGTGCCCATGGTTATCCACATATCGGACATCTTGTGCTGCAATGCCTGGAAGGCACCTATGGGCCTGTCGTACTGCACACGCTCTTTGGCATATGCCACGGTCATCTCAACCACGGTCGTAAGCCCACCCAGGGACTCCGCGGATTTAAGGATGGAGCCCTTGCGGATGATCGTTTGGAGAACCGACCAGCCTTTGTCAACCTTGCCCAGCACATTCTTGGCCGGGACAACTACGTCTTTGAAGGCCACTTCGCAGAGGTGATCGTGGGCGATAGTGGGTATAACCTCGGCCTTGATACCGGCGGCCTTGGCATCCACCAGGAAAAGGGTAACGCCGTCTTCCCCACTGCCATCCTTGGTCCTGGCCACGACGATTATGTTGTTCGCAACGTGGGCACAGTCGACGAATACCTTGGTGCCGTTCAGGTGGTAATCGTTGCCCTTTTGTGTGGCTTTGAGCGTGATACCGGATGCGTCGAACAGGCCGTTTTCTTCAAACCAGGCCAGAGTAAGGATGCAATTGCCGTTGGATATCTTGGGCAGCAGGTCTTTCTTCTGCTCGTCGGAACCCGCTTCCACCAGGGCGAAAGTATTGACCACCGTGCTGATGTAGGGGCCCGGAAGGATGTTCTTGCCGACTTCTTCGATATGCATGGTCAGATCTTCGAAGGAATAGCCCATTCCATCGTAGTCTTCCGGGATATTAAAGCCAAGCCAGCCCAGTTCGGCCATCTTCTGCCATAGCGCGGGATCGTAACCCTTGGGATCTTTTGCCAGTTCCCTGACCTTGGCCTTGGGGCATTCCTTGGTGAGGAAATCCCTGGCTGACTTCTTCAAAATCTCTTGCTGTTCTGTAAATCTGAGATCCATATTTCCTCCTTACTAATTACGCATCCTTGATTATTTCATCCTGGGCAGGCCGAGGCCGTACCAGGCAATGATGTTGCGCTGGATTTCGTTGGTACCCATCGACACTATGGGCACGAAGCAGCCCTGGTAGGTATACTCGGGGCCGCCGTTCATCTTGGCAAATTTGGAGTGTTTGACCTGGCCATAGGGTCCCAGGATATCGCAAGCTATGTGAGAGTATTTTTCCATCAGTTCGCTGGCGAAGATTTTAACCGCCGCAGCATCCATCAGGCCCATCTCGTTCCTGTTCTGCTGGTCGGCTACGCGGTAGGCCAGCGTGCGCACTGCCTCGAGCTGGCAGGCTGCATCGGCGACCCTGTTCCTGACCATGGGGTCCTTTGACAGAAGCTGTCCGCCGCGCTTGTTTTCATTGCAGTAGTGGACCAGCTCTTCGAGGCCCCTGACTAACCCGTAAACCATGTCAAGGTTTGACCTTTCGAAGCCGGCCAGCACGTTGACTACAGCCCAGCCTTCGTTCTCCTGGCCTACGATATACTTGGCAGGCATGTGCACGTCATCCAGGTAAACTTCATTGTACACATGGGTACCGCTCATATAGGGTATGCCCTTGACAGTGATGCCCGGGCTCTTCATATCGCAGAGGATAAATGTCAGGTTGTGGTGCTTCTTAGCATTGGGGTCGGATTTGTAGACGCCGAATGCCCAGTCTGCAAAGTGAGCGCCGGTATTCCAGGTCTTCTGGCCGTTGACGATAAATTCATCGCCCTTGCGTATTGCTGAGGCTTGCAGGCCCGCCAGGTCCGACCCGGAGTTGGGTTCGCTCCAGAGTTCGCAGAACATAAGCTCAGCGCTGGCGATCTTGGGTAGGAACTCTTTTTTCAGCTCTTCACTGCCAGCGGCGAGCAGGGTCGGGGCAAGCATGGACACGCCGAAGATGTCGGAGCCGGCGAGGTCGTAGTAGCCGCGCGCCTCTGCGAAGAGCACCTTCTCCATCATTTCGCCGGTGCCGCCGTATTCCTTGGGCCAGCCAAGAGCCAGCCAGCCCCTCTTGGCGAACTCTTTGGCGCAGTATCGGTGGAATGCCCAGCCTTCTTCGGTGTCGAACTGGCTTTCGAAGCCGACCCAGCTCTTGGGCTTCTTCTTATCCAGTTCCGCACAGACCTTGTAACACTCCTTCCTGTGTTCTATCTGTTTGTCCGTCAGTCTAAAGTCCATTGTTCCTCCTTTATATTAATTTGTTTTTAATACTTTACTTTATAATATCCCGAGGCTATGCAGGTGGATTATGAACCTGGCCATTGCTTATAACTATACCCCAAAACCGTACTATTATAATTAAAAGCGGCCGATAATTAAAGTCGGCCGATAACTAAAGCCTCAATCGAGTGCACTCGCCGACAACGAAAATCATTTCCTTAATATCTCGATGATTTTATAGATCAGCACTCCCGATGGGGCTGCGACTTTCAATGTGTCGCCGGCCTCCTTGTTAAAAAGCGCCTGTCCCATCGGTGAAACAAGTGAGATCTTGCCTTGCTGAATATTTGCTTCTTTAGAACTGACCAGGGTGTATTGTATCCTCTCACCGGATTCCACATAGGATATTACGACGGTATCACCCATCGTAATCTTCAAGCCCTTCTCCTCCAGCGACTCAATTACTTTGGCGCGTTTCAGCGTGTTTTCCAGGTCGCGTATCTGTCCCTCAATATGGCCCTGTTTCTCCCGCGCCGCTTCCAGGGGAGCGTTCTCGCGGAAGTCTTTATCCGCCGCGGCCCTTCTCAACTCCTCGGCAATTTTCGGCCTCTCTCCCTTGAGCGCAATGACCTTCCGCTGCAGCTCCTCATACCCGTCCCTAGTCAGGATTATTGATTCCTCCGCTTTGATGGCACCCGGCATGCTGTGCTGCCGTACGGTCGGTTTCTTTATCCTGATGTGTGTCGCCAGCTTGGAATGGATTAATCCCTGTTTGAAACAGTATGATAGAAAAGTTTTTACTGTATTTAGGTGCTCCACAGATTTGTGTGAGCTGGAAGGGAACTGTTCGGAATAGTTGGCCACTTCCTGGCCGGTCAGGTTGATGATGGGCTTGTCCACACCATACCACCGGGTGAATTTAAGCAGTTCCTGTTGAGTCTCCGGGGCAGATTCATTTGATAGTGTTGACAGGAACCGGGTGGCAGCTTCGCCAAGACTGGTTCCAGGATTCGCGGGTAGGGGCTTTTGTTTCGAGGGCATTTTTCGCTAAACCGGTAAATATTAATACGGCATCGAGTGAATTGTCAATTTTAACACGAGTGTGAACAAATAACTTGGCAAATTGGAGGCACCTGATAAAGGTTGAAATAGGAGTAACCGATCATTTCGCACATCAAATTCGCAGTTATAAATAAATAAGCGCAAGGACCTTGATTCGGGGGAGGTTCAACAATATTGAAATTGATAATTATTCAAGATGGTACTTTGTTTAAATGTGCAGACCCTTTATACAAAGATAAATTTGATATAAATATGCGGTTATTATATGATTCTCTGCCATTATTCTATAATACACAATAAACTCGAACATTATATTATGATATTGCGATTGCGAATATAAAAGGTTGGAAATACGTAAATCCGTAAGGAGATTGAACATTTGAATCCAATTTATAGCACTGTGACAACACCATGTCTAATTATTGAACACGAAAAAATACTCGAAGTACTCTCAACCTTTGTAAAGCATTTTGGAAGAGATAGTGTATTTTATGCGATAAAGGCCAATTCTGACATATCAGTATTACGGCTGCTTAATGATAATATGGCAAACTTTGAGGTATCCTCTTGCGCTGAATTAAACATCTTACAAAACATGAGAGTACCAGGCCAAAGGATCATCTCGGCAGCACCCATAAAAACTAAGGAGTTTGTTAGATTAGCTTTTGAAGCAGGCCTTAATTATTTCGTAGTGGACTCCGTCGATGAAGTGCGGAAAATAGCCACTTATGCACCGCGAAGCAGTGTCGTTATTAGATTGACGGTTTCCAATAAAGGTAGTGAATGGCCACTAGAAAGAAAATTCGGTGTAGCCACAAGACAGGCTATTGAATTACTTGAGGAAGCCCAACGTCTTGAGTTGGCTACTTGGGGTTTTAGCTTTCATGTTGGATCTCAATGTATTAGACCTGATACATGGAAAGATGCAATCAGGAAAGTCGGCCTTGCATGGAGAATAGCAGAAAAAAAGGGCATAAGGCTGCAAGGTCTCAATATAGGCGGTGGTTTTCCAATAAAGTATATACGCTCTGTAATATCTATCGACGAAATAGTAAAGATTATTATGGCATCCATAAGAGAAGAGATTCCCAAAGTTAAAAGAATATTGGTTGAACCTGGTAGGGCTCTAGTTGGGGAGGCTGGCACAATCGTCGCTACTGTGATCGGAAAGAGCATCAGGAACAAAGAAAGATGGCTTTACGTTGATGCAGGTGTATTCAATGCCCTTACTGAGGTATTAGGGGGCATTCACTATCCTATGGAGGCACAAAGGCCAGGTAAGCAAATTAAATGGAAAGTAGCTGGCCCGACCTGTGATAGCATGGACATAGTTTCCGAACAAGAGTGGTTGCCGAACCTGAATATTGACGACCGGGTAGTCTTTAAGTCGGCAGGAGCTTATACTACCGTCTATGCATCAACCTTCAATGGCTATCAAATCCCACCAACTATTTTAATATGAGGCTAAGATGGGAACCAAATTTATTGAATCAGATCCATACTCACCCATTAGATATGTGTATTCCATGAGCAAAAAGTTATTTTCAGTGAATAGTCTTCAAAAAATTGATGTCTGGCAATCTCCTTTTTTCGGGAAAGTGCTCACATGTGATGGCGTAGTTCAGGTCAGTGAAAGGGATGAATATATTTATCATGAGATGTTGGCTCACGTGGCACTTCATTCTCACCTGCACCCCACGTCCGTACTCATAGTTGGAGGTGGTGATGGGGGCACTCTCCGTGAGGTCCTAAAGCATGAATGTGTATCCAAGGTAGTCATGGTGGAAATAGACCCGGAAGTGATAAATGTTGCTAAACAATTCTTCCCAAGTCTTTCATGTGGGTTCTCAGATGAAAGAGCAAAAATAATAATTGCCGATGGCGCTGATTACATCTTACAATGTCAAGAGAAATTTGATGTGGTCTTAGTCGATTCTACAGATCCTATTGGGCCCGCTATAAGCCTATACGATGAAAGTTTTTTTCAAAATATCAACAATATATTAACGGAACGTGGTTTATTTGTTATTCAGTCTGAGTCCATCCATTTTCATTTGGATATAGTACGAGAAATACAAAGCAAGCTTGCTAAGTGTTTTGCTACAAGAGACCTGTATACAGCTCCTATCGCTACTTACGCAGGAAATTGGTGGACTTTCAGCATCGCTTCAAAAGCCTTGATTTCACGCTATCCCTGTAAGGATGTAATAAATGAATACCAATATTATGCAAAAGATATACATATTACATCGTATCTACCTTTAAGTTTGTTTAGGAAACTCAAAATATTGGAGCCGACCTTCTACGTTTAAATATCTGGAGGCTTAATAAAAAAGTAATCTTTTTTATTAGAGAAAGTTATTTTATTATGAAGAAGATATGGTGGGTTCTGCTGATTACTGCTTCCGTAGTGGTGATAGCTGCGTTAGTCTGGTTAGGTTGCTTAATCTGGAACAGTGATCGAAACGAAAGCGATAATTTATCTATCGATTTGTTTGGGGGCTGTATTATTTTTCTCTCAGTCCTTATAGCAGTGATCTCCTTGTGGCTTAAACGACTGAATGATCAGTTTCAATTAATCGAGGATAGACATAGACAGTTTATTATCGATAAAGACCTAAAAAAAATACGCATGTTCATAGAACATAACGATATCAGGCTTCAGACTGTGATAGCCATTATTAACACAACACAATATCATCGAATACCAGGGATACTGACTAATGAGATGAAGGAGTTACACGAAGAACTGGATAGCTATTTGAGCTACTTAGATGGTATAGCGGCTTTGTTAAATAAGGGAATTAGAAAACAAGAGCGGCGAAACCTATGGACATATTATTGCAAACGACTTAGGAAAACGAATTTGCTTGATCCTGCTCATAGCGCACATCCCCTGTTAATAAATCACATAAATGATTGCGTAGCCGATTTATACAAAGAAGACAAAGAACTTGCTGAAAAAATAAAAAGCAAGTTTGCTAATTATAATAGCGATACTGATATTGGTGATAAAGCCTCTGGTATAGCTGATCCAATAGAAAAAGAGTATTTAGAACATGGTATAAGCATCAGCCCTTTAGCCCGGCCAATTTGGTATTATATCAATACCCCTGAATACGAATTTGAACAACTGATTAAATTATGTACTAGATTGTACGGTGAAAAAGACCCATATGTTAAGTTGAGTAACGACGGCATTTAATAAGCTATACATAGTTATCCTAATAATGCTGTAATAATTTCTTGCTATATTACAGAATCATAACTACTCCGAATAATCTACAGCATGATTTTTCTTAATTCAAACAGGGCGGCAATAGCGGCCCTCTGCTTAATCTGCATCCGGGTACCGGGGTAAATCCTCTGGAAAGCATAATTCTGTTTGCCGTCGTCGATGCCGATCAGGATGGTGCCGAGTTTGCGTGAAGTGTCACCATTCTCAACAACAGCGGTCAGTCCCACACCGACCGAAGTATCGAATTTTCGCCTGACAGAAGAGGCCATCTCGCGCACAGCTTCCTGGCTCAGCGGGCCGTACTTGGATATCACACTGCTGTTGACGCCGAACTCCTCTCCCAGGTCAGCGCGGTTAATCACTATACCACATTTAAGAAATTGCAGGCTGCGGGGGACATTGGTGATGGTGTTGGCCAGTATTCCGCCGGTATCCGTTTCCATAGTGGATAAGCTCATCTTTTTCCCGATGAAAAGGTCGGCGATGATCGTTTCAAGTGTGTCGGAATCGGTGCCCCACATATAATCGGCGACGAGGGGCCGGATCTGATCGCTGGTGGATTTGACCAGGCGCTTGGCCTCTTCCAGCGAATCCGCTTTGGCGGCGATGCGCAGGTGGATACCGTCCGGCTTGGCATAAATGCCAACGGTGGGATTGTGGGCAAGCAAGAACGACTTGGTAATCTCGCCCAGCTTGGCCTCGCTGAGGGTAAATGTCTTCAGCGTGCTGGAGAAGATAACAGCGTCGCAGAACTCGCGTTGTATCCTCGGTGCGACCACGCTGGACCACATCTGTTGCATCTCTCCGGGTGGCCCGGGCATGGCGATGATAACGTGTTTATCTTTCGCCACCCACCAGCCGGGCGCCGTGCCCCTCGGATTGGGTATGACCTGGCAGGACGGGATAATGGAAGCCTGCTTGATGTTGCTCTCAGGCATTTCCATGTTGAACTGACTGAACAGCTCCTTGAACTGGCTTACCAGGTCCTGGTCGATTGAGATGGGTTCATGGAAGAAATCTGCGATTGCTTCGCGGGTTATATCATCCTCAGTCGGCCCCAGGCCGCCCGTGGAGATGATGATGTCGGAACGTTGCCAGGCTTGGTTGAGGGTTTCGATCAGCCTGAGCCTGTTGTCGCCTACGGTGGATATAAAATGCAGATCTATACCGAGTAAGGGCAGTTGGCTGGCCAGATAAGCGGCGTTCAGATCCGTTATCTCGCCGAGTAGGAGCTCAGTGCCTATCGAAATTACTTCTGCCTTCATCTAACGACATAATATCCCTTTTAACATTTATTGGCCGTGATTCCCAGGTATTTTTCAACCAGGTCCATGGCGCAGTATTCCCCGCACATGCTGCAAGCGCGTCCCTTGACCACGTATTTGGACCGGATTTCCCTAGCTTTTTCAGGATCGACAGATAAATCGGCCTGTGCGTCCCAGTCCAGTCGTTTGCGCGCCGTGGACATTTTACGGTCCCACTCCGCTGCCTTGCCGTGGCTCCTGATGATATCCGCCGCGTGAGCGGCTATACGGGAGGCAATTACCCCGTTCCTGACGTCTTCAACATCAGGAAGCGAGAGATGCTCGGCTGGTGTCACATAGCAGAGGAAATCCGCGCCGTATGCGCCCGCAATGGCCCCGCCTATGGCGCCGGTGATGTGATCATAGCCGGCGCCTATGTCTGTCACGAGCGGTCCCAGCACATAAAAGGGTGCACCTTTGCACAGGCTCTTCTGCATCTGCATATTCATTCCGATATGGTCCAGGGGCAGGTGCCCCGGCCCTTCCACCATGACCTGTACCCCTGCCTCCCAGGCTCGCTCTACCAGTTCTCCCAACGTGATCAATTCCTGTATCTGGGGCCGGTCGGAGGCATCTGCCAGGCTGCCCGGCCTCATGCCGTCACCCAGGCTCAGCGTAACATCGTACCTGCCGGCTATATCGAGCAGCCGGTCATAGTGTTCATAAAGCGGGTTCTCCTTATCGTTGTAAAGCATCCAGCCCAGCAGGAAAGCCCCTCCCCGCGAGACTACGTCCGTCACCCGGCGCTGGCTCTTCAAATGTTTAACGGCGCTCTGAGTTACGCCGCAGTGGACCGTGATGAAATCAACGCCTTCGGCAGCCTGTTCCTCGATGGCCTTAAATATGTCGTCGACCGTGGCTTTAACGATTGGCCCGTATTTTTCGCCGGCCTCGATCATAGCCTGGTATATGGGGACCGTGCCGATGGGAACGCTGCTCTGCTTCAGGATGGCCTTCCGCACTGACCTGATATCACCGCCCGTGCTGAGGTCCATAACCGTATCGGCCCCGTACCTGATTGATACATGGAGCTTCTCCAGTTCACCTGCGAGCGTGCCCACATCGGATGAAGTGCCGATGTTGGCGTTGACCTTGATCTTGAGGTCTTTACCAATGCCGCAGGCGCCGCTCACCGGGTGATGGACGTTGGCCGGGATAATGACGCTGCCGGAGGCTATGTTCCCGCAGACGCAGCTTTCATCGAGTTGCTCGGCTTTGGCAACCTGCTTCATCTGCGGAGTGAAGATCCCTTTCCTGGCAGATTCTAATTGTGTCATCATATTAAAATAAAAAACCAAGAGTTACCATTTTACAGGCATAACCCTTGGCCTTAACCGCTTCCCTACGCTTGCATTACCAAGAGCAGGTTTCAAGGGTTCTCCGGTTTAACGGAGTCTCAGCCCGCAAGTCTAAGCACCCCCAGCGGACAAATTAATTGTTAACAGCGTTTAATATAGCATGTGATCGCTTAAAAATACAAGTGAAACGTGCGCCTTTACCGGTCCCTTAGCTGTACCTGCTCCTGCTGATCAGCGCTATGATACCGAATATTATCATGGCGATTATTAGCGCGATGACGGTAAAGGCGATAGCAACTATTAGAGGTGAAGCAGCCGATGAGTCGAATCTCCAGGAGTTCGACCACGACCCGATGTCGCCCGTGTCGTTGACCGCCCTGACACGCCAGTAATATGTCCCTGCGTTGGGCAGCATGGATCTTAAAAGGTTAAATGAAGCGCCGGTTATATCGTCTTTCTGAACGGCCATGCTGGCGAAATCGGGCGTTTTCGATATTTGAAGAGAGTATTTGAGCCCCGCCTGATTCGTATCCGTTGACCAGTTCAGCACAACAAGAGAAGTATCGGTGCCGCTAAGCTGGGGTGTGGGGCCGATACCGAGCAAACTGCCCGGTGATTTGAATATCCCCGATATGGCGTCTACCACGGAGTTATATCCGTAAATGGTGGCCCCGGGACCGGGAGAGAGAAGCTGAACAGCCGGTGGCGGTAAAGAACCGGAAGTATAGCTGGCCTGGGCAACGCCGCCCTTGTTACCCGCGGCCTCCACAGTGTGGACTTTACCCGGCCTGGAGGGTATCTTCATAGTCAGGCTGAAATTGCCTTTGGCATCGGTGGTGGATGTTGCGCCCGTTGCTAATTTGTCGTAATTAATGGCTATTATCTCATCGGCATTGAACCCGCTTCCGTCTATCTTCAGGTCCTTGCTGCTAATGACGTTACTGGGCGTGAGCTGAATGCTGGGCGTGATTTCAAATTCGAGGTCGGGGACGATGCCTATGGGTGTAAAGCTGCTGCCGTAAACACCCAGTATATGCCGTCCCTCTACATCCGGCGGTACAGTGATCACAAAGCTGAATGTGCCGTTGGGCTTCGCCACCACATTGGTATCGAGTATTGGCCCGTCCCAGGTGAAGGTTAGCCCGTCTTCTCCCGGCTTGAAACCGACGCCTGTGATCGTTACCTTGGTTCCCACGGGCCCTGATGCGGGCGTGGACTTGCAATAAGGTGAGATAGTAAATATAAGGTCGGGAACGTCGCCGGGACCGCTTGAATCACTGATAGCATTGATGATGTATTCCCCCTTCGGTAGGCCGGGTACGTCGAACTGGGTGCTCCATGAGCCGATTTTATCAGCCTGTACAGGTGATTTGGTAAGCTGTTTGCCGTCCCATATCAGTTTTATGCCACCCTCATTGGGCGCAAAGCCGTAGCCGAAAGCAAATATATGTGTGTTGATCTTGCCCCAGGGTGGCTCGCAGATGATGCTTGGACTGACTGAAAAGTTGGAGGAGGCGGTAATATTTGACCAGTTGCTGTCATCAGTTACCTTTACGACGTGGATACCCTTGGACGCTGGCGGTACATCAAACTTGTAATTGAGCTGTCCGGATTTGGAAACGGGAACGTTTTGCACAAGCTTCTTATCATCCCAGTAGATTGTAGCCACCTTACCTATAAATCCATCGCCGGTTATACTAACCTGCGTGCCTGATCTACCCGAACTAGGGTCCAGCGCAATAGATGTGGCATAGGCGCGGGAAGGGATCAGCAATATATCGAATAGTATAGCGGCCAGCAATACTGAAATGACCACTAGAACCTTTAGTGTAACCGCCGTCTTCATGCTGCGGTATATTACTACCATCATATTATCCTTACCCTGCAAATACTTGTAAATCAAGTGTAAGCTTATAATAAAAAGGATTATTAATCAATTGTTTTGGGGGAAAAATTGTAGTTTGACACTGGTCGTACTATATTGATAGACTTTTACAGTAGTTTTCAGCCTCATCTTACCGCCTATCGCGCTTGTCTATGGCCCCGTGGTGTAGCGGTCTAACATGCCACCCTGTCACGGTGGAGATCGTGGGTTCGAATCCCATCGGGGTCGTATCTTCATTATTGTGAATCTGGCCTATATCCAGTCATCCTGCCTACCCTAACTTACACGCGGCACAAACTTCCATCATCAATATGGCCCGATCTTATTACCCGCCGTCACAGCAGAAGCCTGCGTTCTCTTGCTAAAGAATACGGCGTCAGCCATGAAGCAGTGAGGCGTGCTCTTAATAGTGCAAAGAAGTCACATGGGCATGATCAAAATGACTAGTTCCATAATTGCTAAGAATAATTTATAGGAGGGTAAATGTTGGATTTGAAATGTAATGAATGTGGTTCTGCGATACCGCCAGATGCCTCGAAGTGACCAAATTGTGGTTATAAGTATGGGGGCATGATAATCAAATCAAAGAGTAAGGGGAACGGCATCACCGTTGGCCGTATTGGTTATGCGATTAAATGTGAAGCGCATGGAAAAATCCAAATAACAGCTGCCCTGACTTCACAGTCTATCAGGTGTCCGTTTTGCTGATGCGTGGTTAATTGCATAAATATTTATGTATTTAGTGCTTGTTCTATACTGTTAGTCCACGCAGATATGCCGATGTTGCCATGATGCTTGGAAGAACTTAAATAGACGGTTATACTAGAACCGAGGGAAGGTCATACGGATAATTGGTGTGAAGAAGTTTGATTAGAGGAAGGTAAATAATGGTTTAATGTGGTGTACTTATTTGCTTGAGTGTAATGACGGTTCTTACTATTGCGGATGCACTACTAATTTGGAAAAACGGATAAAGGTGCATAATGCTGGAAGAGGCTCGGCTTATACTAGATCTAGGCTACCGATACAACTAATGCATGTTAGGAGTGGATTGACAGAGAGCGAAGCTCGTATATTAGAGTATCGGGTTAAACAAGTTGCCCATGACAAAAAGGCGGAAACTCTAATTCACCTACAAGTGTGAAAAACAGCTGCCTAAATAACAAGGGTTTTGTGTTGGTGAGAAACTTAAAGAAAAAAGGATGTAGGGATGAAAATAGAGTATCAGAAGTTTATTAGAAGAGAGGACTTAAGAGAAAACCCAGATAAAGTGTATCTCTTCGGAGATAATACAATCCATGTAGGCTATGGTGGACAGGCAGGAGAAATGAGGGGTGAGGCAAATGCCATAGGTATCCCAACGCTAAAAGAGCCCGGGGTTTTCTTTACTGATAATGAATTTGAGACAAACAAGCAGCTAATAGATGAGGCCTTTAGACAACTACCATCAGATAAAACGGTAGTGATACCCTCTGATGGCTTAGGTACTGGCATAGCAAGATTAGATAGAGTAGCTCCTCGAACCTTTAAATACTTAATTAAGAAAATAGAGGAACTGGAAAAGGAATAAGAATACCTCTGGTTTACCTGCCCCCCCGAAAATCAGTCCTTAGACTGGCAGCACATCAATTTCTATCATGGATGAACATACATAATAAAAATCATAGGTCCAAATTGACATTATGGCCTATCTGCTGAATAAGATAATTTGGCCACCTATCCGAACCAGTCCGGGCATATTAATTTAAAGCGAAATTATTTTAAAGAAATCGAGCTTTCACAGCATCGCGCCTGGTGGCCCTTCGATAAAGACGTAACGCTCCCCAAGCTTTAGGCTGCCATCGCTACCCACAACACATGCTGCGTACTCAATCCTCTGGTTATACAGTTCGCACCTGTAGACAAGCTCCACAAGATACTTATCGTCACCTTGCACGGTAACCCTTGTCACGTTTGTTGGCGGAGTCTTAATGCTCTCGACTTTGGAGTCCTTGAAACTCTCTGCGTTCTCATCCAATTTGCGCATGGCCTGCTGGAATTCGTCCGGGTTGTTGATGTAAACATGTTCCCTGTCGTACGTGTTCATAGGCGTCTCATGTATCATGAGCTCAACGTACTCCAGCGCCTGCTGAGGGCTCTTTATCGGGCCAAAAAGGAAATCGCCCTGAATGCCATTTAGTGGTTCAACTTTAAATCCTGTTCCCGACGCCTGATAGATCGCCACAAGATATCCCTGGGCATCACCGCCATTCAATTGGTAGATGGCTCTGCGAAGAGTGAATCCCTCTATCAACTTGAGATGAGGATAGTAGGGCATGTCTATGTCTTCCCAGGACAGGACACGTTTGGGTAGGCCGTCACCGAAGAGGCATCCCCACCTGTAACTGATCTCATACGAGGGAAACTGGACGCCGGTCTGGCCAAGCCCACATCCTGTCAGCGATACAGCTGCTGAAACCATCAGGACAAGTGACAAAGCCAATACTCGCGTAGAAGAGACATCCTTAGTTCTCGCATGCCCCATAATCCGTCCTCGCATCAGGTCACGTATATATTTTTAACATCTAATGGCCTTTATCAGCCATTACAACTTACTTGCAGTAATTTCCAGCCTATCCGTTAAAATGCTGGAATATTTTTTCAGCAACCGCTTCCTGTCCTTTGGGTACCGGTACATTAACCTGGTATTCCTGTATACCCGTCCGGGTGGGAGCTGAATAGACGAATTGCAGGAGCAGGGGAGGCTTGCCTTTGCTTAAATTCACGGAATCCAGCTTGGCCCCCAGGCCATGCCAGGTGTGAAGCTGGCGGTTTATATATACTGCCTCTCCGGTGATATATGTCTCGCCCAGGTATTTTTTATTCTGACGGTAGTTGTACCATGATGTAAACCAGGCGGTGAAGGCAATGACGGCGATCAATGCCAGCATGAGCACCATGACGAATATGCCGTTTTCGAAATCTATAACCATGGCTACTATACCGAAGAACAGGGCAAAGGCGGCGATGACATAAAACAGCGCTTTCTTTCCCTCTTTCTCATCCTTGTATTCAGTGTCCGCATAGCTGTTCCATTCCTCAGGGGAGTAGGTCCAGTGGGCCAGCAGGTTATCTCCGCTGAAAATTTTATTTAAAGTCCTGACTCGACCCGAGTAGATGATGATGACAATTATGCCAGCCAGTACAAGTAAAAAACTCAGGGTCGATATAGCATAACCGCCCTTGAAACCGTCCATGCCGAAGATGGTCGGGGCGAACATGGCGAAGATACCCAACAGTGTAAGCACAATCCATACTTGCAGGGTACGTAATGGAGGATTATCTTTCATTTCAGCCTTTGTTGTCTATATCAGTTTTTATTGAAATCTATCTATACTCATAATAGTATTTTACAGTCCCACCTGCCATTACCGCGATCAGAAAATTGTTGTTTTGCTTCGTATGGGGTGGAATAGTTATGGTATAAGTTCCGGCTTTTACACCTTTTAGTTGGCGACTTTGCCATAATAAATCACCAACGAATACAAATATGAGATCGGGTCCCAGCTTACAATTAACGGTATCTCCAGTTTGAGTAAATGTTATCTGGTATTTCTCATTTGGTTTAAGGTACTTCGGCATATTGGTCCAGGTAAAAGAAACATGAAATATGTCATTACAATCTGGATCACAACAGTTCTTTACGCAGGAGCTCTCTGTGCATTTTACATTCATTGCCGTGTATAGCGGGTACTGTTGGGTATGTAGTGGAGTTTCATTTACTTCGGGTTCCACTTTCACCATATACCATCCTGAACCGGAATCATCAAGTGGTTGTGTCGCTACGATATTAAAGCTGAGAGGGATTGCTTTCTGCTCACGTTTAGTATTAGCAGCGTCGGTATCCTGCCAATTTGCTTTAAGCTCGACTATATGTTGACCTGCTGAAAATGCAAGCCCGATGCTCTGCCCCTTGCCCACCTCCTGGCCGTCGCTGTACCAGGTGAATGTACCAGTAGATGGGATGTTGGTATTTAGGGCAAAATAATATTTTGTATTCTCCTGAGCAGACTTACTCTCTATTTCGGGTGGCGGTATTATTGATAATGAAATACTGATCTTCGCTACTTTAAACTTGGCATCTGCCTGTGCCAATTGTTCCTTTAAATCTGCGTCCTTCCATCTGGCAATCACCCGCATTTCATAGTCTCCGTCTTTAAAAAACCCCGCCGGGGTTGTCACCACAGTGCCATCCTTGCCCTGTTCCTTTAACAATCCTTCATTAATATACCATTCGTAAACGGCATCGCCCGGTATGCCCGTGGGAACAGCATAAAATATATTCTCTTTGTCCGGCTGTAATACCTTGCCGTCCCCCGGCATCTGAATAAACAGGGTGGGCTCTGCACTGGCGATGGTAAATGAAATGGACTTCGTTGCCCTCCGGTCCACCTGGCCGATATATCCTCCGGGGAGGTCTTCCTTCCAGGTGACGGCGACTGTCATCGTATATGGTTCTTCCGCTTTAAATGTGTTTGGCAGTATTATTGCCTGTATTTTATCCACACCCTGAAGGATTTTCTGGCCGTTTATATTCCATGTGTAAGTAGCTCCATCTGGTATATTTTCGGGTTTTGCCAGAAAGACATATTTTTTAGTGGCATCGCCTTTGTTCTGCAAAATATCCGAGGGCTCTACCGTGATATCAACTTTGGGCATTGATACTAAGGCTGTAATCGTGTCATGAAGCAGCATCCCCCCATCCGCTCCCCTTATCGGGCTACCGGCGCTATCCCTGGCATCTGCATCCACCGTGACCTCCCAGGTTCCCGGGTCATCGAAACTGCCATCCAGTTCCTTGCCTTGACCCTTGGCTAATACGCGGCTATTATTCATAAAAGTCCACTCATATTTTACGGGGAGCGAGACATCATCCGGCAGATTATGGCATTCAGCTGCAAGATGAACCGTGTCCCCAACATTACACCGTATGGAACGTGGCGATATTTGCACAGAAGGGAGCCCCGCAGCTGCGGTTGTTAGCCCATCATCAATTGAGGTCTTCGCCAATTGCTTCAAAAATTCATCCACGCCCTGGCCGATTATATTGTCCAGGATATCCAAGGAGTCTTTACCTAAAGTCTCTTTAAATTGCCTTAAGCGCGTTAACAAAGTTTCGTGTAGAGACGAATTGTCTATAAACAACGATAAGAATGATTCTTTTCCAGTTGCATAGCTGGTTTTAAGCCCGGTGGTTGCGCCCTTCTTCAGTTCCGCAGTTAATCGTGCTTGTTGTGCATCTAGACTGCTCAAGTACTTTTCTTTAAGTGGGAAATCCTGCCAGATATTTTTAGAGTTATAACCATCCCACCATCCTGGGCTCGCTTGTTTTTTTTTCAGCCACAAACTGAATTTTTCTATTAAGGTTTTGCCCATGTTAGCAAGTCCCTTGCTTGCGCCAGGTATCTGTGACGCCTTACAAATCACCTTGCTGCCGCCAAAGAAAGCTCCCACAACATCAATTAGGCCTGATACATAATCACCCTTCGTGCTGTTAACATTGGATAATTTGCTCACGCCGTGACCGAGGCCGGTGTACAGTCCGACTGTGAGTTTGGCTATAGTTCCAAGCCCCTTGCTCAGATAAGGCATCTTTTGAGGACCGGTTTCATCTTTTGACCCAATATCTTTGCTACCGACAGATGCAATCCCCTTTTCAATCTTCTGTGTCCCAGATTCAACTTTTGATCCCGCCCATTCTTCAACGTTGGTGAAATACTCGTCCGCCGTTTTGAATGCTTCGGATCCGGCTAATCCCCGCCTATAGTTGGCGTTTAATTCCTCGTTGTTAATCCTGATATCATCACATACTTCTTTCAACGTGTTTCCCTGTTCCCAACCAAAGTAAATTCTTGAAAGGCGGAAGACGTTCTCCCCCTCGTAATCGACTGCTGCGCCGACCAGGTTCTGTGCGCCATGGACTGCGCTTTTCACGGCGCTCCAGCCTTTGGAAAAAAACCCTGCGGATTGATCTACGCTTCCCTGTGCAGGAGGCGCTAAGGCCAAGAATGCCTGGGTATAGCTGCTGACCTCGTCAGCCGCGTAAACCGGCGAAAAAAAACCACCTTCAGCAGGCTGCGCATAGCTGATTTTTATCAAACTGGATTTGTCGACACCGTCCAGGCGCTCACGCAGGCTGCTTTGCCACAGCTCAAATAGCGCCAGGTAGTCCCGGGTCATGTCGATATCTTCCTGCGTAAAATATTCGTTCGGTGTAATGCTGTCCACCTTATTTTTCATATCGGGGAGTGAATCCTTGATGAAGCTATCGGCTGACCGGGCCAGGTAGTAATTGCCCGTTTCCAGTTGCTTCAGTCCGTAACCTATCTTTTCTATAGACGATGCAATAACAGCCAGATCCGCACACATCGGGTCCAGCGCTTTGAAGTCTGCATCAAGTTGCGAGCTGGCTGTTTTAATTTGGCTGCTGGGATGGTTTTCTAATATCCGCATAGACACTGCTGCGTCAGCCAGCATATTATTGGTATCCTCGAGGTAAAGGCTACCCAGCTCAACTGCTTTCGTTACCTGTATATAGTTCTGGTACGAGTCAAAGAAAGCGTTGATAGGTTCATACTGGCCGAAGCTGAGGTACTGGGCTTCCACGACCTGTTCTTCGACGGACAGCCTGACCATATCGGCCACCGTCCCGGACACGAAACCCTTCAGCATTTTTTCGTTTTCAAAGCATACCGATAAATAAGAAAGATAGGCTGATCGCATAGTTGCGACCTGCGGCTTTACCCGGTTAACCGCCTGGACGATTTTTTGTGACTCCTGGTTGAGCTCTTCTACTTTCTTGCTCCAGGCTGCTTCATATTCACCTGTCTTTTGACCGGGCAGTGGCTGCATCCCGGAGTAAAACGGCGATGAACACATCAGAGTGACAATGGAATCGCCATCAGTATAAAACGCGTAATCAGAATCGCCTGACTCGTAGCTAAAGGTAAAGGGGTCGCTCTCCTTGGGTCCGTTTATTGTTGTTGTTGGTAACCCGCCGGAAACGGATGGCTTAAGATTGACCGGCACACAAAGCGCTAATATAAGTATCAGTGCCATTCCACACTGGATTACCGTCATCCCCAGTCCGCCGAAAAGCATGTAGCGGGCTTTTTTAGGTTCCTTATCCCTATTGACCAACCAGGCGGCAAGACCGCCTATCCAGGCCAGGAATACGGGCAATAGCCACCAAAGATTACTTGAAGGTTGCTTTACACCCGGTTGAATAATTCCGGTTTTTTCAAGCTCAGATGCAGGCCTTTCCGGAAGGGACACCGGCTCAACCGCCTTTGCCGCCTGCGCTATAGGTACAGCTCCGACCTCATCTTTCACAACTGTCAGTGGTACTGGTTTAGCTGCAACGGGCAAAGGGGACGGAGTTTGCTTGGGTTTTATCTCCGTGGGCGAGAAAAGCTTTTCCACACAGACAGGGCAATAGCTCTTACCGTCTATCTCCTTATGGCATGATGCACAAACCAGCTCACCGCAATTGTGACAGGAACCTACCGCTTCCTTGCTGGCATGACGAAAACAACCTGACAATTGCCCCTCCCATGACGTAAAAGGACCGTAGATATATTACGCGTTGGAGAATATCATTAGTAATAATACTTGTCAAACGGGATTACATATTGGAGAAAAGTGTGAAAAAAATATCTTTGATCGAAACTGGCAGACAACAGATAGTGGGTTCGAATCCCATCGGGGTCGTATCTAATTCGCTCTTGGCTTGACACCCATATCCCTTTTCTATAGACTTGCCGTTCGAGAAATAGCTACGTATAATCGATTATGAGGGCGTAATGATCGATACAGCGACGGTCGTCATGCTGGCGATAGCAGCCTTCTTCCTGGGAGCCTGTCCCTTTTCTCTTTGGATCGGCAAGGCCAGGCTGCGCAAGGATATCAGGAACTTCGGGGACGGCAACCCCGGCGCGTCCAACGTGTTCAAGGCCGGCGGCAAGGCATGGGGTGTCTTAGCTCTAACAGCGGATATGCTTAAAGGCATGCCCTTTATCCTGATAGCCGAGTATGTGTTGGGTTATGCGCAGCCTGTCTGCTACATAATCGCTGTTTGCGCGGTACTCGGTCACGCTTATTCGCCATTCCTTCGCTTCCACGGCGGCAAGGCGCTGGCGGTGTTCGGCGGAACCCTGCTGGCGCTGGGCCGGTGGGATATCATACTCAGCCTCGCCATACTGTTCTTTATCGGTTTTCTTTTCATAAATAACGACGCCTGGACGGTGATGTGTGGCATGGCGGGCACACTGGTTTACCTGTCGCTGACGGGAGCCGGCACCTGGGAAATTGCTTTTATGTCCTCGATCACAGCGATACTGTTGATGAAGCATTTCCAGAGGTTGAAGCTGTACCCCGGCACTCACGGACGCCTGCTAAGCTGGATCAGGTCGAGAAGGAAAACAGCCTGACATAATACGGTGGATTGATACACATTGATTTATCAACTATTTGTACTGGCCGGTTTAGCGATTTTCTTCATTAACCTTATTATAAACCTGGCCGCCCTGAAAAGGCCGTCCCGGAGGGCATGTCTGCCCGTTGATCCGCCTCTCGTATCAGTGCTGATACCGGCCAGGAATGAAGAGGAGAATATTCAAAAATGC
>Ga0247841_10001091_pt1 | contig 64274 bp, 57 predicted proteins | sample LaCruzMarch2015__2_FD_192410 | JGI IMG/M metagenome (GOLD analysis project Ga0247841, IMG submission 192410) | Freshwater microbial communities from meromictic Lake La Cruz, Castile-La Mancha, Spain - LaCruzMarch2015_18m | ecosystem: Environmental > Aquatic > Freshwater > Lake | place: Spain...
GCGGGATAATTGGACCAGCAAGCTTCAGTTCACTTCGTTTCTGAAGCTTGGGTCTCATTAACTTACCAATTCCTCTGCTCTTGCAGAATTGGAGTTTCACAATAAATTTGTTATTAAAAAACACTTCCCAAAGGTTGAGAAAGGGCAATGGATATGAAAAGTTTTCTGTGGAGACGCGGCATCTTTATTCTATTAGGAGTCGCTATCATCATATATTTTCCTGCGTTCTCCCGGCATCCCGATGGTATGACACTGTACCCGCAGGCCGCTGAGTGCCTGCTCAAGGGAAAGGCAATCAAAGAGTGTGCCCCAGCTTTCACCTATCCGCCGGTGTTCGCGTTCTTCATGATTCCATTCGTCTATCTTCCGATGTTGGTGAAAAATCTTCTCTGGTACGCGATCTTGCTCGGCTCCACACTACTTTCCTTTAACATCTGCAAACGCCTTGTCCTCGAAACGTTTCCACGGAAGTTGAGCGACCGCGAGATAAGATGGATTGGGTGGATCGGCTTGGCCTTGAGTTTGAAGTTTATTTTTTCAGTCTTTGAAAATCAGGCGTATGACGGGATTGTTTTTCTTTGCCTCCTGATCGGTTTGGAAGGAGAATTGAAAGGGAAAAATCTTCGTGCATGCGCAGGTTTCGCGCTGGCCGCCGCCCTTAAGGCGACTCCGTTACTCTTCTTTCCGTATTTATTACTTCGGCGGCAGTGGCTAATCTTCTGCGGATGTGTAGCTCTCTACTTGGGATTCTCGTTTCTTCCCGACATCTTTTTTACGCCACATGGGACATCCACAGGCTACTTCGGCACCTGGCTCCAGGACATCGCGGGAGGGGCGGCAAAAAGCGCTACACTGGGATCCCAAGGGCTTTGGTTTGAGGGTTCCGGGAATCTGAACCAGTCTTTACGCTTCCTTGTCTACCGGATAGTCGAGACATGGGGCAACCCTTCTGAATTCAGCGTAATTCTTAAGGCGGTTTATATCGCGTTCCTTGCATTCATGGCTATCTTCCTTATACGATCATCGCGGATGCGGGCGCCGCTAGCGCTGGACGCCAGCTTGTTGGTTATAGGCATGCTCATGCTTTCTCCTATGAGCAGCAAGTCACACTTTGTGGTCCTGATGCTTCCATACATTGTACTCTCGGCTTATGCTATAGGGGAACCGCGTGTGCGGAAACTAGGGATAGTAATTCTGGGCGCAAGTTATATTCTGAACTCCCTGACGTCGAAGGACTTAGTCGGCAGGAAATTAGGAGAAGGTCTCCTGTCTGCCGGATGTATCACGATCGGAACGCTAGTTCTACTAGTCTTCCTGGCCTACATTGTTTTTACGCGGAACGTCCAAGAAGAGCTCAAGACATAGTTGAGATTGTCGTTGTCGGGACAATGCGGACAGCTTGGCGTAATTGGGGGAATATGGGCATCAAGGTGATGTAATTATGATTCTTGTTCGCATAATAAAAAATTGGGATTGGCCTGATCTTATACGACAAACACCCGATCAGCGCGGTATCTGGGACAATATCCAATTCACGGTTGCTCCTGTTGAAGAATGCGATTATGTTGTGATGCTCAATAACAATATGAAGGGCGAAAGCATTGTAAAATGTCCGCCAGAAAATATCTGGGTGCTGATGCAAGAGCCCTACGTAAAAGGTTTTACTGATTGGATGGGTGAGGGGCATGATGCCTTTAATCGCGTCTATACAAATTTTCTTCCATCAAGAAAACCACAATATATAGCCTCCCATCCGGCAATTCCGTGGCATGTAAACCGCTCTTTCGATGATTTGATAAGTTGCGCCATGCCAGAAAAAAAACATTCGCTTTCGTGGGTTGTTGGTAATGCCAGAGATCTACCCGGGCATTACAAAAGACTATCTTTCTTGAAATTTATTCAAGCTAAAGCGCATTTAGACATTGATCTATTTGGTCGAGCTGTGCGAGTCATAGATGATAAATGGGATGGCTTAGCACCTTATAAATATTCTTTGGCAGTAGAAAACAGTTGCAGTCCGGATTACTGGACCGAGAAATTGGCCGATTGCTTTTTAACTTGGACAATGCCGTTTTACTATGGGTGCACAAATCTGGAAGAATATTTTCCGGCAGAGTCCTTCATTAGAATCGATATAGGCGAGCCGGCAATTGCCATAGAACAAATTAAAGCGGCCATAAAAAACAATGAGTGGGAAAAGCGTCTACCCGCCTTGAAGAGAGCAAGAGAGCTAGTATTAAATCAGTATCAAATTTTCCCTCATTTAGTTAATCAGATCAAGGCTAATCACAATAGCAATGCTGGTAAAATAGTAACCCGCATTCCGCCATACGCGAAAAGTATCAACACCCGTATTAATCGGACTTTTTTTAAGATTAGAATGGCGATAATGCAGGAAAAGGACAAGATAAGGTATTTTAATTGATTGGGAAAAAGGTGTTTTGTCTTGATGATGAAAAATTTGACCAGAGGCTGCCAATGAAGACGAGTATTATAATTTGTTTCTATGAAAAAACGGCCTATTTGAAATGCTGTCTTGATTCACTAAAAAATTGCACAGATGATTTTGATGAAGTTATTATAGCAGACGATGGTTCCAGCGAGATTGTTGAGAGTGAAGTAAAAAAATTTATCACTGATTATCCTTTTCCGATAGTTCATGCTTGGCATTCCCGGAAAGACTCTCGCCGCGCCGCTTGCCGCAATAATGGCATACGGCACGCTGCGGGTGATTACCTTGTTTTTATGGATGCCGATTTTGCCGTCCTGCCTTACGCGATAAAAAGTCATGTTGGTGCAGCCAAGCCCGGATGGTTTGCTGCCGGTCGTTGTAAATATTTGGCTGAAGAGCAAACCAAGCGCTTATTATCGGAGAGGATGTCCTCTGATTTACTGGAAAAAGTTTATTTGGAATTACCGGATGAACAAATTTTTAAAGAGCATCGAGAATTTGTCCGTTATGGAATTTTGCGGAAGTTGAGATTAGCCTCTGCCCGGAGACAGACATTTGGTGGCCATTTTTCCATTCATAAAAAGGATATAGAATCTATCAATGGATATGATGAAAACTATGTTGGTTGGGGAGGTGAAGATCAGGATATCGCTATGCGGTTGGTCATGGCAGGATTTCGCGGCACCTCGGTTATTAAAAGCGCCCGGATATTACATCTCTGGCATCCGAAGGAAATGGGAGAGAAACCCTGGTGTGAAGGTGAAAACACGGAATATTTTTTCAGAAAAAAAATCCCCGTCTATTGCGATAATGGGTTGATAAAAACTTAAAGTAACTTCAAATCATTAAAGTATTCGTAAAATGAAAGCATTAAAAGAAACTGCTAAAAGTATTTCAGGTTATATGTCGAATTCTTTAAGAAAAAAGAATGAAACATGTGATATGAGTAAAGTTTCCATCGGTATCACCACCTTTGAAAACAGGTTTGATAGTTATTTTGTTCCTTTGCTGTCCAAACTGAAAGAGTATGTGCCTGAAAATGAAGTCATCGTCGCCATTAACGGTGAACATCAGCAGGAATTCAATGAAACCTATCGACATCTGCTATTAGAGTTTATCTCTCGTCATAAAAAAGTTTATCCGATTATGTTTCCCCATTTCAGGGGACTATCGAAGTTGTGGAACAGTATTCTCATTCATGCCACACACGATTACATCCTCCTGATAAACGACGATATCATGATAAACGATCCTTCTTTTATGAACAGCATCTGTTCGGCGATTGACAAGAATAAGGGACGATCATTTCTGATCAATAAATCCTGGTCGCATTTTCTAGTGAATAGAGCGGAAATTGACGAGTTAGGGTATTTTGATGAACGGCTGTTGGGCATTGGTGAGGAAGACGGCGATATGACTTGGCGGTATATATCGCATTTTGGAAGCGAGATGAGCAGCTTTAAGATAAAAGGTTTTGTCAATTATGCCGAAGAGACCGTCAATAGCTATAAGCCAATCAACATTAAAAGCCATTCAGGGAGCAAGTATAGTCTTTTTAATCGGGAATTTATGTTTAAGGAAAAATATCAGTCTGATGCAACAGGCCTCAAGGGAATGTTTGACGAACCTGTCGTGGTAAAGAATCCAGGGAAAGAGCAATATCCGAACGAACGTTTTTATTTCTTTCACAAGAACGATCTATAGGTTTTAGATAATAAGCCTAATATTTTTGTGTTTCACAATATAAAAAAGCTATAATTGCAAATAAAAGACACAATAGTGCTTCAAGAAGATGCATGAAAACTTCATTAAATAGACCATAAACAGAAAACAAAACAAGCAAACATAGACAAAGTTGTCCTGTCAAACGAATTTGCCGGTTGTTATGTTGCCTTATCCCCGCAAAACACATCTTGGCTCCCACAATAACAATGAATATGAAAAATGAAAGTCCCACCAACCCTAACCGCACCGCAAGACCCAACCACATATTATGGGGACTAGTATACTCAACGGTCTCATTTTTAAATTTCTTTGGCACCTGTACCCGCAACGCTTCGTAATTAATTAGCTTATTATTCCCAGGGGTCTGCATGCTGAATCCAATTCCTATTATCGGGTGTTCTTTGATCAAAAGCAATGACATGTAGTTAATTGTTAACCTGTCGGTTTCGGATACTCCATTATCGAATGAACGCACCTGGGTGGAAAAAAAATATAAACAAAAAATTACAATCAACATCACTGCCAGAAGCAGCTTTTTATTATCCCAAATCAGAGCAACAATAACAAAGGGTATGGCGATCATGAGCGAGCGCATCTGTGTTGCAAATAAAATTAAAAAAAGCATTCCAAAACAAACTGTTAAAATGTATTTACTCCAAAAACCATCGCCAGTTCTCCAGAGATGAACAACAAGCGCAATGGCAAACAAGGCCATAAATCCCAGCGGGCCAACCGGAAGCTGATGATAGGGGATGCACATACGGGTCAAAAAAGAGTTCTTGCCCACCACATAAAAAAAATACATATCATAAAAACCGGAGATCACAACTGATATGATAATAGTCCAAAACAACAAACGAATCTTTGCACGTGAATTGAAAAAAATCGTCAACAATAAAAAAAACACAATGTATTTCAATAGATGACTGCGAATATCGTGGAAGCTTGCACTGACATCCAGCGCCCAGAACAGCCCGACAAATGCCCACACAGTAAAAAGCGCGACAGGTAATGTAAGTCGTGTTTTCAAAGCACTCCAGTCACGGTATCGAAAAAAATAAAACGTCAACAAGGCGACGGCCAAGTAATAACTGACTTCACGGATTGCGGTAGTATGAGGAAAGGGATTGAGGGCAATGTTGATCAGGACAAGAAAAGGCACAACTATTTCCCACAGTGTCCGTTCCCATTTGGCCGGTTGGTCGAGACAGATGCCTCCAATGCGCAGGGGAGTAGCAGCTTGCATACTTAATTCCTTTCTACACCATGGTTGATTTCTCATGTATAACAGCATAGACTGAATCAATATCACGTTTATCTATGTACTGGTTGCCCAGCCTTTTCAGAGTCGATTTGCTGTCATTGGCCTTTCACATTTTTTCCATCAAGAATATCCTTGTATATTTCAAGATATTTTGTTGCTACCATATCCCATGTGTTTTCAGTAGCTGTTTGGTATGCGACGGTAGGCATGCTTTTTCGGCTGTTTTCATTGAGCAGCAAACTGATTTTTGAGGCAATATAATCCGCATCCGATGTATCGCTGATTATAAAGCCATTTTCCCCCTCTTTCACAATGTCTTTAGCGCCTACGTTGCTGCTGATAATTACTGGTAACCCTGCCGACATTGCTTCCAAAACAACCATGCCAAATGTATCGAACTTGGAGAGCATAACATACATATCGCTCGCCAGGTACAGCCTGATTAATATTTCTTTACTCAATGTGCCGGTGAAAACAACATTCTCCGCAATGCCTGCCTCGCGTGCAATCTGAGTGTACTTTTTGACATTACCTTTACCGACCACCAGCAATTTAAAGCTATGCTGTTGGGCTTTGAGCCTTGCCAGCGCAAGCATTATGGCATCAAGCCCTTTGATTTCAAAATTCATGGAAGCAAATATAATCATCGGCTCTTCAGGATTGAAACCATATTCTCTTCGAATATCGGCACGGATTAATTTTTTATCCGCAGTCGCGTAGTCTTTTAAATCAACACCAGGATGAATAACCGTGACTCTCTGCGGATCTATTTTATATTCCTGAAGGAAAATATCCCTGGTCAATGTGGAGACAGCAATGAACTTTTGGCAGTTGCCCTGTGTGACCATCTTTTTTTCCACCCAGGCGGTGGCCAGATCATAGAGACTCATCCTTTTTTTACGAACACAGTGAATCCAGTAGCGATGTGGCACGCCATGTAAAGTCCATATATCGGCTGCAAAAATTCTTTCGTGGCTGTGGACAACAGAAAACGTGTCTGCGGATAATTGGCGGTCCGTAAAGTAGGCAAAGCTCAGTGTCGTCAAAAATTTGGGGAATGCTACAATCGGTACGTGGTGAAAATTTATACCGGCAGAAGAACCTTGCCAGCGGTTGGCAAAAACGTGAAAATTATAGCTGTGCTGGTCAGCGAGTCTTGAGGTCAATTCGGATGCGAATTGTTCCGCTCCTCCAACCAGACCATATTTTGGTATAACCACAGCAATTTTTTTCATAAAGCAACTTTACTTTTTAATTTTATTGGTGCGAACTCTAACACAGAAAAAAGGAAAAATCATGTTTAAATAACTCGGTGGATATGGTATCAAAACTGAAGAAACGGACGGTCTGATGAGAAGATATTAGCATTTAAGTGCTTAGCAAAATAATTAATAAAGGTATTTCCTAAGGAGAGATATTTTGGAAAAGATTCCTCTTTCTGTAGCCATAATAACGAAGAATGAAGAAGAGAATATTCGGGCTTGCCTGCAGAGCATTTCTTTTGCTGGCCAGGTAGTTCTAGTGGATTCGGGCAGTACCGATGCAACATTGCAAATTGCCGCAGAGTTTGGTTGTGAAGTTTACTCTGAAGAGTGGCTGGGTTTTGGCCCACAGAAGCAATTAGCGATAGGAAAATGCCGTCTGCCTTGGATTTTAATTCTGGATGCCGATGAGCGCATTCCTCCGGAGACGGCGGATATTATAAAAAAAATTGTAACGGACGCTAATGTAAAAGAAGCAGGCTTCAGTTTTCCCCGGAAGAATTATTTTCAAGGCCGCTGGATAAAACATGCCGGCTGGTGGCCGGATCGCGTTGTCCGACTATTTCGCAAAGAAGCAGGGCAGATGACAGAGGCCTTTGTTCACGAATCTGTGGAAGTTAAGGGGAAGGTAGGTTTGTTCGATGTTCCCATTGAGCATTTTACCGAAAGCTCTTTAAGTAAGATCATTCAAAAAATTGATAAATACTCAACTTTGGGAGCAGAGGCAGCTTTTAAAGACGGCAAGACTTCATCCACATTTTCAGCTTTTATGCGCGCTTTTTTCACATTTAATCAGGATTATTTTTTGAGATTGGGTATTCTGGACGGCAAGCAGGGGCTTGCTCTCGCCGTTACCGATGCGGTGAATAAATTTTTTAAATACGCAAAATTATCTGAACTTGGTAAAAACAAATGAAAGACCGTGATGGTGAAAATCAATCTGTGGAAATCGCTGTCTCCGTAATCATCGTTAACTGGAACACAAAAAATATTCTCACAAACTGTATTGATTCAATTTATCAGACAATTGATAATCTGTCCTGCGAGGTAATAGTTGTTGATAATGCCTCTTCCGATGGTTCGATAGAAATGCTGCAGGAGCGTTATTCGCAAGTAATCAAAATTTTTAATTCAGTCAATAGAGGTTTCGGCGCGGCTAATAATCAGGGATTTGCCGTGATGAAGGGCAAATATGCCCTGCTTTTGAATTCCGATACGATATTGACTCCCGGCGCGATAAACAAGTTACATTCTTTTGCCAGGGCGCATCCTCAAGTGGCAATTGTGTGTGGACAGCTCTTAAATGCCGATGGCACCAGGCAAAACTCCATCGCAGCATTTCCCACATTGCTTACGCTTGCTGCCAATACTTCGCTTCTGGAATATTTATTTCCTTGGCGTTTTCCCAGCAAACGATATGAACACAAAAAGCCTATTGAAGTTGATTCAGCAATAGGCGCCTGTATGATGATTTGCAAAAAAGCGCTGGATGAAGTCGGGTTTTTTGATGAGCGCTATTTCTTCTTTTTTGAAGAAACGGATTTAGCTTACGCCTTTTCCCGCAAAGGATGGAGCGTTTATCATATACCGGACGCTTTCATTTATCATCTGCAGGGACAAAGCATCGGCCACAATGCTGGATCAAGGATTGAATTTTATCGTTCCCGGTATCAATTTTTTCGCAAATGGCACAATCGTCCTTATTATTATTTAGCCAGGGTAATAATCTTTTTGCGCCTATTAGTTAACGGATTTTCCAGTCTTTTATCTGTTGTCTTGACTTTGGGGCTGAACAAAAAATTGCGCGATAAATTGGCCATGTATTCAAAATTAATCCATTGGCATTTTCAAAAACAGCAATAACCTGCGAAGCTAAAATCACGGGTATGAACCCCAAAGCAAGCTTTGGGGTTCATACCCACCGCTTTAAGACTGTGTCGCAATGTCATTGCGAGCCGACTCTCAGTCGGCGTGGCAATCTCATAAGCCCTAATAATATTGGGATTGCCACGTCGTCCAAGGGACTCCTCGCAATGACAAATGAAGAGTGCAACACAGTCTCTTTGCGGGATTGTTCAACTTACCAATTCCGCTACGTCGCAGATGACCTTCAGGTTACTGCGCTTTCGGAATTGGAGTTTCACAATAAGCGCACTAATCCATTGACAGCACCGCATGATTTTGGTAGGAATCATTAATTCCTTCGGTATGTTACATTTACTTGATTAATGTAATCCAGGGGGCGGAGCTGTATGAAGAGAGGGGCAATAATTATGATAAGAGAGGTGTGTTATGAATGACGCAAAAACTAACAAAGAGCCATCGGGCAACCCGAGGGATACTTTACTGTCAACAAAAAGTATTCCTCATCGGGAACGGCTGATTTTTGCCTTGGATGTCTCTTCTGTTGAAGATGCAAAAGCGCTGGTTGAGCAACTTGGGAATTCCGTCATGTTTTACAAGTTGGGTCTACAGCTATTTATGGCCGGCGGCTATTTTGAATTAGTCGAATGGCTTCGGGAACGTGGTAAAAAAGTTTTTGTGGATTTGAAGTTTTTTGATGTTCCTCAAACTGTTAAATCGGCGGTAATTCAGCTAAAGAATCGTGGCGCTCATTTTGTCACGGTTCATGGTAATGATAAAATTCTGGAAGCGGCTGTTGCCAATAAAAACGGGCTGAAAATTCTGGCCGTCACTGTCTTAACCAGTTTGGATGAAGGTGATTTAAACGATCTAGGATTTAAATGCAATGTGGAAGAACTTGTTTTTTCCAGAGCAAAAAGGGCATTAGAGATTGGTTGCGATGGTGTGATCTCATCAGGTCTTGAGGTGCCGCGGTTAAGGCGGAATATTGGGGATCAGTTACTCTTTGTGGTACCAGGCATAAGGCCGGTGGCGAATGTAGATGATCAAAAGCGAACGATAGACGTAAAAGAGGCTTTTTTAAACGGCGCGGACTATATTGTCGTTGGCCGGCCGATCAAGGAAGCAAAGGATTCTCAAAAGGCAGCAGAAGAAATACAGAAGACTATTTCATCACTATTTAGTTAAAACGAAAGCGTTATCGGATTCAAAAGGCCTTTAATGATTATTTCCGCTCAGCATAAAATCAATATTCCCATCAGCAAAATATTAATTATTCAATTAGGCGATATCGGCGATGTTGTCTGGGCAATTCCTGCGTTTTGGTCTGTAAAAAATGCTTTTCCGCAGGCGGATGTTTCAGTGCTAACCAGAAAACCCAATGGAGATTTGCTGCTCGATGATTCTCATATTGACACGGTATTTCAAATCGGCAAAAAAGATCTTTGGGAAGAACTGCAACTTTTATTAAGCATGCGCCGGGAAAAATTTGATTTAGTCTTTGATTTGCGCGCTGATGACCGGGGGGCATATACCTCCTTTTTTATCGGGGCCAGGATGAGAGCCAGCCTGTATTATTCGGCATTATCCTGGCGCAACAGATTATTTACAAACCTTGTAGATCCGCCGCCGGCAGTAACCAGGGTTCATGGCGCAGCGGAACAATCGCTCAGACTTATTCGGGGATTCGGGATAAAAGAAAGTACTGTTATTCCTCAAATCTTTGTTTCTCCGGCAACAAAAAATAAGATGGCAGGATTATTGGCGGCAGAAAATGTAGCCGCTCAAGATGGCTATGTCACAAGCAATCCGTTTTCGCGCTGGTCTTATAAGGAATGGGGGATAAATAAGTGGCGGCAGCTCATATATTTCATTTGGCAAAAATATAAAATGCCTGTGCTGATTCTGGGATCAAAAGAGGAAAGGGCTCGGGCTGATCAATTGTCAGTTGCCAGTCCCTCTCCCGTATATAATTTTGCGGGCAAAACAACATTGCGTGAAATGGCCGGTCTTTTACAGGCAAGCCGGCTGCACATTGGTGTAGATAGCGCGGCGCCGCATATTGCGGCAGCGGTTGGCACATCAACACTTACCATCTATGGACCATCCGATTGGCGTGATTGGGCGCCACCGGGAGAGAAAAATAAAGTTGTATTGCCGGATATGGATTGCTCGCCATGTTATAAAAAGGGGTGTGACGGCAGCGGCAGAAGCGAGTGTCTGGAGACATTAGCTGTTACCAAGGTGCAGGATGCTGTGGAAATAGCGATGAATAAATTAAATAAAAACGGTGGTTTGGAAGAAGCATAAGAGAGTTATCCACAGGCAAAGCAAGTTATGTCGGCTCGCAATTCGGGCTGTCGGGTCTCTGGTTACCCCCCCTGTACTTTCGTACAGTTGTGTCAGCTAAAAATAAATGTTAAAGTTTTGATATGAATTTGCATCCACAACTTAAAAATTACAAATTTTATTTAATGCTTTTTGGCGATATCGTAATCTTCATAATGGCGCATATCATTGCTTATTTAGTGCGCTTTGAATTTTCCCTCACCCCTGCGCTTATTGATCAAATTAAAACAGTGCTCATTTGGCTTGTTCCGCTGAAGTTAATTGTTTTTTTGTCATTTGGCCTTTATCGAGGTATGTGGCGCTATACAGGCATTAGAGATTTCTGGCTGTTAGCGCTGGCAACCCTTTTGTCCAGTATGCTTATAATAGCCATTATCTTTTGCGAAAACAAGTTTGTAGGATATTCCCGTACTGTTTTTATTGCAGACGGTATCTTAACTTTCATGTTTGTCGGAGGGAAACGCGTAATTGTCCGCTCGCTGTTTGCCGCATTTGGCAATGGCCTGGGCTTTGCTAAGCTATCGCATCTGATGGATATGAAAAAAGTGTTGATTGTTGGAGCGGGTGATGCGGGCGAAAAAATAGCAAGGGAAATACTGGAAAACTTGAAATTTCATTACAATCTGGTCGGATTCATCGATGACGATAAAAGAAAACAGGGAGAATCAATTCACGGCATAAAAGTTCTTGGCACTGTTGAAAAAATCGGGAAAATATCTGAAAAAAAAGGTGTGCAGGAAATACTTATCGCCATTTCTACAGGCAATGGCGATAAAATTCGACGTATTGTAGATGCTTGCCAGAAATGCAACATCTCTTATAAAATATTGCCCGGCATCAGCGATATTATTAACGGCCGGGTCAGCGCAAAATTAATTCGGGACATCCGTTATGAAGATCTACTGGGGCGATCGCCCGTTCATCTGGATAGTAAAGGCATCCGCAGTTACCTTGATGGCAAAAAGGTTTTAATTACCGGTTGCGGCGGATCGATTGGTTCCGAATTATGCCGGCAGGTTATAAAATTCCAGCCCGCATCCATCATCTTGCTCGACGATAGTGAATCCAATCTATTCAGTATCCAGATGGAAATGCAAAACGAAAATTACTGCCACCACTGCGAAGCCATTCTGGGACAGGTGCAGGATGAGACTTTAATGAATAATATTTTTGAAAAATACAAACCCGACGTTGTCTTTCACGCGGCGGCTTATAAGCATGTGCCCATGCTGGAGAAAAATCCCTGGCAGGCCGTTTTCAATAATATTACCGGCAGTCGTGTGGCGATGGAAATGGCCATCAGGCATCATGTAGGCAGATTTGTTCTGGTGTCAACCGATAAGGCCGTTCGCCCGACCAACGTCATGGGCGCCAGCAAACGGGTGACAGAATTGATTATGCAATGCCAGCAGGTTAACGGCACACGGTTCATGGCTGTACGGTTTGGCAATGTGGTGGGATCGTCTGGTTCCGTCATTCCCCTTTTCCGTCGGCAGATCGAGCAGGGTGGGCCGGTGACGGTAACGCATCCGGAGGTCAAACGCTTTTTCATGACAATACCTGAAGCCTCGCAGATGATCTTACAGGCCGGTGCTATGGGTGAAGGCGGAGAAGTCTTCATTTTAAGAATGGGAACGCCGGTTAAGATAGTTGATATGGCACGGGATCTAATCCGCCTTTCGGGAAAAGAGCCGGATGTGGACATCAAAATTGCTTTTACCGGTTTGCGTGATGGGGAAAAACTATATGAAGAACTTATTGTCGTAGGCGAAGATATTGTGCCCACGATCCACGAAAAGGTTATGGTTCTGCGTTCCAACAGCTTCTTCAACGGCGCAAAAAATCCTCAGGAAGCCAGAGAACATCTCTATCGTCATCTTGACGATCTGGCGAAGATAGCCGCGAGTCACGACGCAAAAGGCATTAAAATGAAACTCAAAGAAATTGTGCCGGAATACATACCCCAGGAAAATGAAGGGGTTCTTTAGCAATGTAGGGACTGCTCCCCGAGCAGTCCGAAATATTTTGTAATTCAGGAGTCAGATCAATTTATGGACTATATTTACATGATTTTCAAAGGATTTGTTGATCCAGTTTTAATCGTAATTTTGTTGCTGCTTATCGCCTTCTTTATTTGCCTGATGGGCAGCAAGAAAAAAAGCGGCGTTTTGGTTCTCTTTTTGTCTATTGTTTTGCTTTATGGCGCAAGTATTTTTCCTGTGGCCAACTACCTTTGCTACTATTTAGAAAAGGACTATATTAACAACCAAAGTGATGCCCGGCAAAATATTGATGTGGTTGTCGTGCTGGGTGGCGGCGCTCATGATATTAATTCCTTAAATAAGACTTTTCCCAATGAGGTGACCATTGCCCGTCTTCTTTCCGCCGTAGATGTTTATAATAAAAAAGGGGCGAAGTATTTTGTGTGCATGGGCAAAGGGAGCGGTAAAATTCCAGAAGGGGATTTAATGGCACAGTTGGCACAAAAACTTGGAGTGCCGAAAGAAAAAATTGTTGTGGAAGCCAAATCAATAAGCACGTGGGCAAGCGCCGTGGAACTGCATCGCATGTTTGACAATAAAAATATTTCTATCGGGCTTGTTACTTCAGCCTGGCATTTAAAAAGAGCGCAGAATGAATTTAAAAAATATTTCAATGATATAGTGCCGATTCCGGCTAATTACTACTACGCATCATCTGCCGAAAATATTTTTGTCAAATACGCGCCGCAGACTGAGGCACTTTTAAAAACCTCTCTGGCCTTAAAAGAAATCGTCGGTAAGCTGTGGTATAGCGTAAAAAGTTTGACGCAATAATATGACTTGCCTCCTTGATTAAAGGGAATATTGAAAACCAATGATTAGTTACAAAAAGGACTCGAAGCCTGTCATCCTTGTGACCGGTGGTACAGGCTATATCGGAAGTCACACCGTCGTTGCCCTTACCCTTGCGGGCTATAATCCGGTTATTGTAGATAATCTCTCCAACAGTAAGGCCTCCGTTCTGGAACGTATCGAAGGTATCACCGGAGATTTACCGCCTTTCTATAAAATAGATTTGCGTGACCGCGCCGCCCTTGATACCGTTTTTCAGGAAAATCAAATCGAGGCTGTTATCCACTTCGCGGGTCTGAAGGCCGTGGGGGAATCAGTCGCTGAGCCACTGCGCTATTACGAGAACAATTTACAAAGCACCATCTCACTATGCGATATTATGGCAAAACGCGGCGTACAAAAAATAATCTTCAGCTCATCGGCTTCTGTCTACGGAGACGCATCCATTGTACCCATCAAAGAGAATGCCCCAACGGCGCCTACCAATCCATATGCCCGCACAAAGCTCATCATTGAAAACATACTTCAGGACATCTATGTTGCCGCCCCAAGCTGGCGCGTTATGATTCTGCGATACTTCAATCCTGTCGGCGCCCATGAAAGCGGGCTGATTGGTGAGGATCCTCAGGAGATACCCAACAATCTTGCACCCTATATCAGCCAGGTTGCCGTGGGTCGCCGCGAACGACTAAATATTTTCGGCAACGACTACCCGACGTCTGACGGCACAGGTGTGCGTGACTACATCCACGTTATGGATCTTGCTGAGGGGCATGTATCTGCCTTGAAAAATATAGAAACGGATGCTTTTCAGGCTCCAAAGATCATCAATCTTGGCACAGGCGAGGGTTATACAGTTTTGGAAATGATCCGCGCCTTCGAGAAAGCATCGGGGAAAACAATCGCCTATCATATTACGAAACGCCGTGCTGGTGATATAGCGGCTTGCTATGCAGACACTTCTCTTGCGCAAGAGCTTCTGGGATGGAAAGCCAGACGTAGCCTTAAGGATATGTGTGCCGACGCCTGGCGCTGGCAATCCGGCAATCCCGATGGTTATCCCTTATAATTTCAACTAAAAATTTATAGAAATGAGGAAAACATGAAAGGAATAATTCTAGCTGGCGGTTCAGGCACTCGTTTGTACCCCATCACTACCACCATCTCCAAGCAACTTCTGCCGGTCTTTGACAAGCCCATGATCTACTATCCCCTTTCGGTACTTATGTTAGCGGGCATGAGGGAAATCCTTATTATTTCAACGCCGCGGGATTTGCCTTTATACAAAGAGCTTTTTGGTGATGGCTCGCATCTGGGTTTATCCTTGGCCTACGCGGAGCAGCCTAATCCTGGTGGTCTTGCCCAGGCTTTCATTATCGGAGAATCTTTTATCGGGCAGGATAATGTTTGTCTCATCCTGGGTGATAATATCTTTCATGGTTATGGTCTTTCTGGAATATTGGAAAAAGCAGGCAACCTAAAGGATGGCGCCCTTGTTTTTGGATACTGGGTAAAAGATCCGGAACGTTATGGCGTTGTTGCCTTTGATAAGCAGGGAAAGGCTATCAGCCTTGAAGAAAAACCAACTCTCCCGAAATCTAACTATGCGGTTGTGGGTCTCTATTTTTACGATAAGAGCGTAGTGGAGATCGCCAGAAACCTGAAACCATCACCCCGAGGGGAACTGGAAATTACAGATGTTAATAAAGAATATCTGAAGCGCGGCAGACTCAAAGTAGAACTGTTGGGTAGGGGCATGGCCTGGCTCGATACCGGCACCCACGAAAGCCTTTTGGAAGCCAGCAACTTCATCGCCACAATTGAACACCGTCAGGGCCTCAAAATAGCGTGCCTCGAAGAGATTGCCTATACCAAAGGCTACATCACGAAGGAACAATTGCTGATCTTGGCCAAACCCCTGGCGGGCAACCAGTACGGCGAATACCTGAAGAATATGGTGAATATGGGGTCACCAATTTAATCTTGATGGCACCCTAATTACTTTCGAAAGGATTTACATTTATGGAACAGCAAAATAATGAAATCAACGATGAGATTAATCTTTACGATTATTGGAAAGTCCTTGTAAAAAGGAAAAAGGTTTTTCTTGGGATATTCCTTGTCCCATTAGGAATAGCAATCATGATCAGCTTGATTCTGCCGCGCTATTACAGAGGTGAAAGCGAAATAACCATTTCTGCATTACCCGCATCCAATATTCCTTCTGCAATAACTGCCCCATATATGGTTAACCTTATTGGGAATATTGATGATGCCAAAAAAGTTGAGATATTTGCCAGTAATTCGGGCGCAGTTAAAGGCGTATTAATATCAATTCCCAAAAAATCCACTGATAAAATAAATATAACTATTGACGCTAAAACAGCGGATATACTGCTCCATGCTTTTAAAGACATATTTGGTTACATTAACAATATACCGGCAATCAAGGAAGAAATTGCAAGAATGCAGGAACAAAGCGATTTGAAAATAAAGAAACTTATAGAAGTTAAGAAGGCAAATCTCGTTTTTTTAAATGAACTATTAGATATGATCAAGAAAAGACAATTAACAACTATTAATATTAATCCGGCAGACTTGGTTAAGAGAGATGATGATTTGTCTTTAGAAATCAAGAATCTTCAGCGCGTAGAAGGAAAGGCTTTCACATTATGCCCACCCTCGATTACTAAGCAACCTACCAATGCACAGATTAAAAATATAATTATCATTACCGGCCTTTTAAGCCTCATGGCTGGTATTTTTATTGTGTTTTTTCTTGAATATATTATGCGGATGAAAGCGCGCGAAAACAAATGAGCGGCATCATATTTTTCTTGACATTCCGTCTTAATTTCAGTATTTTCCGATATGTTCATGCCGTGAACTGATGAGGTTGTGATGCCAAATTATTTTAAAATTGATCTTGAAACTGAAGAAGCTCTGAGTGTGCTTCGGGAAATCGATACTGATCCGGAGATGACCCAGAGGGCGCTTTCGTCGCGTCTGGGATTGAGTCTGGGTAAGATCAACTTCCTCATTAAAGCTCTGATCGAAAAAGGCCTGATCAAAGCGGAAAACTTCAAAAATTCTAAAAACAAAAGTGCTTATCTTTATACCCTGACGCCACGTGGCTTAGAGGAAAAGACAAACGCCACATACCGCTTCCTTAAAAGAAAAATGCTGGAATACGAAAGATTGGAAGTGGAGATTTCACAACTGAAAAAAGAAGCAGGTATTGTTGATATACCGGGCAACATTCAAAGCAATATCCCGTCCTAGCGTGGGAATATACATCAGTTTTGTTGTTTCCTGGATAACTTGTGTAATCCAGAGAGCGGAGCTGTATAAAAAGGTACAGTTCTTAGTTTTCGAGTGACGATAAGAGGCCTGCTTAGGTGAAAGAATCAGTTGATGTCACCATTATTGGCGCGGGAGTTGTCGGGTTGGCTATTGCCGAGGCTTTGGCAACGAAAAATCGTCAGGTTGTCGTTCTGGAAAAAAACGATTCCTTTGGGCAAGAAACAAGTTCCCGAAATAGCGAAGTTATTCATGCGGGTATCTATTACCCGAAAGAATTCCTGAAAAGCCGCCTTTGCCTGCAAGGCAACCGTTTGCTCTATGCCTGGTGCAAAAAACATGATGTTCCCCATCGGCGGATTGGCAAACTCATCGTTGCTACAAATGAAGAAGAGTGCAACGATTTGGAGCGGATCAAAATCATAGCACAAGACAATGGTGTCGAAAAACTTGAACATTGGGGGCAATCGCAACTCAAATCTAAAGAGCCTGAAGTGAAAGCTTTGACTGCCCTATTTTCACCAAGTACGGGGATTATTGATACACACCGACTCATGCAGACGCTTCTGATGAGTGCCGAAGGAAAAGACGCCATCATCACCTATCGGTCAGAAGTAACGGCCATCAATTTAAACGGTGCGGCCTGGGATTTGGAAATTAACAACGGAGAATACCGCATCAGCACAAAAACAATCGTCAACAGCGCCGGACTCCATGCCGATCGTATTGCTGCTCTTGCCGGAATAGACATTGACACGGCAGGCTACCGCTTGAAACCCTGCAAGGGAAATTATTTTACGGCAACCCCGGCCCCCAAGATCAATCACCTCATCTATCCCGTTCCTGTTAAAAATAATGTTGGGCTCGGTATTCATGCGACACTCGACCTCTCCGGCCGTGTCCGCTTTGGTCCCGACAGTCAGTATATATCCGATGACCAGCCGCTAGACTACACAGTAGATGAGGCCTTGAAGCTGTCTTTTCACGAGTCGATCCGCAAGTATCTTCCCGCCGTCTCAATAGATGCCCTTAGCCCGGATATGTGCGGCATACGCCCAAAGATTCAATGGCCAGGTGACCCGCCGATGGACTTCATCATTCGCGAAGAAAGCGACCGGGGTCTCCCCGGTTTGGTAAATCTGATTGGTATCGAATCGCCCGGGCTCACGGCATGTCTTGCTATCGGGGAATATGTTAGGGGTAAGTTAGTATCATGAATTTAACAACCCAAAAAACATTAGTCACTGGTGCTGATGGATTTAATGAAAGCGTCGAGAGATTTTTATAAGGATGAAATTATTTATTTGTGATGTTCTTTGTTTCCTATGGTTCTCGACCTTTGCACAACCACATAAAACCAACAATTTTGTCATTCCGTCGAAAGACGGAATCCAGTATTATTAAGTACTTCCTAGATTCCGGGTCAAGCCCGGAATGACGCAAATAGGGGTTTTGCAAAGGTCTCATTTCATCTCTCTTTAAAAGTGAAATACTATGAACAAAATTTTAATCACCGGTGCTGCGGGATTCATTGGCTTCCATCTAGCTAAAGCGCTAGCGGAACGCGGCGGTACAGTAACAGGCATTGACAACATAAACGACTATTACGACGTAGAGCTGAAGAAAGCGCGATTGGCTCAACTTGAACAATATGTTAACTTCACCTTCCGGAAGATAGACATTGCGGATCGTCATGCACTGGCCGACTTATTTCGTGAAGGCAAATTTGATGTCGTTGTAAATCTGGCCGCTCAGCCGGGTGTCCGCTACTCATTGACAAACCCCCATTCCTATATTGATAGCAATATAGTTGGATTCACCAACATGCTTGAGGGTTGCAGACATAATCAAGTCCAGCACCTTGTCTTCGCCTCATCGAGTTCCATTTACGGAATAAATGCCAGGATACCGTTTTCAGTGAGCGATAATGTTGACCACCCCGTATCGCTGTATGCAGCTTCAAAAAAGGCCAATGAACTGATGGCGCACACCTATGCTCATCTTTATGGCCTACCCTGTACCGGCCTCCGATTTTTTACAGTATATGGACCATGGGGCCGCCCTGATATGGCCTACTTCTCTTTCACAAAAGCTATTATGGCGGGGGAACCAATTGATGTTTTCAATTATGGTAATATGAAGCGCGATTTCACCTATATTGATGACATCGTCGAAGGAGTTGTTCGTGTTATGAATACGATCCCACAGCCGAACCCTGATTGGGACAGGGCTAATCCCGATCCGGGGTCAAGCTACGCCCCCTATAAGCTGTATAACATCGGCAATAATAATCCAGTTGAATTGATCCGGTTCATCGAAATATTGGAAAATAATCTTGATAAAAAAGCCAACAAAAATATGCTACCCATGCAGCAGGGAGATGTTCCGATCACCTATGCCAACGTGGATGACCTGATGAAAGATGTCGGCTTCAAACCATCTACGCCACTGGAAGAAGGGCTTAAAAAATTTGTGGAATGGTATCGTAGCTATTACAGGCAATAAAATCAATATTGATAATCTCACAATGGGCCTAACAAACCAAAAAATATTAGTCACCGGCGCAGATGGATTTATCGGCAGCCATCTGGTTGAAGATTTACTGGACAAAGGGTGTAATGTCCGTGCCTTTGTCTTATATAACTCATTTAATTCCTGGGGATGGTTGGATACGTTTCCAAAAGAAAAACTGGATAAGATCGATGTATTTGCAGGGGATGTCCGTGATCCTAATGGCGTTAGAAAAGCAATGCAGGGGATGGACATGGTTTTTCACCTAGCCGCACTTATAGCCATTCCGTTTAGCTATCACTCTCCGGACAGCTACGTAGATACCAACATCAAAGGCACTTTGAATGTTCTTCAGGCGGCGCGCGATACAGGCTGTAAACGTGTACTGATCACATCAACGTCAGAAGTTTATGGAACAGCGCAATATGTTCCCATTGATGAGCGGCATCCCTTCCAAGGTCAGTCACCCTATTCCGCCACCAAAATCGGGGCCGACCGGATAGCGGAAAGTTTCTATCGCAGTTTCAATACCCAGATGACCATCGTAAGGCCATTTAATACTTATGGGCCGCGTCAATCGGCCCGTGCCGTCATCCCGACCATCATCACCCAGTTGCTGGCCGGCGCGACAGAAATCAAACTGGGCAGCATTCATCCAACACGCGATTTTAATTATGTCAAGGATACCGTGGGGGGGTTTATCGCGATTGCAGAAACACCAGCCACGATCGGAGAAGAAATAAACATTGCCTCTCAACGGGAGATTTCTATCGGGCAGCTTGCTCGCGAGATCATCGACCAGATCAACCCTGCGGCCAGGATCATTTCTGATGATATTCGAATAAGGCCTGGAAAAAGTGAAGTGGAGCGGCTGCTGGGCAGCAACGAAAAGATTTGCAGGTTGACAGGGTGGCAGCCGGAATACACGCTGGTGCAGGGAATCCGGGAAACCATCGAATGGTTCAGAGACCAGGAAAATTTGCGGCGTTATAAATGGAATGTCTATAATGTTTGAAAAAAGGTGGCGATTATGGACTGGTTCAGCCGGTATGTCCTCGCTTGGGAGACCTCGGTCACGATGGAGACGGATTTCTGCTTGGTGGCCATGGAGAAAGCTTTTGTGGCCAGTGCCTCTGGAATCTTCAATTTCGATTTTTACTCCCAGTTTACTAGTTCCGCCTTCACATGACACATACAACGACCACCTATGATAAACAAAACCGCCCATTACATCAAGCAAAATCGCGCCCGCATTCAGCAACTCTCGAAGGAAGGCAGTTGGATTTTATTTGGTTCGGCGATCAGTGTGCTGGGCAGCCTGCTATTGGTGCGGGTGCTTACCGAATACCTGCAACCTGCCGAATATGGCGACCTGGCTCTGGGGTTGACGATTGCCGGGTTGGTGAACCAGGTGGCCATGGGCGGTGTCACCAGCGGTATCGGGCGGTTTTATTCCATCGCCACCGAAAAGGGTGACCTGTGGGGGTATCTCAGTGCATCCAAGCGGCTCATGGGCTATGCCACTCTCGGGGTTGCCGCCATCGCCCTAGTGTTAATGACCGGCCTGTTTGCCACGGGGCAATCGCAGTGGATGGGCTTGGCTGCAGCGGTGTTTGTGTTCTCGATCTTGAGTGGCTACAACAGCGCCCTCGGCGGTATTCAGAATGCCGCCCGGCAACGCGCCATTGTTGCCCTGCACAGTGGCATGGATGCCTGGCTCAAAATTGGCCTGGCCGTGGGGGTAGTTTTGTGGCTGGGATCGAGCAGTACGGCGGTGGTGATAGGCTATGCGCTATCGGCTTTGCTGGTCACGTCCTCGCAGTTGTTTTTCCTGAAGCGGCTGATGCAACGGCACGGTGGAGGCACTCATAGCCCATGTACTGAGGATTGGGTCAGGCAGATGTGGCTGTTCTCGTGGCCGATGATGGCAGGTGGCTTATTTAACTGGGGGTACTATGCTTCGCAGCGCTGGGCACTGGAATTGTTTGTCTCGACAGCCGATGTAGGAAAGTTCTATGCCTTAACCCAAATTGCCTACTCCCCATTCAGCATGGCTGGGAGCTTGTTCATGTCGATGTTGATACCAATTCTCTACGCAAGGGCAGGGGCTCTAGGAAACCATCAACGTATAGCCAATGTTAGAGGTATCTTATTCAAGATTGCCGCACTGGGTGTAGGGGCAACCTTTCTTGTGGCTGGCATCACCTTCTTTTGGCATGAAGCGATATTCAAGTTGCTGGTCGCCAAACAATATCACGACGTGTCTGTATATATGCCAATGATTGTAATTGCAGCGGGTTTGCTTCAGTCGTCTATGGCCTTGGGTAGCATTTTGACAACTGCGAATAAGACTAAAAACGCTCTGCCGTTGGCAATATATGGACAAACTATAATAGTCCTACTAAATATGATTTTTACATATCTATATGGAATAACTGGACTAATTTTTTCTATGGTATTTGGCGCTGCGCTACACATCATCTGGATGTATAGCATTATTGTAAAACACGGGCACGTAAAATTATGAGTGAGAACAGATTGACCACAGAGGAAGCTTGGCGTAAGCATTGGACAAACAGGAAGAATCTTCAATTTATTTCAGATAAATACACTTGCCACGATTTTATAAAACGTGCTGTAGAAAAAGTAAAACCCAATGGGGACTGTATTGAGCTCGGTGGTTTTCCGGGTAAATTCAGTATTTTTTTGAAAAAATATTGTAACCTCAACCCTACCTTGTTGGATTTCTATTTTGACGAGAAGATATTTAGAGAACTAATAGAGCTTAATGGGGTGCATCGAGAGGATATTAGGTGCGTAAAAGATGATATTTTCTTGAACATCCCAACTAAACGGTATGATTTGGTGTGTTCCTTTGGATTGATTGAGCATTTCTTAGATATAAAAGAGATTCTAAACGCGCATTTAAAATACATGAAGCCGGATGCAATGCTGTTAATTGCCCTTCCAAATTTCAGAGGCGTAAATGGACTTTTGCAGAAGTTTTTCGACCCCGCTGTTCTGGCGATTCATAATTTGGAAATAATGAACCCAGTCTTGCTGAAAAACGCCCTAACTGATTTGGGGTTTATTGAAATAGAAGTTATCTATTATCCATCGACTCAGGTTTGGCTGGAAAATTTAGATCAAAGAGGTATCTTCCTGAATATTTTGCTCAGAGTAGTTAATCGCCTTATGACTTTATCGGGAAAAATAATTGGTAACCAAAACAAGGTGATATCAAATACCATAATTTTAATGGCACGCTACTGCAAACCACATGAATAAAATGTTAAATATGTATCTTCCCATGTATTTGTTGCTTGCGGTTTGCAAGAAGGCGGGCGCATGAAAATTTTGTTTGCCAGTCGCTACGTAGATCCTATTGACTCGCGCGCAAGTCGAGTCATCATCCCGCAGGCTAGGGTTCTCCAGGATAAATTCGGCGTAGATTTGACAATTCTTACTTGGCCCTACCAGGATTGTTGGACTGGGGCATTGCCGGATCAAGTGCCTACACTTGCACCATTAGAAGTGCAGCGAGAAGGTTTGACCTACAGCGTAATATTAGGGCCAGCATCATGGAATGAGGTTGCTGGTGGTAATGTCATAAGTGAAAAGGCGTGGGAGGCCGCCGTCGGTTATGGTATGAACCTGCTTGCAGCCCAAAAACCCGATATATTTCATCTGCATCACAGGTGTGGGTTTTGGTGGTTGCTGGAGTCAGCGCAACGCTTGGGCATACCTACCGTCTACAGCAATTATGACTGGGGAATGGCCTGTTTGCGCACGAACATGGTGAACAGTGATGGCGGCCTTTGCGATGGCGTTGTCACGCCTGAAAAGTGCGCAGAATGCATCCAGAACGGTCGCACCCGCATGGCGGGCAGGTTCAACGAAGCGTTGGCAGAAACATGGGTTGGTGAAAAGATACTTACACTTATTGATCGATCTTCTGTAATAGGCGAAAAATTTCGTGCCTTTGGTGCGGTCAGCAAACCAGCATTGTGGCGGACAACGACCAACCAAAAGAGGGTGGTGTCGATCATCGAAAAGTTGGGCCACTGCGTTACGCCCTCTGAGTTTGGCAAGCGGTTCTTTCGACAGTTTGGTATAGCTGAGCAAAAGGTAACCGTACTGCCTTGGTTTCACGACCCCGTGGATGTTAAAACGCATCGTTCTTTGAGCGATAGGCCATTTACGATCACCTACATCGGTCGTGTGGCGCCAGATAAAGGTGTGCATCTTATATTTGAAGCCCTCGAACGGCTATATGACATCCCTGCCGTGTTGCTGTATATGGCCGGCGCGAACGACGCTGGGTACTGTACGCGCCTGAAAGAAAAATACGGCTCGTCGGCAGGAAAACACCAAGTCGTGTGGCAAGCCTGGTCAGTAGACTGGTCGGCAATAGTCGCACTACTGCGTACCACGGATGTAATTGTCATTCCTTCCACTTGTATGGATAATACTCCTACGACGCTGATCGAAGCGATGGCGTATCGCGTCCCTGCTATTGCAACTGCAATACCGACCATCTCGGAATTATTGAAAAAAGGTGTGGGTTATCTGTTTGAGTACAACTCGGTAGAGTCTTTATCTCGCGCAATTAAGGCTGCCGTTTCGGATCAAGAATTGATCCGCGCACGCAGAACCGTCTTCCCAAAGATTCTAACGGTGCATGAATATGGTGCTGAGCTTTTAAGGATTTATGATAATATATGAGTAAGCGCGCTATTATTCTCGCTGGTGGCAGGGGTACCCGGCTTCGTCCTTATACTATCGTTCTTCCAAAGCCGCTTATGCCAATCGGTGAATACCCGATCCTTGAGGTTGTTATCCGGCAGTTAGTGCGCCATGGCTTTGACCATATTACCTTGGCAGTCAACCATCAATATGAGATAATTAAGGCTTTTTTTGGAGATGGTACAAAGTGGCATGTTCATATTGACTATTCACTAGAGAATGAGCCGCTTGGTACGATCGGGCCGTTACGTTTGATATCTGATCTGCCGCAACATTTTCTTATTATGAACGGCGATGTGCTAACTGACTTGGACTTCGCTGCATTCTACCATAAACACATCGAAGCAAACCGGATGTTTACCATTTCATCACATCAACGTGTACAAAGAATTGATTATGGTGTGCTTGTTAGTGACGCGGCTGGAATGTTGTGCGGTTTTCAGGAGAAGCCGTCCACAAGTTACGAAGTTAGTATGGGCATCTATATGGCGAGCCGTGAAATTCTTAAATATGTGTCCGCAGTGCCCTACGGATTCGACAATCTTATGCTTGATCTACTCGCTGACAAATGCGATGTTAAGGTTGATCAATTTGGCGGTTATTGGCTTGATATTGGTAGGGCAGATGACTATATGCAGGCGATAGAGGAATTTGAAAACTTAAAACAAAGGTTTCTCGGCGAATAATATTATTGGACTAGCGGGACTATAACACTCCCCAAAAACTGGACAGGGTAATAAGGTGCATGTATGAATACGGTGATCTTAAGTTAGGAGATAGAGATGAAAATTCTTGCTATTGGCGCACATTTTGATGATGTTGAGTTGGGTTGCGGCGGTACGTTGGCACGATACAAAAGAGAAGGGCATACAGTTGATGTATATGTGGCAACACGGTCTGGGTATTCGAGTTTTGATAATACCAAAATTCGTGACAGCAACGAAGCATCGCAAGAAGCGATAGAAGCGATTAAAATTTTGGGGAGCGGGGGAATCAACCTTCATCGGGGTGAATTTGAAACGTTCAATCTTAAATATCAGGATAAATTGAACACGACAATAAGACAAATTATCGATACAGTAAAAGCTGACACAATTTTTTCGGTGGGTTCATTTGATGCCCTTAGCGACCACTGGGCCTTAGCTAAATCAGTCCTTCATGCATCCAGGCACGTGCCGCGCGTGGCCTTCTACCGGTGTAACTGGTATCCATCAGAAGTATCTTTTAACGGAAGGCTATACGTTGACATAAGTGATTTTATAGAATTAAAACAGTCAGCGATTAAAGCATATTCTTCAGAATGGACGAGAGCAGGTTATCGTTGGTCGGAATATTTCACAAACCTGGCGCGAAACGACGGTATGGTAGTGGGTGTGAATTATGCAGAATGTTTTGAAGTTATAAGATGGTTGACCACGTGATACAAAACCTTTAAAAATGCAAAACGAATTAATCATCAGACCTTACAGACCTTCTGACGAATACAAAATATTGGATTTGTATAATGCTGTGTTTGGCAAGCTAATAGACATTGCAGAATGGAAATGGCGATATCTTGAAAATCCATATGGCGGACCCAATATTGTGCTTATGTGGGACGACGAATTACTTGTCGGTCATTATGCAGTGGCGCCTATAAATATTGATATCAATGGGACAACATTCAAAGCTGCCCTATCTTTAGACACAATGACTCATCCTTCATATCAGGGGCAAGGAATATTCACCAGATTGGCTGATAATTTATATGGTATACTGATGAAATCAGAAACATCTCTCGTCTATGGTTTCCCAAATAAAAACTCTCATTACGGATTTATCAACAAACTTCATTGGATTGATATAGCCGCTATTCCAACACTATGTCTTGATTTTCGGATAGAAGGTGAAAAGAATGAAGGTATAAGCATAAAAAAAATCACTACCTTTACCGAAGACGTCGATTCCCTCTTCCAAAAAACAATAAAAGCTTCCAGGTTTAATGTAGAAAAATCCTCAAAGTATTTAAATTGGCATTTTTATTCGAGACCTTATCGTAATTATGCTGCCTTGGGTGCTTATATAAATGACACATTACAGGGCTATTGCATATATAAATTGTATAACTATGAGAATAAAACAATAGGGGACATCATTGATATTACATATGTTAGAAATATTGAAGTATTTAGATCTTTAATAGTATCAGTATCGCATGATCTTTTTAATCAGGGCTCAGACATGGTTGATATTTGGATGAACGAAAACGCGGAATATTATAAAATTTTAACAGAGATGGGTTTTGTACGGCGGCCACCGATGACCAATTTCGGGGCGCTCATTTTAAATAAGGCCCTTAACCATTCTGGCCTAACTGAATGGTCAAATTGGAATATTCAAATGGGTGATTCGGATATTTATTGATACTGATATAGTCTTTATCTCACGCAATTAAGGCTGCCGTTTCGGACCAAGAATTGATCCGCGCACGTAGAACCGTATTCCCAATAGTACCAACGGCGCATGAATATGGCGCTGAGCTTTACGGAATATATGCAGGCCTCTTACGTAAAACCCACACAAAGGACACCCATGAACTTTAAATTAGTCGGCACAACCACTGACGAAGTCCGAATCAACTGGGTCATTAGGCAACTAAAAGCCCTGCCCGAGGGCATCCGCATCCTAGATGCCGGGGCGGGTGAATTGCGTTTCAAGCCCCATTGCGGTCATCTTCAGTATGTCTCCCAGGATTTCGGCCAGTACGACGGGGGGGGGGACGGGACTGGTTTGCAAACCGGAAAGTGGGACAACAGTCTGCACGACATCGTTTCGGACATCACCAGAATTCCGGCGGCGGATGCATCCTTTGATGCCATTTTATGTTCCGAGGTTTTCGAGCACATTCCGGATGCAATAGAGGCTGTGCGCGAGTTTGCACGTATCCTCAAGCCCGGCGGCGCCCTTCAATTCGCTAACCCACTTTGCGCCCTACCACTTCTGCGGCTACAACAGCTATTGGTACATGCACCACCTGCCCGCGCTGGGTCTGGAGATTGAAACGATTGATCACAACGGTTCCTGGTTTGTGTTTATTGCTCAGGAACTGCGCCGCAGCCGTCTTGTGGGGCGGATGTACTCCTCTGGCCTGCTGGGACTGATTACACGCGTTGCCGCTATCCCACTGCTCGTCTTGTTGACACTGCTTGCGCGCCACGATCGAGGTTCGCAGGAATTACTTTGTTTTGGCTTTATGGTGCGAGCGACAAAACTGGCCATTGGCGCATGGGTATCAACACCACCCACCAACTGAACTAGAAGAATTGTTTATGAACTGGAAAGAAAGAGCTAAAAAATGGCCCCTGCTGTATTGGATTAACGCAAATCTCAAGAGCTACGAACTCAAGCGTGATCTGGCAAGGCTTGCGCGCGAGTACGAATCCAAAGCGGCTGCTAGCGGCTTTAGCTATGACGCAGATAAGGCGGTAGAAGAATTTAAGCGGCGCCATCGATCTTATTGCCACAATTACACTACAGCCCCCTTGGGTACTTTGCGCGTCTTTTGGGTGGGCACCAACCAGAGCCAGGACGAGACCGGTTTTCTGCAGGCTCTGCACAGGCTTGCCAAAGTTACGGTGTTCCAGAACATTGAAGGCAAGTACGGGATATGGGGTGGCAGTGCCACGGCCGAAGGGGTACCGACCTTTGCGGATATCCGACAAGCTAACGATGATACCCTGCTCAAAAAAATTGGTCAGGCCAATGCTGCGGGCGGGATCGACGTGCTGCTGGGGCAGATGTTGGCAAACCTGATCTCCAAAGAAGCATTGGCCAAGGTTCAGGCGATGGGTATTCCGGTGATCAACATCGCCATGGACGATCGCCTGCCGGTTCATTGGTCTACACAGGAGGGGGTGCGGGTCGGGTCAATTGGCTTAGGATCAAACATCGACATGGTACTGACGACGTCGCCAGAGACCTGTTTGTGGTATGGCGTGGAGGGTTGCCCTGCTCTATTCTGGCCCCTTGCCAGTGATCCAGAGCTTTTTGGACATGCTGAAGGCGTGGTGCGCGATATCGATGTGCTGTTTATAGGTAATCGCTATGGAATTCGGGGAGAGATCGTTACCTACCTAGAGCGTAAAGGCATCAAAGTGGATTGTTACGGTGGAGGCTGGCCAAATGGCTATGTGAATGCAGCGCAGAACACGGCGCTCTCAAAGCGCGCCCGCATTATCCTTGGCGTGGGCACGGTTGGCCACTGTCCGGATGTTTACACGCTAAAGCTTCGCGATTTTGATGCCCTGATGACCGGTGCCCTGTATCTGACCCATCGCAACCCCGACCTATGCCGTCTATACCAAGAGGGCGAAGAGATCGAATGCTACGAGAAGCCGAAAGAGGCAGTGGCGAAGATCCGCTACTACCTCGACCATGCGGAAGAAAGAGAGCGCATCGGCCTAGCAGGGCAGCAAAAGGCCGTGGCCCGAGATACCTGGGATAAACGGTTGGGCTCAACCTTTCGGCAGTTGGGACTGCTGCGTTCTTGAACCATTATGATATTAACTGACATGCGCAGCAATAAACGGGTTGAAGATTTGCCCTTTTTGGGCTGGCAATGTGTGGCGGTGAAACAGCATTGAACATGCAGCAAAGACGGTTGTAGATTCCATGGGGATAGATGTTACTGTAGCAGCCAAACCATTAAGCCTGCAACGGCTGAGCCTTGGACTGAATCCGATGCAGGCCGCCTTGTTGTCGCTGTTGCTCTGGATTGGTGTGCTCTTGTTTGGCATTACCATTAGCGTTGAGCTGTTGAATACGCTGCTAATTTTTATCACCATTATAGTTATGGGGCTGTGGCTTTGCTATCGGGCGCGTATCGATTTAGGCGACCCAAAGCTCAAGATATTAAGCACCTTCTGGTTGTTGAAGGTGATCATCACCATCTTTTTACTTTACGTAGCCTGGATACCGAATTTAGATCCTTCTTCGGTAAACTTTGGCTACGACCCGCAGCGTTTTTACATTGACGCTTGGGATCTAATTGAAAACGGATGGAAGCCGGTAGCTGGTTCAAACTATCAAGGCATCATCTTTTTCTACGGGGCAATTTTCTATCTCTTCGGTCATAACCCGGTTATCCCCTCGTTGATAAACGCTTTTGTCACGTTGCTAGCCACCTTGTTCCTGATCCGCTGTGTTTATAGCTTTGTGCAAGATCGCACAGCCAAAGATTGGATGATTGCCGGCGTATTGCTGGTGCCAGAAGTGCTTTGGTACGACGTGATGACCAGTCGCGAAACGCTGATGGCGGCGTTGATCATCTTCGCGGTGTTAAGCATTGGGCGCTATTTGGCTGTCATTAAAAACGCTAGCCTTGGCAAAACTTTGCTCGTTTCAGGGACGACATTATTCGCAATTTTGGCGGTACGTACTTCTATGGTTTTATCGGCTGTAGCCAGCATCGGCGTAATGTTGCTATTGCTACGATCAAAGCACAAGATGGATGCATTGGCCAAGGTGTTGTTACTTGGCCTTGCCATCGCCGGGATATCGGCCGGGCGGTTCATTCAGAATCTCGCGGGTGGTAGCAACATAGATTTCCTTGCAGCAATTATCAGTGTGCAATCTTTTGAGGCTAATATTGCGTCTTCTGCGGATTGGGGTCACAAGTCATTAGGGTTGCTAATAACGCCCAACAACTCGTTGCAATCTTTAATTTATCTGCCCCCACGCATGATGCTGTACTTGGCTGCCCCATTGCCGAATGTGGCGGTTTCGGTAACCGAATTAGTAAATGGCAGTTGGAGTGCCTGGCAGAGCCTAATGACGGCATCGACATCGGCCATGATGCTAATGGGTTTCCCTTACGTGCTCGCCGGCACGGCAAAGTCGTGGCTAAAACGACGTCAACTTCCAGCCCTGCTCGTTATACCCATTACGTTCTGGTGCACCTTCATAACTGTGGCAGGCGGCAACATGATCATTCATGAACGCTACCGCGTCATGTGCACGCTGTTGATCTTTGCCTGCATGTGGTATGGTTACACGCGTTGCACATGCCGCGAAGTAAAGCGATGGGCAGTACCTTGGTTTAGCCTGCTAGTGGCCGGCGCGGTTTTTTATATGGTTTACAAGTTCATTTGGTGACACCTTCTGCGTCAGAGAACAACAGCCAATGCAAGCAAAATCATCCTCCGCATATGAGGTGGCATCGGTAACCAGCTTTTCTGCTATGCTGCCGCGTAACAGGAGTTGTGCAAAGGTTTCGCATTGTTATACGATACGGTAAGATGTGGTGGGGATTTGAGGTATTGCTGCCGGGCGAATGGATAAGATTATGATAATCAAATCAAAGGTAGTGACGATCAATCTTGTTCAAGACCTTGCAACCCCGCATAATAATGTTTTGATTGCGCAATTTAAAGACAACCCAGATGTGAAACTCAAGATTTGGTATGCAGTTGATCAGGATCGGGGGCTTTACCAATGGGATAAGAATATTTCTCACGAGCACTTTCCGGCAGAAATTTATGGCAGTGCTATTAATTGGCATTTTATTAAGTATTGCCTAACTCACCAAGACGAGAAATTTGTCATTGTTGGCTGGGCGAACAACAATACCCGGTTGGTAACGCTCTTATTTTTCCTATTGCGACGCAAGTTCAATCACTGGACAGATCTGCCTAATACCGAAACGCGCTGTAAAAGCCTGAAACAGAAGTTCCTGCGTTGGCTTGCCTACAAAATGCTTAGGTATTCCAGCGCAATGGTTTTCTGTGTTGGGGTGACGAGCATGAACTATTTCCGCCAACTTGGCTTCTCGGAAGCACGGCTGGTTAATCTTCCCATCTTTGTTGAGGTCAATGATAATATCCCCGCTTACCAAATGAAGCGCGAGATAATTTTCGCTAAGTATCATATAGTACCAAAAAACTTTGTGATCTCAGCTGGCAGTCGCCTCATTCACGAGAAGGGCTATGACCTGCTTATCAATGCGGTTGGCCTGCTTGATGAAGAGACGCGAAAACACGTCAAGGTAGTGATAGTCGGTAGCGGCCCGTGCGTTGCCGAATTGCAGCGACTGATCGTTGATTTACAACTTATTGATCAAATCACGCTGGAAAAATGGTTGGCAATAGAGGATTTCAAGGCGTTGATTGCCAACAGTGATATCTTTATCCATCCGGCCCGACTGGATTCGTATGGTGGCACTACTTTGGGTATGGCGGTGGGTGTGCCTGTGATCGGTTCCTATCAGGCTGGTGCCGCTCTGGATCGAATTGCCCAAGGGCGCAACGGGTTTCTTTACGATGCGGAAGATATTCAGGTGCTGGCAAACTTTATTACCCTGCTTTACCAAAACCCCACACTTTGCAAGCGAATGGGTAAGGAGGCTCGCAAAACTGCGCTGAAATGGCCGCCACGACGGGGCTTGGAAATAATTGTCGAAAACGCCATCTAACTCCAGGAGACCTGTGAGCATCCAAACCAAGACCAACACTGCTCTATTGCAGGCGATTGATGAAGCCGGGGGGGGGAACGGCATGCTCGCAAGGACGCGTATTCTGCTGGTGGGCCACTATATGTGGCCATGGTATGAGGAGGCCTGTGCCGAGGCACTGGAGTCCCACGATTGCGTGGTGGAAAGATTCGAGTGGCTAGATGACTTTAGGCACTGGGTTGCTGGACGTAGCGAACCCGTCTATCATTCGCTGTCACACCGTATTCAGTATCGTCTGAGATTTGGACCCGTCGTTTGGAAGATCAATCAACGCTTGGTAGAGGTTGCGGAACGAGTTAAGCCAGACATCGTCTGGTTCTACAACGTGCATTTGATATCGCCTGCAACGGTAAAAAGGTTGCGCGGGATGTTGCCGCGCGCGACATTCTGCCAATATACCAACGACGACCCGTTCAGCACAGCTGCCAAACCGCTCTTGTGGCGCAATTACTTGGCAAGCATCCGGTACTTTGATATGCATTTTGCATTCCGCCACAGCAATATCGCGGAGTATCACCGCTACGGCTCAACAAACGTTGAGCTTCTCCGGGCGTATTTTATTCCCGAAGTAGATCATCCTGAACCACTGGATGCGATTCCCGATCGGTTCAAGTGCGATGTGGTTTTTGCCGGCCATTATGAAGATGACGGTCGGGTGGAAATACTGGAGGCGATTTGTGAAGCCGGTTTCAACCTGCGGCTCTATGGTGGCGGTTGGGATGCGGCATTACCAAATCTACGGACTGATAGCCCATTGCGTGTACAGTTTCCGGTAAGCCCGGCAACAGGGGCTGACTATAGGTATGCCATTTGCGGGGCGAAAGTTGCACTCTGTTTTCTGTCGACACTTAACCACGACACATACACCAGACGTAGCTTTCAGATCCCGGCAATGAAGACCGCCATGCTCAGTCAGTACACGGATGATTTGGTGACCCTTTTTAAACCCGATGAGGAGGCCATGTTCTTCAGAAATCAGACAGAGCTGTTAGAAAAACTTCGCCTGTTAATCGATGATTCTGCTTTGAGTTATTCGATTGCTGAGGCTGGCTACCGCAGAGTCTATGCGGATGGTCATGATGTACGGGCAAGAATGGGTGTATGGCTAAAAGAGACTCTGCAATGGCGCGCGAACAACATTTCAGAAAGGGCTTGAATAAACACAGAAATCCTATGGATAACTTGAATAAAAAAAACGTCAGAATCCCAATCCATGATGAGAGATTGCAGTTGTCGTTACGAACAGCGAATGAGGTGGATTTACCTAACCTGCGTCAATGGAAAAATGAGCAACGCGAGTTTTTCTTCTTCAAAGGTGAAATTTCACCGGAACAACAAAGAGCGTGGTTTCGTACCTACCAGGAGCGGGGCGATGACTATATGTTTATCGTACGTGTGGATGAGACAGCCATTGGTTGTATGGGAATCAGGCTACTTGATGATGTGTGGGATGTTTATAACGTCATCCGCGGCTCAGCAGACCACGGTGGAAAAGGTTTGATGAGTAGAGCATTTCAAACCATGCTTCACTTCGCTACTTCCCATTGCCCCAATACGATCGCGGTTCAAGTGCTGAAGAATAATCCCGCGATGGGATGGTACAAAAAAAACGGATTTGTTATCATGTCTGAACAACCAGATCACTTCTGTTTATCATATCAGCCAGAAAATATCACAAAGGAGACACTATGATTTCAGTATTCGGCTCCCTCGTCGGCGATGAAGAAATCGCCAATGTCACGGCTTGCATGCGCAGCCAATGGATGGGCTTCGGCAAAAATGTTGATGTCTTTGAAAAGAAATACATGGAAAAGTACGGTCTTCCATCTTTTGCCATGGTGGACAGCGGGTCTAATGCCTTGTTCATGGCCGTCAAACTGCTCGATCTTCCTCCCGATTCAGAGATCATCCTGCCATCATTTACCTGGGTTTCATGTGCGCAAGCGATCCTGCTAGCGGGTCATCGGCCAGTGTTCTGTGATGTCGATCTCACCACCATGAATGTTCGGCGAGAGGACATCGAAGCCAAAGTGACTGAAAAAACTGCGGCCGTCATGGTAGTGCATTACGCAGGTCTGGCGGTGGAAATGGATCCAATTCTTGCACTCGGCTACCCTGTGATCGAGGATGCTGCCCACGCCGTAGACAGCACCTACAAAGGCAAACCGTGCGGGACCATTGGCGATGTTGGCATTTTCAGTTACGACGCCGTGAAGAACCTGACTGTCGGTGAAGGTGGCGGCATTGCCGCAAGATTACCCGCACGCATCGAGCGGGCCAAGGTGATGCGCTACTGCGGCATCGGCAAATCCGGGTTCGATTCCGCAGTGGCCAATGCCGGTGGAAAAGATCGGTGGTGGGAATATAACATTCAGGAACCATTCATCAAGATGCTGCCCACCAACATGGCGGCCGGAATCGGCATCGCTCAGCTTGATCGAATTGATGCCTTGCAAGCCCGCCGCAAAGTAATCTGGGATATCTATCAGAGTGAACTAGCCGGTGTTCCCGGGTTGATTACACCACCGGAGGCCAAGCCCGGCGATCGCCATTCCTATTTCACTTATTGCATTCGCGTGCCCGAGCGCAATGAATTAGCACATTACCTTCTTAGTGAGCAGATCTACACAACCCTGCGCTACCACCCGCTGCACCTGAATCCACTCTATGGGCAAATGGATGTGCGCCTGCCCAATTCGGAACAACTCAATACCGATGCACTGAGCATCCCGATTCACCCTAGGATGACTGACGCGGATGTTGTGAAAGTGATCGATAAGATTAAGGTGTTTTATTAGTTTGACGTAGCTGGACAATTATGAATAAACTCAATCGGACGAGGGCTTCTTAAAAATGAATATTGATTTGCTAAGGGCTCACTTTCAGATTCAGAAAAAGCACTGGTGGTTTGTCACCAAGAAGAACATTGTGATTGATATCATTCAAGTGTACTTCCGTAAGTACACCGACGCAAAAGTGTTGGATGTTGGTTGCGGAAGTGGTTTAATGCTTAATGCCCTTGAAGATGTTGGCCAAACTTTTGGCATGGATATGTCCGATGATGCTATCAATTTTAGCAAAGAGATATTCAATGGTCAGGTTGAAAAAGGTTTTTTGCCCGATCAAATTTCTTATGAAGTGGATTTCTTCGATCTCATTATCGCTTTGGACGTGATTGAGCATGTAGATCGAGATATCGATGCTTTAAAGGCGTTGCGCTCTCGTTTGGTTTTAGGCGGTATGGCTGTTATTACTGTCCCTGCATATATGTTCCTGTGGTCTGCATTTGATGATTTGAACAAGCACAAGCGCAGGTATACATTATCGGCACTTGAAACTAAATTGGTGCAAGCCGGATTCACAATAGAAAGACTTTCTTATTTCAATACTGTTCTTTTTCCAATTATCTACATTGTTCGCATGTGGAACAATTTCTGGCAACGTGATGGTTTATCAGATGTGTATATGCCGAGCACCTTGTTGAACTTCGCTCTGCTAAAGATATTCAACATGGAACGATATATTCTTAAGATAGTCAATCTGCCTTTTGGCGTATCACTCCTTGCAGTAGTAAAAAGGAAAACGCTATGAATAATGTTATTGGGTCTGGCGTTATTGCAAACCGCTTTGCCGACTACTCATTACAGTCAAAATACCTGTTATTCGCTGGCCGTGTGAATGACTCTGGCATTATGGATGAGAGCGTTATTCAGAATGAGGAGTTGAATGTAAAGGCTGCATTGTCAGTGCTTTCTGACAGAACTTTCCTTTATTTCAGTTCATGCGATGTTCTAGATATGATCCAGACACCATATGGGCAACAGAAAGTTCGCATCGAAACGTTGATACAAAATTCAACTAAAAATTATATTATATTTCGTGTGCCTCAGGTGCTTGGACTTTCTGTTTCCAAGTCAAACTTGAATATGCCTTTCCTTGTTGATGCAATTTTTAATAGAAAACCTTTCGACCTAGAGCGGAACGCATGTCAAAATCTTATAGATATTGATGATGTTCATGAGATCGTCAGTGAGATATTGAGAAGAGATATTTGCCACAACAAAATTATAAATATTGCGAGCCCTAATCAAACATCTGTGCTTCAACTTATTGAAGAAATTGAAGGTTTTCTCGGTATCAAATCAAATTATGTGGTGATTGATAGTACAAGCACGAGCAGTGCGATTGATATATCTGATATTTATCCAATTATAAATAGTTTGAATATTGAATTTAATGATAACTACATAAAATCTGCTTTGAATAAATATTTCGGGCATTTAATGTGTTCACCTAAGCTAATTTCAATAATTGTTCCAACTTATAACGAGGAGAAGGGTATTGCAGAGTTTTATCGCAGAATTAAAAGTGTGCTGATAAATTTATTGCCAAGATTTACGCATGAAATTATTTTTGTAAACGATTCTAGCACAGATAACACACTTCAGCAATTGCAGGTGATTTCAGCAAATGATTCGGCAGTAAAGCTAATTAATTTTTCTCGCAATTTCGGCAATCAAATTGGAATTACTGCTGGTATCGATTTTTCGAAAGGCGATATTGCTATTGTGATCGATGATGATCTACAAGATCCACCTGAAATAATTCTGAATTTAATTGCGAAGTGGGATAAGGGCTACAAAGTAGTCTATGGTATTCGTCCTAACCGAAAAGGCGTAAATAAATTTTTTAAATTGATAGCGGAAATTTATTATCGCGTTCTCGGCAAGCTAAGTGATATAAAAATTCCAAATGATACAGGTGATTTCCGCTTAATAGACAGGGTTGTTATTAACACACTTAAAAACATCAGAGAAGAAAATCGATATTACCGAGGTTTAGTGGCTTGGGTTGGTTTTCCCCAGATTGGAGTTTTTTATGAAAGAGACAAACGATATGCTGGTGTGTCTACATTCTCGTTCACAAAATACATCAAATTCGCTATTAGTGGCCTGACTTCATTCACTGAAAAGCCACTCTATTTTTCGAGTTTGGCTGGCCTTATGATTACTCTGATAAGTTTTTTACTTGCGGTTTTTGTAGTCATTAGCAGAATCTTTGACCCGTCCACCACCATTCGTGGATGGACATCAATGGTCGTGATCGCATTATTTTTTGGCGGCATTCAGTTGCTTTCAATAGGAATTCTTGGCGTTTATATCGGTAAGATTTACCGTGAAATAAAAAAACGACCCCTCTACATTGTTGAACGCACCTGGAATATTGAGCAACCAAATGATGAAGAAAATCCACCATAGCTGTCCTGTATACAGGGATGAACACTTTTCAAAATCAGTGCTGTTTTTTTACAGGTTATGGCAGCGAGCAGTTATACGATACTGAAAATCCTGCAACCCGCATGAAGTATGGTTTCACCACCGCAAACTCCCAAGAAATTTATGTTATTATATTACATAATGAATGTTAAGACTCGTATTATTATGTATCCTGCCTGGATTACCACATTGGCCGTTATAGTCGGTGCAATCAGCATTTTAACTAATATCCATGCTGCTCTGACCTATCCTTGTTGGTTTGATGAAGCAGTATTGAGCGATATCGCCTACAATTTCCAGCGTGAGGGCGTGTGGCGTGCAGATATTTATCCCGTTGACATCGGCGCATGGATTTATGGCCCCATCTATTTCTATCTGCAAAAACCGTTAATTGAGTTGTTTGGGTTCTGTGCAGCGACCATGCGTTTAGGCAATGCGGTGGCCACCTACTTGGTAGCTATTCTTGTTGCCTTGATGGTGTTGCAGTTTACAAAACGGAAAACTGTGACATTGTTGGTTTTTATATTATTTATTCTAGATTCTTCCATAAACCGTGCTGCTGTCGTTGGGCGGATGGACATGGTTGCAACCTTATTCGCTTTATCGAGCTATTATTTTGCTTACCGTTACTCACGCTCGTCCTTTCGTGAAATTGGCCTTGCAAGTGGTTTTGCAGCGCTCGGTTTTTTAACGACGCCTAGGGTAGGCTTCCTTCTGCCTGGTGCAGTCGTGTTGCTGTTAATATATATGGCCAGTCATTTAAAATATCAAGATAACCAAAAAATATTATTCCTACACTATGGTTTAGCGATAGTTATTTTTGTTGTGCCCATTTTCCTTTGGATTCATTCAATTGGGGGAATTGAGCAGTATATCAGCGCCTTTCGCAACTCATCCCAAGTTGGCCGACATCAAGGAAGTACACTTTTTAGAAAGCCAGAAGATTATATTTTTCTGCCCCTGCTGTTGGGGCTCTTTCTGTTTTGTTGTAAGCGAGCCATTAGAGAGCCATTGCTAATCGGGATTTTCGCAACATTCGTGAGTTTTACTCTGTTTGTAAAAGAGGTCGGCCCATACCGCCCCATGATTTTGCCTTATCTGTATATTGCTGGAGCTGTCATGGCGGTGATGATATTTGATAGTGGGCAGCTTCGATATCGGCGCTGGTTGGTATATGGTGCTATCGCTGTTGTATTCCTCGTCTCTGCCCCCTTTTTTTTGTATCGGACTATTGATGTTTGGTTGATTAATTCTGCTTCTCGGAATGCAAGGCCATTACAAGTTTCTTTGCTAAATAAAATTCCGGCAGATAAATTTGTAGCCGCTGGATACGAATATTATTACCTTCTTAAACCGCAAGCTAAGCGCTTTATTGAATTTGAATCCTTGCCCAAACTACCATCCAGCCGGAGTGAACTGCCCGACTATATTGTGCTGACTGGTGAATCAAATATTGCAGTATTAAAAACTGCAGGCAAATGGGCTGATCTGCTTAAAACTGATTACAAGGTGATAGGCACCTACATCTTCAAAGTAAATGACTTAGGTTTGCATAAAATCTTTTTTAGCCGCCGCAATTACGATGGCACTACGGTTTATGCTAAACAGCCTTAACCCAATCTCAATGACTGTTTGAAATATTTAAAAATAAATTTAAAAAACTATTGACTAAAATAAACCAGGTTTCGACAAGACGTCCTTTCGCATAAAACGCTGTTTTCTCGTCTTGGATCCCGGCACGAACCCGTGATTGTAAAAAAGCCCAAAGTTTGAATCCATGATGCCTGACGGCGCAAAGGTATTAAGCATGGATAAATATTTTTTACGACCGGTGCCGATAGGCTGCGCACTGAGAATTTATCGGTAGGAAGATATGTGCGGAATTATAGGTATAGCCTCTAAAACAAATGTCTCCCTTCGCGATTGGCTTGTTGCCGGTAGGGATGCCTTGCACCACCGTGGCCCGGACGATGCCGGGGAGTGGTGGTCGGCGGATGGTTGTGTGGGGTTGGCTCATCGGCGGCTTTCGATTATTGATCTGACGCCTACAGGGCATCAGCCGATGTTGGATGCGACAGGCCAGATATGTATCGTCTTCAACGGGGAGATCTATAATTACCTTGAATTGAAAAAGGAATTGCAGTCGTTGGGGCATGCTTTCAGTTCAACAAGCGATACGGAAGTAGTGCTTGCGGCGTATCAGGAATGGGGAACAGAATTTATCCGGCACCTTAATGGTATGTTCGCGTTCGGTATATACGATCAAAATAAGCGGCGTCTTTTCCTGGTGCGGGATCGGGCGGGCGAAAAGCCCTTATTTTACCGCCTGGCAAGTGGATCCATTTCTTTCGCATCCGAGTTGAAAGCGCTCATGGCGGCACCAGATTTTCCGCGGCGGCTCGATCCGGAAGCCCTGGATTGTTATCTGGCGTATGGGTATGTGCCGGGCGACCGGTGCATCATGCAGGGAGTGAACAAACTACCGCCAGCGCACGCTCTCTTGTTCGATTTGGAAAGCGGTCAATCACGGGTATGGCGTTACTGGCAGTTGCCGGTGTGTGATGACGCCGCTGTAGAGGATCAAATATCTGAAGACGAATTGCTGGTCGAGATGGAGGCTCTGCTTGAAGATGCCGTTCGCAGGCAGTTAGTGGCCGATGTGCCGGTGGGGGTGCTCCTCAGCGGCGGTGTGGATTCCAGCCTGATCACAGCCATGGCGGTGCGGGCGTCGGCGAACATCAGGACATTCACCATCCGCTTCCCTGGTTATGGCAGCTATGATGAAACAGAGCACGCCCGGTTGATTGCCAAGCATTTTGGTACGGAACATGTTGAATTGGAAGCCTCTGACGTAACCGTTGACCTCCTACCTCTGCTTGCCCGGCAGTTTGACGAGCCGATGGTTGATTCGTCGATGATTCCAACATATCTCGTCAGTAAACTGGTGCGACAACATTGCACTGTGGCCTTGGGGGGCGACGGCGGGGATGAGCTTTTCGGTGGCTATGGGCACTACGATCGTCTTTTGTGGTTGGAGCAGTGGCTGGGCTGTTTTCCGCAAGGCGTGCGTATTTCTCTGGCGAGGGTGGCGGGTGCATTCTTGCCCATAGGCTTCAAAGGTCGCAACTGGTTGCAAGGGTTGGCAGTTGATCTAAAAAAAGGTGTGCCCCTTCTTGCTTCTTGCTTCGATCAAGGGACGCGTCGTCAATTAATAGCGGGGCAAGATTCTTGGTCGCCGGTTGCCGAGGCAATCCGTGAAGGTCGCGTCCCGCAGACGGCTGATATGTTGCAGCGGGCTACACGGATGGATTTCGAAAATTATTTACCTGAGGATATCCTGGTTAAAGTGGATCGCACCAGCATGCTGAACTCTCTGGAAGTACGCGCTCCATTTTTGGACTACCGAATTATCGAGTTTGCCTTCGGCAAAGTGCCGTCGTATCTGAAGGCCACGCCGACTTCCCGCAAGGTGTTGCTGAAAAAACTGGCAGCGCGCCTGCTGCCTAGGGGATTCGATCATCAGCGCAAACAGGGGTTCTCCATTCCCCTCGGGTCATGGCTACAAAATGGGGCATGGAAGCAATTCTTCCATGAAACGCTTTTGGGATCAAATGATACGCTCTTTAACCGCCAGTATGTGAAAGGCTTGCTGCATGGTCAGGCCAGAGGCCGGGCGAACAGCGAACGCTTGTTTGCCTTGGTGCTGTTTGAGTTATGGCGGAAAGAATATGGCGTCAGTTTATAGATGATCCTGATGGCCCGGACAATAGATAAGGCAATCTTGAAGCGACAACTGTTATTCCATGCGCATTTTTTCTCTATTTTGCTGCTCTGTACACGGTGTATGGTCAATATAACCAAGTGGATTAGATGTACGCTTAGCCATAGTAAGCTATTGGTTCAGTATATGCGGGGATGACACACATAAATAATATATTTAGCATGATTAGTTACTTGAAAAACTTGTACATTCTTATCATAACGGAAGCCTCTGCCAGGCAACTATCTAGAGACGTGGCATGAAAATTCTGAATGTAGATTTGCTCCTAAACCCCGTATATGGTGGCGGAACGACTGAGCGAACGTATCAAATGAGCAAAGCGCTGGTACATGAAGGTGCTAATTGTGTCATCCTTACTACCGACGTTGGATTGTGTGAGGAAAGGATAGAAAGCCTTAAAGGCGTTGAGGTGGTTGCACTACATTGCATTTTTAAGCGTTTTTTTATCGTGCGCTTTTCATGGTCAAAACTAAAGAAACTTGTTGCTAGTGCGGACGTTGCTCATTTGATGGGCCACTGGAGCATGCTGAATGTACTTGTGTATTTACTTGCCTTGCGAACTGGGACGCCTTATGTAGTTTGCCCGGCAGGAGGGATGCCGTTGTTCGGACGCTCACGCTGGATTAAGAAATTGTTTAATGCCGCTATCGGATATCGGGTAGTGCGCGAAGCGGCAGGTCATATTGCCGTTACGCCGGATGAAATTCCGGCCTACGAACGCTATGGTATTAAAGCAGAATGTGTCACAGTTATTCCAAATGGCGTCAATGAGGATGATTTCCAACCGGGGGGGGCGGGCGCCTTTTCTCGGCAATTTGGCCTTGGAAACAACCCCTTTATTTTGTTTATGGGTAGGCTCAATCCGATCAAGGGGCCAGATCTTTTGCTAGAGGCATTCTGCTTAGTCGCTAATCAATTCCCTGCATACCATTTAGTGTTTGCAGGGCCTGATGCTGGATTGCTGACCAGCTTACAGCAAATTACCAAAGAGAGAGGGATTGGCAACAGGGTACATTTCGTCGGCTATATTGCTGCTCAAGATAAAGCCAATGCTTATCATGAGGCCGATTTTCTGGTTATCCCGTCGAGACAGGAAGCAATGTCGATAGTTGTTTTGGAGGCGGGTGTGTGTGGAACACCAGTTCTACTTACAGATTGTTGTGGCTTCACCGAGGTTGATACAATTGGTGGCGGACGAGTTGTGCAGGCGACTGTAAGTGGATTGGCAGAGGGGTTGGGATATCTAATGTGCAGACAAACTAACCTCGCCGAAATGGGCGAGAGCTTGAGATATTTTGTGAGAAATAATTTCACATGGGATCTTATCTGTCTGCGCTATCTGAATTTATACCGTCAAATAGCAATAAAAAAAACGTGCCGCCGGTAACAAAACAATAAAATATCCTGTTAGTGAAAAAGTATTTTTTGTGCAATAATTTCTGAAATAATAAGGATGGTAAGTAATGTTTAAAGACAAGATACTTTTGATAACTGGTGGAACCGGTTCATTCGGGAATGCTGTTTTAAGCCGGTTTCTTAATACAGCCATAAAGGAAATTCGTATCTTCAGTCGTGATGAGAAAAAGCAGGAAGATATGAGAATCGAGCTTAACAATCCTAAGGTTAAGTTCTATATTGGCGATGTCCGTAATTACGAAAGTTTAAAATTTGCTATGAGTGGTGTTGATTATATTTTCCATGCGGCAGCATTAAAACAGGTGCCATCCTGTGAATTCTATCCAATGGAGGCCGTACGCACGAATATTCTAGGTGCGGAGAATGTATTAAATGCAGCGCTGGCCAACAATATAAAAAAAGTTATTCTGCTTAGTACCGACAAGGCTGTATATCCGATCAATGCCATGGGAATTTCCAAGGCGATGATGGAGAAGCTGATGGTCTCCAAAGCCAGGGTGACGGATGACGGCAAAACAATACTTTGCGGTACTCGTTATGGAAATGTAATGGCCTCAAGAGGTTCGGTTATTCCGCTGTTTGTCAAACAGATCAAAGAGGGGAAAACGCTAACGGTCACAGATCCTAATATGACTCGTTTTCTGATGTCTTTAGATGATGCAATTGATCTGGTTATTTATGCTTTCCAGCATGCCCGACAGGGTGATATCTTTGTCCAAAAAGCACCAGCTTCCACAATTGGTGACCTGGCGATTGCGCTCAAAGAAATTTTTAAAACGGAAACCAAAATAAAAATAATTGGTACGAGGCATGGGGAAAAGTTATATGAAACATTGTTGACGCGGGAGGAGCTTGCCAAAGCGGAAAATCTGGGAGGATATTACAGAATCGTACCTGATGATCGGGACATGAATTACAACAAATACTTTACGGAAGGTGTGGACAAACTGTCCTCCATGGAGGATTATAATTCCCATAACACCCAAAGGCTTACTATCGCTGAAGTAAAAGAGAGATTGTTGAAATTGGATTATATTAAACAGGAGCTCGCTTCGTGGTAAATAAATTCCGGACAGTACTGGTTACCGGTGCCAAAGGATTTATTGGGAAAAATTTGCTTGAAGCTTTATCCCGGCAAAAGGATATTAAAGTTTATGGATGCGATATTGGTGAAGACAAATCAGCATTAAAATCAGCTTTGCTGCAAGCCGATATAATTTGTCATCTGGCCGGAGTAAATCGGCCGGAAAAAGAAGAAGAATTTGCAACTGGGAATACAGATTCCGTAAAAGACATTATTTCTTTACTTGAAGAGATACAGCAAGCGCCGACAATTATTTTCACGTCTTCAACTCAGGCGGCAATGAATAATCCATACGGCAAAAGCAAAAAGGCGGCGGAAGATTTATTTTATGAGTATGGTAAAAAAACAGGTGCTGCCGTTTACATTTATCGCCTGACCAACGTTTTCGGCAAATGGTGCCGGCCAAATTACAATTCCGTTGTTGCTACCTTTTGCCACAATATTGCCAATCATCTCGATATTAATATCTCTGACAGAGCCAGGGAAATTGAACTTATTTACATTGATGATGCCATTGATAGTATTTTAAGCATTATCAAAAATTATTCTGAAGTTGCGCCAGGAGAACATCTGAGTGTCAGTCCTTCATACAAAATTACTCTGGGGGATCTTGCCGACAGGATTTATCAATTCCGCGAAATGCGCCAATCACTCAACATTCCTGATATGGCTGATAATTTTACAAAATGCCTTTATGCAACCTATTTGTCTTATCTTGACAAAAAAGATTTCTCCTATAATTTGGAAAAAAGAATTGACGAAAGAGGAACTCTCGCCGAGCTTATTAAATCCAGTCATCTGGGGCAGATATTTGTCTCGAAAACTTATGGCAAAGCAATCAGAGGCAATCATTATCACAACACTAAAGCGGAAAAATTTTGTGTAATTCAGGGGGAAGCTCTGGTCAGATTTCGCCATATCCTCTCCAATGAAATTACAGCTTATCATGTTTCCGGTGATGATATGAAGATTGTCGATATACCGCCCGGCTATACTCATTCCATTGAAAATCTTTCCGATGGTGAAATGATCGTCCTTTTCTGGGCGGATGAGATTTTTGATGCTGATAAACCGGATACCTATCATGAAGAGGTGTGAAAAATGAAAGTTGCAACGATAATCGGCACCCGGCCGGAAATTATTCGCCTGTCACGGGTTATGGCAGCGCTGGACCGCTATGTTGATCACGTGATTGTCCATACTGGCCAGAATTATGATTTTGAACTCAATCAAATATTTTTTGATGATCTTGAAATCCGCAAGCCGGATTATTTTCTGGAGGCGGCCGGGAAGTCCCCGGCGGAGACCGTCGGCCTCGTCATAGCCAAGGTGGACGAAGTTCTGGCCGCTGAAAAGCCCGATGCTGTTCTGATTCTCGGTGATACGAACAGTTGCCTGGCGGCCTATCCAGCGAAGCGGCGTAAGATTCCAGTATTTCACATGGAGGCCGGGAATCGCTGCTTTGATCAACGCGTCCCGGAGGAAATCAATCGCAAAATAGTTGATCACATCAGCGACATCAATATGCCATACAGTTCGATCGGCCGCGAATATCTGCTGCGCGAGGGTTTGCTGCCCGACCGTGTGATCAAGACAGGCAGCCCCATGTATGAGGTGCTGCATTACTACATGCCAAAGATACAGAGGTCAGAGGTCAGAGGTCAGTTAAAGCTCAAAGACAAAGATTATTTTGTGGTGAGTTGCCACCGGGAAGAGAATGTCGATGATGAGGGAAATTTCCGGGGGCTTATCGAAGTCTTGCAAGGATTGGTTGCTGTTTACGGAAAACGCATCATCATGACCACTCATCCCCGAACGCGAAAACGGATCGAGCAGGAAGGAATCAAACTGCCGAAGCTCCTGGAATTGCACAAGCCTTTCGGGTTTTGTGACTATGTTAATCTGCAAATGCACGCCATAGCTACACTATCGGACAGCGGTACTATAACGGAAGAATCATCAATTCTGAATTTTCCCGCCCTCAATATCCGCCAGGCCCACGAGCGGCCAGAGGGTATGGCGGAAGGGGCAGTGATGATGGTCGGCCTCTCTTGGCCGCGAATTCAGGAGGGCCTTACCATCCTCGAAGGCCAACCTCGGGGTGTAGATCGATCCCTTCGGTTGGTCCGGGATTATGATGTCCCCAATGTTTCGGAGAAAGTTGTGCGGATAATCCTTAGCTATACGGATTACGTCAATAGGGTCGTCTGGCAGAAGCATTAAATGGTTTTAATGCTTGGCTTGCCGTCATGTTGCAATTGAATGAGTTGAAATTTTATGGCTGAAGTATTGTTGCTGTCTCTTGTTTTTCCACCGGACAGTGTATCGACAGCTCAGATTATGGGCGAACTTGCCGTTGATCTGCGCAAGCATGGCCATCGGGTGACAGTGATCTCGACGATACCGCACTACAACCGGAATTTAGAAAACGAGAGAGATCAGCCTCTGCGACCCAAATGGGGGAGAATACTGTACCAGAGTGAATACCACGGCATGACCGTTTATCACACCTTCATGCCTCCCAAAGGACAAAATATATTGTGGCGACTTCTGGCATGGGTTTTTTTTCACATTATTAGTGTTATAGCAGCGCTGACGATCGTGCCTCGCCCGTCTGTTATTATTACCCCGTCTCCGCCTTTGACAATTGGCCTATGTGCCTGGTTACTTGGTATGTTGTATCGAGCACCATATATTTACAATGTTCAAGAAATCTATCCAAATATTGCCATTCGCCTGGGTGCGGTTCGTAATCGTTGGATCATTGATCTTCTGTATCGCTTAGAAAAATTTGTTTATTCTAAAGCGGCGGCGGTGACGGTGATCGCGTCGCGCATGCGCGAGCAACTTTTGGAGAAGGGCGTATTGAACGACAAAGTTCATGTCATTCCAAATTTTGTTGATGTAAGCGATTTGGTGCCTTTGCCAAAAGACAATGATTTTAGTAGGAAATACAATCTATATAGCAGGTTCGTCGTTAGTTATGCAGGCAACCTGGGACCGGCTCAGGGGCTGGAACATTTCATCGATGCCGCCAAAATCTTGAGAGAGGAGGCAGGTATTTGTTTCTTGATGATGGGCGATGGCATCCTCCGTGAATCTCTCCGACAGAGAATCGAGCGGTATAATCTTGGTAACTTTGTCTTCTTACCGTATCAGCAATATGCGCTGATGGGACAGGCCTATGCTGCATCTGATCTATGCTTGGTGCCGCAGGCCATCGAGACGGGGTTTGAAGCGGTACCTTCAAAAGTTTATCGAATTATGGCGTGTGCACGGCCTGTATTGGCTGTCACGGACCAGAATTCTGATCTGGCTCGCTTGGTGAGTGAGGCTTCGTGCGGGGCTTTTGTATTGCCGGGATCGGCCGAAGTTTTGGCCGAAATGATTATGCGAGCATACCAGAACCCGCAAGAATGGCAGAAAATGGGCATGTCCGGGCGAGAGCATGTTGTCCGTCATTACGCGCGCGAGACTGTGACCAATCAGTATCACGAGTTAATAGAAACTCTTGTTTCCAAATCAGACGCTCTCGTCAAAGGTCCCCCACCCTGTCATTCCCGCGCAGGCGGGAATCCATAACATGCTTGTAAATGACTGGATTCCCGCCTGCGCGGGAATGACAGAAGAAAATAAATTTGTTCTCATTACCGGTGCTACCGGTGCGGTTGGGCCACGTGTCGTCCATGCTTTGGATCAGGCAGGGCTCCTGATCCGTTCCTTCTCGGTCGATACTCCTACGTCGGGCATGTTCCCGCAAAGCACAGAAGTTTTGATTGGAGATGTCACAGATCAAGTGGCGGTCCAATCTGCGATGCAAGGCGTGGATGCAGTCATTCACATGGCGGCGCTGCTGCACATTGTCAATCCGCCGCCTGAATTACGTGAAAAATACGAGCGCGTCAATGTAGGTGGAACAGCGACGGTAGTTGAAGCTGCAATCAAGGCGGGCGGGAAGAAACGATACGAGAAAGAAACAGTTTTGGGTTTTGAGTTTTAGGTTTTGGGTTAAAAAAATAATAGTTTTGGTTTTGAGTTAAAAAAGATTGGAGACGAAAGTTTTAGTATGGCTGAGAGTTTGGAAAAGAGAAAAGTTATTGCTTTGCATTGGAAATTATAGGGGTATTTTCTATAAGGGGAACTACGAAAGACTCACAAGAGCTTTAGCTGTGGACCTCCAATTCCCCCCTCCCCTTTTCCCCCTTGACAATGGGCCCATTATAAAGTACCAGTAATAAAAAAATGAGGTACTTCCTATGTTTATACAAACAAAATTCCAAATTGATCGTGGTGATTACGCCTTCATAAAAACAGCGCATAAAACATTAAATTATAAAAGTTTAAGCGAGTACATGCGGGAAGCCGTACATTTTAAAGTTGAGGCGGACAGACGCAGAGTCAGAGAGGTAAAAAGATACAAGGCGATGGAAATGATCGGTAAAGCATCGAATGCCTACGAGAATATTTTCGAATCCATCGAGGGTGAAGACTTTGAAGTCCGGTGATATTTACAATGTCAACCTTGACCCGGTCGTCGGAGATGAAATTAATAAAATCCGTCCGGTAGTTATTCTGAATGCCGGACATCAAAAGCATTTGAAACTTGGGATAATTGTACCAATTACCGGTTGGAACTCCGCCTGGGATCAAAATCCCTTCTTCGTCACTCTTGAGCCATCTGTGGAAAATGGTCTCAATAAAAAATCAGTCATTGATTGCTTTCAGATCAGGGCAATCAGTCAGAAGCGGTTAGTCAAAAAAATCGGTTGCGTTTCCGATGATACGATGCATCTCATCAAAGCATCCATATGCCTTATCCTGGACATTGAACCCGAAGACTGCGAAGGGTGAGCAAAAGGGAATGACGATCTGAGTCAAGTGGATACCCCAGAAAATAAACTTATTCTCATTACCGGTGCTACCGGAGCGGTTGGGCCGCGTGTCGTCCATGCTCTGGATCAAGCAGGATTCAGGCTCCGCTCCTTTTCGGTTGATACGCCTACAGCAGGCATGTTCCCGCAAGGCGTTGAAGTTTTGATTGGCGATGTCACTGATCAAGTGGCGGTCCAATCTAAGATGCAAGGTGTGGATGCAGTCATTCATATGGCGGCGCTCTTGCACATTGTCAATCCGTCGCCTGAATTACGTGAAAAATACGAGCGCGTAAATGTTGGCGGAACAACGACGGTAGTTGAAGCTGCAATTAAGGCGGGTGTGAAGCGCGTTGTTTTGTTCAGTACGATTGCTGTGTATGGGCCTTCAGAGGGTCGTGTGCTCAATGAGATGTCACCAACTCATCCGGACACTTTTTACGCTCAAACCAAATGTGCTGCCGAACAGGTTGTCTTGAATGCGAGGGGCGCCAACGGTCAACCGTTAGGCGTCGTTTTGCGTTTGGGCGCGGTTTATGGGTCGCGGATTAAGGGGAACTATGAACGGCTGACTCATGCTCTGGCACGCAATCGCTTTATCCCTATAGGCAATGGTCTCAATCGACGGACGCTGGTTTATGATAAGGACGTTGGCCGTGCGGCTGCGCTGGCTGTCTCTCATCCTGCCGCGGCGGGCCGAATATTCAACGTAACAGATGGCGGGTTTCATACCTTAAATGAAATTATTGAATCCATTTGTTCTGCGCTGGGAAGTAAACCGCCTCGGTTGTCATTACCCGTGGGCCCAATACGGATCGTGGCTGGATTAATTGAAAAAGGGGCCAATATCGTTGGCATAAAATCCCCGGTCACAAGGGAGACGGTTGACAAGTACACCGAAGATATTGCCGTTGACGGTAGCCTTTTTCAAAAGGAACTCGGGTTTGTGCCTCAGTATGATTTGAAGGCCGGGTGGGAAGAAACGATCCGCGAGATGAAGTTTTGGGTTTTGGGTTAAGAAAGCAAGAAGAAATAGTTGCCATTTTGGCGTCATTATGCTAATCTACCGGTAAAGAAGGAGGTGTCTCATGGCACTTAACAAAGTCGAAGAGAGAATTCCAGCCCGAATGCCTCTTGAGGTGTACGAGCGGATAGCCGCAGCGGCCCAGACTATCGGGGCGACACTTAATCAATTCCTTGTTCAGTCCGCATTGGACAAAGCTAACGATATCCTTGAAAGGGAGCGGGTCATCACCCTTTCCACCAAGGCTGCGGAGACTTTTTTTGGCCTCATCGAGAATCCACCCGCTCCGAATGATTGTTTGAAAGATGCTATGCACCAGAGAGAGGCGCTTTTGTGCCGGAGATAGTTCCCCTTGCGCGCCATCACGACCGAACCAGATTTGATTGTGGCGTCCCGGAACTGAATTCCTTTCTCAAGGCGACGGCTCGGCAGCATGGTGATAAAGGGATTTCACGCACTTTTGTGCTGTCGGATCAGGAAAAACCTGAGACCATCCTGGGGTATTTTACTCTTACGCTCTGTGAAGTCAGGACGGAGAATCTTCCCGCGATATATGCAAAGAAATATCCACAGCATGGACTTCCTGCCGTTCGCCTTGCGAGACTTGCTGTTTCCAGAAAATACCAGAGAAAGGGCTATGGCGGCCTGCTGCTTGCGGAAGCAATCCACCGGACGATCTTAATCGCAGAGCAAGCCGGCCTGATCGGTCTGTTTGTCGATGCAAAGGACGAGCGTGCACATAAATTCTATGAAAGATACGGTTTTGTTTCACTTCCAGGCCATGTGCTGCAATTATTCCTGCCCCTTGAAACACTTCGTTTGACGGGGACTAAATAGTGACAGCTACCTATTCCCCCCTTGGAGACTGTGTCGCAATAGCAAATAAGTTTTGAGTTTTAAGTTTTAGGCTTTAGAAGTTTTTGGTTTTGAGTTTTGGGCTACAAAAATAGTTTTAAGTTTTGAGAGCTTTGCACAACTCCTCTTTTCGTCATACCGGTCGCAGATGACCTTCAGGTTACGAAGGCCGGTATCCAGGAAGTCATTGATAAGACTGGATTCACCCTGAAGGGTACTTCGCCCGCCTTCGCGGGAATGACAGATAAAGGGAGTTTTTCAAAGGTCTCGTAGCACTGAAAGCAGAATAGCACATTTTGTAAATTGAATTGACAATATGTGCTATTAAATATAAGATTCATCCATGATACTAAGAACTGCACAAAAAACGCTTCTACGCATGGCAAAAGGCTTCCCCATTGTTGCTATTACCGGGCCACGTCAATCCGGTAAGACTACTCTGGCAAAGCTGACTTTCCCCCAAAAAAGATATCTGTCGCTTGAAGATCCGGATGTTAGAGCTATGGCTGAAAGCGATCCGCGTGGTCTCTTGGCGAGTTTCCCCAACGGCGCGATACTGGATGAAGCCCAACGTGCGCCGAAACTTTTCTCTTATCTTCAGACAAAAGTTGATGAGCAAATCATACCCGGTATGTTTGTGTTAACAGGTTCTCAGCAATTTGGACTTCTGTCAGGTATTACTCAATCACTGGCGGGTCGTGTCGGATTAATCCACCTGCTGCCTTTTGATACTAGCGAACTTTCATCTGCTCATCAGCTTCCCCAGTCTCTCGATGAGCTACTTGTACGTGGATTGTATCCACCACTTTACAACCGCAACATCCTTCCCGGCGACTGGTTTTCCGGTTATATCGCAACCTATGTCGAACGGGACGCGCGACAATTGATAAACGTCCGCGATCTCTCCGCATTCCAACGCTTTGTCAAGATGTGCGCCGCTCGTACCGGTCAAATTCTTAATTTGTCATCACTCGCCTCTGATTGCGGCATTACGCATAATACCGCGGCATCGTGGATATCCGTCATGGAGGCAAGTTATCTTATCTATTTGCTACGCCCACATCATAGAAACTTCAATAAAAGATTGATCAAGGCGCCCAAATTATATTTTCTAGACGTCGGTTTGGCGACCTGGCTGTTGGGAATCCACACGCTGGAACAGCTTCGATTTCATGCACAGCGTGGCGCGATATTTGAGACTTTTGTCGTGACCGAATTTTTAAAAGGCCGCTTCAACCTAGGGCTGCCATCAAATCTTTTTTATTGGAGAGATAGTAAAGGCCTGGAAATTGATCTAATACTGGAAGCAGGAGAGAAACTCCATGCAATTGAAATTAAATCCGGGCAGACAATTGCTCCAGACTTCTTTCCCTCTTTAAAGCTTTGGAGTAAGCTGGCCGGGCAGGCGGACTTGCCGTCATGGCTTATTTATGGCGGAGATAAAGCACTGATCAACGAAAACATTTCGATTGTGCCGTGGAAGAATATTTCCAAGCTCAGAATTTATACCAATTAGGTATCAGACATTAAGAAATTAGTTGATTTTGCATAATACCAAGTAAGCTTTCAAAACAACGCTGTGCGGGATAGTTCGGCCAACCAGTTTCAGATTATGAAACTGGGGTCTCACTAATTAAAATCTTAATATTTGAAAGCAACTTGGTATTAATTAGACGATTCGAAAGATGCGGGTATGAAAAGGATATTTGATTTACTTTTTTCGCTTTGTTTGGTTCTGGTTTTGTTGGTGCCTATTTTTGTAGTTGCGGTTTTAGTCAGGCTGACTTCCAAAGGGCCTGCTCTGTACTGGTCTGATCGGGTGGGTGTGGGCAACAAGATTTTTAAGATGCCAAAATTCAGGACAATGAGGATTGATACACCCGCTGTGGCGACGCACTTATTAAAAGAACCTGATGCGTATCTGACGCCGCCAGGTCACTTTCTGAGAAAAACCAGCCTGGACGAATTGCCACAATTATGGAGCGTTTTAAAAGGGGATATGAGTTTTGTGGGCCCCCGGCCTGCATTGTTTAATCAAGAGGATCTGATTGCTTTGCGGACGAGAAAAGGTGTCCATCGCTTGATCCCGGGGATAACCGGATGGGCGCAGGTAAATGGCCGGGACGATCTGCCGATACCTGTCAAGGTCAAGTTTGATGCTCATTATCTGGAGCATCAATCCCTGATGCTGGACATGAAGATATTATTTTTGACCATACTGAAAGTGCTTCGTCGCGAGGGGGTTACACACTGAAAAAAGCCGATCTCGTGGAGAATTTTCTCGATGATGCTGACTCCTGAATGGTAATAAATCGGAATCTTCAATATCTGACACATAGTATGTCTCTATCAAGGTTTAGCTTTCTCTTTTTTCGACGTTCTCATTGTCACCCTCTTACTTCAATTTTAATTTTCACGTTTCCCATGCTGTGCTTCTTTAGAAGAAGCTTGATGAAACCAGTATGATGTTTCTTTTCCATCCAATGCTATCCAAAACCGATGTGCCGGATACGGTTAAAAGTGTGAAAAAGGTAATGGCTACTGCCGTTAAACAATTAGACGAAGTGGGCGGAGTAAGTACCTCGACAATTATTCCATTGCCAAAGACTGGGATACTGTGGAAATGATATTCTAGGAATTAGGGGCTGATAAATATTGACGATCCTCAAACAAAATATTAGCGCTAATTTATTCGGTAATGGTTGGCATGCCCTCATGGCGTTTGTGTTCGTACCCCTTTATATGAAATTTATGGGGGTGGAATCATATGGGCTGGTTGGTATTTATGCTTCATTGCAAATACTTTCCGGCCTTTTAGATATGGGGCTAAGCGGCACAATGAATCGTGAAATGGCGAGGCTTTCCGTATTGCCGGGCAGGCAGCAGGAAATGCGTAATTTAGTGCGATCCCTGGAAATTATTTACTGGGGCATAGCATTGGTTATCGGAATAGCGGTTATAGCGATATCACCTTTCATTGCTCACCACTGGGTTCGAGCAGATCAATTATCATCTGCAACTATTGAACAGGCAGTTTTAATAATTGGATTTACATTGATGTTGCAATGGCCACTGAGCTTCTATACCAGCGGGCTTATGGGGCTCCAACACCAGATTATATTAAATGTAGTTACTGTTAGCATAAGCACTTTGCGCGGTGTTGGAGCTGTCGCGGTTTTGTGGCTGATTTCTCCCACGATTCAGGCGTTTTTTTTATGGCAGATCGTTGTCAGCGCGATACATACTTTTCTTATGGTGACTATTTTCTGGCGTAAGCTACCGAAAAGTGAAAGTAAGCCTGTTTTTCAAAAACAGCTGATTAAAGGCATTTGGAAATTTGCCGCCGGAACGGGTGCTATTACAATTATGTCAATAATTCTTACTCAAATGGATAAAATCATATTAAGCAAAATGCTATCTCTGGAGATGTTTGGTTATTACACGCTAGCCGGCATTATCGCCATGAGCCCTTTGCGCTTCAGCTGGCCGATTTTTTCCGGTATTTATCCAAGATTTACACAATTGGCTGCCCTCAATGATCAACAGAAGCTAAAAGAACTCTATCATAAGGGTTGCCAGTTTATGGCCGTCTTGATTCTTCCTTTCGCCATTGTCGTTGCCTTTTTTTCCTCTGAAATTATTTTGCTCTGGTCACAAAGCCAGATAACGGCGGGGAAAACTCACTTATTGGTGAGCATTCTTATTTGCGGAACGGCGCTGAACGTGCTTATGACTCTTCCTCACGCCATGCAACTGGCGTTTGGTTGGACCAAATTATTATTTTATAAAAATCTGCTTTACGTAATTGTCCTTGTACCGTTAATTATTTACATGACGACTAACTATGGTGCTCTAGGCGCGGCTAGTGTCTGGCTCCTTTTAAACGCAGGCAGTGTTTTATTTGAAATTCCAATAATGCACCGCCGGTTGCTGCATAAAGAGAAATGGTATTGGTATTTGCAAGATGTTTTAATCCCCCTGGGAACAGCTGTATTAATTGCCGGGTTGGGAAAAATATTTATGGGTGAAGCAATGACGCAATTTATGACTTTGATATATTTAATTGTCATCTCATCCTTAACCCTTGGATTAACGGCAATTGCCACCGCTGCAACGAGGTCATGGGTATTTGAGCGATTATGGAAAAATAAATTTTTAAAGATAACTTGAAGAAGAGCACTAGCATACAATGAAGAAAAATAAATATCTGATCATTGGGTTGTTGTTTTTGATTCTTTCAGGAGTAATTACTTATTCTGTGAAGATAAATGTTTTATTTTTCCCGACGCAGGAAATAGAACTGGGTGGGAAATTGGAATATGGAGCTTTGACAAAAGAATTTTTAATTATGCAAGAAATTACTGCGGAAAAAGAATATCTGACAGCCGTGGAAGTGGTCATGGTTTCTTCCGGAGCGCCATATCTGAACGACAATACACTTATGGTATTGGATGCCAATTATAAGCCGTGCTATGTGCATCTCTTCACCAATGAAAAGATGGATAAACCGCAGTACCAGATATTTAAGTTTCCTGAAAAGCTTCATGTGGGAAAGGGGAAGAAAGTAATTATCTGTCTATCCACCTTCACCGGCGACAAAGAAAGCAACCTTGCCGTGCCGAGGATCCCGACAGGGAAATTTGGAAAGCTTTCAGTAAAACCGGTTGTAAATGAAGATGTGATGGGAACCTTAAAAGGCGCCGGTCAGATATTCCAGTTAGAAGGCAGCCTGTGTTTGCGGACTTATGAATCGAATTATGGTTCTGTAAATTGGTTTAAAATCTTTCTCTTCTTTTTGGCCTTAATTCTAACTTTGCTCATCGTGTTTGCAGAGAATTTTCAGGCATTCGTCGTTCGATTGGTCTTTGTTCCTGAAAAAATTTACGTCGTTTTAGCATTGATTTTTGGATTGTCACTGGTATTTATCACACCGCCGCTTCAAACCCCTGACGAACAAGACCATCTTAACAGGGCATATCAGCTTTCGGAATTAAACATTTCTCAATATGACTCTACCGTTCCTGCTTCGCTTATAAAATTGTTTGATACCTTTGGAAGATTGAATTTTAATCCCCTGCAGAAAACAAACATTAATGAAATCCTTGAGCAGAGACAGGTGGAATTAAATCCGCAAGCCAGAACAGCGCTGCATGCACGCGATTTTATTTTCCCTTACTTCCCGCAGGCGTTAGGCATGTTCATTGGGAAAATTTTTAGCAGTTCACCGGTAACGCTTTTATATATGGGGAGGATATTTAATCTGCTCTTTGCCATAGTTATTATTTTCTTTGCTATTCGAACCGCGCCTTTTTTCAAATGGATTTTCTTTTTGCTGGCGCTCATGCCCATGACTTTATATTTATGCGCCTCTTTATCTAAAGACGCTATGATTATCAGCCTTTCCTTTTTGTTGATCTCTCTGTTTCTGCGGTTTGCTTACGATCATCAGAAGAAAATCAGCACAAAGGATTTGGTCATTATATTTGTTGTCTCTTTTTTGCTGGCAACATCCAGATCAGTTTATGCCATATTGATAGGAATGTTTCTTATAATCCCCGTATTCAGGATAGGGTCTTTAAAAAAATATATTACAATCTTTATGAGCCTGGTAATCACAGTTTTTCTGGCAACTCAAATAGGAGCCATCAAACCGCTTTTCCAACCCAAAGCTGCTGATACAACTCAGTCAACTTCTATGCGGACGTTATCTCCTGATGCACTTTCAGATCCAGCACCAACCCCTATTGAAAAATTTGAACGAGCTGATCGAAACAGGATTCCAGAAGGCGTAAATATTAGTGAACAAAAAAGTTTTATTCTGAACAACCCTTTCCAATATATGGGGATTTTACTTAACTCACTTTTTATCTCCCAAAAGACTGCCCATTTGAATAGTTTTGTCGGCAAACTTGGTTGGCTGAATAAGCCCCTGCCCAAGTGGCACATCAATTTCTATTTACTAATATTAATCATCACAGCGCTTCTGCTTGTAAGTAACGATATTAAAATTGGATTAACTAATAAACTAATTATAGCATCCATATTTATTGTCGGAGTTATATTAATCGAAACCGGTCTTTATTTAACCTGGAATCCTGTCGGGCAAGACTACATCCAGGATGTTCAAGGAAGATACTTTATCCCTTACGCGCCACTCTTTTTGCTTTTATTATATAATGCTTCTTTGGGAAAAAATTTAAGCATGATCTTTACATCGCGAAAACAGAAGCCGGTTAAAACCAAAAATAAGCTTATAACAAAACCGGATTCCGTTGCTCAGAATAATCGGCAAATAACCATATATAATTCCTTTTATTTATTAATCGTTTGTTTCTCTGTTATTTCTTTATTATCTGCTGTTGATGTAGTTTTGACAGGTTACTATGTTGTTCGAATCTAGGTTGAATAATATTTATTAAAGGAAAAGGGTTCGACAAGATATGCAAAGAGTACAAGTTTTAATGGCTACATATAATGGGGCAAAGTATATTGATGAACAATTAGACTCAATAATTAATCAATCGTATGATAATTGGGAATTATTAATTAGGGATGATGGCTCAACTGATAAAACATTAAAAATACTGGCAGATTATGTTGAGAAGTATCCGGCAAAAATTAAATTGTTAGACAACCATGGAAATAGGATGGGAGCGTGCGGCAATTTTGCAGAGTTAATTAATAATTCAAATGCAGACTATGTAATGTTTTCTGACCAAGATGATGTTTGGCTGCCGAATAAAGTTGAGATAACATTAAATGTTATGAAATCAATTGAATTAGGAAAAGGTGTTGAAAATCCGATCCTGATTCATACTGATTTATGCGTTGTAGATGAAAAGCTAAACGTAATAAATTCTTCGATGTGGAAGCTGCAGAATCTGAATCCTCACATAAAAAATATTAATCGTTTAATAGTTCAGAATAATATTACCGGATGTACGATGATGATTAACAGGGCATTGGCTAACATGGCCAAAGACATGCCTAAAGATGCCATAATGTATGATTGGTGGATTGCGCTTATAGCAGCATCTTTGGGAGAAATTGAGTTTATGCGGGAGGGAACTATATTGTATAGACAACATAGCAAAAATAAAATTGGAGCAAGAAAATTTAATATAGAATATATATTTGAAAAATTTAGTGATTATATTGAAGTAAAAAGAAGCTTACAGAAAACTCAACAACAAGCAAAATATTTTTTACAGAATTTCTTAATTCGCTTAGATAATCATCAAAAAGCATTACTAAAGCAATATTCAGATATTAATTCTTTAAATTTTTTGAGGAGAAGATTGGTTTTGCTTAGGAACTCAATATATATGTGCGGGTTTATTAGGAATGTTGGTTTGTTTGTTTATATATAGGCGGATGTTATGCAGGTTTCGATTGTCATAGTATCTTTTAATGGAAAGAATGTGCTTTGCGATGCATTAACCTCTATCATTAAAAGTAAAACAGAATGCACATACGAAATTATTGTAATAGATAATAATTCAAGCGATGGAACAATTGATAAAGTAAAAAGAGAATTCCCCAATGTAAAAATAGTTAGTCCGGGTAGTAATTTAGGTTTTGCCAAGGCAAATAATATTGGAATAAAAATAGCTACGGGAAAGTTTGTCCTAATACTTAATCCGGATATAATATTTTCCGATTATGTCTTGGATAAAATGATCGAATTCATGAACAAAAATAAAGAATGTGGAATCGCCACTTGTAAATTATTAAATCCAAACAATACAATTCAAAGCTCAGTGAGAAGATTTGCAGGTTTTTTAGATATTATTTTATGCAGAAGTCCGTTAAAAAAGTTCATACCGGAACTGTATAGAAATAAAGTAGATGAATTTTACTTAATGAAGGATTGGGATCACTTAGAAACAAAAGAGGTAGATTGGTTTCTCGGAGCATTTATGTTTGCGCCAAAAGAAGTTCTATTAAAAGTAGGAATGTTTAATGAAAGATTTTTTATGTATTTTGAAGATGTTGATCTATGTTATCGAATGAAAAAAAATGGTTATAAAGTAATGTATTTTCATGAAGCTTCAATTAATCATTTGCATGGACAAGAGAGTACTGCACAACTGGGTAAAATGTCTTTAATCCATCTGAAAAGCGCATTTCTGTTTTATTTTATAAACATAAAATTAGCATTTAAATCACTATATTTTACGAGATAACTAAGAAACTTATTGGAGTTGAGTATGCACCCATCAGCACTGGAGTTTGGAAAGCTTTTCTTTAATACATACTGTAAAAATCTTTATGGGATAGCAGTCGTTGATGTTGGATCGCAAAACATTAATGGGTCACTGAGGGATGTCTGTCCTCAGGGGATTAATTATATAGGAGTTGATTTTTCACCAGGTAATGGAGTGGATGTTGTTTTAAAGGATCCGTATAAGCTCCCATTCGACGATGCAAGCATTGACGTGGTAGTCTGTAGTTCAGTGTTTGAGCATTGTCAGTTCTTTTGGATTCTTTTTCTAGAAATAATGAGAATACTGAAGCCGGATGGCTTGTTTTACCTAAACATCCCTAGCAATGGTTATGTGCATCACTACCCAGTAGATTGCTGGAGATTTTATCCTGATGCTGGTCAGGCGCTGGTTGCATGGGCGGAGTACAGTGGCTACGCACCAGCTTTGCTCGAGTCTTTTGTTGGAGAGAAAAATTATTTCTCAATTGAGAATGATGCATGGAATGATTTCGTAACAGTTATTATAAAGAATGGGCAATTCAAAGAACAATACAAGCGAAGAATCATAAAATCTTTAGAAAAATATGCAAATGCATATTGCGATGATACAGTTATAGATGTCAAATTCAGTTCATTTCCGGATGATTTTTTGCTAATTAAAGCAAAAGACTTGGAGATAGCTGAGCTGAAGGAAGCCTTATCCGTGCGTGACTATGTGATCAATGAATTTATTTTGGCAAACAGTTCACGAAATACAAGGATTCTAAGAGTGGCTAAATATGCTATACTTGCCATTAAGCTTCACGATGGCCTGAAAAGCACTCTTAAGAAAGCAATCCAGTTATACCATCGCGAGGGCTTGGCTGGTATAAGACGTGTTTTCAGAATAGTTGCCACATTTGATAAAAGGGGCACTTAAATCTGATTGCAAAAGTTTAAGGAGTACGATGAAAAAATCTTTCCAGAAAGGAGTTGTAGATGTCACTATGGTCTGAATTTCTGTCCAATCAAGGTCGCATTATCCACAAGTGGACGCACTATTTCCCTGTATATGAAACCCATTTCGCTCGCTACATTAACCGCCCGATGACTTTTCTTGAAATAGGCTGTGGCCAAGGTGGCTCGTTGCAACTCTGGAAACGCTATTTTGGTCCGTTCGCCCAGATTGTCGGCATCGATATCAACGAGAGTTGTAAGGCGTTTGAGGAAGATCAGATTGCTGTACGTATCGGTGATCAGAAGGATCATAAGTTTCTCAGCAAGGTAATTGGCGAGTTTGGGACGCCCGATGTGGTTCTAGATGACGGTAGCCATATGATGGCGGACGTAACGGAGTCCTTTCGCTATCTCTATTCTCGAACTGCACGAAGCGGTGTTTACATGATTGAAGATATGCACACCGCCTATTGGAATGAGTATGGCGGTGGTGCCGGTTGCGAGGGCAGCTTCATTGAACTGAGCAAGTCACTGATCGATGAACTTAACGCCGATCATGCACGCAACCAAGTGGCCGTTACGGAATTTACCAAGTCAACTCTATCGATGCATTTCTATGACAGTGTTGTGGTATTTGAGCGCGGGCACCATCTCAAAAAATATGCTCCGCTAATAGGCAGCTATGATGGCGGCAGTGAGTGCCCCAGAGATAAAATTGCTAAATATTTATGAACCAAAATAATTTATTAGACATTGCTTCATTCTCTCCAAAGTTATTCCAATCGCCGAGCGCTTGGTTGGGGCATATACCTTTTGCCGCATGGGTAATTCGCGAAATTAAACCAAAGATATTTGTTGAGTTGGGTACACATCATGGGCCTTCATATTTTTCTTTCTGCCAATCAGTTGTTGAGGCGGGGCTTGCTACTAAATGCTATGCAGTCGATACATGGCATGGTGATGAACAGTCAGGATTATATGGCGAAGAGATTTTCTGCAAGGTCAATGCGCATAACGCAGAACACTATGCCGAGTTCTCTCTGTTATTACGGATAACTTTTGATGATGCCGTAGCTTATTTTGAGGATGAATCCATAGAACTGTTGCACATTGATGGATTGCACACTTATGAGGCAGTCCTCCATGATTTTGAAACATGGATGCCTAAATTGGCACCCGGTGCAGTTGTGATATTTCACGACACTGCTGTTCGTAAACGTGACTTTGGTGTGTGGCAACTTTGGGAAGACCTGCAAAGGCGCTACACTAACAATTTGGAATTTGCACATTCGAACGGTCTTGGAGTGTTGCAAATAAGCAATGCTACAGATGATAAGAAACTGGAATGGTTGCAACCCGGCGCACCCGAAAAGCAAAGATTAATAAATTACTTTGCCGCGCTTGGTTCAAGGCAATTTGAGCGCTTTGAGCTAAACGAGCTCAGCGTAAAGGTAGCTGCTCTCTACAACTCACGCAGTTGGAGAATTACGAGGCCATTGCGGGTTATCCTTCGTCAAATTAAGAATGTGAAACGTTTTATAGAATTTAGGCATTTGCTGTGGTTGGATCACCAAATAAAAAGATTTCGCCGTGCTACTGAACTTGTCATGTTTACAATTAGGCGTCGCGGTGGATTGGAAAGTGTTTTTAAGACTATAATACAACTATATCGCCGCGAGGGCTTGGTTGGTATTATGCGTGTTTTAAGCATATTTGCTACACTTGGTAAAATTAACCCGTCTTCTGGCTCAGGTAAATACGATAGAAATGATTATGATGAATGGATTCGTCGCTACGACACTCTTTCTGATGACGCACGCACTCTCATGCTTTCACACATTGACGCTTTCTTGTATAAGCCACTCATCTCAGTTGTAATGCCGGTATATAATCCAAATCCTGAATGGTTGATAGAAGCCATTGAATCAGTCCGCAAGCAAATCTATCCATGCTGGGAGCTTTGCATTGCCGATGATGCCTCCACCGACAAAAGAATCCGCCCCATTCTGGAGAGTTATGCCAAGGAAGATAAGCGCATTAAAACTGTATTTCGGGAAATGAACGGACATATTTCCGCAGCTTCGAACAGTGCATTGGAACTCACTACGGGAAAGTGGGTAGCATTGCTGGATCATGACGATCTTCTGGCTGGGCACGCACTGTTCTGGGTGGTTGATGCTATAAATCATAATTCAGATGCTCATCTGATTTATTCGGACGAAGATAAATTGGATGACTCAGGTAGGAGGTTTGATCCTTACTTCAAGTGTGACTGGAATGAAGATTTGTTTTACTCGCAGAACACATTCTCACATTTAGGAATATATCGTACTGAACTTTTGAAAGAAATTGGTGGCTTTAGAGAGCGGTTTGAAGGTGCGCAGGACTATGATCTTGCCTTGCGCTGTATCGAACGCATTGAACCAAAGCAGATTTGCCACATTCCTCGCGTGCTTTATCACTGGCGCATTCACGCCGAAAGCACAGCACAGTCTCTGGACGTCAAACCCTATGCAGCACTGGCTGGTGAAAGGGCGCTGAATGAACACTTTCAGCGGCAAGGAACAAACGCTATGGCCGAGATTATTGGTTACGGTTATCGGGTACGTTACGCTCTGCCAGACAACCTGCCGATGGTCAGTTTGATCATGCCTACCAGACATGGGATACAACTGATTCGCAAGTGTGTTGAGAGTATTTTGAAAAAAACCACGTACCCGAATTACGAAATTCTGATCATTGATAACTGTTCGGACAATCCCGCAACGCTTCATTATTTCACTGAGCTGCAAGCTGAAGCAAGGATAAGGATAGTCCGTGATGACCGTCCTTTCAATTATTCGGCACTAAACAACACTGCCGCGAAATTGGCGAGGGGCGAGATTGTGGGCTTGCTCAACAACGACTTGGAAGTCATTTCGCCAGAGTGGTTGTCAGAGATGGTCAGTATTGCGTTGCAGCCAAGAGTTGGTGCAGTAGGCGCGAGGCTTTGGTATTCAAACAAAACACTCCAGCATGGTGGTGTTATCCTTGGGCTAGGGGAATCCCGTGTAGCAGGGCATGCGCACTTTCGACTGGAAGGGTATCATCATGGCTACATTAGCCGTGCTGCCCTTATAAGCTCTTTCTCAGCCGTAACTGCTGCCTGCCTGGTAATCAGAAAGGCTGTTTATGATGAAGTTGGAGGGTGGAACGAAAGCGATCTTCAAGTTGATTACAATGATATTGATTTCTGCCTCCGTGTGAGAGAAGCTGGTTATCGCAATGTTTGGACACCCTATGCCGAGTTGTATCACCACGAGTCCGCTACGCATGGGCTTGAGAATAGCCCAGAAAAAAAGGAACAGTTTACCAAAGAAGTGCAATACATGAAACAGCGTTGGGGCGATCTATTATTGAATGATCCTGCCTATAGCCCAAATCTTACTTTAGATGATGCGGATTTCAGCCTTGCTTGGCCACCGCGAATCAACCAAATCGGAAGATAGTTTTTATTAGCTATTTAAAATTCAAAGAGGCAGAATATCTGGCAGTAAGTCCTGATGTTGCAGTTGCCGTTAAAGAAGGAATTTTCGCAGTGGGCGTGAGCATGACAAAATGTAAAGCGAAAGAGAAGGACACATGTTAAAGCAGATATTCATCAGATTTTCGCGCTTCATCGTTGATAAACCATATCATACCATGAAGAAAAATAAATATCTGATAGTTGGATTGTTATTTCTGATTATTTCCGGAGTAATTATTTATTCAGTGAAATTGAATATTTTATTGTTTCCGACGCAAGAGACTCAATTTCGTGGCGAATCGGAATATGGGGCTTTAACAAAAGAATTTCTAATTATGCAGGAAATTACGGCGGAAAACGAATATCTGAGTGCCGTGGAAATAGTCATGGTTTCTTCTGGTGTGACATATATAAATGACAATACACTTATGGTATTGGATGCCAACTATAAGCCTCTCTACATCCACCTCTTCACCAATGAAAAAATGGATAGAGCGCAATATCAAAGCTTTAAGTTTCGGGAAAAGATTCATGTGGGCAGGGGGAACAAAGTAATTATCTGCCTATCTACCTTCACCGGCGACAAAGAAAGCAACCTTGCCGTACCGAGGCTGCCAGCAGGGAAAATAGGAAAACTTTCAGTAAGGCCTGTTGTCAATGGAGATGTGATGGGAACATTGAAAGGACCCAGTCAGGAATTCCTGTTAGAAGGCAGCCTGTGTATGCGGATATATGAATCTAATTATGGTTTTGTAAATTGGTTTAAGATATTTCTCTTCTTTATAGCAATACTTATAACTCTGCTTATTGTGGTTGCAGAAAAATGTAGAGCATTGGTCATATATGTAAAAGAAAATCAGAAAGATAGAATTACATCCATTGGGCTTATTGTAGCCATTGCCTTTTCCATGCTGATCGTGGTGCGCTGGTGGTACTACATCGACACATACAGTGTTAATATCCTCTTTTGGGATCAATGGGATTTATATGACGCGTTCTTCGACAAGAAGGATCTGTGGGGACTCTTTAGCTGGCAGCACGGACCTCACAGACAGGGTTTCGGCTTCATCGTTGCCAAGGTTATTGCATCGATCTCTGGCTGGAACACACGCGCGGAGGCTTTTGCCATCGGCGGTGCCGTTTTCTTTGCGATGGTCGCAGCACTGGTTCTGCGTTCCCGATTTAGTCCGCGCCTGACCTGGACGGACGTGTCGATTCCTTTGATTTTCCTGACACCGATCCAGTACGAACTCTTCGCGGGGACTCCCAACTTGTCGCACGGCGCGGTTCCGCTGCTCCTGCTGATGCTGTATGTTCTCGTCTGGGTGGCCTGGCGCGGTCCAGTGCGATGTGCGGCAATCCTTACGCTGAACTTTCTGTTGATCTATACCGGGTTTGGTGTCTTCGTCGGGATAATCACGCCATGCCTTTTTGGAGCGGAGGCCATCCACGCACATCGCACGCACGACCAGAAAGGTCTTTGGCTCGCTCTGATCGGAGTGGTGGTTTCTCTCTTATCGGCGTGGTC